>ORMF010610624.1_pt1 | contig 12140 bp, 14 predicted proteins | sample 1779871 | NCBI WGS metagenome assembly ORMF01 (sample SAMEA104232316, study PRJEB22302) | groundwater metagenome | biome: forest; feature: aquifer; material: groundwater | place: USA | collected 2011-08-07 | depth 5.4 m | reverse complement strand
TCACGGCCTCGGCCTGTCCATCGTCAAGCACATCGTCCAGCTCCACGGTGGGCAGGTGCGCGTGGAAAGCCGGGAGGGCGCTGGCAGCACCTTCGCATTCAGCGTCCCGCGCGCCCCGTAGCATCGCCGTCCCCACGGCGTCCTGGGAACCTAGAGCCATTCGGTTGTTTGTCATTCTGAGCCGGAGCGCAGCGCAGGCGAAGAATCCGTAACCAGGGAGTACGGATTCTTCGGTCATCCTTCTGCGGAAGGACTCCCTCAGAATGACAATCTTTGCACTCCCGTATACAGATTTCGGAGAACCGAAAGGCCCTGCCCGCGAACTAGTGCACCTTGCTTCCCTCGCCATGACCGTGTTCTCCCTCCTGCTCTCCTTCACGGCCTCTTCACGCCATGCTAACCAGCCCTTAAGCCTGCCTTAACGTCCCGTTCATGGCCGTCGGCTAGGCTGGATATGAGAAGAAAGAAGAGAAAAGAGAAGGAGAAGCCATGACAAGAGTCCTAGACCCCGCGTATCCACGGCTAAAGCACAGCCGCACGGTCGCCTTCATCGCCCACGACGCCACGCGCGAGGAGCTGATGGCGCTGCTGCAGGAGTTCCGGCATGTCTTGCAGCGCTGCAAGCTGGTGGCCACCTTTGTGACCGGCGCGGCCTGCGAGCGTCGTCTTGGCCTCCCGGTCCACGTCTTGAAGAGCAGCGTCAAGGGGGGTGACCTCCAGGTGGCGGCGCTGGTGGCGGAAGGTGAGGTGGATGCGGTCCTCTTCCTGCGGGACCCCTTTGAGGCCCTGCGCTACGAGCCCGACGTCACGCCGCTGCTCAAGGTCTGCGACCTGTACAAAATCCCCATCGCGACCAACGCCGCCACGGCGCGCGCGATCCTGCGGTCCCTCCACACCTCAATCCTCATGGAGGAGAGCTGGGACGACTGCCACTCTCCGTGGAACGCGCTGGCGCCGCCGCCGGACGAAGGAGGAAATCATGCCGACGCTCACTCCGGAAAGCCCGCCCGCCCTGCCGACGGCTCGTACGACCTCTCGGCTCCGGCGGAGCTGGCTCAGGGGTCTTCGGGTGCTGCGCGCACTGGCGCCCACCCTCAATCTACCGGCCTACTGCAGCACCTGCTGGGCGAGGTTGGAGATGATTGATGACCACCTCAACCCGGACAACGGCCCCGCCGTCTTCCGTGGCGTACGCGTCTGGCGATGCCCCGGCTGCGGCGATGCCACAACCGAGAGCTATGTGTACTACGGAGAGGAGACCACGACACCTGGGACACTTGGTGGTCTCGTTAACATTGCGTTAACGTGCCGTTCAAACTCACTTAACGGCACGGGGGTACCCTTAAAGAGGGTACAGGCAAGAAGGGGGAACAATGCGCTTCGGTAAGCCCTACCTGAACCTGCGCCGAGTCCTTGGAGTCCTTGCCCTGGCTGTCATTCCGCTAGCCCTTGCAGCCTGCAACAGCACGGAACCCGCGGCCCAACCAACAACCCCGGCGCCCACTCCCACGCCCACGCTCAGCGGCAGTGTGGTGATTGACGGCTCCAGCACCGTGTTCCCGGTGACGGAGGCCGTAGCGGAGGAGTACCAAAAGCTGCACCGCGGGGTCAAGGTGACCGTGGGCATCTCAGGCACCGGCGGCGGATTCAAGCGGTTCTGCGCGGGCGAGACCGACATCAGCGACGCCTCACGGCCTATCTCCGCCACCGAAAAGGATGAGTGCCAGAAGGCCGGCGTCGAGTTCATTGAGATTCCCGTCGCGTATGACGGTCTCTCGGTCATGGTGAACCCCAGCAACACGTGGGCGACATCCATGACGGTCGCCGAGCTGAAGAAGCTCTGGGAGCCCGCGGCGCAGGGCAAAATCACCCGCTGGAACCAAATCCGCCCTGAGTGGCCCGACCAGCCGATCAACCTCTACGGGGCCGGCGCGGACTCGGGTACGTTTGACTACTTCACCGAGGTCATCATGGGGACGGCGAAGTCCAGCCGCGGAGACTTCACCGCCAGCGAGGACGACAACATCCTGGTCCAGGGCATCGCGGGCGACCGAAACGCCCTCGGCTACTTTGGCTACGCCTACTACGTGGAGAACCCGGGCAAGCTGAAGCTGGTCGCCATAGACAGCGGCAAGGGGCCGATCCTTCCCAGCGAAGAGACCATCCTGGGCAACACGTACAAGCCCCTGTCCCGCCCGCTCTTCATCTACGTGAAGAAGCAGGCGGCGGCGCGGCCTGAGGTCAAAGAGTTTGTGAGGTTCTACCTCACGACTGGGCGGCCTTTGATCAAGCAGGTAGGCTACGTCCAGATCCCGGCTACGGTGTATGACAATGTGCTCAAGCGGTTTGAGCAAGGTAAGGTCGGTTCCGTGTACGGCCCAACCGTCCCAACCTCCACCAGGCTTGAAGAAATCTTCACGGCCAACTAAGCGGGAGGTCGCAACCAGCAAAGGCTGGCTTGCGCGGGATGTCCCGCGCCAGCCTTTGCTTCTCAACCCAGGCAAGCGATCCTGAGCCGGCAGAGAGCACGAGATGAAACAGGGCGCAGCGTTGGAAACCCGCAGGAAGGGCCGTCAGCTCTGGTTTGGGCTTAGCACCCGACTGCTGATGGAGGGGGGTGTCCAGAGCCTCCTCTTCCTCGCCAGCCTGGTCTCAGTCCTCACGACCGCGGGGATTATCTTCGTCCTTGCTTTTGAGACGTTTTGGTTTTTCCGCGAGGTGTCCATTGTGGAGTTCCTCACGGACCGGCAATGGACCCCGCTGTTCACGCAAAAGCACTTTGGCATCATGCCGCTCTTGACCGCGACGGTGCTGATCGCCGGCGGCGCGATGGCCGTGGCGCTGCCGATCGGGCTGGTGACGGCCATCTACCTCAGCGAGTACGCCCCGGACCGGTTCCGGCGCGTTGTGAAGCCTATTTTGGAGATCCTTGCCGGCATCCCCACCATCGTCTATGGCTACTTCGCCCTCCTCTTTGTGACTCCTATCCTCAAGGCCGTCTTCCCGCAGATGCAGACGTTCAACGCGGCCAGCGCAAGCATCGTGATGGGGATCATGATCATTCCCTATATCTCCTCGCTCAGCGAGGAGGCGATGACCTCCGTCCCCCGCTCGCTGCGCGATGCCGCGTACGCTCTTGGTTCGACCAAGATGGAGGTCGCCACACGAGTGGTCGTCCCCGCGGCGGCTTCAGGCATTGCGGCTGCGTTCATCCTGGGTGTGTCCCGCGCCATTGGGGAGACCATGATCGTGTCCATCGCCGCGGGCCAGCAGGCGAGGCTGACGTTCAATCCACTGGAAGGCATGGAGACGATGACCGCCTACATCGTCCAGGTGAGCCTTGGAGACACCCCGACCGGCACGATTGAATTCAAGACGATCTTCGCGGTGGCGATGACGCTGTTCCTCATGACGTTTGCGCTGAACATGTTGAGCAGCAGGGTGCTGCGGCGCTTCCGCGAGGTGTACCAGTGAGCGTCGCGGTCCCTTCCAAGCGCCGTTCTCTGCTCCGACAGCGGAAAGACCTTGGCTTTCAGGTGGTGGCCATTCTGGCTACCGGCATTGCCATAGTAATGCTGGCAGCCCTGCTGGTGGACGTTGGACGCCGTGGGATCGGCGGGCTGGACTGGAGCCTGTTCACCAACTTCCCTTCCCGTTTCCCCGATCAGGCGGGCCTGAAGTCCGCGTTGGTGGGTTCGCTGTATGTCATCAGCCTCACCGCGGTCCTTGCTCTTCCCATTGGTGTCGCCGCCGCGGTGTACCTGGAGGAATTGGCTCCGAACTCGTGGTTCAAGTCGGTCATTCAGACCAATATTTCCAACCTGGCGGGCGTGCCCTCAATCGTGTACGGGCTCCTTGGCCTTGAGGTGTTCGTCCGCGTAATGCAGTTTGACCGCAGCGTCATCAGCGGCGCCCTCACCCTTACGCTCTTGGTCCTTCCCATCATCATCATCACGTCCCAGGAGGGGCTCCGCGCCGTCCCGACCTCGTTCCGTGAGGCGTCGTATGCCCTGGGAGCCACCAAGCTCCAAACCGTGGGCTCCGTGGTCATGCCCATGGCCCTGCCCACTATGCTGACGGGCGCCATTCTTGCGCTTTCCCGAGCCATCGGCGAGACCGCGCCATTGATCACCATCGGCGCGCTCACCTTCATCGCTTTCTTGCCTGACAGCCTCCGCGCACCGTTTACCGTCTTGCCCATCCAAATCTTCAACTGGCTCTCGCGTCCCCAAGCCGGGTTCCATGAGAGAGCGGCGGCGGGTATCATGGTGTTGCTTGCCGTGCTTCTGCTGATGAACGCGGCCGCAATCATCCTCCGCAACAAGTACCAGAGGAGGGGGAATTGGTAACGAACAGAAAGCAGGAAGCGCCGCAAGAAGCTCCGAGCGCTGAGCGAAGGCGGATCGCAGTGGTTCCCGGACCTCAGTCACCGGCCGTGATGCCGGCGGTGCAAGGCGACCACGCGCTGGAGACGGTTGGCTTGAGCGTGTTCTACGGAAAGCAGGCCGCCGTAAAGAGCGTGAGCATAGGCATGCGCCGCAAGGCTGTCACGGCCATAATTGGGCCTTCAGGCTGCGGCAAGAGCACGCTCCTGCGCTGCTTCAACCGCATGAATGACTTCATTCCTGCTGCGCGCATTGAGGGGCAGGTGCTCTTTCAAGGCCAGGATATCTATGCCAGGGACGTGGACCCAACGGAGATCCGATTTCGGATTGGCATGGTGTTTCAGAAGGCCAATCCCTTTCCCAAGTCCATCTATGAGAACGTGGCATACGGCCCCAAGATCAACGGTTTCCGCGAGAACATGGGCGAGATCGTGGAGAAGTCTCTTCGCCGCGCCGCCCTGTGGGATGAGGTGAAAGACCGGCTGACAAGCAGCGCGTTTGCGCTCTCCGGAGGACAGCAGCAACGCCTGTGCATCGCCAGGGCGCTGGCTGTTGACCCGGAGCTGCTGCTGATGGACGAGCCCGCCTCGGCGCTGGACCCGATTGCCACCTCTCGCATTGAAGACCTCATCCAGGAGTTGGCCAACGAGATCACCATCGTCATCGTCACGCATAACATGCAGCAGGCTGCCCGCGCCTCAAGCATGACGGCTTTCATGCTCGCGGGCGATCTTGTAGAGTATTCACCCACGAAGGATTTGTTCACGAACCCCAAGGACGAGCGGACCGAGGCGTATATTACCGGGCGGTTTGGCTAGTTGGGCCGGTTGGGCGCGTTGGGCCCGTTGGGCCCGGAGAGGAGTGGGTATGCCGCGAGCGGACTTTGACCGTCACCTGCACAGCTTGCGCGACGACCTCTTGGTGCTGGGCAGCATGGTGGAGAAGGCGATCGCCAGGTCCGTGGACGCGCTCAAGCGGCGTGACTTGGATGCGTCCAGGCAGGTTATCGCCGAAGATGACGCCATTGACCAGAAACGGTTTCAAATAGAGGAGCAGTGCGTAGAGCTCATCGCCACCCAGCAACCGGCGGCTCGGGACCTACGTATGCTCTTCAGCATCCTCCAGATTGCCGTTGAGCTGGAGCGGATGGGAGACTACGCCGAAGGCATCGCAAAAATCACCGTCAAGATGGGCGATGAGCCGCTCATCAAGCCGCTGATTGACGTTCCACGCATGGCGGAGAAGGCCACGGACATGCTCCGGCGGAGCCTGGATTCCCTCGTGAACCGGGACGTCGTGGCAGCGCGCCAGGTTTGCAAGGACGACGACGAAGTTGATGCCCTGTACGACCAGGTGTACCGGGAGCTCATCTTCTTCATGCTTCAGGATTCCAAGACCATCAAGCAGGCGACCTACCTCTTGTGGGTGGCCCACGACCTGGAGCGCATCGCGGATCGGGCGACCAATATCGCGGAGCGGGTCATTTACCTGGTCACCGGCAAAATGACCGAGCTGAACGTGCCCAGCTATTAGCTTGGCCTGGCGTAGTGCGCCGTAAGCTCGTTGAGGAGCCTGGCGCCGCCAGCGAGGGCCGCATGGTTCGACAGGCTCACCGACTTCCCAGGGCCAACGCACAGGTCATCCCCGCGGCTTCGTTACCCCAACGGGAAAGACTCGCCGGATACCCATGTTTGATTGCACTGACCTCACGCTGGTAGAATCACACCGTTGCCTTCCAACGGTGTGATTCTGCACCGGGTTGAGCTATAGGAGGTTCAGGCATGACGACTCCCGCCCTCGTTATTGACGACAAGAAGGTCTATTCATTCACGAAGACGATCACTGCGCGAGATGTTGAGCTGTTTGCCGAGGTGTCCGGCGACAATCAGGCCCTCCACCTGGACGAGGCTGTCGCCGCCCAAAGCCGCTTCAAGCACCGGATCGCCCATGGCATCTTGACCGCGGGACTCATTTCCGCCGCCCTCGGGACCCAGGTGGCGCCGGGCCAGGTCGTCATCTACATGGGGCAGACATTGCGGTTCTTGGCGCCGGTGTTCTTGGGAGACACCCTGACCGCCGAGTTGCGGGTGATAGGCGTGAACGCGCCCAGGCGGCAGGTGACCCTTAACGCACGCATCGTGAACCAGCAGGGCGTTGAGGTCGTGAGGGGCGAGTCCCAAGTGATGATAGAGCCGTACGCCGAACAGGCTCCGTGATCTCGGCCTCGCCGGTTCCCCGTGTTTCTCCGCGGACGGAACTTAGGCGTTTCAAGGCCGGTGCACAGGCTCGCCGAGTAGGTTGGCGGGCCACTGGGCCCCGTGGTCCACGCCGCTGGACCGGTCCTGCGCGGTCTGCCACAGGAGAGAGGCGCCGGCGTCCGGCGCCGGCAAGTTGACCAGTGCGCCGGTATCGCCTAAGCTCCCGAAAAGGCGGGCCGCAAGCAGCCGCCCTAAGCAGGCGAAGGGGTGTAGGCGTGGGCCAGAAAGTCTACCAGACGTTTGAAGAGGCTGTGCGCGATGTTCCCCATGGCGCGAGCATCCTCATCCCTGGTTTCGGGCCGGGCGTGCCGCTCAATCTGCTTCGCGCGCTTTACCACCAGGGCGCGAAAAACCTGACCCTGATCGCCAACGGCGCGGGCGGGCCGGCAACTCCGGGCCGCGAGGACACGATCACCAGCGGCACACTCGTAGAAGCGGGCCGCGTGCGAAAGGTGATTCTGGCCTTCACCGGAGCGACGCATCCCTCCAGGCGTTCGGTGCTGGAAGAGCTTCAGGAGACCGGCAAGATTGAGGCGGAGCTAACGCCTCAGGGGAGCCTGGCGGAGCGCATTCGCGCCGGCGGGGCGGGCATTCCCGCCTTTTACACGCCGGCCGGCGTCGGCACCGAGATCGCCAACGGCAAGGAGCATCGCGTCTTCAACGGCCGGACGTACATCCTGGAGGAGGCGATCACGGCCGATTACGCGTTCATTCGAGCGTGGAAGGCCGACACCTTTGGCAACCTCATCTTCCGCCGCGCCCAGCGCAACTTCAACCCCATCATGGCGACGGCGGCCCGCTGCACCATCGTTGAGGTTGAAGAGCCCATCACGTCAGAGGGCGAGCTGGACCCGGACCAGGTCCACACGCCGGGCATCTTTGTGCACCGGATCGTGAAGATTCCGCCTCCGCCATTCGAGGCCTTGCGCGCCAGCCCAGCCAGTGCCGCGCCCGCCCACGGGCCGGCGCCGCGATAGACCTGGTCGGTAGACACAGCCTAGCCCCAAAAACCCCCACAGCTTTGTGGCCACGTTGTTGTGGGCTTTGGCCACAAGGGGAGGTCACGTCCCTGAGAGAGGGGCGCAGCCCCTCTCTCAGGTTTGTTTCCCCCTTCTCCAGCAGGAGAAGGGGGTCAGAGCCTGTCCCGAGCGGAGCCGAGGGAGGGATGAGGTATTGGACGAAATGCAGAATACGGCTGCAAAACCGCGAGTAAACGGCGACGGGCGGGCGTAGAGTTTTGAGGCGAGGCAGGCAGACACGGAATGGAGGAGCGCCAATGCAAAAGACACCGTTGACGCGGGAGCTCATGGCGGCGCGGACCGCAGCCGAGTTTCAGGACGGCTGGATTGTCAACCTGGGCGTGGGCATGCCGACCTTGTGCTCAGACTTTGTCGTGCAGGGGCGCAAGGTCATCTTCCACTCCGAGAACGGCGTGATCGGCTACGGCAGGAACGTTTCGGGTGACAACGCTGACCCCAACGTGGTCAACGCGGGGCTCCAGACCGTGGAGCTCATGCCGTTCGCATCCATCGTCCACCACGCGGACGCGTTCGGCATCGTCCGGAAGGGGCTTCTTGACGTCGGCGTTCTCGGGGCCTACGAGGCGTCCGCGAACGGCGACTTCGCCAACTGGAAGCTGGCGGGCCGGAAGGGCGGCGGCATCGGCGGGGCCATGGACATCGCCGCGTCGGCCAAACGCATCTTCATCATGATGGAGCACACCACGCGTGACAAGGCGCCGCGGCTGCTACGGCGCTGCACGCTGCCGATCACGGCCCCGGGCGTGGTGAAGCTGATCGTTACGGACCTGGGTGTGTTTGAGCCTATGGGCGAGGCCTTTCGGGTCAAAGAGATCGCGCCCGGCCACACCCTGGAGGAAGTGCAGGCGCTCACCGGCGCCCCGCTCGTGGTTGACGGGCCGATCAAAGAGGTCCAGGTCTAAGCGGACCCCTTGATGCGATCCAGGCCGCGACCTGCGCCCGCGAGTTCAGCCCCAGCTTGCTCAAGAGGTCGACGCCGATGACCATCTCCACGATGCGCTAGGCGCCGCGCCGCCGATCAGACGACGGGGTACGCCTGCGCGATCCTCGCTCCCATTTTGTAGTGTACGCCAGGCTGCGCGGTGAAACTCACGTTACTCTTAGCCTCGAAGAGCAGGATGATGTCCGAGCCGCCGAACTGGAAGTATGAGACCTCTTCACCCTTGCGCAGCGTGACCCCCTTCTCGGCGGTGAGGACCACCGACGAGACCTGGCACATGCCGATGGGTAGCACGGCCACAAGGCCGATGGCGGCTTCGAGCACGATCAGGCCCCTGGCCTGGGCGAACTGGTAACCCGCGTTGTCGGGGGCGTCGAAGCTGCGGTGCGGCTTCAGCCGGTGCCGACCGCTCGTGTCGCCTGGGACGGGCTCAGCGATTACTTCGAGGTAGACCTGTCCCGGGATCACCCGCGCCTCCAGGACGGTACCGGGGACTGGGGCGTGCTGCCGGTGATAGTCGTTGGGACCGAGGGTCGCGTGCATGAAGAGCCCATTGACGAACCGGTCCTTGTAAGGGCTGCCCTCGAGCAGCTCGCCAATTGACCAGTGCAGGTTCTTGACGGTAACCAGTGAATCGGTCCGGATCTCCCACTGGCCGGCGAAGGTGGAATCGGCGGGCGACACGATGACATTCGGGTTGGACACCGCGGCCACCGGACGCAGGCCCGGCTTGAAGTTCCGGGCGAAGAACTGGTTGAATGTCTTCCAGCCGCCGTGGGGGACGACGTAATCGCTCATATTGTAGTTCGGCGATTCGCAAAAGGACGTGAGCGACTCGGGGGTCAGCGACTCCGGCGTGTCGAGGAATTCGCCCATCGCCTTGGCGTACCTTACCATCCACGCAGACAGCGGCGTGAGGGCCGGCGCCTCGTGATGCGGAACGATCCGGTTTTGCAACTCGAGGACCGGCGGCTGGTCAAGTATGAAGTGGAACTTGCAGAGATGATTGTAAATCTCACGGCCGGGCTTGTCCTCAGTCGGTATCCAATGGAGCAAATCGTTGATCCACACGAGGTAATCGGGGAGATTCTTGATGTCCGCGATCTCGGGAATGTGGCTTCGGTGCGCGTGCTGAATCGCCTTGCTAAAATCGTCTTCCCACTTGTTCGCCTTGATCAATTCGATCAGTTCAAGCACCACCTTGTTCCACTCGACCATGCTCCCGTCCTCCTTCCGATTGAACGCCGATGACGGCGCGAAACGACTCTATGAGGAGATAGTCGCTGATCGTCAACCAGGCGCCCTTGCCCTGAGGGACCTGAACGGGCGCTCCAGGTCAGCGTTGTTGCGTTCGGACGGCCCAAGGGTGCGCATCAGCTGCATGCAGGGGTTAGGCGGCCTTTCGCCAACTCCCGAGGACTTGGAAGCTGGCCTCAATGCGCCTCGCTCATCCCATTGGCCTCCGGCGAGACGACGCTCAGCGATGGTTATAGAACTCAACTTGCCAGCGCCACTCGCTCCCGTCTGCCGCGTTCCACCACTGCGTCAGAACGCCGACCTCGCCCCCCGGGAGAAGCACCACTTGACCAATATCCTCTTCGGTCGGCCAGCGATCGTCGCGCACTACCCGAGCCCCGCGGCGGGTCAACCGGGCCATCGGCCGGTCAGCCGTCTGCGGCAGGTCCTGACTGTAAGCCAACCGACGGCCCTGCTCACTCCGAACTTCCACCGTCAGCGAGGGCGGTGGGGCATGCACCAAGAGGACTGCCGTGGCCTCCAACCGGCCCCGCGCAAACGGCACACCCGTTGAAGCACCGTGCGGATACCAGAGGTCCCAGAGTTGAAGCGGTCCACGTTTGGCCATTGCGAGAACCTCCTTGCGTGTTGAACCACCAAGTGAGTCCGCGTGCCAGGCAGAGAGCAATGATAATCTAAATTCGGGATGGCCTTATGTTCCCAGTGATGCGGAAAGAGGCAGGCCGGATTTGCGGACGTCTCCTAGCATTACACATCCAAGTCCACGCGCTCGGTGCTGATTGGGTTGGAACATCGGGCGCAGGGCTAAATCGTCGTCAGGCCTGGAGGAATGCGAGGAGATCGGCGTTGATCTGGTCCTTATGGGTAGAACACATGCCGTGCGGCAAGCCCGGATAGACTTTCAGCGTGGAGCCTTTGACGATCTTGGATGAGGGCACGGCTGAGGCGCCGATGGGCACGATCTGATCATCGTCGCCGTGCATGATGAGCGTCGGGACGTTGAACTTCTTGAGATCGTCAGTGAAGTCCGTCTCGGAAAAAGCCTTAATGCAATCGATGACGGCTTTGAATCCGGCCAGCATCCCTTGCAGCCAGAACGCATCCCGCAGCCCTTGCGAGACCTGAGCGTTTGGCCTGTTGGCGCCGTAGAAGGGCCCGCTGAGATCCTTGAAGAATTGCGAGCGGTCGGCGAGCACGCCGGCGCGGATTTTGTCGAACGCGTCCATCGGCAACCCGCCGGGATTGGCGGCCGTCTTCAGCATCAGAGGCGTCACCGCGCCGATCAGCACGGCCTTGGCCACGCGTTTGGCGCCGTGGCGGCCGACATAGCGGGCGACTTCGCCGCCGCCCGTGGAGTGCCCGACATGAATCGCGTTCCTCAGGTCGAGCTTTTCCACGAGGGCCGCGAGGTCGTCAGCGTAGGTGTCCATGTCGTTGCCACTCCAAGGCTGGCCCGATCGGCCATGGCCGCGGCGGTCATGGGCGATGCAGCGGTATCCGCGAGCGCCCAGAAACACCATCTGGTCTTCCCAAGCGTCCCCGCTCAGCGGCCAGCCATGGCTGAAGACCACGGGCTGTCCGCTGCCCCAGTCCTTGTAATAAATCTGGGTGCCGTCTTTCGTCGTGATCGTGTTCATCGTCGCCTCCTCCTCAGTCGCAATGGTGGTTGGCCTGACTGCCGCTTGACCCCGTTTCCCTCACGCCACCTCAATGGGCACCTGCTGAATGGAGTTGTTGCCGTAGCCAGGGCGGTTCCACTCGGCGCGTTCCGGCTGAATACGGCCGGCGAGGTCGGTGGCGCGAGCGCGGAGCATCACAACGCCTGGTCGCTCGACGCGGGTGATCAGCTCCCACCACTGCCAACTGTGGCGGCTGCGCTCACCGATGAGACGCGCTGGCTGCCAGTCGCCTCCGCCGACGCTCACCTCCACGCGCGCGATTGGCGCCGCACCGGACCACGCCACGCCGCGAACGGCCAGTTCACCGGGCCGGGCCCGCGCATTCGGCTCTGGATCGGTAATCAGGGCCCGGACCTGTTGTACGGTGACCGCCTCGCGGACGACCTTGCCATCGCGTTCCCATTCATACCAGTACTTGTCAATTTGGAAATGCCCGGCGAACGGCGTATCGGTGACTTCGATCTCGGTCAGCCATTTTACCGACGCCACAGCGTACCAACCCGGAACGATCAGGCGCAGTGGATAGCCGTGCTGAACCGGTAGCGGCTCACCGTTCATGGCGTAGGCGAGGAGCACGTCAG
>ORMF011111483.1_pt1 | contig 12141 bp, 8 predicted proteins | sample 1779871 | NCBI WGS metagenome assembly ORMF01 (sample SAMEA104232316, study PRJEB22302) | groundwater metagenome | biome: forest; feature: aquifer; material: groundwater | place: USA | collected 2011-08-07 | depth 5.4 m | reverse complement strand
GCCCGTCAGGACGCCGTCCTTGTTGAGGTCGAGCCGATCGAACGCGGCTCGATCGCGGTCCCATTCGTAGGTCTCGATCTGGTTATTGGAGTTGCGGTCGAGGTGCGCGAAGCGTTCCATGGGGCCGGTGCCGGCGCTGGGACGGACCGCGCCCTCGCGCACTTCGTCGCCCGTCAGCACGCCGTCGTTGTTCCAGTCGGCGGCGTCGAACGTGGCCCGGGAACCGCGCCATTCCGCGCGCGTGATGATGCCGTCGCGGTTGCGGTCCATCTGACTCCAGCGCATCACGTCGCCGTTGAGCATGGTCGTCTGCGCCTGCGCACCGGTCGCGCAGAACCGCAAGCCGCCCGAGCCGGGCACGCCCCAATCGCCGAACTGCTGGCTGTACTCCGGAGATGCAATGATGTCGTCGGCGACGAATGCGAGGCCTCGCCGCGAGGCCGTCGCGGTGTACTCGCGCAGTCCCGTCTCGTCGGGCTGACGGCCGAGGATGTGGCGATACAGCGTGGCGACGGACTCACGGGTCGCGTCCTGCCCGAACCGCTGCATGTGCTCCGACGATTTGGCGACGTCACGGACGATCTCGCGAACGGTCGCGCTGCCGTTGGCCAGGCGCTCCGCGAACTGTCCGCTCGCGGCGTCAGGCGCCCGCTCGAGCATATGCCGGTAGACCTCATTAACGACCTGCCGCCCATTGCTCGTGCAGGGCTGCTGTGCGAGCGCGGCCGCCGGAGAAAAGATGAGCGCGCCTAGTAACGCTGCTGCACGGAACATGATTCGACCTCCTGCTGGAAGTCTGTGCTTCAGGATACGTGCCGTCGCCTGCTCGTCCGCTGGAATGGAAGAGCCATCGACGACCCTTGCGGCTTGCCCTTCCGCATGGGAAGGGCGTGACGTAAAATGCCCAGTTCCCCGACCACAACAGTAGCGATGAACGCTCTTCCCCTGCCGTCCCTGTGAGGGATCTGCCTCGTCTCACTCTTTGTGCGACCGCGCTCCTCATGGTCGCAGGAGACGCCGGGATTGCAGGCGCCGCCCAGCGCGATCTGCAGGAGAAGGCCGCCGCTGCGTCCGGATCGACCGTGATCGACGGTCCCCCCGCCCCCCGTGCCGTGAAATGTCGTCACTGGCGAAGAGCTTACAGTGCAAGGATCTCCCGCAGCTTGTCCTCGACCGCGTGGAGATCCGACGGCGGCAGCGCCCCCATCTTGCCGGCGATCATGTCGTGCTTGATTGTTCTGACGATGCCCGTGACGATCGAGGGCGCCAGCAAACCGGATTCGCGCCAGGCCTTGATCGCCGGAAAAATGGCGAGTTCACAGTCGTCGGCGAGTATGAAGACCTCGCCTCAGCGTACGAGGAGCTTGATGCACTCGGCGCTAAGATGACCGCAACCGGCACGGGGAACGCCGCGAGTGCAATGAGCACCGCGGCGGCGAGCGACGCCTCTCTCACACTGGCTTCGAAGAGCCGATCAGCGACTGCCAAGCCATGACGCAAACGCCTGCGACTGGCGCTGATTGAGTGCCGCGCAGGTCTCAATGCGTTCGATCGCTTGCTTCACCGCCCGATGGGACGATGCAATGGGGTGCGCCGCGAAAAACAGGGTCATGTCCGCTGCCGCGGCCGGCGAGCAGAAGGTGCCCGACGCGCCGATGACACCGGGAATACCTTGAAACGTGCCGAGCTTGCCCACGAGAGCGTCCCACTGGCTCTTGACGAACGCCCACGCCTGGTCGCGGCCCCAGGGTCGCGCCAAAAGGCCGCCGATCATCGTCGCAGTGTCCTGGGAGCGGACCTCCGGAGAGATCGCGAACTCGAGCGTCCGCTTCATCAGCGCGGGATCCCTGAAATAGGGCAACGCGTTGAAGAATCGGTAGTACTCCTCCGGCTCGCCCTGCAGCATCGCGAGCCTCGCTCGATACTGGTCGTAGAGCAATACGTCGCCGTCAATCGCCGCCACACGCAGCAACGTCGACGCCACCGTTCCCGGAAGCGCCTGCGGATTGGCCAGGTACTTTGCGGCGAGCTCCTTCGCGTGGCGTTGTACCTCCGGTGAGTCGGCCGCGACGCCGAGGAGCTCCAGGAGTGTCGCGTAACGCATCTGCTTGTCATCGTTGTCGCCGAGCGCCGGCATGCCGAGCCGTTCATAGACAGGACCGAACCGTGCGCCGAGCCACCGCTGGTAGCCATCCTGTTCGCCTGGGTCGGCGATGTACTCCGCAACGTAGGCAAGCCGGGCAGCGATCGCTGCGGTGACCTGCGCCGATTCATCGGTCGCCCACTCCGCTGCGAGATTCAGGTACGTCCCGATGTCGTGCCGCCCGGCGCGGACCATCCACCACTCATCGCCAAGGAGTCCCAGGCGCTCTGCCGACGACAGTGCGCGGCCGCCCGGACGGGCCAGTGCGCTCACATGTTCGGGCGAGTACTCGGAAAAGAAGTAGCCGACGCTGTCGGTGTTCACAAACGGATCAGCCGCACAGCCGGGCATCGTCATGGTGTGTTCAGGTTTCGAGACGATCTCGCAGCGCGGCTTGCCCGACGTCGTCGTGACGCACACGGGCAACGTCCACGTCTGCGGCTGTTGCGGCGTAGCGCCCGGCGTTCCGATGAAACGCTCCTGGCGCAGCCGAAGGGTGCTCGCGCCGCCTCGACATCCCGACGCCACCGTCAGGACCGGAGCGCCAGGCTGATTCACGAATCCGCCCAGTATCCGATCGACGGGCTTACCGGTCTGCTTCGCGACCTCGTTCCAGAAGTCTTCTCCGGCCGCATTCGCGTACGAGTACTTTTTCAGATAGGCGGAGACCCCTCGACGGAACGCTTCGCTCCCGACGTAATGCTCAATCATCCTGATGACCGCGGACGTTTTTTCGTACGCGATGGCGTCGAACACCTGATTGATTTCTTCCGGCGTCTCGACCTTGGTCCGGATGGCACGCGTTGACCGGAGTGCATCGGTCCCCAGTGCTCTCTGGGTGTCCTCGACGTCGTCCAGGTGCACATTCCATTCGGGGTGCCATTCGGCAAGCGGCTTGTTGGCGAGCCATGTGGCGAATCCCTCGTTCAACCAGATGTCATCCCACCACTTCATCGTCACCAGATTGCCGAACCATTGGTGAGCTACCTCGTGCGCCACGATGGATGCCACGCTCTTCCGCACACCGAGAGACGCGCGCTGCGGATCGGCAAGCAGATATTGCTCGCGAAACGTGATGGCTCCTGTGTTCTCCATGGCGCCGGCGGCAAAGTCCGGAATCCCGACGACATCCAGCTTTCCGAACGGATATTTGATGCCGAAATACCGGTTGTAATACTGCAGGCTCTGGATAGTGGCCTCGAGCGCGAACTCCGTCAGCGCGAGCTTGTCCGGCGTCGAGCAGACGCGAACCGGGATGTCGTCAGCCGAACCGGATCGGCAGACAAAGTCGCCTACGAGCATTGCGACGAGGTAGGTGGACATCTTCGCAGTTCGGGCGAAGGTCAATGTGTGTTTCCCGGCTTCCGGTCCCGGTAGATCGGACAACTGGGCGCCGTTGGAGATCGCGGTATCGCGCTGATCGATCGTCAGGGAGACATCGAACGTCGCTTTGTACGCCGGCTCATCGAACGATGGGAACGCACGGCGCGCATCGGTCGCCTCCAGCTGCGTGACGGCGTACTTCCGGCCGTTGGCCTGACTCAGATAGAACCCACGCAGCTTGTCGTTCAGTATTCCCGTGTAGGTGATGGCGATCGTCGCTGGCCCCACTGGCACCGGATTCGGAACCTTCAACAGCGCCGTCTCGGTTGCTGCATCGAGCGACACCGTCGCGGTCTGCGTGCGACCGCCCGACGTAATCGTTACCTCTCCGAACTGGAGCTCGGCGGCATGGAGCGTAATCGCGTTGGCCGAAGCGCCGACGCGGACCTGGATGATCTCGCGCCCTCTGAACGTGTCGGTTGTGAGATCGGGCGCAAACCAGAGGGTGTAGTGGTCAGGCACAACGGAAGCCGGAAGCCGTTGCGCCAGCGCCGGGGACGCTGTCGCCAGGAGGAGGAAGAGGTTGATCGTGCCCTGGCGAAACGATGTCGAGACCATGGCCACACGTTAGCAGAGTAGGCGGCAAGCTTCTCGCATTAGCAGCGGCTGAGTTCTGCGAATCGCTAGTTTTGACCACAAACCTGTCAGTCGCGGTAGGGTTCTGTGTTCAAAAGACATACGCGAGAGGCCGATCCCACGGCCCTTCGCCAAGGAGGACGACGTGAAGAAATGGATGCTGGTCACCTTGATGGGAGTCGTGTTGACTGCCGGATGCGCGGGCACTGAAACCGCCCCGGAAGCGGCCGTGACCGCCGAGGCTACCCCAGCTGGAGGCATGTCGGTGGCATCCACGCCTCCCGCAGCTGTGGCCCCGGAGTTCCGTGAGGTCACGATTCCGGCAGGCACCACGCTGCCGCTCGATCTGAAATCGACGGTCGCTTCCGATTCGAGCCATGTCGAGGATGCGGTGAAGGCGACGCTGCGCGCAGCTATAGCCGTCGATGGCCGCGAGGTTCTTCCGGCCGGTACCGAGCTGGTGGGCAGGGTGACGGAAGCCGACGATTCTGGGCGCGTGAAAGGACGGGCCCGCATCGCCTTCCGGTTTACGACGCTCAACCACCAGGGTGAGAGCTACGAGATTGCTACGGCAGCGATCGCCCGCCAGGCGGAAGCCACAAAGGGTGAGGATGCCACGAAGATCGGCATCGGCGCAGGTGCTGGCGCCGCACTCGGCGCGCTGCTCGGCGGGGGCGACGGCGCCGCAAAAGGTGCCGCGATCGGTGGGGCGGCGGGCACGGGTGTCGTTCTGGCGACCAAAGGCAAGGAGGTTCGCCTTGGACCTGGCGCCAACGTGGCAACGCGTCTCACTGCGCCCGTTACGCTTCGGATTCGCGTGAAAGGTTAAGTTAATCAGGGAGAGTCAGCGTAGGGCGGGTCCTGATTTTCGGACCCGCCGCGCTGAGCCGCCGGGTTTACAGAACAAGACCCGGCCTACTTACTCGCCCCGATCCCCCTTCTTGAGCCACCTCGCCCGGCGCTCCGCCGGCAGGTCCGCAATCAGTTCGTTCAGCGCTTCCAGGTCGGGCCCGATATAGAACTGGTACGCGTACCGTTCCAGCTTTCTCGAGGCGTCCGCCGGAATGTCGGCGCCGTGAGCGCCTCCGGAGTTCAGGAACATCAGCGCGGAGTTGGGCCGATAGGGCACCATCTTGACGAGCTCGCATCGCAACCCGGCCTGTGCCGGGTAGAAGGTCTGCGTGTAGTCTGCCTCGCGATCGCCGTGTACGGCAAAGATTTGCGTCCCGTACGTCTCTGAGTCCTTCGTCCGAGCGAAGTACATCAGACATGTCAGCATCGTCCGCTTGGGATCGCGATGCGGGTCCAGGTGGTATCCTGCGCGGCGCAGCATCAGGCGCCCGCCTGAAATGGCTTGGGGTAGCGCATGTGCCCGCTCACGAAAGCCGGGGCCGAAGATCGCCTCGTAGTGCTGCTGCAGCAGATCGTGAAACTTCTCGAGCACCGCCGGACGGATCGCGTCGCGCGCGATGGTGGTGTCGATGAAGTCCCAGACCCGCGCCGCCAGCGTGGGGCCGAATTCCATCGGGATTCGGAGATTCTGTTTTATCGGGTCGCGCTCGCCGAAGAAGATGCCAGGCGGAATGCCATCGAGTGCGAGCTTGTAGACGCCGTCCGGCAGGAGCTTCTCGACGACGATATGCGGAAATGGACTGACCTCGAGCGTGGCGGCCTGAATCGCTTTCCGGACGTGCTGGATCACGACATCCCGCTGCAGGCGGCCATCGGCTTCCGCGAGCAGATCTCGCTGAGCGTCGTTCAGGCGGAACGCATGCTTTACCTGCTGCGCATCGCGCTCCACTTTCGCGAAGCGGGTTGCCAAAGTCTGTTGCGTGGCTGAGAGTTGATCGACCATGCTCGCAAGCCGGATCAGTTCCTTGCGCAGCGGCGCGGAGGCGCGCTCCATTTCGGTGTGCCAGGTGGCCCGGAGTCTCTGGAGAATTCCGGTTCGCCGTGCGAGTGTCTTGAGCATCTGAGCCCTCTGTGAGGATTCATGTTAACGCGAAGGGACGGTTCTCCCAGCGAGCGCAAGCGGCATGCGGCTCTGGCGACACGAAGCGCCCAGGAGCCGCGCTCATCGGGTGGCGCCCCGCTCGACGCAGCCCTCGCGGCGCTGCGAGCGCTACTCGGACCGGATGGATCCAGAAGGAAAGTTTCAGCGCGAGGATACTCGAGCGACAAGCGTGAGAATGGCGAGGGTCACAGGCTCGGCGCTGGTCTGATGAGACAAGAACGAGCCCGGTTGCGGCGTGCCGGTCCTGACCTCCACGATCGGGAACCGGGCGCTCGGTGTTCCCGCGGACGCGAGCGCGACCGTCTCCCTCCATTTCGAGAGCTCAATGCCCGCTCGCGTGAGGTGATCCGGGCGATTCAGAAACGCCGCGGCGGCTCCACTCGCGGGTTCCGGAAGTCCGGCGGCGCCTGAGGACAGCAGTTGCATGGCACGCAGCACCCCGGCACGGGCGAGCCATGGCGAATAGCGGACCAGCCGAACGAAGCCGTCAAGTTCCACGGTCGACATGCCACCGCCATCCTCGACCGGCGCGTCAAGGAGAAGCAGCGCCGCGACGTCTTCGGGGTACTGGTGGGCGTAGAGCGCTGCGAACGCTGCGCCCAGCGAGTGGCCCACCAGCACCACTGGCCGTTCGATTTTGGCGCCGGCGAGCAGCAGGTGCAGCTGCTCCGGAACGAGCGCTGGATCATACGGCTCGTCCCCCGCTTCGCTCCAGCCAAGCCCGGCGCGATCGTAGCTGCAGACGCGCGTCCTCGGCGAGATGCCGGCCTGCACACGCGCCCACGCGGCGGACATGCCTGCGGCGGGCGCCTCGAGGATGACGACTGGATGCCCCTCGCCGGTGCAGCGGATGTGGAGTTGATGACCGCCGACATCGATCTTCTGTCCGGGCGGAGGGTAGTCCCGCCGTTCAAGGGCCGTGGCCACCCCCTGATACGTGGCGCCGGCAAGCAGGGCCACGACGAGGGCGAGGAGAACGACCATGAGCGCTCGTCGGATTTTGGAACGCATCGGGCGGGGATCAGACGGTGATCTTAGGACTCCGTTTCGGCGAGACCGTACTTCTCGATCCGAGAGTACAACTGCGCTCGCGTGAGCCCGAGGAGCTTCGCCGCTCTGGTCTTGTTGTGGCGCGCCTGTGTCAATGCTTTCACGACGAGCGAGCGCTCGATCGCTTGGAGGTTCACGCCTCCGGCTGGCAGCGAAAAACCGGCTGGCGTGTCGATAGGCGAGGCGGCGGAACGCGACTCTCCAAACGGCAGATGGGTGCTGCGGATGTAGCCTCCGTCGGCCAGGATGACCGCGCGCTCGATCGCGTTTCTGAGCTCGCGCACGTTGCCAGGCCAGGCATACGCCAGTAACCGGTCTCGCGCGTCGCGATCGATACCGGCGGCGGGGCGGCCGACATTCCGGCCAATATCCTGGAGAAAGCCTGCCGCCAGCTCCAGGATGTCCTCGGGGCGGTCTCGGAGAGGCGGAAGCGTGATCTCGAAGACACCCAGGCGATAGTACAGGTCGTCACGGAACGTGCCGCGCTGGATCGCGGTCATCAAATCGCGGTTCGTTGCTGCGATCACGCGAATATCGGCACGCAGGAGTTTGGTGCCACCGAGGCGCAAGAACTCCCGTTCCTCGAGGACGCGCAGGAGTTTCGCCTGGACCGTCGGCGCCATCTCGCCGATTTCGTCCAGGAACAGCACACCGCCATTCGCCTGTTCGATGCGGCCGGGCTTCACGGCCACGGCGCCGGTGAATGCCCCACGCTCGTACCCGAACAGCTCCGATTCCAGCAATTGATCCGGCAGCGCCGCGCAATTGATGGCCATGAACGGTCCACGGCTGCGGCGCGACCCGTGATGGATGAAGCGCGCCACGACTTCCTTGCCCGTGCCCGACTCGCCCGTGAGCAGCACGGTCGTTTCGGTGCCTGCCACCCTCGCGGCGTGCGCCAGCACGTCCTTCCACCGTTGGGAGGAGCCGATGATGCGGCGCTGGAGACCGCTGGCCTCGAGCTCACGCGTCAGCGTCACGACCTGCGCGGTCAGACGTTCCGCTGTTTCGCGTGCGTCGGCATCGCGCCGGGCCGCTTCAGCGAGCTGCTCGTGGGACACGGCTAGTGCGAGGTGTTTCCCGACGCGGCTCGCGAAATCAACATCATCCTTCCGGAAGTAATCGGGCTCGCGTGCCAGAAAGAACAAGGAACCAAAGAGGTCGGCGCCGAGCGGCAGCGGCACTCGCAGCACGGACTGCACGCCCAGCCGGCTGAACAAACGCCCTCGCACCGTGTCCGAATTCACCTCGACCGATGCATTCCTCAGAATGTACGCGTCGCCGTGGAGCAGTGCCTGCTCCTCCTTTGGCAGTACGATCGGTTCCCCCAGGGCCGGGTCGACGACTGTAGCCCCGGCCAAGGCATAAATGCGGAAGCTGCTGCCATCCTGCGCCCAGGAGGTAATGGCGAGCAGATCGTGAGGCAACGCGGCTTTTATGACGTCCGACACCTCCATGAACACGCTGCGGATGTCGAGCGCGCCTGTCATAGTGCGGAGAAGCCGTTCGAGGCTCGTTAGACGCTCCCGCCGGATGGTCTCGGTGGTGCGCAGCGCGTCGTGGAAAAGCGCGAGGCCCATCAGATCGCCGAGTTGTTCCATTAGCGTCTGGTGTTCGGCGGCGAAGACGGCGGCCTGGCTCGACGTGAACCACAGCGCCCCGATGATGGTTGGGCCCTGGCGAAGCGGGCAGATCATCACCGACCGAGCCTCGGGGTCGATGATGGGTGCGGGTGCAAGCCCAGGCCGGGCCGATTCGTCAACCGTGCTGGAGATGAGCTCGTGGTCGGAGATGCGGTGGCCCACCACCTCGAGGTCGCCGGAGGCGCGCGCGGTGTAAAGAACGACCGAATCCGCGCGGTCGAGGCGCAGCACATGCATACGCTCGAAGGGAATGACGCCGCGGAGCAGCTCCGTCAGCCGCGACACGACCTCTTTGAGCGACCCGGCTTCGGAGACGAGCCGCGCCGCCGCCGGCAGCACCACCGACGAATCTGTCTGCAGCATCAGAAATGTGGCCCAACCTTGGGCTTCAAGAGATTCCACCAGTGTGGCCTGAAGACGGGCGCGAGGCAAGGCGCCGGCTATAATTCGCCCGTGCTTGCCGAGGGAATCAACTACGTAGATCTGCGGTTTCAAGGACATCCGCGCCTCATTGCGACGGCGGTGGTTCGAGGAGGAGAGGGTGTTGCCCTTGTGGATCCTGGTCCCTCCTCGTGCCTCGAGCGGCTAGAGGAGGGGCTGGAAGGCCAGGGCATCGCCTTTCGCGACGTGACCCACATCCTTCTCACCCATATTCACCTAGACCACGCTGGTGCTACGGGCTCCCTGGTCAAACGTTGGCCTGGAATCCAGGTTCTTGTACACGAGCGCGGAGCCCGCCACATGGCGGAACCCTCTCGGCTCCTGAAAAGCGCCGCGCAGCTGTACGGCTCGGAGATGGACCGGCTCTGGGGAGAGTTCCTTCCAGTTCCATGGCAGAACATGGTTGTCGTCAAAGGTGGGGAACAGGTTCAAGCGGGCGGGCGCCGATTCGACGTGGCCTATACCCCTGGCCACGCCTCCCATCATGTCAGCTACTTCGACCCGTCGAGTGGAATTGCGTTCGTCGGGGACACCGCCGGCGTGTGCATCGGTGACTTCGTGCTGCCGCCGACCCCGCCGCCGGACATCGATATCGCTGCCTGGAAGTCGAGCGTTGATCGAATTGAGCACTGGCGCCCCGATACGCTGTTTTTGACACATTTCGGCCCACGGCCCGGACCGGTGACGCACCTTCGGTCTTTGATCGACAACCTCGAGCGGTTTGGCGGGACGGCCAGGAGACTGCTGCAGGAGGATGCAAGCGAGGAAGAGCGTCAGCGTCGGTTCATCGCGTGGGTCGACCACGAGCTACTGCGACACACGTCGCCCGATCTTGCTGCCTTGTACGCAGCCGCGGCGCCGCTCGACCTATTGTGGCTCGGGCTTGCGCGCTACTGGCGCAAGAATGGTTCGTAGTTGGTGGTTCGTGGTTAGTTGTTGGTGGAAGGCAGGCTACGAACTACCAACTACCAACCACCAACCCTGACCAACTCGTACATCAGTTCGCCACCGCATTGACATCGACCGATGCCCGGACGCGCCCGTGCTGGGGCTCGACCAGCAGGCGCAGTGCGTATCCCTGCGGGGTCCCTGTCGAGGATTTGTAAGGGCCGACGCGATAGACCGCCGTCAGCACCTTGCCTTGCCGGAGCACCCGAGGGAGATCCTCGCACCCTCTGGCGGGCCGCTCGATTTGCAGGTGCACGAGGCGATACAACGGAATCGATGTCGGCACCTGGCATTCGACGAACGCGTCCAGATCGCTCACATCGCAGGTAACCACGGACGCGAACCGCAGTGTTCCGCTTCCGTCACGCCAGGTGAGGCGCGCCGGCACGCGCACTCTACGACGGTGACCGATTCGTTCGCGAGGGGTAACAGGGTGCGTCTGGGGGGACACGACACTTTGAATCACTTTGATTGCTCCTGAGAAAGAGAGTGTGCTCAGGCGTATATCAATGTGCAGTCCGCTGTCGCTCGTGTCAGCTGCTCGGCAGTGAGTCGGTGTAACTAGCAGATTTATATGGGCTTACTCATTACGTCAGGGCGCTGTGATTTGGAGGGGAGTAGATACTGAGTATCCATAGACCTGTATACATGGCTACTACGTATCCGCCGCTCGCTCTTCGAGTCCTAAGCGACGCATTTTCATGTAGAGCCCTCGTCTGGTGAGGCCGAGGACCCGCGCCGCCTCGGAAATGTTCCCACTCGTTCGCCCCAGTGTCACTCGAATCATGTCGCGCTCGATGCGTTCGATCGCGATCGCCAGGTTGCCGGGCACGGCTGGCGACGCGCTGGTGGCGGCGGCTGTGCTCGAGGGTGGCGCCGTCAGATCGGCAGAGAGGTGCATCGGTTCGACTACGCCACCGGGCCCGCTCATCGCAACGGCACGCTGCACTTCGTTCCTCAGCTGCCGCACGTTGCCAGGCCACCAGTAGTGCGCGAAGAGATCGAGTGTGCCGGAGCTGAGCTGCACGTCGGGCTTCGCAAGCCGTTCTGCCGCTTCTCGAAGAAAAAACGTGGTCAAGTGAGGGATCTCCTCGCGGCGCTCGCGCAGCGGGGGCACGTGGATGCGAATCACGCTCAGGCGATAATACAAGTCCTCTCGAAACTTGCCTTCGGCCACTCGTTGCTCCAGATCCGCATTCGTGGCGGCGAGCACACGGACATCGACGCGCTGCGGGCGCGTGTCGCCTACCGCCATGATCTCGCTTTGCTCGAGGAAGCGGAGCAGCTTCGGCTGGACATCGAGTGGCAGATCACCGATCTCGTCGAAGAACAGGGTGCCGCCCGCTGCGGACCGAATGAGTCCAGGCTGATCGGTAACAGCGCCGGTAAAGCTGCCACGCCGGTGGCCGAACAGCTGGCTGTCGGCGAGCTCTCGCGTGGTGGTGGTGCAGTTGTACGGAAGAAACATGGCCGCGCGCCGTGTGGAACCCACATGAATGGCACGGGCGACGAGGTCCTTTCCGGTTCCGCTCTCACCGGTAATGAGCACGTTCAGGTCATGCCCCTGCAGTCGCTGGATCTGCTCGGTCACCCGGTTCATTGCGACGCTGGCGCAGACGAACCCGGGCAGCAGCGGCTCGAGGGGGCGCTCGATGATTGGTTCGATCAACTGCGCGGGACGATCGCGCTCGGCGCACAGGTCGAATCCCTGCCGTGCGACGGCCGTGATCATGCGGAACCGCCGCATCGCCGGGTGGCCGAGCGAGCGCGGCGTGGCGATCACGCAACAGCGCTCGGCGTCGTAATCGCGGCCAAGCGGGCTCGACAGCAGGAGCCCAGGCCCGTAGGCGTGGCTGCCGCTCGCGGCGGCGCGTCCGAGCGCCTTGGCGATATCGGGGTCGCAGCCGCTGGCCGCAAGTACTCGCGTGTCGCCGTCGGCGCCG
>ORMF010800096.1_pt1 | contig 12141 bp, 5 predicted proteins | sample 1779871 | NCBI WGS metagenome assembly ORMF01 (sample SAMEA104232316, study PRJEB22302) | groundwater metagenome | biome: forest; feature: aquifer; material: groundwater | place: USA | collected 2011-08-07 | depth 5.4 m | reverse complement strand
TACTTGTCGGGGATTGAAACACACGGCATTCCCCGCCGAACGGCCCTGGCCCTGGGCGCCTTGGTCGCTATCGGAACACTGGCCACCCCCAGCTTCGCCGCCGAAAGCAAGAAACGCGTCGTGGTTTGGTCCGAAGGCACCGCGCAACTCGACAAGGTCTATACCAACGATGTCAATACCGCCATCGCGGAGGGGCTGAAGCCGCTCGAAGCCGAGGGCTGGGAAATCATCATTGCCAACCTCGGAGATCCCGATCAGGGGCTAAGCGATGAACGCCTGAACTCCACCGACGTATTGATCTGGTGGGGCCACAAGAAGCATGGCGAGGTCAAAAACGCGCTGGTGGAGAAAGTCGCCAAGCGGGTGCGTGACGACGGCATGGGCTTCATCGCGGTCCATTCTTCGCACTTTGCCACGCCGTACCAGAAGCTGATGAGCTTCGTGGACGTGAAGCAGGAATTCAAAATTGACGGCATGACCGGCAAGACCGCCGAGGAACTCAGGAAGATGCGGACGATCTGCAGTTGGCGCGAATACAAAGCCGACGGCACCTCCGCTAAGGTCATCGTCAAGCAACCCAACCACCCCATCGCCAAAGGCGTGAAGAACTTCGACCTGCCCAAGATCGAACGCTATGGCGAGCCGTATGCCGTGCCGACGCCAGAAGCCGTGGTGCTCGATGGTGTTTATACCAAGCCCGACGGCACCACCGAACCCGGCCGCATGGGCCTCTGCTGGACCGTGGGCAAAGGCAAGGTGTTCTACTTCACGCCAGGGCACGAAACTTACCGGGATTTTTGGATGCCCGAAGTGAAACAGATCTTCCTCAATGCCGTGCAATGGGCGGCACTCGCGAAGTGAGGGCTGTGTGAAGGGGTGACCTGTCAAGGGGTTCGACAAACGACGATACTCAAAGGGTCAGATACTGCCTGCAAGTAACCAGCATTTCAATCGGGTCCTCATGCGCTTTCTCGGTCCTGCTTGCGGACCAAATGGGAGACGTAGCTGATTTCAGGACTACTCGATCTCGATTCCTTGCAGGATCGCGTCGTTCGCTCCCGCCGCAGTGATTCGAATATTGATCAAACCGTCCTTATTGGGCGTGATGTCTTCAGCCCGAATATCCGCGGCCATGCGCAATTGGCCCGCCGCAGTCGCTGGATCCCACCCGCTCCAGAATCGCCGCCCATTGATCTCGATGTTCATCGGACGTTGGCCCGCCTCTTTTAACCACAGCTCGGCAAACTTCAGATGCACCAAGTAGAGCCCCGGCGGCACCGCGATCCGATAGCTGAAACTCCGACCCGTCCGCGCTGTTCGGTACAATTCCTGGTCATATAGGGTGGGCGAGGCCTGACTCACCGCCGCCTCAGACCGAATCACGCTGCCCCCCTCATACGCGCGGTCCCCCTCCCAGACAAAACTGCTCCAATCGATGAACTCCTGAGCCGAACCCACGTCGATCCGCACCACGGTCTTCAACTCTGGTAACACCTCGATGGCTTGCACCATGGCCTCAGCCGTTTGCGCTGACGGCTCCCACCCACCGCTGAACCGGAGCACCAATCGCCCCGCCCCATCGGGCACCAGATAGCGAAACACCTGCTCATAGGCGCGCTTTGGCCCCCGCGCCGCCTGGCACACGTCGAAGTTCCGAAGCACGCGCCGCCCATTGATGTCCAAATTCATCGGACGCTCGAAGAACCAATCCCGTTCCGCCTCGGCAAACTTCAGCCGAACCGCATAAAGCCCGGCCGGAACTGGAATGGCATAGGTAAAGTCCTTCCCCGCCCTTCCTTTCTGGTAGAGCGCCTGATCCGCCGCCGCCGGTAGAACCCCCGTAATGGACGCGATGGTCCCCAGAGACCGGCCGCCTTGGTAATACCGATCCGCAGACCATTCGACCCCTGACGAGTCTGCATACGGCGCGTCGGCGCCACAGAGGATGCGGACCACCCCCGCCCCCACAAAACCAACTGCCTCATCGACATAAACAATGTTAGGCATCCAGCCTATCACGTCGCTCTCGGGCGTCGTCCCCCTGTCCAGCACGAACCGAAGGGCATCGCCGGCTTTGACCAAGGTCGTGAAGTCGTGCGATTGGCCCGTCAGATCACCCACCCGCACCGTGGCCCAGCCCTCCGCCGGCCAGACCCCTTGCGCGTTGAGCTGGATTCGCACCCGCAACGGACCGCCATCCTTGCGCCGGTAATACTCCTTCATCGCCCGGCCCAATACCCGGACGGTACCCGCCTGCGGCGCAACCCAGGTTCGCACGCACTGGGCATTAGTCGAAGCCTGTTGCCAGCCCCGGCCCACCCGCGCCGTTCCGGCGCCTTCCCAATAGCCTTCCGCGCCGCCTGGTTGGTTGGCCGTGCCACCTGCGTCTCCGCCGCTGTACCGGGCTGGCGGAACCCAGGTCATGGGAGTAAGAGTATGGCCGTCGGCAGTCGTTTCAGCGCGCCATCCCTCGCGGTCCATCTCAGGGAAATGCCCGCCCAGGGCCGAGACCGTCAACGGCTGGTCGGTGTAAGCGCTGGCCCGCGCCCAATCGCTCGTGTTGCCGTCGCCATCCACCGTTCGGACCGAATAGCCCGCCCGGGACTCCCATCCTGCCGCGTGATCGAAGTAATACGTCCCCCACGCTACCTCGCCAATCACGGCCTCACCCCGCCGAACCTCATAGTATCGAATCCAGTTCTCATCCAGTCCCGGGGACCAATAAACCCCCACCCCGGTGTGCCCAACGTTGGTCTCGCGCCGCGACAGCACCCGCCCGGGAGCAGCCGGCGCCGTACGGTCGGTGCCCCCGCGCGGACGCTTGGGCAGCCCCAGATAGATCAACTCCCCGGCCACCTGGTTGCGAATCGCGATGCCGTTGGCCATCAGATCGGCCCCGGTCCGCGTCACCGTCGATTGCAGAGAGTCAAACCCCACCGTGTAACGGTGCTCCGGAAGCAGACCGCGTGGACAGACGGTCACGTCGTTCGTAGCCCGGTGCTTGAGGATGATGCAGGCCCGCTCCCGATCCCAACTGGTGCGCTGAAAGTATTGATGCTCGAGGTCGCCCTTCACCGCCGGATGAAACGCATACGACCACCGCCCCGCTACCCCCTCCTGCGTCAGATAATGGTAAATCTCACCGATCAGCCGAAGTCCCTCCTGACCCTCCGGTGTGCTATGCATATCCCAAGTGGGCACCATCGTTAACACCTGGCGAGCGGTGTCGGGGTCGAATACCCTCGGTCCCCTGCTGAAGGCGGTGATGATATCCAGCCATTTGTCCGGCGTGTCGAGGTAGGAGAAGAAGTAGTTGGACTGCTCGCCCCGGCCGCCGTCGGAAAAATAGTTCACGTCGGTGTAACGCTGAATCTCGAACGTGTGGGAGTAAGTGCTGCCCCCGTTGCAGGTGTGGAACGAAGCGCGCGGGTGTTTCTTCAGAAAACCCGTGATCTGTTCGCGATACGCGGCATCGGAGGGCAAGTCAAAGCTGCCTACGCCATCGGTGCGCCACTGAAAGTTGCCCCAGGAACCCACCTTGCCGTCCATGATCCCGGTGCTGGGCCGGCCGCAGAACCAGACCAGCCACTTCATCCCGGCCTTCTCTAAATACCGCAAGGTCTGTGCGAAGTCAGGGCCTTCGCGGGACGGGGTCCAGATGTTCGGGCTCTCCGACCAGCCGGCGTCGTCCCACATCAACTCCCAGCCTGTCCTGCGCATCAAATCGCTGAACTCCATGTCACTGTAACCCAGCCGACCGGCAAAGTTCTCGTGCAGGTTGCGGCTGTCGGGCCACCAAGCCACCGGCCACGACATCAGCCCATACCATTCTGTGTGGGTATAGTCCCAGAGGTATTCATACTGCCAGTTGTAAAGCCGCACCCCCATGTCGTCCAGGTTGTCCCGGAACACGCCCAGCGTCATCAAGGGAAGCGCCAAACGATCCCCCGTCTTTAGCTCCCGCATATTAAGCTCGGGCAGCGTGGCTGTCACAGTGGTGGGGCCTGAGCCTTCGTGGTCCACCGCCATTTGCCAGGAGCCCAGATATTCCAAGGCCACGAAAGCGCCATCGCCAGGCTCCGTCTTGCGCTGAAGCGCCATCCACGGCGTGTAGTTCTGGGTCATTTGCCCGTCCAAGTTCTTATGATACGAGGCGGCGAGCGGGGCGCTTTCCAGCAACCCGTGCGTGGGCCCACTGTTTCCCCCAATCATCCAGTAATGGACCAGCGACTCCGCGTCGTCTCCCTGCAGCCGCAGCGACAAACTGCTCGGCGACTTGAGGGTCACCGGATTCGTCCCGATGTTCTCGAGTTCCACCCATTGGCGGAGCACTGAAGTGCGCGGGTAGGCGAGCACATGGAACTCGGCCTTGAGGGCGCCGCGCATCAGGGTGAGGTCCAACTGGACCGCCGGCCGCCCGCCCGCATGAACCTGATGAACCGAACCGGTCTTCAGCGCCCATCGATCATCGATCGGCGGCGGAACGTACCCAGGCGGCCGCTCGGCAATGCGTAATACCCTAACATCCGTGTCGCCGCCACCCTTGAAATGCTTGGCCACACCTCGAATGGCCACCGTGCCATCCCGGGGCGCCCGCCACACTCGCACAGCGTCGAAGACCGGACAGGGATGGAGCTTGGTTGAGCCGACGTGCGGGGTGGCTCCCGCATCGCGATAAGTGCTGGCCGCGCTCGGAATCCGGATATTTTCCTCGGCGTAAGCACAAGGCTCAATGCTATCGATCAATTCCAGCCAACCGGTCCCGGGACGCTGAATGTAGTAAAACCAGATCGGCCCTTGTTCCAATTTGGTGTCCTGCGAAGAGGTGTAACTCTCGCCATCTTGATAGTCCATGGTAGTAGGCCACTCGGTCTCATCGCCGGTAAAATCGCCGTGTGGTCCGACGCTGAACCCGATCAAATCCCCCTTCTTAACCGAGAGCTTCAAATTCTCGGCAGCCGGGTCGGCGGTGGCGCCGTTAGGCAGGAACTTGGCCCAGGCCGTCTCCACCACAAACCGTCCAACGAACGACTGCGGTTCCAGCGCAAACGGGGCCGCGGCGGTCTCCGTCTTGACATACTCCAGGGCCGGGCTGACGAGTTTGTTCTGGAAACTGACAAGGCGAAACTGGCCGTCGCGACAATCCAAGGCGAGGCCGACCGACTCGGTGCCGATGGACCAGGTTTTCTCATCAGCACCCCCCCGGGCGTAGGCCCCGCCGACCTGCGCCTCGGCGGCCCGGCCCGCGAACGCCCATTGGCACAGGCTCAGGACGACACTGCACGCGACGCGAAGGTTCGCTCCCGGCAAATGGAACATGCCTGGTTTGAGAGTTAAGTGGTTCATTGCTTTTGCTAGGGGTCAGTTCTCACAATTGACAATGGTCGGAAGATAGTGGCATTTCACCTGGGCCTTCACACGGTTCCTCGGTTCTGTTTGCGGAGCAGATGGGAGATGTAGCTCGCGCTCCCGATATGAAGGCGATCCGCGATCCACTGCCGCGTCATCGGCGTTTCGCGCCGCAGCCGCCGCGCCAAGGATACTTTGTGCGGATGCCCTTTGCGCTCCCGACGCAAGTCCTCCTCGCTCCAACCCGACTCTCGTAGGACATCACGAATGATCTGATCGGCCCGTTCCAGATCCGTCTCGCCCCGCTGGCTCGCCAGTTCGTGCGGCTGGCCCGGGCGCCCCAGCTTCTCGGTCAACCGCTGCAAGAAATCCGTCGCGCCCAGACGCCAGCCGCGACGCAGGGCCGCCAGCATCTCCGGAGCTTCACCCTCGCTGCGTCGGCGCTCCATCCGTTGCTGAAACTGAATGCGGCCTTTTGCCGAATCCTCCTGGATGCCATGCTCGCCCAGCAGACGATCCACCCGCAGCCACACCGGACGACGTCCCGGCGAGAGGTAAAGCGGATAGCTACTCCACGCAAATGCGGAGAGGGGCTGATCGGCAGCCACCAACCCAGCCCGCATCGGGTTCAAGTGGACGTAATCGCAGGCCGTTCGCAGGTAGCCTGGCGACCGTTCGTCAACGACCACCGATTTGTAGCGTCCACTGAACAAATGACCGACACACTGATGCCGTCGATTGAAGCGCCCCGTGTAGGTACCGAGCAGCCACTTCATACCTGCCACCAAATTGGGCTGCGGCGTCTCCGCGACAAGATGAAAGTGGTTACCCATGAGGCAGTAAGCGTGAACCTCCCATGCGGTCTTCTCACAGGCTTCCGCCAAAGTGCGAAGGAACGTCTTCCGGTCGTGGTCATCGAGGAAGATCGGTTCTCGTCGATCGCCCCGACTCATCAGGTGGTAGATCGCCCCGGCATATTCGACTCGCAACGGTCTCGGCATAGGGCAGAGATGGACTTTACTAGCGACAGTAAGCAGATTGCCAAAGGCGACGGGAATTGTCAATTGTGAGAACCGACCCCTTTGACTTCAATTTCTTGAGTCACCGTCAGGCTCTGCTGCGGCTCGAGCCTCACGCGTTTCATCCACACCTCGGCCTCCAACTGGCCGAGCGTTTCGGGAAAGGCGTAAAGCCAGGTGAAGTCCATCTCGTCGTTGTCGAACTTGTGGCGGATCTGGAGCCCTTTGCTGCCTTTGAGGGTCCACTCGCCTGCCGGAGCGAGTTCGCCGTAGAAATGCCGGCCTTCCCGCATCCCGGCAATCACCTCGGTCATCTTCGGTCGAACGAGCGTGCCGCTGCGGTTGGTGAACATGCATTCGGTCGTTCCCAGCTCACCGAGAGCGAGTTCCAGGTGGTGGCGCAAACGTGCCATCCGACCCTCCTTGCCGCGGTTGGTCAAGGTTGTCCCAATCCGCAGAGTGGGTTTCCCCGGCTCCAGCGTGAGCTTCCGTGTGATGCCAAAACCATTCAGCGTGGTCTGAACCGTGGTGATCGAGGTCGGACTGCGAGCCGTCACGTCGGCCGGCTCACTCCATCCGTCCGACCAGAAAATCTCACCTACGCGGTCCTCCAAACCGCCGCAAAACGGGAAGTAGAGCTGGCGCCGGACATCATGCGCGGTGACGCACTGGCCGGACTTCACCTCGGTGATCCTGAGAGCGCGTCCCGCCAGCGCTGGGACCACATCCACCGCCAGGAGTTCATTCTGAATTGTGATGACCTTCTGGGGGGACGCAAGCATGCCGCTGAACGGGATTATCTGCCGGGGGTCTCCGCCCATTTCACGGATCGTCTGGAAGCCGTGCCCCTGCATGGCATTCACAAATGCCTGCGCCTCGGCCGGAGAACCCATGTCCCCTTGCCAGACAAGCTCTCCGCCGGTGATCTGGTAGCCGTTTCGGGGGAACAGGCGCGCGTACGTAAGCGGCATGCGCGCCACGCGAACGCGATCCAGCAGAGCCCCATCATCTTTCACCGGAGCCTCGGCCTGGTCGAAAAACTCACCCGCCCGGCGCAGGAGGCTATCCGGCAGATAGCCTTGCGCCGGATTGGTGTAGAGGTGCATGTGGATGTCCTCCTTCTCCACCTTGTCGTGCAGGAGATGGATATAGTCCCGGATCGGTCCGGCGGCGGCGCCGTAATAACCGTCGAGGAATTCGCGCACCAGCGCATCGGGATCCTGGTCAGGGTTCCAAAGCAGTTTCATTCCGTAGTAAGGCCGCAGAAGGCTGAACTCGCCTCCCCCGCCCTCTGAGCCCATCCCCTGGAGGAAGAGGCCTTCGACACCGATCCGCCTGTAGAACTTCATATCGGCCGCCATGGCCCGGAGGTTCGGGAAGGGATTGAAGTAGTGGGCGAAATCCACGATGTAGTGCCAGGCATAAAGGTGCGAGGTGATCTTGGACCACGCCTTGGCCCGGCGCTGGTAATCGGCGTTCAGCGGACAAGACACAATCGGATGGCTGTCGCAGGAAGGGAACATGTGGCAGAGCCAGACCGCGACATTGGAGTGCATCTTAGTATTTCTTGGCGGCTCCTCGGTGTACGTGTAGGCCAGCGTGCCGACGAGCTTATCGGGATACTCTTTCGAGGTCCGTTCAGCCAAACGGTTCACAAACCAAAACTGCGTCCCTCCCCGCGTGCCGTAATCCTCGTTGATTTGCCGGCACTTGGCACATTCGCAGGCGTTGTAGTAGTCCATTTGAGAGAAGTTGTGCTGGCGGACGCGCGGAAGCGCCTTCATGTGCTCCAGCATGCGCCGCGCGACAATGTCGAGCACCTCGGGATTGCTGAGGCAGAGCTGCGTCTCCTCCCTGACGCGCACGCCGCCGATCTCGGAGAAGTACTCCGGATGGGTGCTGAAGAACTCGTCAGGACTGATGTAATCGAAGTAGGTATGGCAGGTGCCGTCAAACGCGTACTGAGTTCCCTGTGGATTATCAGCACGGCCACCGCCCGCATTGTCCCCCATCCGTGTGACAAAGTCCGCATCCCGACCTGGCCAGGCGTAGGATGCATTCCGGAACAGGAACGCCGGGCGCACCAGTCTGTCCATAGGCGGAATCACAAGGTCGGCCATCCGGGGCGTTCGCGTGACGCCGGGGGCAAACCAGCGGACGCCCAGGTATTCCTCGAGAAAGCGGTGAACCCCGTACAACGTCCCGGCGTCGGGCGCGCCGGCGATCAACAGGTGAGGGGCCGCCGTTCGAAGCACGAACCCCTGTTCGCCCAACGCCTCCCGAGCCGGATCGACACCCAATCCTCGAGCCGTGGGACCACAACCCAGGACGATCATCGGTCCGGCATTTGTTGGCGTGCCCACGACCACGGGCAAGACCACACCGGTGCACGTCGCAAAATGCTTGGCAAATTCCTCCGCGGCGTGCTTCTCAGAAGCACTCGCAGTCGGCTCGATTACAATCCGGTGCGATGACTTCCCATCCCGGAGCAGTTCAAGCGCTGGTGATTGCGTCTGGACCACGGACGGAGGTTGTGGGGGAAGCGCGTCCCGGGCTCGCGAGTCAGCCCCCAAAAAGCCCAGAGCACACAGCGCGATCCCTAGCCTTTTCAGCAAGCTCAAGCCGGCGCAACTTTCCAACCGTGAAGGACTCAATTCTCTCGGCACTTCCGAGCACCCCGGATGAGTCGCCCAAGTTGGCCCTACTGTTTCTGTTGCGCTCTGGCTATCGCCGAACCCGAGCCCACGAACCCCCTGCCCGTTTGTCCAGCCAGCGTCGCGTCGCGTAGCCATCGTCCATGGATTCACGCCGACGAGATTGCATGACGTGACGAAGCTGGGAAAGTTCTTTTCGTCTTCAGCTCCCCGTTTAGGGGCGCGGCCGGCTGACAATGCGCAACAACTGTTGGCGGCAGGTCGATTCATGACGCCGCAAGAGCCGGTGGTCTTCGCCAACACGGGACCAAGGACCGTCACCGTGACTTTTCACCGGTCTCGGGGATTCTGCCCCCTTGGGCGGAAAATGGCAGGTGGTTGAAAGCATCGCCGCGCGGTTGGCCGAAGAAGACGAAGTCCGCATAGTCGCAGAGCGCGGTCCAGTCTCGCGGTTCTTCGTCATGACCGCCTGGGCGGAACCACAGCGCCGCCTTGTCCCTGGCGTTCAGGAATTCGAACACGGGCAGAGCGGCCAGATATGTCTGCTGCGTGCCTTCAGGATTGGCCCAGACATCGCCCAGCCCCATTACATCCAGCAACCCGCGCGGAGCAACCAGCGCCTTAAGGAAATGCTGGTCGAAGGGAAGCCGGTCCTCCTTACCCACGAATCCGCGCAGTCGCGGTGAAAACCAGTAGTGAAAACGGGAGGGCTGAGTTATGAGTTCGAGGGTTTCCACGCCTTTCGGTTGAATGCGGAAAGAGCCCGCACCACCCGCGCCGGAGGCATGGGGCGCCACAAGCCCGAATCGCTCATCCAGCGCGCCCGCCAAGAGCGCCGCCTTGCCGCAGCGGGAATGGCCGGTCACGGTCATTCTTGAAACGTCGATGTCGTCGCGCGTTGCGAGGTAGTCGGCTACGCGCATTGCGCCCCACGCCCACATCACGAGACTGCCTCCGTCGCTCTCCGGGTAGTACGGATAGATTCCGACCGCGCGGTCGGCTTTGTCATTGTCCACGTCGTGATACACAAACCCGGCAAAAGCATAGCCCCGTTCGACAAGCCGCCGCGCCGTGGGTTCGACATGCGGTTGAAACACAGGATCGATGGCAATAATCACCGGGAACCTGGGGCCGCCGGACGTGGGGATGATCACCCCGGCGTGCATCGCGAACCCAGCCTTGCCGTTCATCCGCAGCACGAATTCGTGCACTTTCGCCTTCCCGCCGAATGCGTCCCGCACGGTTTCATCCTCGACAGCGAACGACACGGGGGCAGGAGGAGGGTGGCCGTACTCGTAATGAAGCAGCATGTCCCTGATTTCAATCCGTCGCTGCTTCCATTCCTCCGGCGTGGACACCTTATGGCCGCTGTTCATCAGGAACGCGTCGGGAAGTTCCTTGAGGACGGGAAGCTGGTCCGGCTCAGGGAATTTGGACTCGGCCAGACTCCATTCCGCAACTCCCGTCAGCAGCAAGGCGATCAACACGCGGGTCCTCATTTCGTCACTCCTGACATTGCTTCCTGCAAACTCGAACGGCGCCACCCCGACGCCTTGAAGTCTATGGCGAAGGCGTCTTCATTCTCACACGGCATGACGCGACCTTAGCAGATGCCAGTGGTGGCGTCAAAAGTCGACTTTGGGCCGGTCAGTTCCGCCAAAGCACAACGCTGCCTGCACACAACTCGCGTTTCAATCGCGCGTTCATGCGCTTCCTCGGGCCTGGTTGCCGACCAAATACGAGACGTAGCCGACGGTGCGAATATGAAGACAATCCACGATTCACCCTACCGTCATCGGCGTTTCGCGCCGCAGCGGTCGAGCCACGGACACTCCCGCTAGAGCAGCGAGAGCCCACCGTCGACCAGCACAGCGCTGCCCGTCACGTTGAGGTTGTCGGGATGGCACAGCCACACGACCTGCCGGGCGACCTCGCCAGCCTGAACGAGGCAATGTAAGGGCACGCCGGCCATGTCGCGTTCGCGTGATCCCGGGTCTTTCTCCCATGCTCTCCGGCTGAGCCCGGCATCGACGTAACCGGGCGCCACCTCGTTGACTAGAATGCGATGCCGCGCAAGTTCCAGCGCCATGCACTGAACCAGCATCCGCAGCCCTGCCTTGGCCACACAGTAGGCTGGAATGCCCGAGTATGGCCGCTGGCCGACCCAACTCCCGACGAAGACAATTCGGCCGGATCGCTCCAAATCCACGAGGCGCGCCGCGCCGGCTTGCGCCAGATGAAATGCGCCATCCAGGTTGACCCGCAGCTCCCGCGACCATTGGTCTGGAGTGATCTCCAGGACTCCGGCGACAGTAGCGGTCGCCGCGTTAGGAATGATCAGACTCGGCACGCCAAGGTCCTTCTCCACAGCCGAGACCCAGGCTCGCACTCGCACCCCATCGCTCACATCAACCAGGTCATAGCGGCAGCGGGCGCCCAACTCCTCCAACTCCCGCAGCAACACCTCCGCTCCCGACTCCGGACGAACGTCACCCACAGCGACCGCTGCGCCGCCCCGGGCCAGTTCCATGGCGATCGCACGCCCAATATCCCCCAACCCACCGCTGACGATCGCCGTCTGTCCTTTCAGGAAGTTGTTCACCAGTCTCCCACGCTTCCGTCCCTGTAGAACGATCGTTGCAGCACCTCCTGCTCGAACGGGTGCCTCGCGACCTCGGCCTCATTGATCTCAATCCCGAGACCGGGCCTGTCGTTGGGGCGCACGACCCGGCCCTTCCTGTCCACGGTGAACCCCTCGCTGACGACCGCTTCACGCCAAGGCACGTCGGCATGCACGGTCTCACAAATGATATACGAAGGCGTCGCAAAACCGAACTCCAGGGATGCTGCGGTGCTCACGGGTCCCTGTGGGTTATGGGGCGCCATCGCGACACGGTGGGCTTCCGCGAACGCCGCGATCCTGCGCGCCTCGGTGAACCCGCCACAGTGCGTCAGATCCGGTTGGATCACGCTGGCAGCCCGCTTCTCGAACAACTCCCGAAATGCGTGCAGCCCGGTCAAGCGTTCCCCTGTGGCGATCGGCGTCTTTACCGCGCGCTGGATGAGCGCGATATCCTCCATCGTTTCAGGCCAGCAAGGCTCCTCGAACCAGTAGAGGT
>ORMF010310597.1_pt1 | contig 12142 bp, 5 predicted proteins | sample 1779871 | NCBI WGS metagenome assembly ORMF01 (sample SAMEA104232316, study PRJEB22302) | groundwater metagenome | biome: forest; feature: aquifer; material: groundwater | place: USA | collected 2011-08-07 | depth 5.4 m | reverse complement strand
GGGGGGCGGCGGGCTTGGGTGTGGGGGGGGGCGCGTTGCGGGGGCCCCCCCCGCCTGTGCCGGTGCCAACCGATCTCGAGAAGCTGGAGCCGCAGTTACGCGCGTACATCACGGAGCAAGCGCAGTGGGTCCGGGCGGCGCCGCGCGAGTCCGTGCGCCACAGCACGCTCGGCTTGGTGTACGCGGCGAATGGTTTGTGGACCGAGGCGCGCCTGGCCTTTCAGAACGCTGCCCGGCTCAATCCGCGGGAGACGCTTGCGTCGCTTTACGTGGCGGTCGCGACCCAGGAATTGGGCGAGCGCGACGAGGCGCTGCGGCTTTATCGGCAGATCACGCAGCAGTTCCCGGCGTTTCCCCAAGGGTTCTATCGGCTCGGCGATCTGGCGCTGCGGGCCGGCGCGGTGGACGAGGCGCAGGCGGCTTTTGAAAAGTTGATCGCGCTGGCGCCCCAGGAATGGCGCGGCCACGCGGGCCTGGGCGAGGTGAAGCTGCGTCAAGGCGACGCGGCCGCGGCGGCGAATTTGCTGGAACGCGCCCTGGAACTCGACCGCAACGCGAAGCCCGCGCATCACTTGCTCGGCACGGCTTTTCAGCGCCTCGGGCGGACGAACGAGGCGCACCGCGAACTGCGGCTTGGTCTGAACGCGCTGCATTTCCCGATGCCGGACGCGTGGTCGGTGGGCGCGCGGGACCACATGCGCCTGCTTCAGGATCAACTCGAGCTGGCGGCGCAACTCACGCAAGCGGGCCGTCCGCGCGGCGCGGTGGAACTGTTGAAGCAGGTGCTGCCGTTTCACCCGACCAACCTCGCCGTGTTGAACAGTCTCGGACTCGCCTACCACCAGGCGGGCGAGCCGGCGAAAGCCCGCGCGCTGCTAGAGAAGGCCCTGCAAATCGACGCGCGTTATTTGCCCGCCTACGTGTCGCTCTCGGCCGCGTGTCTGGCGCTCGGCTTGGCGGACCACGCGATGACGAACGCGCTGCGGGCGATCGAGCTGGCGCCAAATACTCCGCAGCCGCATGTCGCGAAGGCCAACGTGCTGCTCGCGCTCGAACGCGACGACGAGGCCTTGGCGGAACTCGAAGCGGCCTCCCGTGCCGACCCGCAGAACGCGCAATTGCCGATCGAGATTGGCGACGTGTTGCTGCGCAATCTGGACCGTCCGGCGGCAGCACTGGAGCATTACCGGCGAGCGAGTGGGTTGGACCCGACGTTGGTCGAAGCGCACGTGCGGCTCGCGGACTTGCACCTCCGGCTGGGAAATGTCACCGCAGCGCGGGCCGCGCTCGAATCCGCTCGCAAGCTGGCACCGAACGAGCCCGTGCTGGCCGTGCTGGAGCAGCGATTGAAGAAAGTGGAGCCACGATGAGGGAGGCCGAATCGAGGTGGTTGACGTGGGAGGCGGGCCAGGGAAAATGCGCGGCTCCTGTCCCCTCACCATGAAGCTCCGTCCGCGCGATAGCGTCTTGGAGTGCGCCAGTCCTCTGGCGCTTTCGAACAGCCCCCGACTGTCCAGGCCAAAGCGCCAGAGGACTGGCGCAGTCCAAAACCTGGCGGTCCTTCGGAGGTTCGTGGAAAGGGGAAGGGCGCCGTCCTGCTCTCTGTTGGCCGCGGTTCTGTCGAGCCTCTGGCTGGTGGGCTGTTCCCAATCGCCATCCACGGCTGGCGCACCTGAGCCACCCGCTTCTCCGCCTGCGAAAAGAGCCGAACCGTGGTTCGAGGAAGTGGCGAGCAAGGCGGATCTCGACTTCCACCACGTCTCCGGGCACACGACGCGGTTTTATATGCCGGAGATCAACGTCGGCGGGGCGGGCTTGCTCGACTACGACGGCGACGGCCGGCTCGACATCTACTGCGTGCAAGGCGGCTACCTCGATCCAGCGGCTTCGACCAATCGCCCAACCAGCCGGCTCTACCTCAATCTCGGCAACTGGCAATTTCAGGATGTGACGGGCCAGGCTGGCGTCGGCAACCGCGGCTACGGCAATGGCTGCGCGTGCGCCGATTACGATGGCGACGGCCGCACCGACATTTACGTCACGAACACGGGGACCAACGCGCTCTATCGCAACAACGGCGACGGCACGTTCACCGACGTGACGCAGCGGGCTGGGGTCGGCCACGCCGGCTGGGGCACGAGCGCCGCGTTCTTCGACTACGATGGCGATGGCCAGCTCGACTTGATCGTCGCCAATTATCTCAACTGGTCGCGCGCCAGCGAGGTGGACTGCTTCTCGCGCGGCGGCTTGCCGGACTACTGCTCGCCACTCAACTACAAAGCCCCCGCGATGGACACGCTCTACCACAACCAGGGCGACGGCACGTTCGCGGACGTGACGATCCAAGCGGGCTTGGACAAGGCGTACGGGCACGGGTTGGGCGTGGTGACCGGCGATTTCAATCACGACGCCCGGCTGGACTTTTTCGTCGCCAACGACGCCATGCCCAATCAACTCTGGATGAACCAGGGCCACGGCGCGTTCGTGGACGAAGCGATGCTGCGCGGCTGCGCAGTCAACTCGATGGGCATGAGCGAGGCCGGCATGGGCACGGTGACGGTGGATCTGTTGCAGCGCGGCGCGCTCGACTTGTTCATCGCGCATTTGGCCGGCGAGGGCAACCGGCTGTTTCTGAACACCAATGGCAACTTCATCGACTTCGTCACGCCGCGCGGACCCGGTTCCCCCAGCCTGTCGCACACTGGCTTCGGCGTTGGCTTCTTCGATTTCGACAACGATGGTGTGCTCGATCTCTTCGTCGCGAATGGCCGCGTCCGTTACGGCCAGGACCAGCTTGATCCAAAAGATCCTTACGCCGAGCCAAACACCCTGTTGCGCGGCCTCGGCAACGGTGAGTTCGAGGAAGTTCCTCCTCGCGGCGGCACCGATCCCGTGTTGCTCGCCACCAGCCGCGGCTGCGCGTTTGGAGATCTGGACGACGACGGCGGCATCGACATCGTGGTGATCAATCGCGACGGACCGGCGCATGTGCTGCGCAATCGCGTCAGCGCGCGCGGGCACTGGATCAAGTTCCGCGTGCTGAACCGCCGCGGCACCGACGCGCACAATGCCCTCGTCCGTTTGGAGGCTGGCGGCCGGGCGCAATACCGCCACGTCCAGCCCAACGAAGGCTACTGTTCCAGCAACGATCCGCGCGTGCACTTCGGGCTGGGCCAGGCGACGACGGCCGAGCGCGTCAGTGTTCGGTGGCCCGGCGGCGGGGAAGAAACGTTCGGTCCCTTCGGCGCCGGGCGCGTGTATCAGGTGCGGCAGGGGAACGGCACGGTGTCGCGCTAGACTCCAGTTCGCTTTCAAGCCGCGACTAGACACAAATCCGGGAGTTGGAATAGCCGCGAAAGGACGCAGCGCGGCGAAGGCGCAACCCGACACGGTAGAGTTGTGCCGCCTCCGCCCGCGCCTTTCTCTGTGAAAGTTTTTGTGTTGAACAAAGCGTTGGCAGTCTTCAGCCTTTGACCTGCGCTAACCGATGCGACTTCACCCAACACGATGGTGCTCCTGCCCTGTCGTCCGTCTGCTGCTCAGCGGCTTGTTTGCGTGGCTGGCCGGTGGTCGGCCAGCTCTCGGTGCAAACGAATTTCCGTCCGAAAAACTCCCACCCGCCTTGCGCGCCATGGATCTGGGCCGGCTGTCCGCGAGTGCCTATTTGATGCTTGCTGCAGAAGCGGGCCTGCTCGGAAAGCCCGGTCCAACGGCAGCGCGGCCACACTTGCCAGGTCGCGCCGCTCCGGCCGCGCCTGTCACACTCGATCCGAAGGTCGGACCGAACCTGCGCCTGGGTGACGAGTCCGACCAATTGCCCGCGGACTTCCGCGCGCAAGCGGAGCCGCACCTGGTACGCAGTTTCACCGACGCCGGTTTGGTCGTCGCGACGCTGCAAGAGGGCCGCTTCACAGATGGCGGCGCCGTCGATTGCGGCTACGCCATCAGCCAAGACGGTGGGCAGACCTGGCAGCGCGGGTTGATTCCGCACCTGACCACGGAGATCGAACCGAAAGGCGAATTCCTGCGCGCCTCGGACCCCGTCGCGGCCCTGGATCTGCAAGGGAACATTTACCTCAACACGATCGGCTTGAAGGGACAGGCGCCTGATTTCATCAACACGATCCTCGTCAGCAAGTCCACCGACGGCGGGCAGACCTTTGGCGAGCCGTCGAAAGTCGCCGCGGCGCAGGACACGAGCGTGTTCCTGGACAAGAACTGGATCGCGATCAACACCTTTGCCGGCACGCCAACGGCGCATCGGGTCGTCGTCACGCTCACGTACATCGGCCGGACCAACCGCAGCGACGGCGTGGTGCTCGTGCAGCCGATTGTCGCCGCGTTCAGCGACGATGGCGCGCAGAGCTGGTCGGACTTGCGCGTGGTCAGTCCTTCGCTGTGCCAAGGCTCGCAGCCGGTGTTCCTGCCGGATGGTTCGCTGGCGGTGGTCTATTGGAATTTTTCCGGCGCGCAAGGTGAGCAGATCGAAATCGTCCTCTCTGAAGATGGCGGCGACAGCTACGGCCAGCCGCGGCGGGGGACGCCGGGGACCCGCTTCGCCGATCCCGTCGCGCGGAGCACGGGGTTCTCGCCGTCCGTCGCCACGGACCAACAGGCAGGGGTGATCTATGTGACTTACCAGGCCGCGCTCAGGCAGGGGGCGAACACGACGCCGGTGATTCTGTTCACCAAATCAATCGACAAAGGCCGAACCTGGGGCACCCCGGCGCGCGTGAACGACACGCCGCCGGACCGCTCGGTCTTCAATCCGGCCATCGCGGTGTCGCCCGACGGCCAGCACGTCACGATCGCGTTTTACGACAAGCGCCACGACCCCGGTGACGGCCTGCTGGTGGACCTCTACCTGGCCGAGTCGTTTGACGGCGGCGAGACGTGGGGGCCGAACCTGCGGCTCTCGGACGTTTCCTCGGACTTGATGCTGGCCCCGCTGACGCCGTCCGGGCGCATGATCGGCGATTATCACGGGATCGTGCCGGCGCTGAACTTCGACACGCCCGGCGTGGTCGTCTGGGTGGATACACGGACCGGCTCGGCGGACGCTTTTTCCGTAAGTGTGGACCGCACCGCCGGCACGACGTTCGAGGCCTGGCGACGGCTGCGGTTTTCTCCGGCAGGGCTTGCGAATGTGCCGGTGAGTGGGGAGGCCGCGGACCCTGACCTTGACGGCCTTCCGAACGTGATGGAATACGCCTTGGGTCGCGACCCCAAACGATGGGAGGAGAGTCCCTTGCACTCAACCCACGAGGAACGGCCGACGGGAGGAACGGTCTCCGTCGCCTTCGAGCCGATGGCCGTGCTGAGCGATGTCCGCTTCTCCTGGCAGACTACGAGCGATTTCGTGCAGTGGCTGGCGGCCACCCCGAACGATGAACTGAGGGTTGAGGGCAGAGTTCCAGCCACGCAGCGGATCAAGGCTCGATTCCCGACCGACGGAAGTGCCTCGCGGTTTTTCCGCTTCGGTGTGGTGAGAGTCGGTCCCGCTCCGTGAAGAGCGATTTCAACATGTTGCGAGCGGTTTGACTTGGGCGAGCGCGGGAATCGGGATTTGGCCAGCGGTCGGGGCCGGGCAGGCAACGAACCAAACAAGCTGCCTTTTTTTGTTCTCGCGCTCGCAGAAAACACTACGGCGCACAAGATTTCTCACTCCAAGAAAAAGCCAAAAAAGCTTGTCAGGCGCCTGCGCGAGCATAAACTCGTGGGGAGTCACCGATGAACGCAACGCAATAGCATGCTCCGTCATCAGCAAATTCCTATCAATAATCCGATCTGCATCGAAATTCGTGGCTGACACGGCTCGACTCTCAACAGCGCAGTCGCTGATCGAGCCGCGGCAGTCATGAGGATGCAGAACGACAAACCAACTGAGACTCCATGAAAACACTCCATGACAAACGATGCCTGTGGCTCGCCTGCGGCATCCTGATCAGTTCGGGGCTTGTCACCACGCAAGCCTATCACGAGAAGGTGCTGGCCAACAATCCGACAGCCTATTGGCGCCTTGATGACAAAGCCCAGGTTCCGGTGGCGGATCTCGCCAAGAACAGCAGCAGCGTGGGCGCGGCTGTGGACGGCTTCTATCTGGGTGCCGCCGCCCACCCGTCGCCCGGCGCTTTGGCGGCGGGATCTGACACCGCCGTAGCCGTCGATGCCACGGCCGGGACCGTGGTGAGCGTGCCCTATTCCGCCGCGCTGAATCCCAGTTCGGCATTCACGGTTGAGGTCTGGTTCAATCCGACCGTCGAAAACGCGGCCGGGACGCTCACTTGCGCGCTCGCTTCCGGGCAATTCGCCTCCCCCCGCTCCGGCTGGCTCATTTACCAGAGTGATACCGGCTGGAACTTCCGGATGTACAACCAGGCTGGCACAGCCACTTCCGTGAACATCACGGGCGGGCCGGCCCCCGTGGCCGGTACTTGGCATCACGTCGTGGCCGTGTACGATGGCACCACCGCCTTCGTGTACGTGAACGGCGTGCAAGCCGCCTCCGGCGCTCCAACCGGATACGTGCCCAGCGCGGGCGCCCCGCTCTTCATCGGTGGCCGGAGCGATTCTTCCTTCTGGTGGAGCGGCTCCGCGGATGAACTGGCCATCTATGGCAAGGCTCTTTCCGCGAGCGACATTGACGCGCACTACCAGAACGGAATCAGCGCCTCGCCGGCCACGCCCTACGATCAACTGGTCCTCACCAGCGGCCCGTTGGGTTACTACCGGTTGAATGAGCCGGCCTACACACCGCCCACCGACCTGCCCGTCGCCAAGAATCTGGGCAGCTCCGGCGCTGCCAGCGACGGTTCCTACAATCCGGGTGCCGATGCGCAAGCTGCCGGCCCAAGACCCCCGACTTACAGCGGGTTTGAGGCAGACAACACCGCCGGTGGCTTCAATGGCGCTGCCGGATACGTCGGCACGCCGGCCAATCTCAATGACCTGACTGCCTTCACCGTCATGGGCTGGATCAAGCGCGGCGCGGTCCATTCCGGGCGCGGCGGCTATTTTGGGCAGAACGACCTGTTGGAGTTCGGCGATGCCGATGGCGGCGCGAACATCGAGGCGTGGATCAACGCGTACGGCACCAACATCAAGATCCCGTATCCGTTCCGCGACGACGAATGGGGTTTCATCGCCCTCGTTGGGGATGGCACCCAGGCCACGCTCTACGCGAATGGTCTTCCGGCCGGCACGATCATCCAGACCGTGGACAGCTACGGCAGCAGCGCTTTCAACTTCAATATCGGCGGCGGCGGCATCTTCAACGCGACGGGCGATAATTTTCTGGGAACCGTTGACGAAGTAGCCGTGTTCGACAAGGCGCTGACGGCGGCGCAGGTGCAGGAAATCTATTACGCGGCGAACATCGCGCCCATCATCACGTCACAGCCGACAGCGCCGGCGCGTGACGTTTACGTTGGTAACGTGGTGACCTTGCGCGTCGGCGCGGCCGGCACGCCGCCGCTCCAGTACCAGTGGCGTAAAGGCGGCACCGACCTCCCGGGCAAGACCGCGGCCGATCTCGTCTTCAGTAGCATCACGGCGACCGATGCCGGCTCCTACGACGTGGTCGTCAGCAACACCTACGGCAATAAGACCAGTGACAGCGTGACGTTGACGGTCAAACCGGCGGAAACCACGCCGCCCGTGCTCCAGTACGCCACGGGCACTCGCGCCTTCACTGGGGTCCGCGTCTGGTTCTCCGAGCCGCTGGATCCAGTGTCAGCCCAGACACCCTCCAACTACCGGCTCTCCGGCGGAGTGAACGTCACCGCGGCCACGCTCTCCGCGCCCGCCGGCAGCCCGGGTGACAACATCGTGGATCTGGTGACCACCGTCCAGGCTCCGGGGCAGATGTACACGTTGACCGTGGATGGAGTCAAAGACCAGACAGTGCCAGCGAACTCCGTTGCCGCCGGCAGCACGGTTCAGTTCTCGTCCTGGACCCTCGCGACGGGCTACCTGACGTTTGAACACTACGACAACATCACGGGTGCGGCCGACACGGACATCGATCGGGGCTTGCAGGATCCCCGCGTCAGCGCCGGCACACCGACCACTTCTGGTTTCATCTCTGGCCGGTTCGATACGCGGACCATTTTCCCGGATGACAGCCACGAGTTCTACCTCGCGCGGATGACCGGGTGGATCACGCCGACCGAAACGGCGGACTACTACTTCTTCCTCCGGGCTGACGACGCCGCCCGGCTCTACCTGACCACGACGGGCACGACGGAGACAATTCCGAACCCGGCGACGGACACCCCAATCTGCACCGAACCGGATTGCTGCGACGGATTCTATGAACCGGACAGCGGCGATCCAGCCACCACTGCAACTCCGATCACCCTGGAGGCAGGCAAGCGCTATGGCGTGCTGGCCCTGCTCAAGGAACATGGTGGCGGTGACTGGATGATGGTGGCGTGGCGGAAATCAACCGACGCGACTCCCGCGGCCAGCCTGCCGTTTCTCCCGGGCCAGTATCTCTCCACTTACGTGGATCCGAACACGGACTTGCAGTTCGTGAAGCAACCCACCGACCAGCCGGGCGTCCTGCCGACTCCGGTGGTTGACTTTGTGACCAAGAACTTCGTCGCTGACGACGGCGGTTTCACCGTCGAGAACACCACCCCGGAGCCTCCGGGCCCGTGGCTGTACGACGCGGCCAGTGGACTGTGGGTCGCGGACGGCAGCGTGGACGGCTGCGGCGGCCCGTACAACTCCCGGTTGACCAGCCCGGCGTATGTCCTGCCGGCGACCGACGAGGTGACGCTCACGTTCGCCCACCGCTACTCGTTCGAGGCCGACCGCTGGGATGGCGGCCAGGTGCGGATCAGCGTGAATGGCGGCGCGTTTACGCCGGTTTTACCCGAGAACTTCACCGCCAATGGGTATCCGCCGGGCCTGATTCAAGGCTCGGGTGTTCTCAACGGCCTGCGTGTCTTCCACGAAGATTCACCCGGTTACGCCAACGGTGAGTTCATCACCAGTTCGGTCATTCTGGGATCCTTCACCAAGAACGACACGATCGCGGTGCAGTTCCTCGGTGGTTGGGATGATTGCGCCAGCGGCAGCCACCCGAGTTGGGTGCTGAAGGACCTGAAGCTTGCCTACGGCACGGCGGCAAGGTCCTCGACGTTCGAGGCCGAGGCCACCGCCTCCAAGCAAGGCCAACCGGCGTCCTTCACCTACCAGTGGCAGCGGAATGATGGCGCTGGCTTCGTGGACATCCCGAACGAAAACGCCGCGACCTTCCGCATCTTCCCGGTGGCGGCGGATTTCGATGCCCGCTTCCGAGTGTTGGCAAAGGTTCCGGGCAAAGAACTGGCCAGCAACACCGTCAAGCTGACGCGCGGGCCGGTCGGACCTCCCGATCTCGCCATCGCGCGGTCTGGCCTGACGATCACCATCACGTTCACCGGCAAGCTGCAAAGCTCAGCAACTGTGGCTGGGGGTTACACTGATGTGGGCGGAGCACAGAGTCCATACACGGTCCCGAACCCGACGGGAACCTTGTTCTTCCGCTCCGTGAATTAGCGCGCGCCTCACACGGCCCGGCAGGCGGTTTGCCCGGGCCGGTCTGATTCAGAGACCGGGAAGGGAGCCTTCCCGGTCTTTTCTTTTTCACAGCGCAGGAAGACGTCCGGCGTATGCTCTCGATGTCGCGCAAGACCTTCTGGCTACCGCTCACCTGCGGAGCGTCAAAAAGCCAGCGCTGCCGGTTTCTTGGAAAGTGGCGGGCTTTGGCCAAACGATTCCGTGTGCAGGGCAAAGCCCGCTCTGTTATGACGGGCCAGCAACAGGCGCCGTTTGATTGGCGTGGCCAGGGCCGCTGGACAACCCCTGCCTCAACGCCGGCAACTGCCGACGGCGTTTGCGGCCTCGCGCCCCTCAAGCCAGAGCCGCGCTTTCTGGTAGCTCTTGCCGTCGAGATAATGCAGCAGGCGCGGATCGGTCTCCGGCGGCAACCGCGCGGTCAGCTCATCCAATCGCGCGAAGATCGGCAGCAGGCTCGGCTTCGGGTTCGCGCTCGCCATCGACTGAACCGCACGTTCCAGTTCGATCACAGTCTGCAAAATGGCTTCTTCGTTTTCGGTCACGCGAGACTGATAGCCCAGACGGACACGGAAACCAAGCCGGAAGGGTTTGCGGGAGGAAAATGGGAATCGACTCCAGAGGGTTCTCGCGCCGCGGCTGCGCAATCGAACTCCCGAAGAAATCAACCACGCCGATTCAGGACGAAACACAGATGGGGACACTGCCCTTCCCCATCTGGAAATCTGTGTTCCGGCCTGAATCGGCGTGGGATTTCTTGGCGATCGCCGTCCGAGAGACTTTGCTAGGAATACACGATTCATCCCAGATTCCGCAATTGAACAGCGAAGGCGCAAAGGCGCCAAGTTGGGGCGCAAAGGATTCACACAAAAAAAGCGAGCGGCAGCCATTCACCCGCTGAGTGATGTCTGCCGATTCCTCGCAGCACCTCGGCTTCGCGCCTTTGCGGCTTGGCTGTACAGTCCAACTTGCGCTTTTCACTACAGCGACGCACTTCCGAATTCTGCAGTTTTTCTCCCTGACAGCTCAGCGCAGCCGGTCACTGCGCCACACTTCGCGAAGTGTGGTGCTGGGCCGGTACGCCATCTCCCATTCCGTCGAACCTGTCGCTCGAGTGTGATTTGCCGCAGCGGCGCGCCTGGCCCAGGCAGGCGCCGGAAGCACGGAACCGGGCCTTGCAAAAAGCCGGCGGCCCAAAATACTCCGACGCATGAGCGCGACGCGAAAGGCGGACCCCGCCCCGTTGTTCCTGGGCATTGAAGGCGGCGGCACACGCACGGTCGCTTTGCTCGCCGACGCGGCGGGCCGGCTGATCCAGCGAAGTGAGGCCGGGCCGGGCAATGTGCGCCTGCTGAGCGACGCGCAGTTGCTTCGCTTGCTGCGGGGTTTTCAACGGACCCTGTCGAGGCCGTGCGCGGTCGCCCTCGGCATGGCCGGCACCGTCACTCCGCAGGATCGAGAGCGCATCTGTGCCGCCGCGAGCAAGGTGTGGCCGGGGGTGCCCTGTCATGCAACTCACGATCTCGAAACGGCGCTCGCCGCGGCTGAGTTTCAGGCTGGGGGAGATTTCGGACCAAAGAGCAGCGTGCGTCGAGAATCGCCAATCGGCCATCAGCCATCGGCCATCGGCCATTTCCAATCGAGGATACCTCTCGTGTTGATCCTGAGCGGGACGGGTTCGTTTTGTTACGGTCGCGGGTGCTCGGGCCGGACGGTGAAAGTCGGCGGGTGGGGGCATCTTCTCGGAGATCGAGGAAGCGGGTATGAGATCGGCCTGCGCGCGCTGAAGACGGTGATCCATTCCTACGATTACGCCGGTGTCTGGTCCGGCCTGGGCCAACGGCTGTTGCGCGCGCTGCAACTCAACGAACCGGCGGAACTGATCGGCTGGGTCCAGAACGCTGCGAAGACAGACATCGCGGCGCTGGCGTCTGAAGTGTTCGCGGCTTGGGACCACGGCGACAAGCTGGCAAGGCGGCTTGTCGGCGCCGCGGCGGACATCTTGAGTGAGGACGCCGCGGCTTGCGCGCGCCGCTTGACGAAGCCCGGCGCGGCGGTCGAGTTCGTCCTCGCGGGCAGCGTCTTGCTCAAGCAACCGCGGTTCGCCTGGCTGGTGGCCGCGCGGTTGAAACGGCGCTGGCCGCGCGCGCGAGTCCGAACGCTGCAACGTGAGAGCGCCTGGGGCGCGGTGGAGTTGGCGCGGCAACACTACATTCGTGGTGGCCAGCCCGCGCCCGCGCAGACGCCGGTTCCCCTGCGGCGAGGACACGCGAGAGCCAAATCGCCAGCAGCCCCTCCTCTGGGAGACCTGCATCAGTCGCCCACCGAGCAGCGCAATCCACGCTCGCTGAACCTGGACAAACTCCCTCTGCGCTCCGCGATCGAACTGATGCTGAGCGAGGACGAGCAAATCCCAGCCGCGATCCGCCGGGAGGGGGCGAAGATCGAGCGGGCGATCCAGTTGATCGTCCGTTCGTTTCGACGCGGCGGGCGGTTGTTCTACGTCGGCGCAGGCACGAGCGGCCGGCTCGGGGGGCTGGGCGGCCGGCGGGTGCGCCGCGGGTCCGCCACGCCCCCG
>ORMF012177691.1_pt1 | contig 12144 bp, 11 predicted proteins | sample 1779871 | NCBI WGS metagenome assembly ORMF01 (sample SAMEA104232316, study PRJEB22302) | groundwater metagenome | biome: forest; feature: aquifer; material: groundwater | place: USA | collected 2011-08-07 | depth 5.4 m | reverse complement strand
TCGCGCAGCTTGTCAAAATTTTCCATCTGTGCAACGCCTATGGCTGCCTGTATGTTTGTCAGCCTGTAGTTGAATCCAACTTCGTGGTGGACAAACCTTGGCTTTGCGAAAGCGTGGTTTCTCAGTAGCCTTGCCTTGTCTGCAGCTTCGTTGTCATTTGTTACGACCATTCCGCCTTCGCCAGTCGTGATTATCTTGTTGGCGTAAAAGCTGAAGCAGCCAATATCTCCGAGGCTTCCTGCCTGCCTTCCTTTGTAAGTGGCGCCGTGCGCTTCAGCAGCGTCCTCAATCACCTTGATGTTGTGCTTTCTTGCTATGCTGTTTATCCTGTCCATGTCAGCAGGGCAGCCGTAGGTGTGCATTGCCATTATTGCCTTTGTCCTGGCTGTTATTTTCTCTTCAATCCTGTCAGGGTCCATGTTCCACGTCTTGAGCTCTGAGTCTACGAAAACCGGCGTTGCTCCTGTGTAGATGACTGCGTTGGCAAGTGCTATTATGGAGAATGTTGGGACTATCACTTCATCTCCTTCCTTTATGCCAAGGCTTGCCAGGGCTAGGTGCAGTGCAGTGGTCCCGTTGGAGCAGCTAACACCGTGTTTGGTGTTGCATGCCTTGCTGAATTTTTCCTCGAATTCTTCTATGAACGAGCCGCTTGAAGAAATCCAGTTTGTGTCAATGCACTTGTCAACGTATTTTTTCTCGTTTCCCCGCAGGGTTGGCTCGCATACAGGGATCATGGTTTTCTTGCTGAGCCTCCGGTAAGCCGCTTTGATGGCTCTGTGACGACAGGGTAGATATCTGGATCGTTCTTGTCAAACTCAGAATTTTTGAATTCTATGAAGTATGCGGTTTTCTCGCTTTCATTTGTGAAAGTATGGACGGAATTCACCGGTATCTCAACCACGTCGCCCGGAGCTAATGTTGTGGTTTCCTCATCCATGTAGCATATTAAGGTGCCTTCGATGCACATGAATTGCTCAAGTGTTTTCTTGTGGTAATGGCTTCCGCGGTAGCAGCCTGGCTCGATGCTTCCCATGGTCAGGTATTTGTAGTCAAAGTTCAGTAGGGTTGGGCTTGCCCAAAGCAATATGCCTCTTGCATCCTTGAAGTTTCCCAGCTGCTTTTTCTTTATGATTTCAACCAACCCCGGTAATTCCTATCCAGACAGCTGCGCCCTTTATTTAAATATTTTCTCTGCCAATTTGCCCTGCATAGTCGTAACCTTTATAAGCATTCTGCCAGTGCCGTTCCAGTAAAAATGGCGGCTGAAAAGAAGTTCATTCAGGTTGTGAATCTTTATCCTCTGATTTTTGATATGGATGAAAAGGAGGATTACATGCTTATTCATGATACCATCATGAAGGAAAAGGGGTTTGACTGCGATATAGTCACGCTAAGGGCTCAGGGCAGCAAGACAATTGAGACAAAATTTGCGAAAGATGAAGCTGCAGTCGAATACTATAAAGGGTTTAAGATAACAAGGTTTGATACAACTAAGCAGCTTCTAAGCTATGTGAGGAAGCACAAGGGCGCGCTTGTCCAGTCAAACCTTCGTTCCTTTCCAGCCAGCTCGTTTGTTGGCCTTCCATTCGTCGGCTCCAGGGGTAAGCGTGTGATGCGTTCGTACACTTACGTGATGGGTTCAAGCCTACCTATTGCCATCTTTACCGCAATTATTTTCAGGCGTTTTGACCGCGTGCTTGCAGTTACCCCTTTTGAAGTTGATGTTTACCGCAAGTGGCGTGTTCCTGAGAAGAAGATACGACTTATACCCCTTTCAATTGACTATGAGAAGTTCTCAAAGCGTGTGCCTTTGGGCAGCGTTAAGGAAGACTTTGGCATTGCTGAGAATGACAGGGTTGTTATCGCGGTTGCCAATGTGCGCAAGCACAAGCGCTATGACGTCCTGCTGAAGGCGATTCCTTTCGTGAAGAAAGAGATTCCTGACGTCAAGTTTGTTATCGTTGGCGAGGATATGCTTCAGAAGGGGCAGAACCTTCCCAGCGTCAAGCAGATGGCCCAAGACCTGGGTGTTTCTGATTCTGTCATCCTGACCGGTTACCAGACCCCGGATGTTCTGCAGAAGCTTTACTCGCTGTCTGATGTTTTTGCGCACCCTGCTGAGAACGAGTACCAGGGGCTTGTCTCTTACGAGGCTGCGGCTATGGGCATTCCGTTATGCCTGTCAAAGATTGGCTCGCACACGTCCGTGTTCAAGGAGCACGCCTTATATCATGATGTGGAGGACCACGCCAAGCTTGCTGAGAACATTGTGGCTTCAATCAAGAGCCGCAGCAGCCGCGAAGAAAACATTGAATTCCTGAGAAGCCACATGAAAGAGTGGGATTATCCTGTCATAAAGAAGCAGCTTTCTGGCATTTACGATGAGCTGCTCAGCGAGTAGCCTTAGCAGCCTCGAGAACTTTCTTGTAGATTTCAGCGTGCTTTTCTCCCACTGTCTTCCAGTTGGCGTCTTTTTGGTATTCCATTATGCCTTTTTGGTATCTGTCATAATCTTTCATGGCTTTCCTTATTCCTTCTGCAATCGCAGCAGAGTCTTTTGGCAAGACTACAACCCCTGCGCTGTAGCTCTTGATTATCTCCCAGATTCCGCCTACTTCTGTCACGACAACAGGCTTGCCGTATGACATAGCGTCATGCAGCGCTCCTGACTGGTAGGGTGCCCACACATATGGGAACACCATTACGTCTGCTTCTTCCAGGTATTTTTGCTTGACATCTTCAGGCACCCATCTTATGTCCAGCTTCACGTTCCCGAGTTTATTTTTAGCTGCTGTTTTCTCAAGAAGCTGCTTGTAGCTTTCGGTTATTGCCACGCCGGCAACCACAAGCTTGTATTCCGGAAGGCTGTCCATTGCCTTTATCAAATGCTCTGCGCCTTTTCCGTAGTTGAGCATGCCGAAAAACAGTACGCTGTTGTCCTTCCTGGGCAAAATCTTCCTCTGGATGAGCCCCATGTGGACTTGGTAGCTTGGCGCTTTGTACCTTTCCATGTATTTTGCCTGCAGCGGCGTGTGTGAGAGTGCTGCCGCTGCCTTGTTGGCAAGTGTTTTCTGCAGCCAGCAGAGTATTTTTTGCCTCAGCCCTTGGCTTTGCGTGTGCACTTCAGTGAACGTTACAACTACTGGTATCTTCTGGCTCATTGCCCTGACCAGTCCTATTTTGAGGCTGTACTTCCCGAAGTATTGGCCTCCGAGCACGTACTGGATGTGGAAAAGGTCGAGCTTTTCCTTTGCAGCGATCTTAGCAAGCATTTCCTTGAGCCAGAACGAGCGTAGGTTGACCTTGTAGTCTGCATCAGATTCCAAGTCCCCTATCCTCACGACCTCGCACGGGAGCTTGTCGCAGAGGCGGCTGGCGTATATTGCGCCGCCATCCTTCTCAGGGAGGAACTTGCTTACGTAGCCGATTTTCATTGCGCATTGTGCCTTCTGCTTTTTTATAAATATTTGCCGTTTTTGCCAGACTTGTTTCGGGCGCCGTAACCACAAAAAATTTAAATGGCTTCGGAGAACGCGAAAGTCAGGGGGAAGCTGGTTTTTTTTATGGTAAAATGTCATATGTGTGAGGGCGCAAATTTGGAGATGTTTCTTGACTTGGGCCACCACCCTCATTCTGATGGCTTCCTGACTGCCGAGGAGGTTCAGCAGCCTGAGGTTTTTTACCCGCTTTCGGTTTACCTCTGCCATGATTGCGGCCTTGTCCAGATTGGCCATATTGTTGACGGGAAAACCCTTTACCAGAAGAACTATATTTACGAGGCGTCTATCACAAAGACCGGCCGTGACCATTATTTTGGCTTTGCCGAGGACGTCTGCAAGCGTTTTAACCTTCCAAAAGGCTCGCTTGTCGTTGACATTGGCAGCAATGTTGGCGTTCTTCTGATGGGCTTCAAGGAGCAGGGCATGAAGGGGCTTGGCGGTGACCCTGCGCCAAACCTTGCCAAGATTGCCTTTGCGCCGCATGGCATAGAGACCCTGCCTAATTTTTTCACTGTGGATCTTGCAAAGCAAATCGTTAAGGAAAAAGGCAGGGCCGCTGTCATCGCCGCGACTAATATCTTTGCCCACCTTTCAGACCTTCATAATGCAGTCAAGGCTGTTGACGCGCTTTTGGGGAAGGGCGGTGTTTTCGTTATCGAGTCGCCTTACCTTGTGGACCTTTTAAGCAATCTGGAATACGATACCATTTACCACCAGCACCTGCGCTATCTTTCCATAAGGCCGATGCAGGCGTTCTTCTCAAATTACGGGATGGAGGTATTTGACGTCATGAAAACTCCTATTCACGGCGGCTCCATCAGGGTTTTCGTGTCAAGGAAGGGCGAGCGGCCGGTCCAGCCCAGCGTCAGGAAGTTCCTGGATTTGGAGGAGGCTGAGCAGGCTTACTCGATTGTCAGGCTGCGCAAGTTTGCGGCTGATGTGAGGGAGCACAGGCGCCTGATGAGGAGGATGCTTGATGGCCTCAAGCAGCAGGGCAAGCGCATAGTTGGCGTGAGCGCGCCTGCAAAAGGCAACACGCTGCTGAATTACTGCGGCATTGATGGTTCTGACCTCGACTATCTTACCGAGAAGTCCAAGCTCAAGCAGGGATTATTCACTCCTGGCACTCACATCCCGATTTACGGGGACGACAAGCTTGCGTCAGACAACCCTGACTATGCTCTCATACTCGCCTGGAACTTTGCAGATGAGATTATGAGGAATCTTGAGCCTTTCCGCAGGAAGGGCGGTAAGTTTATAATCCCGATTCCGATGCCAAGGATTGTCTGAAATGGAAAAAATGAAGATTGAAAAGGTCAGCCCTGTATTCTCTGATGAAAGGGGCACAATTACGGATATACTTAGCAGTGATATGCAGAACCTTGGCATTATCACTCAAAAGAAGGGCTGTGTCCGCGGCAACCACTACCACAAGGCGCAGACCCAGTACACATACGTGCTGAAAGGCAGGATTGAGATGACCACTACAGACCTTAGGGAGCCCGGCTCGGTTCCCAAGTCAACAACGATTTCAGAGGGGGAGCTGGTTACCCACCCTGCCATGGTTGCCCACGCTTACAAGGCACTTGAGGATTCTGTTTTTCTTGCCATTACCACCAAGAGGAGAGATAAGGGCGGCTATGATGATGACACTTTCAAGATAGAGCTGGTGAAGTAGCATGCCATTGACTGCTCCAGTCAAGCTCAAGGGCAGTGTGGTTGTAATTACAGGCGCCAGCAGGGGCTTGGGCGCTGCTTTTGCAGAGGCGCTTGCAGCTGAAGGAGCTAAAGTTGTAACCTGTGCGAGGGACAAGGCAGGCCTCACTGCAGTCTGCAAAAAAATTGAGAAAAAAGGCGGCTCTTGCTCAAGTCATGTGGTTGACGTTACAAGTGCTGCAGAGGTTAGCGGCTTTGTAAGCAAGGTCATTAAGCTGCATGGCAGGATTGATGTTCTTGTCAACAATGCCGGTGCTGTGCACAAGTTCAGCCCTGTTGAAAAAATCTCAGAGGAAGAGTACGTAGCTTGCATGCGCACCAATGTTGACTCAATTTTCTATTTTCTTAAGGCTGTTATTCCGCACATGAAAAAGCACAACAGCGGAGTTATAGTAAATGTTTCTTCAGGTGCTGGCAAGCGAGCCCATGCGAACCTGTCTGTTTACGCTGCATCAAAGTTTGCTGTTGAGGCTTTCACGCAGGCTGTTGCGAGGGAGCTTGAAGGCGAGGGCTCGGCTGTTGGCTGCATTTCCCTTTGCCCGAGCGGCATAAATACGGGCATGCGCACCGCTGTTTTCGGTAAAGAGGACGCTGAGAAGCAGCAGAGCCCTGAGTCTGTTGCTGCAGTCCTTAATGACGTTCTTCTCGGCAAGGTTAAGGTTCCGAATGGCGGCGATGTTTTCATCCGCCAGGGAGAAGTCACAGAAATAAGGGATAATCTTTCGCAATAATCGGGTTGTTTAGTCTTTGAATATCTCAGCTTCGTCCTTAGCTGCCTCTGCCAGTTCCTCATCCGCTTTCTTGTGCTCTGGCATTCCGTGCTTATCATAATGCTCCTGGAGGGTTTGGTTGTAAATCTCGCCGTGCTTCTGTGCTGTTTTTTCCCAGCTTGCTTCCTGCCTGTATTTTGCCACGCCGTGCTGGTATGTTTCGTAGTTGCTGTGCACGGCCTTTATCCCGGCAGCGAGCGCTTTTGGGCTGCGCTGCTCTACAACCCTTCCGCATATGAATTCTTTCACAACCTCTCCGATGGCTCCAGCGTCTGTTACAACTACTGGCATTCCGTAGGAGAATGAGTCGTGTATTGCTGCTGACTGGTAGGGTGCCCACACATATGGGAACACCATTATGTCTGCTTCTTCCATGTATTTTTGCTTTGCTTCTTCAGGCACCCATCTTATGTCCAGCTTCACATTCCCGAATTTATTCTGGGCAGCTGTTTCCCTTAGTATTTTTTCGTATTCGCTGCTCACAGCCTTGCCTGCCACTGTCAGCTTGTAGTCTGGCAGCTCGTTCATCGCGCTTATGAGGTGCTCAGCTCCTTTTCCGTGCCCAAGCATCCCGAAGAACAGGAGTTTTTTGTCTGTTAGCTTGTGCATTGGCTTCAGCTCAGTGCCCATGAGCACGGCATATGACTCTTTTTTTCCGTGCCTGAGCTGGAGGAACTCTTTCTGCTGCCTTGTGTGCGTAATTACCGCTGCCGCTTTTTTCGTTATTTGCTTTTGCAGGAAGCCCAGGATTTTTTCTCTTGTTGTCTCGGCTGTCGCGTGGACTTCGTGAAGCGTCACCACTATAGGCACTTGCTTTCCAAGCGCTCCAAGCGCCAGCAGCAGGTTTAGGTTCAGCGTCCATTTGCCAAAGTGCGCTGCAATGTATTGGATGTGCAGCACGTCGAATTTTTCCTTTTTGATTATTTTTTCAAGCTGCCATTTCAGCAGCCAGGACTTGAAGTCAACAGTGTAATTGGCACCTGTGGATTCCTTGTCGCCTATTTTCACTATCTCGATGCCCGCGTTCTGGAGCTCCCTGCACAGCTCTGCGGCGTAGATGGCTATGCCATCTTCTTCCGGCAGGTATTTGCTTATCATTCCAATCTTCATGGCTGTTGTACACCTTCACCTACGCACCTTTTCAGAAGTGCCCTGTTCTCGTCACTTAGGGCATTGTTCAGGTCTATCCTGACGGCTGCATTCACTGGGCTTTTAAAGTAGCCGCTTAACCTGCATAATCCGCTGCCGTAATTGCCGCCTTTCCTGAAAACTGCGTAGCCGTCTTCCAGCTTGTCCAGGCCGTAGTTGCGGTTGTTCACGAATTCTGCGACAAAGCTTGTGTAAAGCTCTGCGCTGTAGCTCGGGCTTGCCCTGCTTAAGTCCAGCAGGACATAGTCAACTTTGCTTTGGCCTTCTTTTGTGCCGTTCTCGAGTTTCCAGTACTCCTTGCCATACATGAACGTAATGAATGGGTTTGGGAACATGTAAGCTTCTTTCCTGTGCGCCAGGTGCGGCAGCATGAGCGGGTCTGCTGAAACAGAAGCGTCTTTTGGTACCTCACTGTGCAGTTCATGCCCAATGCGGCTGTGGTTATCCGGAATAAAGTCCTTTGCATCATATATTGTTGCAAACGGGCCGTAGGCTGCGGCAGCCGCGAGTGTAGTCATGATAATAAAAGCCCCGGCAGCAGTTTTTTTGTTGTTTAGCTTAAGCGCAGAGAGCAGCTTTGCCATGCGATTTGCGCCCATTATGGCTGCGAAGTAAATGAATGGAATAAGCTCGGCATTGTGCTGGTAAAGCACGGCTGTCGTGAGGTCTTGCGACCTTAGGAAGTTTATCGCAAGGAATGGCGCGGCGAGCAGCAGGTAGGGCGCGCCAAGTAGGACAGCCAGGGCAGCCCCTAATGGGATGAGCAGCAGCGCAGCGTAAGCCAGTGTGTCCAGCGCTATTATTTTGCCAATAACCAGCTGCGGGTGGAGCACTGCATTGCTTGCCGCTTCGATAATGGTGTTTCCAAGGTATTCATATCCCCGCAAGTGTGCGTAAGCTGCCTCGCCGTAGAAATGCGGCAGCAGGAATTTGAAGTTGATTGCGAACCACGCAATCCCGGCGATTGCCATCGCCGCACCCAGCTTCCTCTTCTTGTGTGCAATAAAGACATATGCCCCAAGCGAAGCCATGACAAGCGGGAAGTGCTCCTTGCACAGGCCAGTCAGGACAAGCATTGCTGTGGCAGCTGCATATTTCTTCTCCTCGATAAAATAAATGGCAAAGAGCAGCAATGGTATGGCAAACGCTTCCGGGTGGAAGTCAAAGAGGTTTATGTATTGCAGTGAGGGATAGAGCAGGTATGAGAGCGCTATCATTGCGGCTGCTGCAGTGTTAATTTTCTTCCTTGCAATCCAGAATATTGGCAATGCCCCTAGGGCAAGCGCCAGCGACTGCAGTACAAGCAGCGCTTCAGGCATCGGGAAGATTTTGTATAGCGGTGCTATCAGGAAGAGTATGGGGTGCATGTGGTCTCCAAGTAGGTTTATGCCTCGCACTGTGTTGACGAGCAGCTCGCCATTGGAGTATCCCCAAATTGTTTGGTCGAATATTGCAAGGTCGTATGCTGTTGAGTTGAAGCTGTTGTGCCTCATCACAGTGATTGCTGAAAAGAATGCAAAGTAGATTATCACAGCAGCCGCCAAAGCCATTTTTATCTTTTTTTTGTGGGCATACCAGTCAAGGATGTTGTCTATTTGCTTCGGCAGCAGCATTATCTTCCACGCAATGCTGGCTGAAATTCCAATTCCCAGCGCTAGCATTACGGGGAGGTTTTCAAAGCCCGGATATTTCGCCAAGCTGCTGCCTGCTCCAGCTAGCGCCACTTTGGCTATGAGTGGCAGCAGCAAGGGCAGGTAGGTGAAGCTGTCAAGTGCGAGTGTTTTCCTGAAAGCATGGCTGAAGCCGCCACGCGCCATGAATTTTGCAATTGCTGCGGAATAAATTAGCCAAATGGCGGCAACACTAGCGAGCACAACAGGGTAGCTCGCTGCAGTGAACACGGCTTTTTGCGCAGCAGCCGCACAAATTATTACTATGAGTGCTGCAAGCAGCAAGTGTGGCATTTTTCCTTCGCTTCTCACCCTGTTTTCCGGCAGTGCTTTTTTGTCTTCTTTCATGTTGTGGGCAAATTCAAAAATTCAGTTTTTCTCAGGCTTTTCCGGGCTTCTCTGCTTTTGCCAGGACCAGCAGCCCGAGTTTTGGCAGCAGCTTTTTTTCGAGCTTGAGCGCTTTTTCTGCCAATGATTGTGAGAGGATTGCGAGGAACGGCGCTCCCACGAAGAATGTCCTTACTGTTTTCACTTCAAAGCCAGCAGCGGCAAGGCTTCTCTTCACGGTTGCGGGATTCTTTTTGTTGATGTGCTGTTCCATGTAGTCGATAGGGTTCATCCTGCTCCAGAAGAATTCCACAAGCGGCCACATGCTCCTGTAGTTTGGAGTTGTCATTATGAATTTTCCTCCTGGCTTCAGCACTCTTTTTATCTCGCTTAGCGCCTTGGCTTCAAGCTCGGGTGGCATGTGCTCTATGACTTCCACCATGAAAGCGTAGTCGAACGTGTTATCCTTGAACGGCAGGCTCTCTGCAAGCGCAACCGCGCCCTTGACGTTTTTGCCAAGCTTTCTATTCATTTCTGCTGCGAACCTTACTATGGGCTCTGCCACGTCAACTGCAACTGCCAGCTTGTTTTGCGGCAGCTTTGAAATTAGCACTCCTGACGCGCAGCCTATGTCTGCCACGACAGAGTCAGGTGTTATACCTTCTGCTTCCCGTAGGACCTCGCCAAACTTGTGCTCGTGCCAGAAGCGCTGGGTTTTGTTGCCTTTGAGAAGCGCGTCGTAGTACAGCCTGGGGCTCATGTTCTTGTAGCTTTCGTAATACTGCGCCGGGCTTCTTGCCACGTAGCTTCTCCTGGCTTGCTTGTGAGTTGCCTTGTATGCTGCCAGCACCAGCAGGTTTCTCAGGTAGTGTATGTATTCCATTGCTGTTAGCTTGCTTTTCCCGACGAACCTGTTCCTGAAGACGTATGGCACTTCAACTACTCTTTCGTATTTTCCTTTTACCAGTATTTCGAGCCCTATCTTGTAACCTTTTGCGCTCAGGCTTACGCCTTCTATCGCGCTCCTTTTGAAAAAGAAAAGCCCGCTGAGGGGGTCTTTTACCCTTGTCAGCGGAAATGCCAGGAGCGTTGCTCCCCTGCTTGTTATTCTCCGGTGCAATGGCCATACTTCCACGCCTCCGCCTTTCACATACCTGCTTCCGACAGCCAGGTCTGCTTCAGCCTTGAGTATGGGCTCTATTAGGTGTGGTATTACTTCAGCAGGGTGGCTCATGTCCGCGTCCATAACCCCGATTATGCCGCTTTTGGTTTCTGAGAATCCCCTGATTGCTGCTGATGCAAGCCCAAGCTTTCCGCTTCTTCTTATCAGCCTGACATTGTATTTTTTGCCCAGTTCCTCTGCAACCAGGGCGGTTCCATCGGGAGAGTTGTCGTCAACTATCACAACTTCTATTTCTGCCTTGAGCTCTTTGCAGCTCAGGAATATTTCAGGCACGAGCTTCTCTATGTTGCCGCGCTCGTTGTACGTTGGTATTATTATTGAGATTGTAGGATAGTCAGCACTTTTTGCAGCCATAGCGGCTATGTGCGTCTTGAACTATTTAAAAACTTTAATGCCGAGAATGAAACCTGTGCTACGCCTGCTTGACCCAGTATGCAGGCCCGCGCGTGGTATTGTTAGGGACGAACTGGCTGTTCTCTATGACTCCTCTCTGGTAGCCAAGGGCCTGTGCAGCTTTTTCTGTGACGCCTCTGAATATCGGTCTTAGCGGGACTCCTGTCGGAAACTGTGATTGATAATCTCGGTTAAGTTTGGCTACCACTCCCCTTCGCAAGTCCCTTATCGGAATTACATCTTTTCCTTGCTCCAGGTACTGTTTAAACCGTAAGTCCAACGGCGCGTTATATTTCATCCAACCATCAATTTGCATCGCTAGAAGATTTGAAGCTTGAGCACTCATGCTTGCGATTAGATTTAGAACCGTAGCCTTTGTTTCAGGTCTAACTGAATCATCAATTGTCATGGCAGCCATGGAGTTGGATTTTATATAAAAACATTGTGCCAGCAAATTTTTTATACTGCCCATTAATCCGTCTGGTCATGCAAATTCAGCCGCCACTTCAAAACCAGGATGTGAAATATACCTACCTGTCAGGCAAGCTTGAGCTCGAAGCCAGCTCTGCTGAGGAGTTGCAGCATTTGATTTCCAAAGTTGTTGCCGCAACCAAGAAGAAGTCTGTTTCCGTTATTGTGCCGACTTATAATGAAGAGGGCAACATTGCCAGGCTTGCCGAGGCTGTTTCTTCAGCGCTGGAAAAAGGCGGGTTCAGCGATTTTGAGATTGTTGTTGTTGACGACAATTCAAGGGACAGCACGCCTTCGATTATTGACCAGCACGCCAAGGCTGGCAGTGTCGCTGCTGTTCACCGCCAGGGCATTCGCGGCATTTTTTCAGCCATAATGGATGGCGTGAAGGCGGCAAGGAGCGATGTTGTTGTCATAATGGACGCTGATTTTTCGCATCCACCCTCCAAGATTCCTGAGCTTCTGAAAAAAATGGCGGAAGGCGGGTTTGACCTTGTTTCTGGCTCGAGGTTTGCAAAAGGCGGCGGCATCCAGGCTCCTTTTTCGCGGAAGTTCGGGACAGTGCTATTCAACAGGCTGATTGGCTTTCTCATGGGCGGGGCTATTACCGACTGGACCGGGGGCTTTCATGCAATCAAGAGGGAAAAGCTTCTTGGCTTGAGTTTCACGCATCCTGCAAAGTGGGGCGAGTTCGATCTTGAGATTCTTTACAGGGCAAAGAAAGCAGGCTTTAAGATTGCCGAGGTTCCTTTCGTCTACAGCTTCCGGGAGGAGGGCCAGTCAAAGTCTGCCGAGCGCCTTGGCTTCCTGGTTGGGTATGCATGGCTTTACGGCAAGCGCGCCTTGCAGTTGCGGTTTGGAAAGTGAGTTCTTCGCGATGGGCAAATCTTTTTAAATTGTAGCGGCAGCACTTTCGCTTATGGAGAAACCAGGCCCCCCGAGCCAGCAGAGGCGCATTCCTG
>ORMF011547489.1_pt1 | contig 12144 bp, 10 predicted proteins | sample 1779871 | NCBI WGS metagenome assembly ORMF01 (sample SAMEA104232316, study PRJEB22302) | groundwater metagenome | biome: forest; feature: aquifer; material: groundwater | place: USA | collected 2011-08-07 | depth 5.4 m | reverse complement strand
TTCCACGCCTGGGCCAGCGCGACGTACATAAAGACCGTCGTCGCCAGCCGCATGCCGTACTGTCCTACCGCGAAGGGCAGGGCCACGGCCGCCAGCGCCAGCACGGCCAGGCAGATCAGGTCGCGGCGATCGGCCGCCGCGCGCCCCCGCACGGCAGGCCCCTCCCGCGGCGTCGGCTCCGCCTCGGCCGCCCTCATCGCCGCCTCAGCCTTCGTAGAACCGGCGACCGAACAGCCCGCCGGGCCGCACGACGAGGATCAGGAGCACGAGCGCGGCCCCCACCAGGGTGCTGTAGGTCGCGCCCACGAGGCTCGCCACCGCGCTGCTGGTCACCCCGACCACGGCAGCGCCGACCAGGGGGCCCACCATGCTGCCCAGGCCGCCGAGCACGGTGACGATGAAGATCTGCATGAGGTACGGGTCAGCCATCTGCGGGCTCACGCTGTAGACGAGCGCGATGAGGCCGCCGGCGGCGCCCGCCAGGGCCGCGGCGATCGCCGCGGTCAGGCTGTAGATCTGCTGGACGTCGACGCCGACCAGGCGGGCGGCGTCGACATCGAGGCGCGTGGCCCGGATCGCCTGGCCCTGCTCGGTGCGGTCCATGAACCACCAGAGCGCCGTCGTCAGCGCCAGCGCGATGACGATCGTCGCGATCCGCGCATAGGTGAGCCTGGCCCCGCCGATGTCGACGAATCCCTGGAGGTACGCAGGGACGACGATGGAGCGGTACTCGGCGGTGAAGACGCGCAGGGCGAGGCCCATCAGCACCAGGTTGACGCCGAAGGTGAGCGCGATGCTCTGCGAGGGCGGCCCGTTGACCATGAAGTCGAAGACGTACCGCTGGAGCAGCCAGCCGAACGCGAACATCACCGCCATCGTGATCGGAAGCGCGAGCAGCGGATCGAGGCCCGTGCGCCAGAGCAGGAAGGTGCAGTAGGCGCCGAGCATGATGAAGGCGCCGTGCGCGAGGTTGAGGAGGTTCAGCACGCCCCAGATCAGCGCGAAGCCGAGGGCGCCGATCGCGTAGATCCCCACCAGGAGTAGGGCGTCGAAGAAGATCTGGAGGGCGACGTGCATGCGCGGCGCTTACGCGAAGAATGCCTCGTACACCTGGTTGCCGAACCGCGCGAGGCGGGCGCCGCCCTCCTGGAGCACCGCCGGGTAGTACCGGAGGGCCTCGTCCCGGCGCAACGCCGGGAACGCCACGGACAGCGCGCCGACCACCGTTGGAACGGACGACGGCCGGATGGGGACGGCGAGGCCGCACGTGCCCGGCATGAGCTCCTCGTCCGTGAGTGCCCACCCGCGCACGCGAATCTCCCGGATCTCGGCGAGGAGACGGTCGACGTCGCGGATGGTGCGCGCCGTGTACGGGCGCAGCTCGAGGCGGCTGAGGGCGCGAAGCAGCTCGTCGTCCGTCAGACTGGCCAGCCACACCTTGCCGCTCGCCGTCGCGTGCACCGGCGCCTCGGTCCCGACCAGCGACGCCACCCGCAGCGCGTGGTGCCCCTCGACCTTGTCGAGGAAGAAGAGGACGCCCTCGCTCACGACCGCGAGCTGAGCGAGCTCGCCCGTCGTCGCCGACACGTCCTCGAGCACCCCCGCGTAGTTGCGCTTCCAGTCGAGTGCGCGCACGTAACGGTAGGCCAGCCCGATGATGCGGAGGGAGAGCCGGTGCCGCCCCGACGTCGCCCGCGCCACGTAGCCCCCGCGCTGAAGACTCTGGAGAAGCCGGTGGACGGTGGCCGCCGGCGTCTCCAGCGTGACGGCCAGCTCGGTGAGCGAGAGGCCTTCGGGGTGCCGGCTCAGGACCTCCAGGATCCGGACGCCGCGCCCGACCGCCGCCACCGTCGCGTAGCGCGCCGTCATCGCGCCCGGCGCACCTGCACGAAGCTGTCGTACTCCATCGTGAAGATCTCGCGCGTGGACGCGTAGGTGTTGCCGGCCATGCGTCCCACCGCCCGCAGCCGCGCGAAGTCGACCCGGCCGTTCGCGTCCAGGAGCTCCTTCACGACATGGAAGAGCACACCCCGCCCGAGCGCCAGCGTGTAGGGCGACTCGGGCAGCGGGGTCAGGCTGAGGAGACGGCACTCCATGTTGACGGGCGACTCGGCGATCAACGGCGCCCGCACCACGTGCGCCGGCACCGGCGTCAGCCCCGACACCTCGAACTCGCTCACCTCGGGCGGGTAGTTGTCGGCGCACTGATTCATCGCCCCGGCGATCGCCTCCGTCACCACGTTGACGACGAACTCGCCGCTCGCCCGGATATTCCTGACCGTGTCCTTGTCGGCGCCGGCGCGGATCGCCGACGAGAAGCAGACGATCGGCGGGCGGTGCGAAAGGCCGTTGAAGAAGCTGAACGGCGCCGCATTCGGCACCCCCGACGGGCTCACCGTCGAGATGAAGCCGATGGGCCGCGGGACGACGACGCCCGTCAGGAGCTTGTAGATCCTGGCGTCTTCCATCCCCTCCGGCTGGAGCCGGAGCTTTTCCCCGTGAGGTCGCTCGCTCACGATCCCCCTCACCGCATCCGGTCGAGGTAGTGGGTCAGCGTATGGTGGACGGCCTTCTCGAGCGCGGCCATCGGGCCCGGGCGAAAGGCTCGTGCCGAGATGCCGTTCTGGAGCGACTGCACCATCGCCCGATCCTCGTCCAGCACACCCGCGATGTAGTCGTGGTAGACGCCCACCTTCTTGTCGAAGTCCGGCAGATCGAAGTGGTCCCTGGGGAAGAGGCTGTAGTAGACCACGCGCGACTTGTCGGGCGCCAGCGGCCAGGTGACCAGGATGCGGATCTGATCGCTGCGCACGAAGATCTGCGTGTTCGGCGGGAGGAGGCCGCTCACCGCGAAGCTGTCCGGCTGGCCCGCCAGCCAGGGGATTTTTCCGAAGAACGTCTTGCCGGTCGGGGTGGCCGGCGCCGAGGCGTAGTCGACGCGCATGGCGCCCCCGGGAAGCAGCGTGAACCGCTCCGGGTCGAAGGTCGTGTACTGCCCGAAGCTGCGGACGTGGAGCGTGCCGACGTGGTACATGTCCATGAAATTTTCGACCGCGAGCTTCCAGTTGCAGTCGAGGTCCAGGGTCCTCTTCCCGGACATCCGGCAGTCTTCCATGCGGAGGAAGGCGAACTGCTCGACGAAGGCGGCGGCCGCCTCTTCGAACGGCGGCGTGTCCGGATCGAGGCACACGAAGACGTTGCCGGCCCAGGTCGCGAGGCGGACCGGCGGCATCCGGCAGCCCTTGAAGTCGAAGCCCTCGACCTCCTTCGTCAGCGGCGCGCCGAGGAGTCGGCCCTTCAAGTCGTAGGACCAGGCGTGGTACGGACAGCTGAACACCTGCGCGTTGCCTTCGTCAGGCACCACTTCAACCCCTCGGTGCGCGCAGACGTTGGCGAAGGCGTTGAGCCCGTCGCCGTCCCTGGTGATGGCGACCGGCTCTCCAAGGACGCGGAACGACCTGAAGTCCCCGGGCTTCTCGTGCTCCTCGACCCGGCCCGCATACAGCCAGTCCTTGAGGAAGATCCGCTGCTTTTCCCGCGCGAGGATCTCGGGCGAGGTGTAGATGAAGCCCGGTGCGTGACGGGCTCGCCCCCGCGCCGCTTGCGTGGGCCCGAACGGGTCTCCGCCATCCGTCTCGAAGACGTGCTCCGCAGTGCTCACCGCTCCACTCCTTTCTCTCGCGCGACCACCACCCGCGCCGCCGCTCAAGCCCTGGGGACGAGTCGCTCCGCCAGCCTCGCGAGGTCCGGGGGCGCCACGAGGATCCCGTCCTCCACGATCTTCCGCCCGTCGATCCAGAGGGACTGCTCGCAGAGGACGGCGTCGGGATGATTCTCTCCGCCTCCCGGCAGCCAGAACGGGATGCCGAGCCCGACCGCGTTGTTGCCGATGGCGCGCATGTCCTCGATGAACGACTCACCGGTCACCCGCGCCGCCGGATGGATGCCATGCGTGAAGTGGATGACGTGGCCGTAGTCATCGCCGCCGCCCGCCGCGCGACGGAGCGCCCGCTGCAGCACGACGCGCTCGGCGCGGCCGCCGCTGACGTCGCGGATGCGCCCGTCGATGGTGAGCGTGATCGGCTCCGGCAGACGCACGTAGTACTCGTGGAACGTCGCGAGGACCTTCAGGACGCCGCGCACGGTCTCCGGATCCGGGAACATCGTGCAGGAGCCGGGCACGAAGTAGAGGCCGGGACGATCGGCGCGACGCGGCTTCGCGAACGCCGGCTTGGCGAGGGTGAAGGCGACGTCGCTGCCCTGCCGGTCGGTGATGCGGATCGTGCGCCCGACCGCCGCCGCCGTCAGCTCGTCGAAGGCGCGGTGCACGGCGTAGTAGACGTCGAGATCGACGGCGCCGAACAGCCGCGCGAGGCCCGCGCACCCCATGTCACCGCCGAGGAAATAGCGCACGCCGCCCCGGCCGAGCGCCTCGTCGCACACGTGCGAGCCGGCGAGGTACGGGAAGGTCAGGTCGATCCAGACGGCGATGCCGGCGACGGCGCCGGCGACGGTGGGGGGGACGTACGGATCAGCGAGGCCGCCCTGGTACGGCAGCCGCGGGATGGTCAGGACCGAGCCGCGTGCCTCCGCCCGGGCGACGGCCGTCATGAGAGCCTGCGCGAGCGCGGGATCGGTGGCCGTGTCGGCGGTGATGAGGACGGCCTCGCCGCCCCGGACCGCCATGTAGTCGCGGACCAAGACGTCCGCGGCCCGGGCGATGTCGTCCGCCGGGATCTGGCCGCGGGCGCTCATCGCGCCGCCCCGCGACGAGAACGGCCGTTCCCCTTCGCGGGGAAGACGTGATCGAGGTAGCCGTTCAGGTAGTGGTGCAGGGGCTTCTCCAGCACCGACATCCGCCCGGGCCGATAGGCCGGAGACGACATCGCGATTTGCATGGACTCGATCATCGTCCGGTCCTCCTCGAGCACCTGGATCTGGTAGTCGTGATAGATCTTGAGCGTCTCGCGGATGTCCGGACGCTCGAAGAACGACTCGGGGAACAGATGGTAGATGACGGTACGCGCACGGCCGGGACCGTCGGGCCAGGCGACCATGAGCCGGACGCAGTCGATGCGGCCGAACAGCGTGCAGTTCGGCGGCAGGAACCCGGTGCACGAAAAGGTCGTGGGACGATCCTCGAGCCAGGGCATCTTGCCGAGCAGCGGCTCTGCTCCGGGCGTCGGTGGTCCCGCGTCGTAGAAGATAGAGATGCCGCCGCGCGGCTTGAGGTGGACGTTCTCGTCCTTCCAGGAGAACCGCGCGCCGAACGTCTTCGCGTGTAACACGCCGACGTGATAGAAGTCCATCAGGTTCTCGTGCACGAACTTCCAGTTGCAGGCGAGATCGAGCACGATCCGGTTCCCCAGGCGACAGTCGTCCATGCGGAGGAACCCGAAGTCCTTCTCGAAGTCCGCCACGTATTTCGCAAGCGGCGGCGCCGCCGCGTCGAAGCTCACGAAGATGTTCCGGCGCCAGGTGTCGAGCCGGAGGGGCGGCAGCTTCTCCTTCGTGCTGTCAAAGCCCGCGCAGTCCTTCATGTAGCCGGCCCCCGTGAGCCGGCCGTCGAGGTCGTAGGTCCACCCGTGGTACGGGCATTTGAACGTCCGGGCGTTGCCGCAGCCCTGCGCCACCTCGACGCCGCGGTGGGCGCACATGTTGTAGAACGCGTGGAGCGTTTCGTCGTGGGCGCGGGCGACGATGATCGGCTCGCCCGCGATCCGGAGCGTCATGTAGTCGCCGGGGTTCGGCAGCTCCTCGGTCCTCCCGACCAGGAGCCAGTCACGCATGAAGAGACGTTCGACTTCCACAGCGCAGACGTCGGGCGACGCGTAGAGGGCTCCGGGCGCATGGCTCGCTTCAGCGAGTGGCCTGCGCACCGGCGCGAATTCGTCCGACCGCCAGCCAAATCCGGGCTTCCGATCAACCATGCTCCCTCCGCACGCTCTTGACGGTGGCCACCATGACTCGACCGCAAAAAAATTGCAGCAACTAAAACATTTTCATCAGAATCTGTCAATATGATAATAGGTGAATAGTTACAGTATGTTACTAACCCAGTAGGGTCGTCACAGAGAGCGCGGCACCTGAGACGAATGAACCACGTTGACCAGGCGGTCGAGCTGACGGCGCAGCTCGCAGGCCTATCGAAAGCGGATCACGAGGCTGGACGGCGGGTCACTGGCAGCGTCCGGGCTCGACCCCCTTGGGATTGTTCCAGAAACCGTCGGCCACCGCGCAGGTGGTGGAGTCGTGGGTGCGGCTTCTGTCGGGCGCGTATCCGCCCGCGCTCGCCGGCGGTGCAGGCGATCCCGAACTCTCCGGCGAGAGGCGGACCTCTGGATGGCCTCACGGAGGCGCTGGGCGGCGGCATTCCATTGGCGATGGGGCCCAGCAGTCCGTGTTTCCTGGCCACGTCTAGCCGCGCGGAGGCGGTCCGCCTCGGGGAGGAGCGACATCGTGGACACGACACGTGGCTGCCGAGGCGCGAAAGCACCAGTTCCTCGCCGAAAAGCCGCTTCACGAGCTACGCCGCGCTCGGCACTTGTCCAGGAGCATCTCGCGGTCCGCCGCAGGGATGAACCGAAAGAATGGGAGTCTGTTGACACGGTAGAAACGCCACCACTACAATCAAACGCAATTCCGTTCAATGGAATCTCGGGATGAATCTATCCAAGAGTGCCCGCTCGCGCTGTTGCGGACCCTTGCTCGATTTCGCCGGGGGCGCTCGCAGTGTTGCCGATCGAGCTTAACCGAGGCCACGATTCGGGAGGTGTCGAGCGTCACCCACGCTCGATCGCTCGGCGGTCTGGAGTGCGCACATGAGTCAGCTCACGAAGGACCAGATGGCCATCCGCGACATGACCCGGGAGTTCGTCCGTCGCGAGGTCGTTCCGTTCGCCGCCGAGTGGGACCGCACCGAGACCGTTCCCATCGACACCGTCCGCCGGGCCGGGCAGCTCGGGCTGTTCGGGGTGTGGATTCCCGCCGAGTGGGGCGGCGGCGGGGCCGATTTCACGTCGTACGTGGTGGCCACGGAGGAGCTGGCCTACGGCGACGCCGGCCTCTGCAACATGGTGAGCGCGACCCACTCGTGCTGCGTCAAGGTCCGGGACTATGGCACGCCGGCGCAGAAGGAGCGGTTTCTGCGCCCAATGGCCAGCGGCGAGGCGATCGCCTGCATGCTCCTCACCGAGCCCCAGGCGGGCTCGGACGCCGCCAACCAGAAGACGCGCGCGGTGCGGCACGGCGACCGCTACGTCCTCAACGGCACGAAATGCTTCATCACCTCTGGCCGCTCGGCGGACGTCGCGGTCGTCATCGCGGTGACCGATCCCGGCGCGGGCAAGCGCGGCATCTCGGCCTTCCTCACCCGCACGGATCAGCCCGGCTACCGCGTTATCAAGGTGGAGGAAAAGCTCGGCCACCGCAGCAACGACACCTGCCAGATCGTGCTGGAGGACCTTGAGGTGGCGGCGGAGAACCTGCTGGGCCCGCCGGGCCAGGGGCTGAAGGTCGCCCTGTCCGGGCTCGACAGCGGGCGCATCGGCGTGGCGGCGCAGTCCATCGGCGTGGCGCGCGCCGCGTTCGACGCCGCGCTGCGCTACGCGCGCGAGCGCGAGGCGTTCGGCAAGAAGCTGATCGCGCACCAGGCCATGGCCTTCACGCTGGCCGAGATGGCGACGGAGATCGAGGTGGCGAAGCAGATGTGCCGGCACGCGGCCGTCCTCAAGGAGACGCGCGTGCGCTGCATCAAGGAGGCGTCGATGTCGAAGCTGTTCGCTTCCCGGATGTGCGAGCGCGTCTGCTCCGCGGCCATCCAGGTGCACGGCGGGTACGGCGTCGTCAAGGACTACCCGGTCGAGAAATACTACCGGGACGCGCGCGTCTTCCAGATCTACGACGGCACCAACGAGGTGCAGAAGATCCTGATCTCCCGCGAGCTCGCCGCGGGCCTCTGATCGCCGATGTTCGTCAGGTGTGACGACGGCAGCAGCGAGCCGAATCCTCCTCGACCGTCAGCGCCGCGGGGCAGTGCGGCTCGGGCTGGAGCGCCGACGGGCGGGGTCGCCCTGGCCGGCCATCTCCTCGTGGACGCGGATCCCGAACTCCTTGAGGGCGGCGGCGCACGCGACCGTCGCCTGCGCGTACCGTTCGACCACGTCGGGGGGCATGCTGCTCGGGAACGCCACCGACACTGCCCCCACGACCGTCTCCTGCCCCTCGACTCGAATCGGCGCGGCGACCGCGGACACCCCCGGGTAGTACTCCTCGTGGCCGATGGCGTAACCGCGGGCACGAATACTCGCGAGCTCGGCGTCGAGGGCCGGCCGCTCGGTGATGGTGTGGTCGGTGAACGCCACCAGCGGCCACCGGGCCAGCGCCTGCTCGAGCGCCCGTTCGTCCAGGCTCGCCAGCCACGCCTTCCCCCCCGCCGTCGCGTGGGGTGGGATGTCAGTGCCGACGACGGAGGCCACCCGGAGGGCGTGCTTTCCCTCGACCTTGTCGATGGCCACCAGGCCGGCCTGATTCACCACCGCGATCTGCGCCAGCTCGCCCGTCGCCAGTGACAGCTCCTCGAGGGCATCCATGTAGTAGTGCTTCCAGTCGAGCGTCCACATGAACCGGTAGGCGAGCCCCACGACCTTGAGGGACAGACGCCATCGCGCGGTCGCCGCCGTCACGAACCCCGCCTCGCGCAAGCTCTCCACGACGCGCTCGACCGTCCACGCCGGCGCCCCGATCCCCGCCGCCAGCTCCGGGCACGTCATCCCGTCGGGACTTGCCGCGAGCGCCTCGAGCACGGCGAGCGCCTGGTCGACGGACACGAACGCCGGTTCGGTCTTTCCGGCGGCCTTCGCTCGACCCTTCTTCCGCCTCGCCATCCGCTCCTCAGTCTCCGTCGAGGGTGCGCGGCACGATCGATCAGTCGCCCGGGGCCGCGGCCTCGATGAGCGCGAGCACGCGGTCGGGACTCAGCGGGATACGGTTGACGTCCACCTTGAGGCCCGCGAGCGCGTCAGCCACCGCGTTGGTGATGGCGGGCACGGCGCCGATGACGCCCCCCTCGCCGACGCCCTTGAAGCCGCCCGCCGTGTCGATGGACGGGCTCTCGATGTGGTCGATAGTCAGGGCCGGCATGTCGGCGGTCGTCGGGAGCAGGTAGTCCATCAAGGTGGCCGTCTGGCACTGCCCGTCTTCACCGTACACCATGAGCTCCATCACCGCCTCGCCGATGCCCTGCGCGGTGCCGCCCTGGATCTGGCCCTCGACGAGCATCGGATTGATGACCCGCCCGCAGTCGTGGGCGATCGCGTAGCGCTCGATCTCCACCCGGCCGGTCCGCGGGTCGACGGCGACCGCGGCCACGTGGGTCGCGTTGGCGATGGTGACGAGGGGAGGATCGTAGTAGTCGGTCGCCTCCAGTCCGTACTCTTCACCGTCGGGCAGCCCCTTGGACGACATCGAGTAGGCGTTCTCCGCGATCTGGCGCACCGTCACGCGGCTCGAGGGCATCCCGCGGACGGTGGCGTAGCCCGCGTCGAGCACGATGTCCTGCGGCGCCGCCTCCAGCAGGTGGGCCGCGATCCGTTTCATCTTGTCCCGCAGCTTCGCCGAGGCGCGGACGATGGCGCCGCCGCCCGTCACCACGCTCCGGCTGGCGAAGGTGCCGGTGCCGTAGGGGCCGCCGGCCGTGTCGCCCTCGATGACGGTGATGTCGCTCATCGGAAGCCCGAGCTCCTCGGCGAGGAGCTGGGCGAACGTGGTCTCGTGGCCCTGGCCGGAGCCGGCGGTGCTGAGCACGCAGGTGACCTTGCCGGTCGGCTCGATCTTCAGGAGCGCGCTGTCGAAGCCCGGCACGCGCGTCAGACCTCGCGCCCGCCAGCCGGGAGCGCCGGTGCCGGTGATCTCCGTGAAGCAGCAGATGCCGATACCCCGGTATTTGCCGTCCCGGAGTCGCCGGGGCGTCTGCGCCTTCCGGAACTCGTCGTAGCCGGCCAGCTCCAGCGCCCGCCGCAGCGACTGCACGTAGCTGCCCGTGTCGTAGCGGACACCCACCACGTTGACGTACGGCATCTCCTCCGGCTGGACGAGGTTGCGGAAGCGGACCTCGGCGGGATCGATCCCGAGGGCGCGGCCGATCCGGTCCATCATTCCCTCGATGGCCATGAAGGCGCTCGGCTGCGCCACGCCCCGGTAGGCCCCCGCCGGGCACGTGTTGGTCGTGATGGCGTAGCACTCGTAGGCGTAGTTGCGGATCCGGTAAGCGCCGGGAAGCATCCGCGCCCCGCCCGTCGGCTCCAGCGTGCAGCCGAAGGGGAACGACGAGTAGGCGCCGGCGTTGGTGAGGATCCGCGCCTTCACGCCCTTGAGCACGCCATCGCGGTTCACGGCGACCTCGAGCTCGTAGACGTGGTCGCGGGCATGGACGTTGGTCAGGAGCTCCTCGCGCCGGTCCTGCATCCACTTGACGGGCCGACCGACCTTGAACGCGAGGGCCGCCGTCACGATCTCCTCCGGATAGACGTGGGCCTTGGTGCCGAAGCCGCCGCCGACCTCGGGCGTGATCACGCGGATCTTCGGCTCGCTGAGCTGCGGCTCGGTGAGGAGGTCCGCCAAGGCGGTCCGCACCATGTGCGGGATCTGGGTCGACGTCCAGAAGGTCAGCGTCCCGCGCCCCCGCTCGACGGCGGCCACGCAGCCGCGCGGCTCGAGGGGCACGCCGGCGACGCGGCCGGTCCGGAAGGTTTCCTTGAGGACCAGGTCCGCCGAGGCGAAGGCGCCATCGACGTCGCCCGCCTTGAACTCGCTCTTGAAGAACACGTTGTCGCCGAGCTCGGGATGGGCCAGCGGAGCTGTGGGGTCGAGCGCCGCTTCGACGTCGACGACGGCCGGGAGCGGCTCGTAGTCGACCTCGACCAGGTCGGCGGCGTCCTCGGCGATGTACCGGCTCTCCGCCGCCACCACGGCCACGGCGTCCCCGACGAACTTCACGGTGTCGATGGCGACCACCGGGCGCGCGGGCGCCTTGTACGAGGGGAAGGCGATCTCGACGCGCATCGGCTTGCAGAGCGCCTCGAGGTCGCGGCCGGTGAAGACGGCGAGCACGCCCGGGAGCGCCCGGGCCCTCTCCGTCCGGATCGCGCGGATGCGCGCGTGGGCATGGGGGCTCCGGGCGAACGCCAGGTGAACCAGCCCGGACAGGTGGATGTCGTCGGCGAAGATGCCGAGTCCCTTCAGGAGCTTGTCGTCCTCCACGCGGAGCACGTCCCGCCCCACGTAGCCGGTGGTCGTACCATGTGCCATGTCGATCTCCCGCTAGCGTACGGCCGGTCGCAACCCGGCCGCGCGCAACCGGCCGGCGGCATCCTGCACGGCCTTGAGGATGTTGAGGTAGCCCGTGCACCGGCAGAGGTTGCCCGAGAGCGCCTCGCGTACCTCCTGCTCGGTCGGCGCCGGATTGTCGGCCAGGAACTCGTACAGCGTGATCAGGAACCCCGGCGTGCAGTAGCCGCACTGGAGGGCGTGGTTTTCGTGGAACGCATCCTGGATCGGCTGCGAGTCGCCGTCCCGGACGAGCCCCTCCACGGTCGTCACGCGGGCGCCGTCGAGCTGGGCGGCGAAGAGCAGGCAGCTCCGCGCGCTGGCGCCGTCCACTATGACCGTGCAGGCGCCACACACGCCGTGCTCACAGCCCACGTGCGTCCCCGTGAGCTCGAGCTCGTGACGGAGGAAGTCGGCCAGCAGCAGCCGCGGCTCGACCTCCCGCTCGTGGGCGACGCCGTTGACCGTGATGCGGAGCGGAATCGTTTGGGACATGGGCGTCCTCATGCGCTCGCGCCGAGGACCTGGCGCCCCGCGTCCTCGAGGAGGACGGCCGTCAGGCGCCGGCGGTAGTGGCGCGTCGCGTGGATGTCGCTCGGTGGGTCGATCTCCTGGGCGGCGATCTGGCCGGCCTCGCGGAAGAGGGTCTCGCTCACCACCCGGCCCTCGAGGCTGCGCTCCGCCTGCCCCGCGCGGATCGGCCCCGGCCCCACCCCGACCACGGCCACCCGCGCCGTCCGGCAGCGGCGGCCCTCGTCGAGGTCGACGGCGAGGGCGAGGCCGACGATCGCGAAGTCGCCGTGCCGGCGGGCGATCTCG
>ORMF010023329.1_pt1 | contig 12146 bp, 21 predicted proteins | sample 1779871 | NCBI WGS metagenome assembly ORMF01 (sample SAMEA104232316, study PRJEB22302) | groundwater metagenome | biome: forest; feature: aquifer; material: groundwater | place: USA | collected 2011-08-07 | depth 5.4 m | reverse complement strand
GGGGGCGGGGCGCGGGCCGGGGGGGGCGGGCGGGGGTCCCGCGCGGCCCTGCCCGCCATTGGCCCGCGGAGCCGTCCGTATAGCGACCTGTTTCTGCCCCTGGGCTGGCAGCCGCCCGTGCGCCGGGAGGCCGTATGAGGCTCGAACGCGTCGCCTACGGCAAGATGTTCGGCCTGCCCGGTGGCGAGCTGGACCTGCGACAGCTGCCGGGCGGGCTCGTCGCCCTGACGGGCCCGAATGGGCACGGCAAGACCGCCCTGCTCGAAACCGTGCTCGCGGCCCTGTACCGCTCGTACGCCAGCCGGGAGCACGACCTGAAGACGTATGCGTGCGCCCGGGACAGCTTTGTCGAGGCCGAGTTCTCGGTCGACGGCGTCGGCGCGTATCGCGCCCGCATCAACATCGACAACCACACCGGCAAGACGCAGGCGGTCCTCGAACAGGTGCAGCCGAACGGGAGTCGCGTGCCGCTGAACGACGGGCGCGTGACCACGTTCGACGAGGCCGTCGCGCAGGTCGCCCCGCGCCTGGACGGGCTGCTCTGTTCGGCGTTTGCCGCGCAGAACCGCGCCGGGTCGCTGACGACGGTCCCGAAGAGCAAGCGGAAGGACCTGTTCATCCACTTCCTCTGGCAAGAGCGCGTCGTCGCCATGGCCGAGACCGCCAAGCTGTGTCTCCAGGTCGCCGACCGCGCGCGCGTGGCGCTCGACACGCAGCGGGACACGCTCGTGAAGGAAACCTCGCCCGAGATCATCGACACGTTGCGCTCGCGCGTCGCCGCGATCGACACGGAGCTGGCCGCGGTCCGGCGCCGGCGGACAGAGCTGCAGGAGATCCTCGTCACGCTTGAACGGGAACGCGCGCTGCTGGCCGAGCAGGCCCAGGCGCATCTGGCGGCGCAGGCCCGCGTGACCGCACTGGCGACGGCGATCGCCACGAAACGGGCCGAGGGGGATCAGATCGCACGCGACGGCGCGGCGGCCCGTGCGACTGCCGCGGACGATCTGGCCCGTGCCACCCAGCGTCTGCAGTCGCGCCTCCTCGATCTCGATCGACGCGTCTCGACAGAGATAGCCGAGACCAAGACGAAGCTGCTCACGATCGACGGGCGCATCGCCAACAACAAGCGGGTGCTCCAGGAGACCGACGCGATCCGCACGGCCGCGGCCGCTACCGCGGAGGCAGACGCCGCCATCCGCGGCTGGCGTGAGCAGGAACAGGCGGCGCGGGCGGCGGAGGGCCAGGCCCGCGATCAGATCGAGGCCCGCCAGCAGCAACTCCGCCTGGTCGAGCAGGCGGAGACGGAACTCGGCACCGCCCGTCGGCGCGCCGGGCTCCTCGGAACCGTGAAGTTCGGCGACGACTGCGCGGTCGACCCGGCGTGCCCGCTCGTGACGGATGCCGTGGCGGCCCGGGCCCGCATCCCGGAACTGGAGGGCACGGTCGCGCACGCGCCGACGCTGAAGGACGGGATCACGCACTGGCAGCAGCAGCTCGATGCCGCGCATGACCGCATTCGCGCGCTGCTCGCACAGATTGCGGAGGCCGAGCAGGTAGTCGCCGACCACGCGGCGAAGGCGAGTCTCGCGCCGCACATCGATCTCGCCGAACAGCGCATTGCCGAGTACGAGCGCCAGCGCACGGACGCGCGGGCCGAGTCGCACGCCCGGCTGACGGACCTACAGGCCCAGCGGGAAGGTGCGGAGCGGGAGACCAAGGGGGCACACGCGGACATCGTCCAGCGGCTCGAGTCGCGGCTGGACCAGCTCGAGTCCAGGCGCGTCACGACGGTGGCCGCGATCGCCGACCTGGAGCAGGCGCACGCCGAGGCGATGACCGACGCCGAGCGCACGCGCACGGCCAGTGCGCGCGTGGACCTGATCGACGTCGACCTGGCCGCGCGCCGGCAGCAGTGGACCGAGACCGAAGCCACGCTCGCGACGTTGATCGTGCGGCAGCAGGACGTGACCCGCGCGGGCGATGCCGTCGCGCTGCGGTTACAGGAACGACAGGACGTCGAACGCCGGCTGGCGCTCGTGGGCCACGACTGGCGCGTCCAGCAGCTGCTCGCGAAAGCGTTGCACCGCGACGGGCTGCCAACGCTGGAGATTGCGGCGGCGGGCCCGGCGGTCAGCCAAGCGTGCACGGACCTGCTCGAACACTCCGGCTTCGGCACGCGGTTCACCGTGGACGTCGTGACGCAGGTGGCCACGGCCGACGGCAAGGGCCTGAAGGAGGACTTCAACGTCCTCGTCTACGACAACGAACGCGGCGGTGAGCCGCGGGACATCGGCGACCTGTCTGGCGGCGAACGCATCGTCGTCGAGGAGGCCCTGCGCGCGGCGCTCGCGATCTACGTCAACGCGCGGCACGAGCGGCCGATTCGCACCTGCTGGCGCGACGAAACGACCAGTGCGCTGGACATCGACAACCGGCGCCGCTATGTCGCCATGCTGCGGCGCCTGCGCGAGCTGGGCGGCTTCGAGCACGTCCTGTACGTCAGCCATGCCGATGACGCCGTGGATGCGGCCGACACGCAGGTGGACGTCTGGCAGGGCGCGACGACGGTGCGGAGGGCGGCCTGATGGCGCGACCACGACCGGACCTGACGAAGGCGCTGGCGGAAGCGAATGCGCTGATTGACGACGTCTGCGTCTGTGGGCATACGTCTGGCGAGCACGGGCGGGGCGGGGACCGCTGGACCGGCCCAGTGGGGGAAGGGCCGTGTGTGTCGGACCGGCACTGCGGCTGCGAGAAGTTTCGCCGCGCGCCGCTGAAAGTGGTGGAGGCCTGATGCCATGAAAGCGCAGGCGCAGTTTCAAAACACGGGCGCGATCGAGCTGGCGGTCACGGTGACGATGCCGGTGGCGGAGTGGAAGTACGTCCTTCGCGATTTGAAACCGGACTCGTCGCCGGCGACGGACTTCGCGCGCATTGTGCGCGCGGCTGTCACGATGGCGGAAGACCGAATGGAAGTCAGTAATAACGACACGGCGACATAAGGCGGATGACCGGCGCCTGTGGCCCCGAGGGCGACGGCTGCACGAACAGCTTCGGGGCAAAAACGGCTCACCCAAACTGCACGACAAACGCTCGCTGAGGCTGAACGGAGAGGCCTATGCGCAATACGGTCGAGGTGGCGATGCAACGGTGCCGCGCGTGGTGGCGCCGCCGTCGCCATGGAGGAGGCCATGTGGAAGCGCGGCACACGCTTACGACGCGCCTGGTGTCGGACGACGGTGGCGCCGACGGCGGGTATCGATCGCACGCGGCTCGAACGCCTACTGGCCTGGACCGTCGGCCACCAGTGGGGCCATCTGAAGGGGGACCCGGAGAACCCACACGTCATGGTCAGCGAATGTTTGCGCCAGTGCGGCGCGGCGCGGAGGCTCCGGTTGGACGTGCCGAGCAAGGTCTCCGTGCGCGTCGAGACGCCCGATCCGGTGAAGGGGCGGATCGAGAACCACAGCGAGCCGAAGGCGCGCTCACCGCAATTGGTCAGGCGCGCCTCGTGAGCGTGTCTGGATACGGCGACGGCACGACGCTCGTCGCCAAGGAGACGTGATGCTCGAAACGATCGCGGTGATGTTGATCATCTTCTGGCTGCTCGGGATGGTGAGCGGCTACACGCTCGGGAACTTCATCTGGGTGTTGCTGGTCGTCGCGGTCGTCCTGTTTCTGGTCCGGCTCGTCGCCCATCGCGAGATTCGGTAATGGGACGGCGAGCGAAACCGCGCCGGGTCGCGTACGAGCTGCTCCAGCGGGACGGGGAGCCGCGCATGTACCAGCTCCTCGAGGAGCTGGTCTTCACGCATCACCAGCACTTGCGGAACGCGCGGATCGCGCTCGCCTGGCATCTCGGGTGGAAGCCGGATGCCGACGGCCGCGTGAAGCTCGGGATGTGCAAGAAGGCGTCTGATCTCGATCGGGAACTGGCGGCCTATGACTTCGTGATTCTCCTGCGGCACCTGTTCTGGACGGATCCGCAGGTCACGGACCCGCAGCGGCGCGCGCTGCTCGACCACGAGCTGTGTCATGCCGACGTGCGGCTCAACAAGTACGGCGAGCCGCTGACCGACGAACGCGGCCGCACCGTGTACCGCACTCGACGCCACGACATCGAAGAGTTCTCGGAGGTCGTCGAGCGCAACGGGTTGTGGAAGCGGGACCTTGAGGACTTCGCCGCCGCCATCCAGCGATCGCCGCAGCGAGAGTTGGATCTCGGCGGGCCGCGGTTAGTGCAGACGTGACACGCCGTGCGACCGCCACGGGCGCGCTGTCGGCTGCTTGACGGGCGCGCGCCTTTCACAGAGGCGTCTGGATGCCGCGGTCGGCGAGATGGTCGAGAGATCCAGACAGGTCCTGAGTGGGTGGGGGCTCAGGCCACCACGAGATTGAGATGGAGGAGGCCACGCGCGTGTTCGGAAAACTGGACGTTGTTCGACAGCAATTGAAGTTGGCGGCTGAGGCCATCGCTCGACGAGAAGCCGAGATGTTGGTGGCACACGTGGAGGCGACGCTCGACACGGAGTGGGGCCCGCCGCTGGAAAGTCCGTTAGAAGCGATCTTCTGGATCTGGTGGATGTCTATGCGCGACTGCATGGACCCATGCTTCGTTCTCGATGTCCAGCGCGAGGTCGTGGTCGATGGGCAAGTATTTCGACTCGACTTTGTCGTGGACCTGAAAGGCGAAGACGTAATGACCGCCGCGTGGAAACCGATTGCAATTGAAGTCGATGGTCACGCGTTTCACGAAAAGACCCAAGAACAGGTCGCATCTCGGAATCAGCGCGACCGCCTGCTGCAGCAGGCCGGATGGACCGTCTTGCATTTCTCCTGGTCAGAGCTGACCACCCGCGCAGAGGACTGCGTCGCAGAGGTGCTCATTGTTGCGCGGCAGCACTACTCGGTCGCGTTGAGACAAATCACGCGCACGGAGTAGGACATGGCGATCGCAAAAGAACAAGCGCCAGCGTTTCAGTTCTACGTCAAGGAATGGCGGAGTTCGCGCGCCATTATGCGGATGTCGTTCGCCGAACGCGGCATGTACCTCGAAATGCTGCTCGAGCAGTGGGAGAGTTTTAGCCTACCGGACAGCGCCGACGAGGTCGCCGAGTTAATTGGTGGCTCAGCGGCGGAATGGCACGCGGCGTGGCCAGTGTTGCGCCGAAAGTTCATCACGACCGACAACGGCCGTCTTGTGAACGCAAAACTGGAGACGATCAGGAAAGAGCGTAAGAAATACGCAGCGTGGGCACAAAAGAATGCTCGAAGTGGTGGGTTGGCGAGAGCGAAGTCTGCAACACGCAGGAAAGATGGCACTTACTCTCCAGCCGAGACTCCAGCTGAGAGCCAGCCGGACGCCCAGCCTGAGCGACCAGGTGACGCCACCCAACAACCAGCGACTCCGACTGCTACTCCAACTGCTACTCCAACTCCAACTGATCTGAGCGTACGTACGCCACGCGCACACACGACGGGTGGCGCAGGCGCAGGGATGAACCCGAGAGACCACCTCCGCCATATCTGGTGCGGGAATTATCGCAAGTGCGTGCCCGACTTCCTGCACGCGGACTTCGTCGCCTCGCTTGGGGGTGATCAGGCGCAGGCCACGGAACAGTTGAAGGCGTTTTACGACCGCACTATGGCCGCCATCCCCGACAGTCAACCGATTCCAGAGGACGCCAAGAAATTCTGGTGGAGGCACTTTACGTCCGCGTTCGGACCCAAGGACACCGTACCGCGCAGCCGCAGTCTGCGCACCGCGGGCAACGTCGCGGAACTCCAACGATTTGCATCACGGAGAAACGCGTTATGACCGACGACGACCGTCCCGAATTCGCCGCCGTGCTGCACGTGCTCGGCGAGACGTTCAACGAGCCGGTGTCGGAACTTCGGGCCGAGGCGTACTTCGACGCGCTGTGCGAGTTCTCGCTCGAGCAAGTGACCCTGGCCGCCCGCGTCGCGATTCGCGTCGGGGAGTTCTTTCCCAGGCCGAGCAAACTGCGCGAGCTGATTGAGGGGGACCCCGAGGCCAACGCGGACGCGGCCTGGGCCGCGCTGATCCGGCAAGTGCAGCGGGTTGGGTATCTCGGCAGACCCACGTTCGAGGACCCCATGGTGCTCCGCGCGATTTGTGATGTCTGGGGCGGGTGGCGGCAGCTCTGTGAAACGCTGCCGGCGGAAGGACCGGAGCTGGTTGGCTGGATTAAGCAATTCAAGGCCGTGTTCCGCTCAGCGGAACGCAGCGAGCAGGTGCTGACTATCGCGGCGTTGCCGTCGGCGCTGCGCGACACGCTGCGGGAGATCGCAGAGGGCAAAACGATGGGGCCGCGGGTACGGCTCCTTGAGGCAGCAGAACCAGAACCATGAACTGGATGATTGCCCACGCGGGCGGCGCGAAATGCGGCGCGTGTAGCACGCCGATAGGCCAAGGTGAACCATATGCGACCGTCGGCTCCGTGAACTTGAAACGCTGCGCCGCGTGCCTAAAGCAGCGGTTCGACGCGGAGCCGCCGCCAGAGCTCTGGGCGCAGCAGCCGGAAACCGACACGCTGCCGGACGTGATCCGTGAGGCGCAGGCCCGGATGACGACCAAGGCCGGCGAGACGCGCGACGGCAAGGCGGCACAGATGGGCGACGACCAATGACGGCGCGACGGACGCCCGAGAAGGCTGTCCAGCAGCAGATCGTCACGTTCATCAAAACGATCGGCGGCAAGGTAAAGGTGATCGGGACGCGACGGCCTCGGGACGACAAGCACCACAGCACGTTTCAGACGCCAGGGATTGCCGACCTGATCGTGTTCGTGCCGTTGCCGCCGGAGCCGTACAGCGGCCGCGTGCGGAAGCTGCACGGCTACATCGAAGTGAAGGCGGAAGGCGGCCGCCTCCGGCCGGAGCAGCGCGAGTTCCAGCAGGACTGCCTCGAGGCCGGCGTCGAGCACGTAGTCGGCGATCTCGACGCGGTCATCGCGTGGCTGATGCGGCACGGCGTCGTCAAGCCGGACCAAGTGCCGCACTACCGGGTGCCGGCGGAGTTCCGGTGAATGGCGAGCTGCGCGATCGAGGGCTGCCAGGATCCAGCGTGTCCGGTCTGCCGGTTTGCGGGCCGGGACCCGCTGGAGATCGCCGACGAACTGCGGCGTGCGTGGCGCCGCGAACGCGGCATCAACATCACCGAGGAGCCTGTGAGGAGGATGAGTGGGACGAGCGGCACGCGCAAACCAACACGCCGAACGAAAACGGTGCGCTGAATGCGGACACGAACGTCCGGCGGCAGAATTTCAGCGGATCAAGCAGGACTGCCCGGACTGTCCCGACACGGAAGTGTGCCGGAGCTGCGAGGCGCTCTGGATCGAAGAAGGGTTCCTGCACCAGGACCGACGATGACACTCCAGGACCGCGCCGACGCGTATACGCGCGCGTATCCCGATTGGCCGGCGAGCTGGCCGCGTGTGGTGCAGGAACAAGGCCGCGACGTGCTGTATGCCACGTGGGTCATCGGTAACGACTATCGCAACCCGACCAAGTACTACGGCTCGTACCCGAAGGGCTACCTCGATCGGCTGATGGCGCTCTTCCCAGACGTGACCGATCCGCAGACGCATGGCGGGTATCGCGGCGAGGGGTGGTTGCCGACGCTGCACGCGTTTGCCGGCTCGGTGCCGCCGGGCCACTACGTCCGCTGCGACCTGCAAGGCGACGTCGAAGCGCGCTGCAGCGTGCTACATCTGCCGCAACGGTTCGGCCGCGACTTCTTCCTCGAGATTGCGGACCCGCCGTATTCGCCGGCGGACGCCGAGAAGTACGGCACGCCGATGGTGGACCGCCGCCGGGCCATCGCCGCGCTCGCGCAGGTGGCACAGCGCGGAGGATTCCTCGCGTGGCTCGACACCTGCTGGCCGATGCACAGCAAGCGGGAGTGGCTGACGGTCGGTCGCATCCTCATTCAACGCTCCACGAATCATCGCGCCAGGGTCCTGACGCTCTTCGAGCGCGCGGCCTAAACAGAAACTGCTTTACAGCTGGAGAGGTCTGGGCGCATAGTATATGCCTTCAAGCACACAACATGACGGATTTGCAGACCGTGCCGACGGAATGCCGCGTCCCGCGTACGGAGCGCTGGTCGTGAAGGTCGTGCGCTTCGAGCGCCGGGGATCCCTCGTCGTGCATGGCGGCGATCTGTACGGCCGCCCGGATGCGGTGGACTTCATCGCCCGCGCCGGCGAGCCGACGATCGATTGGCTCGCGGAGGTCGTCGTCGAGATCGCGCGGTGGGGCACGCGCGCCGGCGTCACGACGCTCCTGGAACGCGCCGAGGACCGCTGGCAGCTCGTGGCGTCCGCGATGCCCTACGACGCGCTGTATATCCTCCGACGCACGGGCGTGCGCATCGTCTTCAGCGAATACGTCCGCCTCCAGCCAGGCCAGCAGTACCGGTTGTATCTGGCCGGCGCCGAAGTGGTGTCGCCGTATCTGCAGGTGACCGCGCAGGCGCGCCCGGCGACGCCGCTCTCGACGCGGCGCGGGTGGCGATCGACCCGGAGGGCATCGTGAGCCGCCCGTACTCGGCCGACGAAGTGTGCGAGCTGACGAAGAAGTTCGACCCGCAGCTTGAGCAGTGGCCGGAGATCGTCGGCATGACCGTGCTGCTCCTGCACCTCGTCGCGTGGCTGGAGGCGCACAAGACCGACCCCAGCTTCCCCGCACCGTTGCAGGCGTTGCTCGAGGCGGCCGGGCCCGCGCTCTCGGGCTTGTTGTTCACATGCGAGCAAGGGCCGTATGGCGACGGCGTGAAGGTGATCTGATGACGAAGGCCGTGCAGATTCCGCTGATGGAAGAAGTCGGGGACCCGCAGACCCGCCGGGAGGGCGATTTCTATGAGACGCGCCGCTGGCAAATGGCGGTGCTGCTGACGCGCGTCCACCTCGACCCGTCGTGGACGTACGTCGAACCGGCCGCCGGCAACGGCGCGATCGTCAAGATGCTGCAGGCGCAGCGCCTCCAGAAGGTCTGGACCAACGACGTGGTGCAGCGGGAGATGCCGCTGCTGTCGACGGCCGACGCGACGGACCCCGCGACGTGGCGGCGGATGCGAGACGCGATGGGCCACATCGACGTGACGCTCACGAACATGCCGTTCGTGCTCGCGTTCCCCATGATTCAGCTCGCCGTCGAGTACTCGCGGCGGGCGGTGATCGCGCTGCTGCGGCGCACCTGGGACGAGCCGACCATCGAGCGCAACGAGTGGCTGGCGGCGCACCCCTGCACCGCGCAGATCGTCCCGCCGCGCGCCGACTACCGCGGCACGGGCTCCGGGGAAAGCGCGACGCACGCCTGGTTCATCTGGGCCAAGGACCGCTCGATTATCCGCAAGCCACATGACGTCGTGCCGATTCGCGAGGCGGAGACCTTCGCCGCGCAGTACGGGGAGAAGTTGTGAGCACGGACCATAAAGGCCAAAACCTCTGCACAACGAGCGGCGACCCTGTGAACAAGGTCCGCGCCAATCAGACGGAAGCCACGGGCCAGCACAAGAGCTACATCGTGCTGTGTGAAGACGAGCGCAAGAAGGGATTCGTGCGGCCGTATCGCGACGCCTACACGCATCGGTCCTGTGGGACCGTCACGACGATGGGGCGGGCGCTGTCAGAAACCTACGCCCGCGATCCGGAGTTCTACGGCGCGACGTTTTGTGTCCGATGCAACGCGCACTATCCGGTCGCGGAGTTTGTCTGGACGGCGGATGGCCAGCAGGTCGGCTCATGACCACGATCACCGTCCACGGCAAGGGCCTCGAGCCCTTCGACACCGAACTCGACGACGAGACGTGGGCGCTGCTGCAAGCCTACGCCTCCCGGCACCGGCTCACGATCGACGAGGCGATCGCGCGCGCGATCGGACAGTTCCTCGACGCGCACCCCGTGTTCGCGACGCGCAACGAGGTGCAGTAGCCGTGGGCGACCACAGCGCGATCGAGTGGACGGAAGCCACGCTGAACATCTGGACCGGCTGCACAAAGGTCTCTCCGGCGTGTGCCCACTGCTACATCGAACGATCGCCACCGTTTCGCATCGCTGGCCGGAAGTTCGAGCGCGGCCACATCCCATTGGTGTTCTATCCAGAACGCCTTGAGCTGCCGCTGCGGTGGAAACGGCCACGGCGGATCTTCATCGAAAGCCTGAGCGACATCGCGCATGACGACGTCCCGTACGAGTTGTTCTCGCAGCTGATGAATGTCATGAACACGGCGACGCAGCACACCTTCCAGGTGCTCACGAAGCGGCCAGTGCGCCTGCGCGAGATGGTGGAGCGTTGGCATGACGACAGCGGTGAGGGCACGCCGCCGAATGTCTGGTTCGGGGTGAGCGTCGAGAACGATCGCTTCCGGTGGCGGATCGACGAGCTGCTGCTAATGCCGGCGGCCGTGTACTGGGTCAGCGCCGAACCCCTGCTCGGCGACCTCGATCTGACGTCGTGGCTCCCGAGGCTGCAGTGGGTGGTGACCGGCTTCGAGTCTGGGCCTGGGTTCCGTCCCCCGCATCCTGAATGGGTGCGCCACCTGCGTGACCAGTGCGTGAAGTACGACGTGGCCTTCTTGTTCAAGCAATGGGGCGGCACGACGTCGAAGTCGGGCGGCCGCGACCTCGATGGCCGCACATGGGATGAGTACCCGAGGGTGCACTGATGCCGTGGCTGACCGAGTACCGCGTCGATAACGGATCGTGGGTCACCGCAACGGAAGGGGACGAGGCCCGCTGCCGCGAGCGGTTTACCGATCTCGAGGGGAAAGCGCGCGCCTACAGCCAGCAGCGGTACGACCTCCGGCTCTGGAGTCAGGACCGATTACAGCTGCACGTGTTCTGGAACGGGCGTCGTCGCCAGGAGCTGTGTTCATGAGCGCCGAACAGACCTGGTGCGCGTGGCCGCGGGAGTCGGAGACCTCTAGACCGGCCCGCACGCGGGCGCATGCGTCGAGTAAGCCGTGGGACGCTCGGGGCATCACGCTGTTGAAGCGGAACGTGGTCATCTACGAAGGCCCGTCCCAGCTCACCGGCGATCCGATCCTCGTCGTCGCGTCCGGCAAGACGAGCAATCGCAAGATCGGCGCGATGGTGCAGCTCTGGATCCTGACGGCCGCCCTGTCGCCGCTCGAGGCCGTCAAGGTCGGCGCGGACCGCGCGATCTGCGGGGATTGCACACTGCGCGGCGACGGCACCGGACAGCAGCGGGCCTGCTACGTCGAGTGGTGGCGCGCGCCCGAGAACATCCACCAGGCGCTCCCGAAGGCGGACCGGCTCGAGCCGGACGCGTTCGCGCGCCTCACGCGCGGCATGCAGCTCCGCATCGGCGCGTATGGCGATCCGATGGCCGTGCCGCTCGACGTCTGGCGCCCGCTGCTGAAGACCGCCGCGGGCTGGACTGGGTACACGCATCACTGGCGGCGCGCGGAGGCCGAATACGCCACGTTCCTGATGGCCAGCGTCGATTCGCCGGCGGAACAGGACGAAGCCGCGGCGCTGGGCTGGCGGACGTTCCGCGTGCGGGCGCCGTCTGCCGACGTCCGGCCGAACGAGGTGATCTGCCCGGCCAGTGAAGAAGCCGGGCACGTGGCCGTCTGTGCGGAGTGTTCGCTGTGCCGAGGCACGGCCCGATCGGCGAAGCACGGCGTCATCGTGGCGCACGGCCAGCGGGCGAAGTGGTTTGGCACGGCTCGGCCGACGGCAGACCCGCAGCGGCCGCGACTCGTCAAGCACGAAGTTTCAGTGTCGTCCCTGAACGCCAGGCGTTCAGCCGTGCAGCCGGCGCCGCTGCTGCGGTCGAAGCACTACCAGCCGCGAGGGACCGCATGACCGAGCAGCTGTATCTCGCGGACGGCCGCCCGATTCCGTACGTCGCCGCCTGGTCGAACGAACGCCAGGACATCCTCGCGCCGGAGCCCCTGTGCGAGAACCATCTCGCGGTGTTCACGAGCGGCGGACGCGGCGAGGGCCGGCCGTTGCTCGGCGAGATGGACCCGGCCCGCCAGCGGCAGTGCATGGAGCTGCGGCGCTGCCAGGTGTGCTTCCGGCCGCTGACCCGGTTGTGGATGGCCGAGCTGATCGAAGGGTCGGCGGTGATCGGTGGGGTCCGGCGTCTTCCCGT
>ORMF011641718.1_pt1 | contig 12148 bp, 9 predicted proteins | sample 1779871 | NCBI WGS metagenome assembly ORMF01 (sample SAMEA104232316, study PRJEB22302) | groundwater metagenome | biome: forest; feature: aquifer; material: groundwater | place: USA | collected 2011-08-07 | depth 5.4 m | reverse complement strand
TACGCGCCGGCGAGCCGGTGCCGGTTCGTGGTGAAGGTCAGGAAGTGCATTTCTCCAGCGACGAGCCACTGCAACTGGAATGTCAGGCTTTCATCAGAGCCCTGGCCACCAGAGAGCAGCCGCTAACTGACGGCGCGAGCGGACTCAGAGTGCTCAAAGTACTGCAGGCTGCTCAGCGTTCCTTAATGACAAATGGTGAGCCGGTAACATTGCCGCTTGAGAGCGTGGACGAGTTGGCTACAAAACCGGCCGTCGCTGCCGCCTAACAAGAAACTCAAAGGAAGTCTTAATGCCATTCATTGATCCAAGTGCCGAGATCGGAGAGAAGTGTGCCATCGGGCACGGGGCAGTAATCGAAAAAGGAGTACGCCTGGGTCCCGGGTGCGAGATCGATCATCACGTAGTGATCTATGAAGGCACTGAATTGGGTTCTGACTGTAAAGTCAGCGCTTTTGCCGTGCTCGGAAAGAGACCGCAACCCGCGCCCACTAGCGTTAACAAGTCCAGCGGCAACCTGTCACCCTTGCGACTTGGCGAAGGATGCGTTGTTGGCGCGCACTCTGTGATCTATCGAGGCACGCGGATCGGCGAAAGATGTCTAATAGCTGATTTGAGCTTTGTGCGCGAAGACACCGAAATCGGTGACTATGTCATCGTGGGCGCTCATGTCACGATTGAGAACCGAGTCAAAATCGGTTCATACACGAAGATCCAATCCGGCGCTTACATTACCGCGGCCTTAACCATTGAAGGACACGTTTTCATCGCTCCCTGTGTAGTCACTACCAATGACAATTACATGGGGCGCACTCAAGAACGCTTCAAGCACTGGGGCGGCGCCACGATCCGCCGCGGCGCGCGCGTCGGAGCGGATGTGATCTTGCTCCCCAATGTTGAAATTGGCGAAGAGGCGTTTGTTGCGGCCGGCAGCATCGTTACGCGCGACATAGATCCCCGCACTTTGGTAATGGGAAGTCCGGCAAAATATTTGCGAGACGTTCCCAAAGAAGAGTGGGTTGAAAAAACTGCGAGGGCAACAGAATGACCCCGATGGTAGATTTGAAAGCTCAGTATCGTTCAATCAAACGCGAAGTCGATACCGCCATTCAGAGTGTGCTGGAAGACACTCACTTTGTGATGGGTGCCTCCGTTACGGAACTGGAAGAGCGTGTGGCTGAATACTGCCAGTGTCGATTTGGCGTTGCAGTGGGCTCTGGCACTGATGCCCTCCGGCTATCGCTGGCTGCCCTCGGGATCGGTAGCGGTGACGAGGTCATTACCACGCCGTTCACATTTGTGGCCACGGCGAACACGATCTCGCGATCGGGCGCACAACCGGTTTTTGTGGACATCGATCCGCTTACTTACAACCTTGATCCTGAAGCCGTGGCAGCCGCCATTACGCCACGCACGAAGGCTATCGTCCCGGTTCATCTTTACGGTCAACCTGCCGAGATGGAATCGATTCTGGCCGTCGCGAAAACGCATGGCCTGTTTGTGATCGAGGATTGCGCGCAGGCGATTGGCGCCCGATACCGCGGAGAGCGAGTGGGTTCTCTTGGCGACGTAGGGTGCCTGAGCTTCTTTCCGTCAAAGAACCTGGGAGCTTACGGTGATGGCGGTATGGTCGTTACTCGCGATCCTTCACTCGCCGGTGCCATTGATGTGTTGCGCCGACACGGAGGAAGCCGCAAGTACCATCATGAGGTCGTTGGCTTTAACAGCCGGCTGGACACTTTGCAGGCTGCGGTGCTGAACGTGAAGTTAAATTATCTGGAGGGCTGGAACGAAAGCCGCAGAAGAATCGCGAACCGATACAACGAGCTCCTTTCGGGACTTCCGATCACGACGCCATTCGAAGCGCCTGAGTGTACTCACGTCTATCACCAGTACACGATTCGTACTTCGCTGAGAGATCAGTTGGCTGAATATCTGAAAAGCAATAACGTCGCCACAATGATCTACTACCCGGTACCCTTGCATCGCCAGTCTTTGTATCGGGAACTCGCTACGCCAACGCTGCCGAATGCTGAAAAAAGCAGCGCAGAAGTGTTGTCCTTGCCGATGTATCCTGAGTTGAACTCCGAAGATCAGGACCGCATCGTTGAACTAATCCGAGACTTTTTCAATGATAGTCGAAGAACAAATACCCCCATTTGTCAGCGTGATCTTGCCTATTCGTAACGAAGAAGAGGCAATCCAGCGCACGCTCAATTCAGTGATCGCGCAGGATTATCCAAGGGACCGGCTCGAGATTCTGGTCGCGGATGGGATGTCTGATGACGCTACTCGCTCATTGGTGAGCGATTGCGCTGCTCGCGATCAGCGCATTCGCATTCTCGACAATCCCGGCCGGATCATGGTCACCGGCTTCAACACCGCGCTGGGATTCTCGCGCGGCGAGATCATCATCATGGCCGGCGGACACACAGAGCTGGCTAGCGACTACGTCCATAACTGTGTGCGGCTCCTGGGAGAAGGATCGGCTGATTGTGTAGGCGGTCCGATAGAGACTGTGTCTAATTCTCCTGAGGCTTCGGCAATAGCGCTGGCGATGAGTTCTCGTTTTGGCGTCGGTGGAGTTGCCTTTCGCTGCGCTGCCGGTAACGCACGCTATGTGGACACTGTGGCCTTTGGGGCCTACACGCGGAGGGTTATTGAGCGCGCCGGCCAACTGGATGAAGAGATGGTGCGTAATCAGGACGATGAATACAATTATCGTCTGCGGAAGCTGGGTGCGAAGATTTTGCTCTCGCCTTCGGTTCGGTCTCGCTATTACAGCCGCAGCACTTTGCGGGCGCTTTGGTCGCAATACTTCCAATATGGCTTTTGGAAGGTAAGAGTACTGCAGAAGCATCCCGGCCAAATGCAACCCAGACAGTTTGTTCCGCCACTATTCGTCGCCTCTTGTCTCGTCTCGTTATTGGTCGTGCCTTTCGCAAACATTGGTTTATGGCTTTGCGCTGCGGCTCTTGGCCCTTATCTCCTTGCTAATCTATGCTGTTCGATCTTAACCGCGCGCAAGAGTAGTTGGCGCCTGCTGCACTATCTTTTCCTTTCCTTTGCAACCTTGCACATTTCTTACGGCTTAGGTTTTCTCCTCGGGATCTCACGTTTCTGGAACCGCTGGAGTTTTCGTGAAGGAGATGAGAGCTGATTGTCTCTGCTGAGAATCCGCTGGTGGTTCTGTCCGCAAGGAACTGGGCCGCCAATTCTTCATCTATGAGCTCGTGAGGTTGAGCGACTGATCACGTACCAAAGAAACAGCATGTGCTGAAATATCGTCCCCGATTCGTCCATAACGAAAGTCACTCAGAACAAGGCTTGGGTTCAACTTATGTACCCTACAATAACCAATAATTCACGCGTCACTTTTCAGTCCAGTCACTCAGATGCGCCGGCAATTAGAGCCGGAATTCCGCGTCTTCTTGAGATGGTCTTGGCGCTTATCGGACTAGCTCTGACTGCTCCCTTGATTGCCATAGCCGCAGTAGCCATAGCGCTGACGTCGCGCGGGCCGGTGATCTTTCGCCAGCAGCGAATTGGTTACAAAGGTCGCCGATTCGTGCTCTACAAGCTGCGCACCATGAGAGCAGCGCCTGAACTGAGCTTACAAGTCACCGCGGCGGACGACTCTCGAATCTTGCCGGCGGTTCGCTGGCTGCGCCGAACAAAGCTCGACGAACTACCGGAACTTTGGAATGTCCTGAAGGGCGATATGTCTTTGGTGGGACCCCGTCCCGAGGTGGCCAGATATGTCGACATGAACAACCCCCTCTGGAGAGTGGTGCTCGAGGCTAAGCCTGGAATTACCGATCCGGTCACGCTGTCTCTGCGCAACGAAGAAGCTCTGATGGCAGAGGTAAACGGCGACCGTGAGGACTTCTATGTGAACACTTTGCAACCGATTAAGCTCCAGGGTTACGTCGACTACCTGCGTGGACGAAGTTTGGGGCAAGACCTGAAGGTTTTGTGCCGCACCGTCGCTGCAGTTGTATTACCGAGTACGACGCCTCTTCCGGAGATTATCGGAATCGCAACCCAATCGCACAACGGCCACAGGAAGGGAAGTCCTCTCGGGACCTCAGACCAGGCGGACGGCGGATCAAATAAAAAGCGACGTCGCAACTATTCAAGTTCTATAGCCAGACCCATGCAATTCATCCTGGATCTCTTGATCCTCGTCCTCGCGTTTGCGCTGGCTTATCTAGTGCGGTTTGACTTCGTGATTCCACAACCCGACAGAGAATATTTGTTTGTTCAACTCGCCTTCGTCGTGTTGATTCAGTTCGGAGTGCTAAATCTTACCGGAGTCTACACTTTCATTTGGCGCTACATAGGAATGGCGGAACTCAAGACCTTCCTAAGGGCGGCACTATTCTCAGTCGTCCCTATTCTGACGCTGCGTATCGCGCTTTCGGCGAGCTATCAGGCCTTGCGGGTCCCGCTCTCTATCATTCTGATGGATACCATTCTGGCCTTTGGCGGCATAGTAGGCGCGCGAGTCTTGCGCCGAGGACTGTACGAGTCTCAGGAAAAACGCCAAAGAGCCAATGGTAATGGTCGCAAGAAATCTGTCTTGCTGATCGGAGCCGGCCGCGCCGGGGTAATGGTCGCCGCAGAGATTCAGAATCGCACCGATATGGATCTACGCATCGCAGGGTTTGTTGATGATGCTCCTCAGAAGCAGGCATCAGTGATTCATGGAGTCAAGGTGTTAGGAACCACACGAGATCTTCCCATTCTGGTGCGGGACTTGAATATCGATCACGTGATTGTCTCAATGGCCCAGGCCACACGCGCAGACTTCCGCCGCATTCTCGATATTTGCGAAGAGATACCAGTGAAAGTGCGGACTATCCCAGGCCTCTACGAGATCCTCCAGGGAAAAGTAAACATGACTCGCATCAGGGACGTGCAGATTGAGGACCTGCTGGGACGTGAGCCGGTGCAGCTTGATGAAGAACAGATGGCCCCTTTCCTGGCGGGCAAGGTCGTGATGGTGACGGGCGCCGGCGGTTCCATCGGCTCGGAGTTGGCTCGGCAGGTCGCGCGCTTTCGACCCTCAACTCTCCTCCTGGTCGAACGTGCAGAGTTCGCCCTTTTCAGTATCGATCGAGAATTGCGTGGCGATTGGCCGGAACTGCGGATCATTCCTCTGGTCGCGGACGTTGGCTACGAGCCTCGTATGCATTCTGTTTTTGAAAACTACGGACCGCAAGTGGTGCTTCATGCAGCGGCTCACAAGCACGTTCCGATGATGGAGACTAATGCCACGGAAGCGGTGCGAAACAATATCCTGGCGACACATCTACTTGGCCGATTGGCGGGAGAGTTCAATGTAGAGGTCTTTGTGCTGATCTCAACCGACAAGGCGGTCCGGCCCACTTCGATGATGGGTGCCTCTAAGCGCATGGCGGAGTTGGTTACGCAACATCTGGACAGAGGCTCTAAGACTTGTTACCTGGCTGTTCGTTTCGGCAATGTCATCGGCTCGACTGGATCTGTGATCCCAATCTTTAGTGAGCAGATCCGCAAAGGCGGCCCCGTGACAGTTACTCATCCCGAGATGACGCGCTACTTCATGACCATTCCGGAAGCAGCGCAACTCGTTTTGCAAGCCGGCGCGATGGGCCAGGGAGGCGAAATCTTCATTCTGGACATGGGAGAGCCGGTGCGCATTCTGGATCTGGCAAAAGCGGCGATCACCTTGTCGGGACTCAAACCCTTCGCCGAAATTGATATCGTTTTCACGGGCGTACGTTCCGGCGAGAAACTATTTGAAGAACTCGGGTTGAGCGAAGAACAGATGTCAAAGACACGGCACCCTAAGATCTTCATAGGCAAGATCGCCACATATCCACCCGAAAAAATTGAGATGGCGCTGGAGCGTTTGGCGCTTCTGTTGGACCATGAAACCGAATTGCGTCTTTTCCTGAATGACTTCCTGGAAGAGGCGAATCTGAAGTCTTGTGCAGAGACAGCTATTAAGCCTGCTCAAGTTCTTGTTTCGTCCGCGAGCGCGACGCAAGGTCCAACGCCCGCGGCAAGATAACTGGCCTGCTGATCAGGAATGGAGAGAGCAGATGGAACCTTATTCTTCTAATCAAAAGGATCGGGACGATAAGTTGAACGTACCCGACGAAGTACTCATCCAGGCATTTGCCAAACTCGACAAGGTCGCCCTGGGCCTGGCCGCGGGAATCATTATGGGGTTAGGCCTGTTCTTAGCGACCATCATTCTCCTAATCAAGGGCGGCAATCCTGTCGGGCCCAACCTTGCGCTTTTGGGACAATACTTTATCGGATACACAGTGACATGGAAGGGTAGCCTGGTTGGGCTGGCTTATGGTGGCGTGAGTGGCTTCGTCTTAGGATGGTCGACCGCGTTCCTGCGTAATTTTTTTGTGGCCCTGTATGTCCACACGGTAAAACTAAAATCAAATCTACTCACTATGAACGACTTCCTCGGCCACTTGTGATACTGGGATAGCCCACGAACAACAATTGATTCTTTCGCGCAAGGATGAAGCGCAGGTGCTGCTCCAGAGTGCCCGCTTGTTCCCTGCCCGCGAGGTCTAATCGAAATGAATTCAGAGTTCAACCCCCGCGAACGTGAGGTGTTATTGTGATCTTCCAAGACCCTGACAAGAAGGTAGTAATGATTGGTGCCGGCCCTGCCGGACTCACCGCTGCTTACGAACTGTGTAAAGCCGGAGTCGAGTCTGTCGTGCTCGAGAAGGACAAAGTTGTAGGCGGTTTGGCCCGAACGGTGAATTACAAAGGTTATCACTTTGATATTGGTGGCCACCGTTTCTTCACCAAGGTCAAAGCCGTCGAGGACATGTGGCGAGAGGTTCTGGCGGAAGGAGACTTTCTGCGTTGCAAACGTCTCTCTCGAATTTACTACAACCACAGATTCTTCTATTACCCATTGCGCGCGTTCGATGCTTTGTTTGGACTTGGCATATGGAACAGCCTCATGATTTTTCTCAGTTATTGTAAGGCCCAGTTATTTCCTGAGCAGCCGGAGGACACTCTTGAGCAATGGGTTTCCAACCGCTTTGGCAAGCGCCTTTACCTTACCTTCTTCAAGACCTACACCGAAAAGGTCTGGGGCATCCCTTGCAGCGAGATAAGCGCTGAATGGGCGGCTCAGCGAATTAAGGGACTCTCGCTGTTCACCGCTTTGAAGGATGCTCTGATCAAACAGCGAGCCGAAAATAAAGATTCCGTAGTCAAGACTCTAATAGATGCTTTTGATTATCCGAAACTCGGACCGGGAATGATGTGGGAGACCGTGGCGGATGTGATTCAGGATAACGGCGCTGAGCTACGATTGGGCGCTGGCGTCGGGCGAATTATCTGGTCTGACAAAGAGATCAAAGCCGTCGAGATCAATGGTAGTGGACCACGAGAGCTGGTGTGGGGAACAGACTTTATCAGTACGATGCCCATCAAGCAGCTAATCCAAAAATTTGATCCGTTGGTCCCACCTGATGTGCTCAAGGCAGCGGAGGATCTCAAGTACCGGGACTTCTTGACTGTAGCCATCATAGTCAATAAAGCGGACGTCTTTCCCGACAACTGGATATACGTCCACGACCCTGATGTAAAAATGGGTCGAATCCAAAATTTTAAGAATTGGAGCTCGCACATGGTTCCAGACCAGAGCAAGACCTGTTTGGGTTTGGAGTATTTCTGCTTCGAAGGTGACGGCCTATGGACCATGTCGGACGCCGATTTGATAGAACTGGGCAAGAAGGAGCTGATCCAGATCGGATTGATTGCCGACTCAGACGTCGAGGATGGAACTGTAATACGCATGCCCAAAGCTTACCCTGTATATGACTCGACCTACAGCGAATCGCTGCGAATTGTACAAGAGTTCCTGGCGAGATTTGCCAACCTCCAACTGGTGGGCCGCAATGGCATGCACAAATATAACAATCAGGACCACTCGATGCTGACCGCCATGTTGGCAGTCAAGAATATTCTGGGTGGAAACCACGATCTCTGGCAGGTTAACGCGGAACAGGAGTATCACGAAGAAGTAACTGCAGGCGAAACCGAGATGGCCGGCGACCTCGCGCTGCTGTCTGCCACCCAACCGCGCGTTCCCACGCGCAAGATAGCCTCTGCTGCGAGGTAAGCTTAAATGAATAGTGCTTTTGGTGATAAGGTCAACGCGCTTGGAATCACCGTGCAGCAGAGGATGGGACCGGAAATGACAACTGTATCTGAAGAAGAGCGTTTGGCAAGGGCCGTGTTGCGGCTCAACGGAACCATACTTGGCCTGGTTCTCGGGATAGTCAGCGGACTGATTATTTTCATTGGCACTAACTGGCTGGTATTGAAAGGCGGTCGCGTTGTCGGGCCGCATCTGGCACTGCTGGGACAATACTTCATTGGCTACCGGGTCACTTTTCTGGGGAGTTTTATTGGCTTGGCGTATGGCTTTGTCTGTGGGTTTGCCTGCGGTCGGCTGCTAGCGTGGGTCTATAACTTCATCCTGAGCTTCAAACGACACTAATCTAAGAACAAAGCCAGATGAGAATCGTCCAAATGAACGCTGAGATTGCTGGAGGCTCTGCTGCGGTGAATGCGTCAAGCTCGAAAGGCTTCAAAGTCAGGGATGCGTCGAGTTACGACTCCCTCGCCGGGAAGTTTGACCTTTTCACTGAGCGCCTTTCGCAACCGCTGGCGGCCAGAATGATCGCCCTGGCTCAATTGGCGCCTAAACAAAGCGTGCTGGATGTGGGAACGGGCACCGGTCTTGTCGCGCTTAGCGCCGCGCGGGTCGTTGGCAGCGGAGGAGCAGTCATCGGAATCGATTTATCCGATGGGATGTTGGCTAAAGCTGCCGGGAAGGCTGCGAGCTTCGGTCTGAAGAATTGTTCATTTCAGAAAATGGACGCCGAAGCGCTCGACATCGAAGACCAGTCTGTTGATGCGGTTTTGTCGCTCTTCGCGCTGCTTCATTTACCAGATCCGTTGGGCGCGTTGCGGGAAATGTTCCGCACATTGCGGCCCGGAGGCCGGCTGGTTCTGGGTGTGGGCAGCGGTGCGCCCCTTTGGTCGTGGAATGGATTGGTCCATCGGGTCCGTCGATTGCCGGATCTGCTGCTCAGGCTTCAGGGAAAGCAGCTGACGGCGCCCGGATTCCTAAACGAACTTGTACGAGAGAAACTCCCACAAACTAATGGGCCAGAGGAATCAGCGCTGGCGCATCATAGCTCGGTCCGAACCAAAAGGATTGCCGCCCTGGTTCGCAGCGCCGGATTTACCGTTTTGAACGAATACTGGGAAGGACACCAGGCTGTCTTGAGCACGCCGGAAGAGTTCTGGGAGATCCAACGAACCTTCTCGAGCGTTGCGCGTAAGCGCATCGCTGACGCGGCGCCTGAGCAGGTTAGTCTTTTGCGGGAAGACTTCCTCGGCAAGTGCCGCGACGTGCAGGCGTGCGGAGGCAGGCTGGTATATCCCTTTGCAGCATTCTTCGTAGTGGCCAGGCGCGCTCAATAATCACCAAGCAGGTTCTAAAGACGTTCGTGATGTTGCGGCAACATCCGAAAAGCATTTCAGGAGACATCCCATGAGATTTTCCAGAGTCATCGTAGTTAATCCCCCAAGTCCGCCAGGTTACGTATCAAACAAGGACTCGATGGGAGGGTTTGGACAGCTCTACCCTGTAGGGGCGACATATCTTCCGCCGCTGGATCTAGTCTATCTGGTCAGCCATCTGGCGGAGCAGAACTGTCCCAGCGAGGTCTTCGAATGTCTCGGGTTAGAGCTCGACCGGGCCCAGCTGGTGGAAAAGTTAACATCGCAGAGGTCCCAGCTCGGCGAAGGATCGTTGCTGCTTGCGGTGCGCACGTCACTGCCGACTTTGGACTGGGATCTGACGATCTGCGCTGAAATTAAGGAAAAGATCGAAAACGTGAGCATCGCTCTCTTCGGACCGGTAGTGGCTTCTGTTATGGACCGCATACGGCAAGAGTCGTCACTCGACTATGTCATAGCAGGCGATCCGGATGAAACTGTTCTGGAGCTAATGAACGGCAAATCTGAGACCGATATCAAGGGCTTGAACTACCGCAGTAATGGTGGCTGGAGTGGCTCAGGGCAGCGCGCTTTTATTCGCGAGCTTGATCAAATTCCATTTCCGAAGTGGGAACTCTTCCCCTATCGAAACTACAAGCTACCGAAATCCTCGACCGACCCGGAGATGCGATTCCTGCCGATGTTGACGTCGCGCGGTTGCCCGATCGGTTGTCACTACTGTCCGTACCCTGTGGGCCAGGGTCTTCCCTGGCGCTATCGTTCAGCCTCAAACGTGGTTGAGGAGATCGAGCATCTGGTGAATGGCCTCGCGGTCGAATTCATTCTCTTTCGCGACCCGATGTTCTCGCTTAATCAGAAACGGGTAGTGGAAATCTGTGATGAGGTTAACCGGCGCGGACTCAAGTTCAAATGGCGCTGCGAAACGCGTATCGATTTCCTTAACGAAGAGACACTGACGGCGATGGCCCGGGCGGGCTGCGATGGAATCAACTTTGGCGTCGAAAGCTCAGACATTCAGATACAGGAACAATCCGGACGCAAGGCGATTACGCGGGAGCAATTCATTGACGGCTTCAACCTTTGCCGCAGGCTTCACATCAAGACGTTTGGTTTTTTTATTATCGGGCTCCCAGGCGATACGATCGAAACTGTTCTCGACACGATTAAATTCGCGCTCGACATTCGGCCCAACTGGGTTCAGTTTACGGCTGCGTCTCCGCTTATCGGCACTAAGTTGCGCGATTGGGCTGTAGGTAATGGCCTGGTGGCCGAAGACGAGTATGCCTACGTTAACAGTCATGAAGCGATCATAGGCAACGAGAATCTCACCAAGGAGCAGGTGCACTCACTGCATGCATTCGCCCGCTTCATTCAGAACTACGTACTCAATCGCAAGGGCATTCTTAAGGACGATAACCGGAGCTCTCGCTCTTATCGTGGAGCCAAGATCGCGTTGGACAAAGTAAGCGATATCACGGCGCACATTCTGTTTGCCGGTGCGCGGTTATACTTCGGCAAGTCAAGTGGTCCAGTTAGCCCACTGGGAACGGGCGGACAGTTGCCGTCTGAGTCATAAGCGAGGAATCGAGAGTGCGCATTCTTGTCACCGGCGCTACCGGGCTCCTCGGGCCGCACCTCTGCCGTCGTCTGGTCGAGGACGGGCATGAGGTAACGATTCTGCGCCGTCCAACTTCGAATGTCACCCAACTTGCCAACCTGAATCTCCGTCACGAAGTGGGCGACATCACCAACGTCGAAGACGTTTTACGGGCCACGAGTGATCAAGACGCGGTCATTCATGCAGCCGCGCACACCGCTTACTTTGGAGCAAGTGCAGAAGAGCAGAACAGGGTAAACATCGAAGGCACCGGGAATGTGGTGCGCGCCTGTCGCGCACAACGGAACACTAGACTGCTTCACGTCAGTTCGGTGGCGACCATCGGCATTCCGGCCGGCCCGCGGAAACCAGCTGACGAAAACTTCGTGTTCAACCTGGAAGGTTCCGGCTTGACCTATCACATCTCCAAGAGGCGGGCTGAAGAAGAGGTGCTCGAGGCCAAAGGCCTCGACGCGGTCGTCGTTAACCCAGCCCTGATCTGGGGCTCGAACGGCGACACGTACCGCGGTAATGAGGTGTTTGAAAAGATCCTGCGGTATCCGGTTATACCGCATGGTCCCGGAGGTCAATGCATTGTCCACGTCAGTGATGTCGTGGACGGAATTGTCCGCGCCTTAGAAGAAGGGCGGGCGGGTGAAAGGTATATCCTCGGCGGCGACAACGTCTCCTTTGGCGAGCTTAACCGGACGATCTGCCGTCAATTGGGATTGACCCGTTTGCTTATTCCGATACCCGCCTCAGCGGCCGAATTTGGCAACCGAGTCAAGAATGTAGTGCGCAGAATCCTCGGAGCAAAGCCGCTCCCTACATACAACAGAAGCTTCTGCTATCCATTCTATAGTTCCGCCAAGGCTAAGGCCCAACTCGGCTACAACCCAAGGCCGATTGGCTCGTTGGTACAAGAGGCCGCTGCCTACGTGGGACGAACCATCAGCGACGCTGGTCGGGCCGAACAAAGCGCTACCG
>ORMF011659669.1_pt1 | contig 12149 bp, 8 predicted proteins | sample 1779871 | NCBI WGS metagenome assembly ORMF01 (sample SAMEA104232316, study PRJEB22302) | groundwater metagenome | biome: forest; feature: aquifer; material: groundwater | place: USA | collected 2011-08-07 | depth 5.4 m | reverse complement strand
CAGTTCAACTTTCAGGCTGTGCCCGGCGCGCCGGGAGATTTCACGGGTGGGGCCTTCCGGACGCTTCCCATAGTGGGGCAGTCGGTTGGCCAGCCGGGCTCAACGAGCCCCATAGTGTGGAAAAGAGCGCCTCAGCGTCAACGGGATATTACGCATCACCCCTTGAGCACTCTCGGGTTATCCATTAGTGTTGTTGGCCGGATGCGCCGTCGTACGGTTGACCTGCGGCGTGCCTGCGTGGCAGGCCAACGCTCCGGCATCGATATTTCAAACTGCCTATGCCGCTTTACGAATACGAACTCTGCGAGGGCGATTGCGCTGTCTGCGGCGGCACCTTCACCTTGAACCGCCCGATAGACGCCCCCCCTTTGGAGAAGTGTCCTCTATGCAAGAAACGGGTCCGCAAGGTGTTTTCTGCGTTCAATACCCCCCGGCTTAGCAAACCTCTTTCGATCGTGGATGCCAAGAAGGCGGGCTTTACGGTGCTCAAGCGGGTTAATAAAGGCGAATACGAGCGTCAATGAGGGCCTGGTGCAGGAACCGTAAAACGTGAAACGTGCCCGCTCGAACCTGTGGCACGGCGGAGGTTGGCCTATTCTGCTCGGCCTACTTCTTATCACCGCTTCCAGCAGCGAGGCCCGCTACCCACTCGCCACCGTGCTCCCGGTAGGTTGCCAGGACCTCGCGCCCCAGCGTTTGGGCGAGGGCTTGTTCGCTTTCATGCCGTATCGCCTCCAGAGCGGTGCGCCTGTCGGCCTCAGATAACCCCGTATTCTGCCTGATCTGTTCAGCCGCTGCTAGGGCGGCCCTGCGCGTCTCAAAGGCTTGGACTGCTGCGTCCTCGGGTAGCCCGTAGCGCTCCGTTACGCGGCTGAGGTTGCTGAAGTCCCCATTCCTGGCACGGTCATACTCGGCGTATCGTTCATCACCGAGCACACTCTTGATCTGGGTCTGCAGCTCCGCCTCGGACTGTTTGGTGGCGTCGAGTTTCAACCGAGCGACCGCCCGCAGCTCTGATTCGTCGGGCTCAAAACCGCGCAGGCTCTCGGCCCACTGGGCCGCCCCGGACTCACGCATTTGGAGTTCTTCCCGTTCTTCGCCGGTGAGGAGCGCTTCGCGCTCTGCCTTGAACTGGTCGGCGAGTTGTTTTCTTGCGGCTTGGTCTGCTGGGGTCTGTTTGCCATCCGAGCGGCTCGCGGTGTCGGTTTCGAGCTGGTCTCGGAGCGTCTGGTATTTCTCTTCGAGGGAGACCATGTGTGCTACTTTCGATGGTGGCAGCCAGCTCCAGTCTGCCTTCCAGCGTTCCGCACGCTGGGCCCGCTCCGCTTCGGCGTCCATTCGCTCGTCGCCGAGTATTTCTTTGAGAACTGCATCCCGCTCCTCCTTCACGCCCGCCAACTGTCGGCTGATGCCTTCGAAACTCCTCGCTCCTGCGGCAAGCATGTCCCAGTACCGTGCAGCGAACGGCTGCACCAGTTCCTGACGGCGACGGACGAACCGGTCGTTGATGACCGCGCGCATGATATCGCGGACGGTGGCCTCAGGACAGCCCGCCTTGCGCAGGTTACCTCGGTACGCCTTTAGATCCTCCGAGGATAGATCGGCCCAGCGTAGGAGGGGTGCGGATGTAGCTGCGGGGCCTGATATTTCCGTCGTGACGGCCTCGGATTGGTGCGGGAGGGCATCCTGCGCCTCCGCGCGCTTGGGCTTGGACATGGACCAGCGCGTTTCCGGGTTCTTCCCTGCAGCCAGCCATGCACCGAGCAACGCAATGTTGATCGCCATGGACAGGTAGGTGGGCCAGCGCACGCTCATGGCTTCGGTACTCCTGCGTCCGGAAGCTTGGCCAGGCTTTCAAGCCAGCCTCCGAGATGTTTGATGTAATCCTGTGACGCGGTTGGGCCCAAAGCACGAATCACCGCCTCGGCCGCCTTCGTCTGTACCGTTTTCAGTTCGTCCTCGCGTTGCTCTGGCGTAAGCCCTTGGTCCTGCTTGAGCCGCTCGACCTCTTGCTCCGCAGCGCTGCGCACGTCGTACACCTGAACCGCCACGGGTTTGGGCAGGCTGTGTTCTTCTGTAAACGAAAGAACCTCCCGGTAAGTCCCTTCCTGAGCCCGCTCGTAGTCGGCGAACCGCCCCTCTCCCAGCAGGCGCCTTATGCCGGCGGCCATCGCCTCCTTCGCTTCGTCTGGAAGGTCGCGATCGTTACCGACCAGTGTATTGATCGGGTTTTCGAAGGTTGCACGCAGACGAGTCATCTCCCGTAATTCCGCCCCTGTCAGCTCTACTCCCTCAAGGTGGACATTCCCCATCAAGCTGACGACTGATACCAGTCGCAGCTCGAATTCCTCCAATTCGGCTGGACTGAGCACCGCCCCCAACTCCGCCCGCAGGGTCTGACCCATCGCCTGAAGGTTCGCTTCGTCCTCGCGCAGGAGAATGTGGTCCGCCTTCCGTTTGAGTTCCGAGCTGAGATGCTCGTACTTCTCGACCAACCCGATCAACTGGAGGGGTTTCGGGGGCGCGAAGGAGCCCAAGAGGACCGTCAAGGCGGCGATCTGGTCCCAAAGGTCCTCATTCCACGTCTTCTCCGCCGGTGCATCCCAGTCGCAGGCCACCAACTCCCTTATTAAGGCCCGCTTTTCAGCGACCAGCGCGGCACGCTGGTCATTCTCCGCTCTCGCCCTGGCGCGCTGCCTCCTACCACTCATCCAATATTCTCTCGGTTTTGAGACCGCCTCAGATCGTTGCTCGTAGAGTTTCTCGACGTCGGCTACGAGAATCTCCCGCACCAGCCACTCCGGGCACCCTGTGGCGCGCAGATTGGCCACGTAGACCCGGTAGTCGTCTGACTCCACCTGTCTCCATGGAAGCTGAGGAGGGCTGACGGTGACGGGGAGGCGCCCGGAGGCCGGGCCGGCGTCCACAGCAGGGAGCTGCGAGGGGTGCGGCGATCGAGGTGCTCGGGACTGCGCTGCATGGGTAGGCGGGTGCGCACGCTTCGACCACGCGACTCCCAGCAAGGCATTGAGCACCAGCGAGGCCGCGAGGACGCATGTACCGAGCCTTTGTCCCGCATTCATGGAGGTGACCCTAGCAGGGTTGGCTCGCGTCGGAATAATTGAAAAACAACGGGTGTTATATTGAGCAAAGCGATGGTCGCCACAGGCGCCCTATGCGGGGCAGGGGACTTAGCCGGACAGCACCCCGAGAACGGGTGCACTTCGCGGCCCGACTTCGAGAGAAGGCTCAGTAACATGGGACCCGCCCGCCGATCCCAACCCGCCGGCGCGGGCCGAGCTTCTTTGCCGGAGGTCCGAGGGCCACGACTTTGCATGCCATCTCGTGGCCCGGGACGATCGGACCTTACGCCATCCCCAGTCAGGAGAACCGCAGGGCTCTCGGAATCGAACCGTTATCTGGGCAAGCCCAGGCTGGACGGGCGATGGCCTCCGTGGAACAATCATCTATGCGCTTGGTACATGACGCCAAAGCCCTGCTGGGATACGGATCGACGCCTTCGGGTCAGGGGATGGCTTTTGAGGGGTTGTGTTCGCACCACCCATTTTGGGGTCCCATCGAGTGGCGAGGCTCGCGCCGCGCCCCATGCATCAAGGCCGACGCTGGGTTTGTCTCAGTCCAGGCATGCCGGTTGGCAGTCACCGGAGGTCGTCTTTGAATACACTGGAATTCCAGATTGTTCCCTCCGACATTCGGGACCATCTCAGCGTCAGGATTCAGCAGGGTGAGGTCCATGTCGGTCCTGAGCCGCAGCAGACCTATCTGAGGAGCTGCGTCTGTGCGGGATTTTATCATCCCGGCCATCACCTCGGTGCTCTCAGCCACATTACGGGCTTCAGCGAGAACGGCGGGCACGGCGCCCGGGGCGCTATCGAAGAGATCGAACAGCTCCTGTCTCGGCAAGGAGTCCGCTTGGAAGCCTGCGAGTGTTTCCTCGTCGGAGGTGCTGATGCCGCGCCGCACGTTTACGACTCCGTCGTTAGCGAACTCAGACGTCGAGGCCTGCGATTCCGTGAACTGGACGTCCTGGGTTCCTTCCACCTGAAGCTCCGCCTGGACCCCGAGGCAGGAAGGCTTGACCTCTTCAAGAAGTCCAGCCCTCAACGCGCACCCGAAGCACCGACGACTTTCGCCGCAGATGCTTCCCTGGAATGCTTCCAGAACCGGCGCCGACGGTTGATCACCGGCGCGAGCCTGTTTTTCCGCAACGAACCCCTGCTGGAGTGCCTGCGGGATATCGTCATTCCCTCCGTTGTCCGATCGTCCGGGCGCTGTCACATCTGGTGCGCAGGCTGCTCGACGGGAATGGAGGTCTACTCGGTGGGCATGGTCGCTCTGGATTCCCTGACACGGTGCAAGGGTGAGCACCTGGAACTTCGCCTCCTGGGCACCGACGTCTCCGAGGAAGCGTTGGAGCAGGGACGTCGGGGCGAATACATTGTGACCGACGGCGCTAGGAACCGCTACGCCAACCTCTTTGAACGCTACTGTGAACGCGCCGACGCGCGCACGATCCGCATCGGTACGGAGTTGCGCTCGCTAGTCAGCTTTTGTCACCGGGACATCCGGGAGGGCAGCCGTCAGCACCGCTTCGAACTCGTTGTGTGCGACCACGTGCTACAGTATTTCACCCCCGAATTGCAGTTGGAGTTCCTCAAGGGGCTCCGGACTGGCGTTCAGCCCGGCGGATTTCTTTTTGTCAGCAGCCCCTCGACGGGCATCCAGCAGGCCCTGCTGGCCGGAGGCGAATACGAGATGCTGGCTCGCAGCTTTTACCGGAGGCGCTAGAGGCGGGCGCTCACCGTGTGGCTCGATGACGAGAAGTCGATGTAAGGTCCTGGGTGGCGGGCTGTCTCTCCTGATTCGGCTTGCCGGACGGAGGCGCTTCTGGCATGAAAGGTTGACTCATGATGAAAGATGCCAACGCCAAGGCGCTGACTGCCGACAGCGCTCCTAGCGTGTTTGGATTTACCTCATGGAAGACCGTGCTGGAGGCTCGGCGGGATGATCCCGACGGTCGGGCGGCCATGGAGCGGTTGCTCCGCCGGTATTACGCGCCCATTCACCGCATCATTCAGCTTCAGCAGCGTTGCGGCCCGGGGCACGCAGAGGATCTCGCCCAGGAGTTCCTTGGAGACTGCCTGCGACGAGACTTCCTGCGTGACGTTGGGCCCGACAAGGGCCGGTTTCGTACCTTCATCCGGCGATGCCTGCAGAACTTCCTCCGCGATCAGCATGCGAAGGCTGCGGCTCAGAAACGTGGGGCCGGGGAGGCTCCACTCTCACTGCAAGTCGCGGACGAAGAAGGGCAGGCACTGCTGGACCCCGCCGCAGAGATCGAAGACCCCGGCCTTCTTTTGGACCGGGAGTGGGCGCGGCAGGTGGTGGCTTCCGCGCTGGCTGCTCTGGAACGGGAGTGCGTCAACGCCCGTCGAGCTGACCTCTATCGCGAGCTCAAAGGGCAGTTGGCCGCCTCGCAGGAGGCCGCGAGCGCAGCGTGGATTGGGGCTAGGCTCGGTTTGAGCGAAGGCACCGTGAACGTCGCCCGCCACCGCCTTCGGCAGAGGTTGGGAGAGTTAATCGTGGAGGAAATCAAGGAAACGGTTGGAAACGACGGGGACTGGCGAGAGGAACTCCAATACCTGATGCGACTGGTCGGCCACTGAGTCCGTTCATGTGAGATCGGTATGGGGATCCCCCTCGAGAAGGCGAAATGACCGCTCAATCCAACTGCCCACGCTGCGGGGCCTGCCTGCCGGCCGAAGGGGAGCCGTGCTTGCGGTGCCTCTTGGGAGCGGGGTTGGAAGCAGCCGATTCCAATCCACTGGGGAGCGGGTTCCTGGATGACCTACCTGTTACGGGGAAGGAACTGCTGATCGCCGACAAGTACCGCGTCATCGAGACCCTTGGCCGCGGTGGCATGGGGGTGGTCTATAAGGCCTGGCAGGAGAACCTGGATCGGGTGGTGGCAGTCAAGATGATCTCGGCCGGCGCCCATGCAGGAGCGGAGCAGAAGGCGCGGTTTCTACGAGAAGCGAAGACGGCTGCCCGCTTGCAGCACCCGGGCATCGTGGCCGTGTACGACTGGGGGGAAGACGAGGGGGTTCCCTTCTATTCGATGGAGTATGTACCCGGTCATGACCTGGCGGCGGAGGTCAGGGAGGCCGGGCCGTTGGAGCCCAAGCGGGCGGGCGTCTTGGTCAAGGCGGTGGGCGAAGCCCTAGCGTATGCCCACAGTCAGCAGGTCCTGCACCGCGATCTCAAACCGCAGAACCTGCTGTTGACCTTGGACGGTACGGTCAAGATCAGCGATTTTGGGCTGGCCAAGGCGATGGACCCGGAGGCGTCCTTTACGGGCACGGGACAGGTGTTGGGGACCGCGGGCTACATGGCCCCGGAGCAGGCTGCCGGGAATGACGCAGGACCTGCGGCGGATGTCTATGGGCTTGGAGGGGTCCTGTACCACCTCCTGACCGGGCGTGCACCGTTTGTAGGGAACGCTTTGGCGGACGTGATGGAGCAGGTGAGGCAAGCGGACCCCATACCGGTGCGCCGTTTGAACTCCAGCGTGCCGGAGGATTTGCAGACGATTTGTCACAAGTGCCTGGAGAAGGAGCCCCACCGCCGGTATGCGACGGCCGGGGCGCTCGTGGAGGAGTTGGGACACTACCTGGATGGGGAGCCGATTCTGGCACGGCCTCCCGGGCCGGTGGGGCGCACATGGAAATGGGCCCGACGGCGACCGGTGGTGGCCGGGTTGAGCCTGAGTCTGGCGCTGGCCGTGTTGGCGGGCCTGGCCGGAGTCACTTGGCAGTGGCGGAGGGCCGAGTACCATGCGACTCGCGCGCAGGATGAAGCGCAGCGCGCGAGGCAAAGCGAGCGTGGCGAGGTGTCGCAGCGGCGCATGGCGGAGAACCTGGCGGAGAAGGCACAGCAAGGCAATCGCGCGCTTGCCACCAAGCTGGAGGAATTGGAGATCCAGCGGGCGGAAGGGTTTTTTGAAATGGGCGCGTCGGCGAGCGCGTTTGAAGCGCTTTCCAAGATCTTGAAGGAGAACCCGGGTTGTTCGGTGGCTGCGGAACGACTGATCTCCGCCCTGAGCCATCGCCGGTTCTTCATCCCCAGATTCGTCATCGAAGAGAAGGGACTTAATGGGTTAGAGGTGAGCGATGACGGGGAGAAACTCCTAACGACAACCGCTTCTGGAGTTGCTGTACTCCACTCCATCTCTCGAGAAAGGAGGACTGAGATCGCCCTGCGACCGGCAACAGGCACCCTGGCGAGGGCTTTGTCCCCGGATGGGCGGCTTTACGCACTCGCGGGGGCGACAGGAATCGAACTCGGGGACGCCCGAACGGGCGGGACTCTAAGAGTCCTCAGCACGGACTCCCGAACCAGCGCGTTGACTTTCACGCAGGGCAAACCTCGTTTGATTGTCGGCTGCGAGGACGGCGCGATCTTGGTTTGCAGCGTCGATTCTGCGGAACCGTTTCTCCTGCTCGGCCGCCATGCCGCAGGCATCGACTTGGTCCGTTCCAGTGCTGATGGCCAACAGATCCTGGTGGGCTCCCACGACGGGATCGCGCGCATTTACGGAGTCGACGGACGTGAACCCCTCACTCCATCGATGATGTCGGCGGGCGGACTGACCGCTGCAGAGCTCGCGCCGAACGCCTGCCGGGTCGTCACCTCCGACGCAATGGGCCTAACTCGGCTGTGGAGCGTTCCCGAGGGCCAGAAGATCGGAGAACCTCTGCCATGCGCGGATAACGTGCTGGCCATACGGTTTGGCCCAGAAGGCTCCCGGTTCCTCACCTGCTGCAAGGACGGCACGGCTCGCATATGGGAAGCCGCCACGGGGACGCCCCTGACACCACCGCTCCAGCATGGCTCCTGGGTGCGTACCGCCGATTTCAGCCCGGACGGCCTTTACGCGGTTACGATTGCGCGCGATCTCAAAGTGCGGCTCTGGGACACCATCTCAGGCGAGTTGGCGGCTGAACCCTGCGCCATCCCGGACGAGGCCAAGTCCGTGCGATACATCTCGCCGGAGGAGATCCTGGTTCGCCTTTGGTCCAACCGAGTCCTCTGCTTTCGCTTGGTCGGGGGAGCGCCGCCGGTCGCAGTGAGACACCTCGACTTCTCTTTGCACACAGCGAGGCTTTCGTCGCACGGTTCCAATGTTGTGGCATGCCTTCCCAAGGTTGGTGCCCAGATCCTGGAGCCGTTCAGAGAAAAGATCGTCTCCGCTCGCCTGGCCCACGGCACCTACGTAGGTGCCGCAATCCTGGACTCGTCCGGCAGGAGAGCTGTGACCTGTGGGGACGATCACACGGCTATGCTGTGGAACGTCATATCTGGGGAGGCGATTGCGAGGTGGGAGTTCGGCGCGAATGCCAACTGGGCGGACTTTAAAGGGGATGGCACGGCGCTGGCGATCGTCTCCGGCGATGGTGAACTCCACCTCTTTGACGACATGGGCAGGCCGACCGGCGTTGTGCGTCTGGCCTACGCTGAACCCTCGAGGGTCAGTTTCTCCCCGCGAGGGGAACGGGTTGCCGTAGGGGATGTGCTTGGGAATCTGAGCATCGTGGAATTGAGCCCCGGTGGTCCGGTGATCGGGCCTCCGAGGAGGTTGGGAGCTGGTGTTTCAGCGATCGCGTTCAGTCCAGATGGCCGGTTGGTTGCCACAGGGGCGTACGATGGGACCGTCAACATGTGGGACTTAGATCACCCGGTGCCGGGAGGACACCCCATGGGGCACCGTCGTGGCGTGACGGCCCTGGCTTTCAGCGAGGACGGCAGGAGGCTGGCCTCGGGGTCGGAGGACTGCGAAGCCAGGCTGTGGGATACCGCTACCGGCTTGGCTCTGAGCGAGCGGCTTCGCCTGGACGCCCCCGTGCAGGACCTCACCTTTCTAGGCGGCGGCGACGAGGTTCTGATCATCACCGGAGAGACAACAGGGCTCAGATCTGAGGCCTGGACGTGGCACGAGGCCAGACCGCGGACCCCGGTACCTCCTTGGCTGATCTCTCTTGCGTCCGGTATAGGGCGTCCAGATTGGGCCGATGCTGCCGGACCAAACCCCAAGCAGTTTGCCAGCCAGATGGACCTGGCCTCGCGAGAAACCTCGGCTACCCCCGATTTTTACGCCCAATGGATTTCCTGGATGCGACAGGACAGCAAGGAGCGACGCGTGGCGTGGAACTCGAGCGTGGCATTGAGGGCAACCGTTCACTCGAATCTGCTCTGGGCGTCCGAAGAGGAGTTGCGGCGAGAGAACCTTGTCACCGGCGGCGACCCTCGTGTCATGGCCCGGCTGGCGGATCGCAGACTCGATTCGCCAACCCCAACGGCGCTGGCGTCCGCGCGCTTGCTGGCCGATCGGGCGACGAAGTTGGACCCATCGTGCATTGACGCGTGGATGGCGCAGGCCCATGCCCTTACACTCCTCGGAGAGACCAACGCCGCCAGCGCGGCACTTGCCCGCGCCAATGAATTCAATGGAGGACGGGCGACCGCGTCGATAGACCTCGCCAACCTCTACATCGCTCACCACGACTTCGTCAGAGCCCGCGACATCGCTGATCTCCTCCTTTCCAACCTACTCGCCCAGCGAGCCGAAGTTGCCGAGATCAACGCTGCCCGCCTGCTACGCGCGAGGGCAGCCGCGCTGACCGGAGATCATGCACGCTATCTCCTTGAACGGCTCCGCGTCTTCGGGGTCAGCGGTCGGCCTCCAGATGCGCCTCGGGGCCTCCTCGACCTGAGTGACCGATTTAACGCTTCCTTGGCCGATGACTGGCAGAGTCCTGAGGACGTTGGCAACAACCTTGCCGACCTTCCCACGGGCGTGAGGACCATCGGCGGAGTCCAGTTTGATATCCGCGGCATCATTCAACTCCAGAGCACCTCGCTCGAAGCCGTCAACCGCTGCTTTCCCAGAAGGGTCGAAGGCATACCTGTTAACCTTCGAAGCAAGCGCCTGCACCTGCTTTTGGGAGCGGGCTGGGGAGAGGCGGAAAGCGCCGTGGTTGGCCATGTAACCATCCGCTACGTGGATGGCCGATACGAACAACTTGAGATCGTCTACGGCAGGGACGTGCGCGATTGGGCGCCCGATCCGGGCGTGACCGAACCCCATGGCGCCACGCCTGCCTGGACTGGCACGCAGGAACGATGGCGGGGGCGAGCTGGTTGGGGTGTCCGACTGTATGCGGCCCGATGGACCAATCCACGTCCGGAGCTCGAAATCCGGAGTATCGACCTGAGCTCCACAATGACAAGGTCGGCTCCGTTCGTGATCGCGATCACGGCTGAGCCCATCGGGTCGGAGTTCTGAATCCGGCAAACACCGGGGCCTTCCCTCGTGTTTTCATGTAAGATCGCAACGGGGATTCCTTTAGAGGTCAGTAATGACCGGTCGATCTAAATGCCCACGGTGTGGAACCCCCTTCACGGCCAAGGGTGAGCCGTGCCTGAGGTGCCTCCTGGGAGCGGGGTTAGAAGCGGCAGAGTCCAACCCTTTGGGTTGCGGGTTCCTGGATGATCTCCCCGTCACAAGCAAGGAACTGCTGATTGCAGATAGATACCGGGTCGTCGAGACCATCGGCCGAGGGGGCCTGGGGGTGGTCTACAAGGCCTGGCAGGAGGACATGGGACGGCTGATGGCAGTCAAGGTGATCTCAGGGGGAACCGACGCGGGAGTGGAGCGCAAGGCGAGGTTTGTGCGGGACGCCAAGACTCTAGCCCGTTTGCAGCACCCGGGGATTGTGGGTGTGACCGACTGGGGGGAGGACAAGGGCCTGCCATTCTTTTGCATGGACTACGTGGACGGTCGCGATCTGGCGCAGGAAGTCAGGGTGCACGGGCCGCTTGCATCACGACGCGCTGCAGCCATAGTCAAGACGGTGGGAGAAGTGGTAGCCTACGCCCATGGCCAGCACGTCCTCCACGGTGACCTTAAGCCCCAGAACGTGATGTTGACGGCGGAGGGCAGGGTGAAGGTCACGGATTTTGGCCTAACCAAGGCGATGGACCTCGAGTCGTTATTTTCGAACAACCGACAATCGCACGGGATGGCGGGCTATGTGGCTCCTGAGCGCGCCTTGGGGACTCAGATAGGTCCTGCGGCAGACGTTTACGGCCTGGGGTGTGTGTTGTATCACCTCCTGAGCGGCCGTGCGCCGTTTGTAGGTAATTCGGTGGAGGACGTGCTGGAGCAGGTAAAACGGGTGAAACCCCTGCCTGTGCGGTGGTTGGAGGCGGATGTTCCAGAGGACTTGGCGATGATCTTCCTCAAGTGCATGGAGAAGCAACCCAGCATGAGGTACGGCAGCGCGCAAGCAGTGGTGGAGGCTTTGGGGCGCTTTCTGAGCGAACAATCGCTCCTTGCGCGTCCGCCGGCAGGGTGAACCTGGACTTGGGGCCTTGTGGGGCTTGGCAGATGGGATCCGGAGGTTGCGCAAGGCTGAGGAGTCCAATATCCAACCCCCAATCGCGAACAGGAGACTCTCAGCCGTGACCGTCAACGCACGACGGGCAATTTGTCACGAGGTGCTGGATCCCTTAATCGGACGCTCCCTCCGGGAACGAGGCGTTGAGGCTCTTGGTCCACATTCGGGCGAAATCTTCGGCAGAGCGGAACAACACGCTTAGGTCGCGCGAATCGAGGCCGACGTTGCTTAGGTCCTGCAACAAATCGGGCAGTAAACCGTAATGGGCCACGCCCTCGAAATTGATATCCCATTGTTTGGAGCCAGTCTGGCAGCGTTTCAGGGGTACGTTCGCGCCGAAGATCTTCTGATAATGGTCCCAGACCGTCAAAAGGTTGTGGTAGCGGTCCAACCCTGCGATCTCAGGAGGGATCTGCGCGCCACGGACTTTATTGAGATAGACCGCCTTTCCGATTTTGGTCGTGGCGGTTTTGTCTGGCTGCAAATCATCGCCGATCGGCCAGTCATAAATTCCCGCGAGCAATCCGGCAGCGTAATTGGCGATGTGGGCTCCGGAGCCGCCGGAGGTGTCGAAATCGGGGTACTGGCCGCCGTAATTCCCGCTTAAGGAATTCACGATGGTGCTGATGGGCTGCATCACCGTTTGGACGGAAATCCGGCCCGCCTCGACGT
>ORMF012262499.1_pt1 | contig 12150 bp, 10 predicted proteins | sample 1779871 | NCBI WGS metagenome assembly ORMF01 (sample SAMEA104232316, study PRJEB22302) | groundwater metagenome | biome: forest; feature: aquifer; material: groundwater | place: USA | collected 2011-08-07 | depth 5.4 m | reverse complement strand
TCAATCGTGCGTGCCCCCCCCTCCTTGCCGCCCAAGCCGAATGCCAGGCCAAAGGCAAGTGAGAGCGCGACCACCAATCCGGTGAACAGCGTCTGTACGAATTCTGTCGCAACGCCGAGCTGATTCAAGACCGCCAAAATCGCCGTAATCCAAATCGCGTACTTCGCGACTGTCCCTGCGAGATTGCCGGAGTGTGCGCCCGCCGCCCGTGCCGAACTCGAGATGATGTTCTTGACCGTCTCCGCGACGATAGCCGCGAGGATGAGAATCAAGACCGCAACGATAATCTGCGGGAGGTAGAGGAGCACCACCTGCTGGAGGAAGATCGTCACGCGATTGAGGCCGAGAACGTCGAGAGCCGCAACGAGGAAGACGATCACGATGAACCACTGAACAAGCGTGCCGAGAAAACGTCCGATGTTGAGCGTGAAGCCGGCCTCTCTCGCCACTTCATTCAAACCTGCCGCCTTCAGGGCGTCGTCAATCCGTAAGACCTTGACGATTTGCTCTACGACGCGGTAGAGAACAACCCCGACAATCCAGCCGATTACGAAGATAATGACTGCCGCGAGTATCACGGGAAGGAACTGCACTACCGTATACCACAAATCGGTGAACGAGCTTTGGAGCACGCCCGCTGATTGACTTACTATCATATAAATAAAGCTATAAAGCTACTATTAATAATTTTAAGGATTTTCGACCCCTTGTAGCATAAGCATAGCATCCGTCGCTCCCCTGTAAGGGCGAGCCATCCCCTGGTGTGGATACCTGATTCCTCCGCGAGGAGCCCAAAGGGGCCGAGTGTCTGCCCTACAGACACGAGGAGAATCACGCACGCACGAGCACGTGCGAGCGTAAAAGCCCCCGGCAGAGCCACTTTTTGCGGTTTTTAAGCCAAAAAATAGCCCTCTGACGTTACAAAAGACGGGTTTTGTCGAGAAGGACGAGGTGCGGATAGTCGAGGGTATCTCGAAGAAGCCGGTCCTGAACGGTCAATCGGTAGCGAAATTCGGGGGTGGAGAAGGCGGCGTAGCGTATCTCGCGCCCAAATTCGGGCTCAAGGGTCCTGATCGCGCGCTCCAAGCGACCTTCATTCAAAGCATCGGCGGCGATGATGAGATCCGCCGGTCGTGTGGGATCCCCTACAAAGGAGCCGGAGAGTATGACCGTCGCAAGACGTCCCGAACCTTTCAAGGCGAGAATGATTTGTGCGTGTGAGACGGGCGAAACTTCATGAATGAATTTTGAGAGTGCGCGGCCGTGCTTGAAATCGGCATTGAGATGCCACGTTTGTTCTTTTTGCTTGCCGACAACGGTGCGTTTGGAGTTGTTGGCGAGCGTGATCGTCAGCCTGCCCTTTTTGATGACGCCGAGCTCTTCGAGCGTTTTAATCTCCTTTGCCGCGTTCTTTGTAGGGATGCCCGAGCGCTTGGCGACCGTCGTAAGCGTAAAGAGCTCTGCGGAGCCGAACATAAAAGCCCGGAGTACTTTGGCCCGTGCCGCGTTCCCGAGCACCTGTACGAGAAAGTCGTCTGCCATATGGCGTCATTATCCTCGGACTGCGTCGTGAGTCAACCATACGAAAACAACGACCGAAAGGTCGTTGTTTTCGTGAGTTAGAGGAGAATTACTTAAGAGTAACTTTTCCACCTTGGCCGAAACTTTCCCCCCGGCCGCATGCCACCTTTCCACCTTGGCCGAAATCTGCTGATTTCGGCATGATTCGCACGCTTGCGAATCACTTACGGCAGTGCGAAAAGTTACTTGAGAGTAACTTTGCCTCCGGCTTCCTCTATCTTCTTCTTCCACGCTTCCGCGTCTTCTTTCTTCACATCGGTCTTCAGCATCGCCGGAGCGCTTTCTACCAAGTCCTTCGCCTCCTTGAGGCCGAGTGCCAAGACCTCCTTCACCACTTTGATGACGGCGATCTTCTGCTCCCCGACCGCTGTGAGCTCTACATTGAACTCGCTCTTCTCGTCGGCCGCTACTGCCGCGGGACCCGCTACGGCGACCGCTTGTGCCGAGACGCCGAATTTCTTCTCGAGAACTTTCACCAACTCGTTCAATTCGAGAACCGTCATCTGCTCCACTTCCTCAACGAGCTTTTTGAATTTCGCAGGAACCTCGACCGCCACTTCGGCTGCCGGCGCTTCTGCTACTGCTGTTTCATCTGCCATATGATTTTATTAGATGTTCGACTTACGAAGTCGAACATTATGCCGACCGTTTATCTGCGACCGCCTTGAGGGCGATAGCGAGACCGACGATAGGGCTGTTAATAACGTTGACGAACATTCCACGCAACACCTTGAGCGACGGAATAGTCGCGATCTCCTGCATTGCCGCTTGACCCACGAGCTTGCCCTCGAATATGCCGCCGAGAATCGTGAGCTTGTCGGTGAGTTTCTTCGCAAACTCGTGTACGAGGCGCGCCGCGAGAGTCGCGTCGCCTTCGCCGCCATACGCTATCGCAACTTCGCCTTCGAGCGGCAAATCGTCGTGCTTGTGGCCCAATCTATCGAGTGCGCGGCGCATGAGCGTCTTTTTCGCGACAAAGTACGAGACGCCATCTTTTCGGAGCGCGCGGCGCATCATGGATTCGTCGGCGACGGCCACCTTCGTGAAGTGCACGAAGACGGACGATGTCGCCGTCTTGAAGGCATCCTCGAGCTTGTCGATGATGACACCTTTTTGTTCCTTTGTTTTTGCCATGTAGGATAAAAACACTTTGTTAACCAAGGCGGGGAAATCCCCTGAGAGTGTTCGACCTTAGCAAGTCTGATATTCGCCTTCCGGCAAAATGCTCACTTTCTCTGGCCTTGTGCGGTGCATCCTACAGGCTCTAATCCCCACGTCAAATTGACATTCTTGTCAAATATGCTATGGTCTTCGCGGGAGGCGTCTCAACCTCGTTAAATCAAGGAGAGATGCCATGTTTGTTTGGTACCCGAATAGAGTCGAGTCCCGCGAGGCGAGCGAATCAGATCTCGCCAATCCGTTTTCTCACCCAGTTGTGAAAAAGTTCGTATCAACGATGCGAACACAAGGAGCAGAAGCCGCGCGTAAAGGTTTGCGGCAAGCCCTTGTTGGTTGTATAGGTGAAGAAAATAAGTGACTCGACTTTAGACTTTAGCGTCGGTGTGTCTTGTGAAGCTGCCCTTCCAAGACCACCGACGCCTTTTAATTTTTCTGCTCCAGCATCGCCTCTATCGCCGTAGCTGTTTGCTTCTCTCCGTTCTGCGCCATGGTGTATGTATTCACCGAAAAAGTAACGATAAAGCTCAAGCCGATAAAGGTGAGAAAGCCTAAAACGAATTTAAGAAAAGAGCCCGTCGGGTTCATACAGACATAGTATATAGTATCTTGTATCGGGTATCTCGTATGAAATACGGATTTGTATTTTTCTTATTGCTCCTCGTACTCCCCTCTTGGTCAGAGGCGGCGGTCCGTGCGGGATTCCCTTCCCAAGCAATCTGGGTGTCCAAATCATCTGCAATCGAGGGCGAGACACTGGTGGTATCGGCCGTTGTATACAATAGCGAGTCCGAGGATTTGCACGGCACGCTCGTCTTTACGGCCGACGACGCACGGATTGGCGCGCAAGAATTTGAGCTACCGGGCGGGGGAAGCCAGATCCATTCTATCGAATGGAAACCAAAAAAAGGGACGCACCGGCTCACTGCGCAGATAGAAGGGACACCTGCCGCGCTTTCACAAAGCGAAACGTCCGCAATTGAAATCACTGTCGCCGAGCCTCCCCCTCCGTCGGCGGTCGTACAAGCAGCCGCGACAGTTTCGAACATCGTCGGGAGTGTTGCCTCCACATCCCTACCCATTATCACGAGCGCCGTCCAAAGTGTTTACGGAACGACCGAGGCGCTCCGCACGAGCGCGGTCGCGTATTTCAAAGAGAAGGCGGAAGGAGCAATGATTGATTTCGTAAATCAATCATTGGTCACGTCGGGAGAATCGGAAGATAAGGTGTTGAGCGCGGAAACGGGAGGCGCGTCAGACGGCACATCGAATACCTCCGGATTCGAGCCGGTCTCGTCCACCACCGCAACGCCTTTTTCGCGGGTCTCACAGACGGCGGCCGCGGCCGCGCTCTTTTTCTTCGATTCCCGTCCACTCTTTTACCTCACGCTGATATTGCTGGCATTGGGAACCCTTTACTGGCTCGCCCGCAAAGTCCGCCGTCCGCAGTCCTAATCGCAAAATATCCTTATTGCAGTCTTTTGCAAAACACTAGAATGTTATCAGGTGGGGATTAATTCAACCCGCCTAGATCCGGCGGGTCGTCCGAAGGTTCTTCGCTGTTCTCCATCCGTGGTGTGCCGTTGATAAGGACACTCCCATCCGCGCCCAAGGCAAACTCAACGCTTGAACCATACGTCTGCCATTGCAAAGGATCGGAGCCGCTTGCACCAAAAATGCCTCCGACACGCTCCATGCTATTGGCTCCTTCACCCTCTACACCTCCTGTACCCTCGCACCATCCGCCGCACGTTTCAACGGGCGGCGTTAGGTCGAATACTGTCAGCTCAGAGCCGTCTTCCAGCATGAGAAAAAGCTGCTCGCCATCGCCCGAGAGAAGCTCGAAGGACGCTATGAGGTCATGCTGTTGGTCCGTCGCTTCTTCTCGACGTTCGATGAGATAGAACCCGTGTGCAGTAATACTCCCCGACAGCGGAATATTGAGTCCACCATCTGCCGAGACGAGCGTGAAATGTGTGAGGTCGATTTCATAATCAGTATTGTTGGAAAGTTCGAGCCATTCATCTTCCGGAAATGTCCCGACGCCGCTCCACGCAATCTCATTTATCGTAACAGCAAGACCGAATGGAAGGACAACCGCGGCATTCGAGAGTACGCTGTTGCCGAGAGCGTCGTATGCGTTGATATAAAAAGTCGTCTCGACACGGTCGCCGACCGAATCGATTTGCTGGCTCGTCGCGGTCGTAGAAGAAACGCCCAAACCGGCTGCTTCTCCGACGCTGTAAAAGGCGGCGCCCGGGACCGCATCCCACACAAGCGTCACGGTAGTCGTCGCAATCATACAAATCCCACTTGAAAATGAACCCGCACATTCGGCGATAGAAAGAACGGGCGCGGCAGGTGGAGTGGTGTCGACGGTGACTGCGCGCGTCGCGATGTCCGACGCATTCCCTGTACCGTCGTCTGCGGAGAATGAGATTTGATTCTCTCCTTCAGGTAATACAAAAGAAAGCGCCCAGTTGCCGTCAAGATCGGCGACCGTGGTCGTCGCTTCCGTACCTTGCGTCCCCGCGACCAAAAAGCCGGGAGTCGTGGTGCCGGTGAATGTGATAGAGCTCGTAGCAAAAGTCACGCCTTCGAGCGGACTGATGACACCGAGGGGCACAAAGACCGACACGGCTGGTTCCGCCGGCGGTGTATTCGCCGGAACACTCGATCCCCCTCCTCCGCCAAAACCCGGAGCAATAGAAATCGACGCGGGAGTTATTGGTGGTTGAGGCGGTGGCGGTTGTTGTTGTGGCGCGGGCGGCGGGACTGTTTGCGGAGCCGTGACTTGCGCGACAGGTTGACTTGGCGTCTTTGGTGCAGGAGCCGGGTTTGCATTCGGAGCCGCCGGTTTCGTCATTTGCGGAGTGTTCGTTTTGGTGACCACGGGTACAGAGACCGGCGGGAGCAGAGATGCGGCGGCCGCGCCTTGGCTTCCGCTCAGACCGCCTCTCGGAGGAAGTAATTTTGTAAGTGCTTCTTTGAGAAGTTTCGCCGCATTCGCCATGCCGTTGGAAACCGTCTTCGTGACTGCAATGGCACTATCCTTTACCGTCGCCGCACCATCTTTAATTGCGAGTGACACCGGATCTCCGATCTTAAACGCAAGATCCTGAGCCTTGTAGAGGAGGTTTTGTTGCGGAGACACGAAACAGCCATCGTCCGATGGCGATGCGCCTGCCTTCAGCTTCCCGAGCACGCTTTCTATATCACCAACGATACGATCCGCCGCCCCGTCGAGATAGCTGCTCGAGAAATGATGCCCGCCCCATTCGTCGTTTACTTCATTCGCGGGAAGTGGGATTGTTATATTGGCACGAAGCGGCGCTGACACTCCGGCCCTGGCCGTCCACGCACGCACTTTATTGATCAACTTGTCGTTGGTAGACGTAAGATACTTGCCGCCGATGCCTTCGACATACGCCGCGGGAGTCGCGAGGTTGTACACGGCAATTGATTCCTCCGGCACTCCCTGCTCGAGAAAGTAACGATACATGGCATGGGTGTAGAACGTGCCCTGCGAATGACCGACAAGGAGTATCTTCCGCGTCGTTACCTCAGGATGAATCTGCATGAGGATGGTCTTGAGGTCGTAATCTTGGACCACCGTTGCGGCCGCCTTTTCTAGAGTCTGCTGTATCGACTTGTAGAGATCACCCCCTCCGGCGAGGTGGGAGGGGTTGTGGCCAAGTCGAAAAACGACGTCACTGCGTCCCGTCAACTCTTTAAAAACTTTCTCAAGATTTTCTCTGTTGCTCTCCGCGTCTTCTTTTTCGGTAAGAATTCCGTTAACATAAATTACTGTATATCCGTCACTACTGCACGTTGCCGCATAGATATTGAACGGGAAGAAGATCAGGAGAGCTAAAAAGGTAAACGTTGCATTTCGCATGATTTAACCCGACAACGTCTCAAGTCGCAGGTCGCAATCTTCTCCATCCTCAGAACCATAGGATATTGTATATCTATCAATTATCTCCTGACGCTTCTGTTTTCTGTCCACAGAGTTGAAAACGAGTTTTTCTACCTCATTCTGTCGCTCTCTAATAATCTTAAGTGCTTGAGTTATTTTTAAGTTGCCATCAGATAAGGTAACGTCGGGTCCAGAGTCGAAAACACATCCTGAGCCCCTGCCACTTTCTTGTACAGCTACGATCCAAGTTTCCGAATTAAATACTTCCGTTAGATACATCTGCAACGCCATTGCGTATTGTAATTCTGCAGCGCGAACTTTGAGATTGTTCGGATACTTTTCGAATATAGCGAGTTCCACATCATCGCGGATGCCGTTGGCGTTCAGGTCAATCCCCTCTACCGTCGCGTCCACTTGGGCCGGGTCGGGCGGCGGGGGGATGTGTTCTCCATTCACGTGCTCGATCGTGAGCTTCTGCGCATGGATGCGGGCTATCGCTTCCTCTGTCTTCTCCTTCTCTAATGCATGCGGAAAACTATAGATAACGATCGCAACGTACAGAACAACGAGTACTGCGAGCGGCCAGCGCACGACGCGCCAGATGCGCCACAAGATAGGCTTCATGAATCCGATTGTATCATCGGAGTATTCGTAGCGTCCGTCTTTTCCCCACTCTCCGCACCACTAAGGACCGTCCTTGAGGTACGTACTTATACGCTCCGGTCGGTGTTTATAAGTACATAGATAAAATAGTAAATAAAATTACATCGGAGACCGCCCTTTGCGAGAGGACTACTTGAGCCGCTTTAATTCTTCGTCAATCCTTTTTACGAGTGCTGTGTTGCCGAGCTTTTTTGCGGCGTCGCGCGCCAGCGTATAGTTTGTGCGCGCGTTCTCAATATCTCCTTTCGACTCATCGTAGCGCGCAAGCGCCAAGAGGACATCAATCGACTGGCTTCCGTCTATCTTGGTGAGCGCTTCTTTCAGGATGTCGGCCGCCGCAGTCGTGTCTTGCTTATAGACATAGCGGTACATGTCGTGGAGGTCGAGATAGTTGATAGAAAACTGCGGAGCAACCGCGATGGCGCGGAGGTAATACTGCTCGGCTTTCGGATAATCCTTGACCGTATGGAAATAATATTCGCCCAGATTGTGAAGGGGTACGGAATCCGTCGGATATGCGGCGGCCAGATACTCCCAGATCTCTACAGCGCCTTCGAAGTTTCCCGCCGTCTTGTACCGGATGGCGAGGTCGAGCCATGCCGCAACATTTGTCGGGTCTGTGCGTAGTTCCGATTTTAGTTTCTCGACACTCTGCACGACCAGAGAGCGCACATCTTCCGGTAAATCTGCGGAGATGGAAAGTTCTTTGTCGAGCGACGGCGCTCGCGGCGCACCTATCTGTATGATCCCCGTATACCATAGCGACGCTCCCACAATGATTGCGCCAACAATGATTGCGCCTACTATCACCCCGTTGCTTTTCCAAACTGAATCCATAGAGACCATAGTATACGGAGAAATCGCCCAATGCAAAAGCCCCCACGTCTGACGTGGGGGCTTCGCTGCTCATGTTGTCGCCACGAGCGTCTAGAGACTTAAGAGTCAACCGGGGTTGAGTCTCAAGTGCCTAGATTACCGGGTGAGGGACGATGTGTCCGTACCACCTGACGAGAGACCTGGGACACCGAATCCGTTCGTCCAGTCAAGATTCGCGAACGCCGGCGTCGTAGACGTCGAGTTCGGAGACCAGATGAAGTCGTTGTCGGTGGTCAGGTTGTCGATTCCGGTCGATGAGGACATGAGGACCGCGAGCGGCGGATACGCCGAGTCTCCCGAGATCTTCGTCGTCAAGGAGCCAGACCAGTTCGTCGATCCGGTGGTTCCCGTCACGTCGGCGATGAGCTTGAAGTAGCGCGTCGCCCCCGCAGGAATTGTAAGGATCGAAGAGAGTTGCATGTCCGTGTCACCGTTCGCGGCAACGCCAGTCGTGATGGTCGCAACCACCTGACCATCGGTGAAGCCCGACACAGGACCCGTGAAGTCCGCATTCGTGTACGCGTAGACCTTGAAGTTGGTCAATGTCGTCGTACCGTTCGCGGTCGAGCCTGTCGATGTCGAGATGTTCGCGGTGAACTGGTAGAGGCTCACGTCGCCCTTCGCGTCAGCACTGACGCTGAAGCGGTAGAGGTCCCGAGTACCCGCATCCAAGGTCGTGCTTGGAATTGCGATCCTCGCGACAGTCGGGAGTGAGCGGAAGATGCGTACTCCGTCGACAGCCGTGTCCGCGCTCGACGTCCTGTTGGTCGTCGCGCCGGAAGATTGGCCGATAGCACGTGTACCCGTCGAGTCACCGTCGTCGTAGTTGACTTGGACGAGAGCGCCCGCTGTGCCCGCCTGACCCGTGCCCTGAAGAGCGAGGTCACCCTTCACGACGAGGGTTTTGGAACCGTTCGCCGGAATGATGACTGTGCTCGAAAGAGTGGAGGTCGCGAAGCGGTTGGTGCCGCTGAAGAATGCGGTACCGACCTGTGTCGCGCCGTCCCAGAGCGTGACCTGTGTGAGGTCCGCCGGAGTCGAAGACGCCGAGGTGTTGGACATCTGGAGAGCTACTCTCTCAAGACGCATCGCCTCGTTGGTGCCGTTGAAGCGCAGAGCGCCCAACGTTACATTCGTGCTTCCTGCCGCCGCAAGAGCGTACGACGGGCTTGAGGAATCGAGAGCGACTGTGAGAGCGCCGCTTCCCGTGATGGTCATGAGGTTTCCGAGAGTGTCCGTTCCGCCCGTGTTGGGGACGGTCGGGGTGATTGTCTGGGTAGATGCAGAACCCGTACCCGTGAAGGTTGCTGTGAAGGCCGGCGTTGCCGCCGATTCAAGACCCCAGTTGACGGTACCGTCAGCACCCGATGGGATGTCACACTTGATCGTCACGTCCTTGCCGGTGCCTTTGGCAACGGTAAGGGCCGTGTCGAATGTGAATGTGGTGTCCGTAAGATCAGCTGTCGGGTTGAGGGCCGTAGAGTTCAAGCGCGTCGCTCCGTCATACGCGAAGCAGTTCGTCGGGTCTTCACCCGTTGCGAGGCTACCTTCATCGTAGAGGAACTTCGCGGAATTGAAGCGCACGTCTTCGCCCGACTGCGTCGCGTCGAACTTGATCGAGGAGAGCGTAAGTCCGGCGACACCCGCAACGATCGTCTGCGCCGCAGGCGTTCCGTTGATCGAGAGCGCAACCGCGCCACCCTTGACTGTCATGATGTTGGCTGTAACAGCCGAGCTCAAGCTCGAGAGTGAGATGGAGTTGCCTGTCGACTGACCGGTCGCGTTGGACCAGTCGGTAGATGGGGTCGTCGAGGCTTGAAGCGTATCGCCGTTGGCGAAGTCGGTTCCAAGCTGACCTTTCAAGGTGTAGACGTGGCGGCCCGTCGGGAACGTCACCGTGTCGGTGAACGTAACCTTGGAGGCGAGTGCAACACCGTTGACCGGTCCTGCGACTACCGCGCCGTTCTCATCCACGAGCGAGACGTTCGTGAGGTCGACAGCGTCGGCCGTCGTCGAGGTGTTACCGAAGTGGAAGATGAGGGTTTGGATCGAGATCGGCTCACCCTTCACGTCCATTGCGAATCCGCCCAAGATCTGGTTGGGAGACGCTTCGACGATGTTTTGTGCCGTAACCTCGTTTGCGCGCGAGAGCGATGTGACCGTACCCGCGTTGATCGTGAATTGCGAACCGGAGAAGAACGGACTGCCGGCTGTGAATTCCGACGCCGTGCCCACGGTGCCGCTTTCGCTCTGCGTCGGCGTGATGCCGTAGCCGTAGGTACCGCCGACCGCGTAGATGTCGGTCGCTTTGTAGATGTCGAAGATTACCGTACGGGCAGGACCACCGACGATGTCAAACTTCGCAACGAACTCCTTCTGGAGACCCTTGAGAATCTGAATGCCGTTGCCGGGGAAGACCGTCGTGTAGTACTTGCCGTCGGCGGAGACCGTCGAAGGGAACGTCGTCCCGTCTACGATTGTCACGACGTTGGCGAGATCGCTCGACGCCGCAGAACCGGACTGGTTCCAACGGATCGATTTGACCCACACGTCTTCTGCCGCCCCTGCCTGCGCGCGGATGCCTGCACCGACACGACCAGTCGCGCCGATAGATTCATTCGCTTGCACGGAATCAAGGTCTGTCGGGCCGACCGAGACCGGCAGGGTGCCGACCGCGAGCGTCGAGTTGATCGTCTGCTGTGCGCCCGAGATCGGGAGCGAACCGGAGACCGCGACGTTTGTGTTGATGCCGATGACCGAAACACCGACGACCTGACCCGAGTAGGCGTCGAGATCAGCCGCCATGTTGCCGGCGACCGTCAGCGTCTTTGTTTGTCCTGGGTTGATGGTGAAGGTGTCTCCGACCACCGCCTGGTGGTTGGAGTTGAGCGTCTTGGAATTGCCGATCTGCGTACCCGTCTCGTCGATAAGGACGAGGCCGGAGAACACCGCGTCAGCCGCGAGACCAACACGCTGGACCGAAACCCCCGTGACCGTTACCACCGCACCTGAATTGTTGGTGAGGGTGAACGTCGTCAACGGAACGCGCGATGCGCCTTCCGGAGCGAGAGAGTTTGCCGGCTGTACGCCCGGAGCAACCGTGATACCGGGACCGGATGGGATTGGCGTCGGAGTTCCCGGTGTCGGAGTCGGTGTCGGAGTCGGTGTCGCCGCGCAGAGGCTGTTGGCCTTCGCGCGCGAGATCGGACCCCAGTAACCAGCCGTCGGCGTGATGCCGTACTTTTGCTGGAACTTCGAGACCGCGGCGCGAGTGAGACCACCGAAGTAGCTCGTCTCGTTACCCGGAGAACCTGCTCCAGTCGTCGCGATTTGTGTACCGTCGACGCTGTTCAGGAATTTTTGAAGTCCCATGACTTCACTTCCCCTCGAACCTATGGTGAGGGTTTGCGTGAAGTTGATGCAGGCGAGTCCCCCGACTTGCTGGGAACCCGAGCCGCCCTGAAGTGCTGAAATTTGCGCGAGCAATGCCTGTATCTGTGCCTGAAGATCGGAGATGACATCCGCTTTTGCCGGTGTGGCAAACGCAAACGCGAAACCGAAGATCATGGCAACAGCCACGAGCACTGTCGCAACATTCTTTGTTGCTAATGCTTTACTCATAAGATTATTTTAACTTTTGCATCCCGAGCTTTCTTGTGAAAGCGAGGGACCGCACATTACACCCTTTCGACGAGGAGTCGTGTACGTTTGTGTACCTTCTAATGACTACTAATAACCGAAGACAACTAATAATTCGGGCTCTCGCCCTGATACCGCTCTCACCGCGCGCCAAACGAAAGCGTACTTCCGTTTTGCCCGCTCATCGAGCGATACGTAATTTTGCTAGCCCATCCCCATTTGAGGACGAGGTTAGCAGTAAGGAAGTTGGTCCGTCATACATCCGTGCTGAATTTTCGGGACGATACAGAATTTCT
>ORMF010525304.1_pt1 | contig 12150 bp, 5 predicted proteins | sample 1779871 | NCBI WGS metagenome assembly ORMF01 (sample SAMEA104232316, study PRJEB22302) | groundwater metagenome | biome: forest; feature: aquifer; material: groundwater | place: USA | collected 2011-08-07 | depth 5.4 m | reverse complement strand
CGGCCGACCGCCCCAGCCCGCCGAACCCCCCCACGTTGTCCTCCCCCGGCAGCGGCGGGCCCCGCCGCAGCGACCACGGCGTCTCCGACAGCCGGTACGGCGGCCCGGCGTAGCGCACGCTGGCGTCGAGATGATCGTGCCGCACATCCTGGTACCAGTCCCGGTGCGCGAGCTGCGGATTCTTCGCCAGGTCCTCCGGCGTCGAGACGATGCCGATCATCAATCGCTGCTTCTGCGCCTCTTCGTACAGCGTCCACTTGCTCATGCTGGCGCAGAAGCGCTTGTACACCTCGTACATGTGCCCCAGCACCTTGATCCGCTCGGCCAGCTTGTCGGGCTCCTGCACGAGTCCGGTCAGGAAGCGCAGGTTGAGCCCCTTGATCATCGAGAGGTTCGGCTCTTCGTTGAGGTCTTCCGCCAGCCCCTCGCGATTCATCCAGTCGAGCATCACCGTCCACGGCGCGCCGCCCGGCGTACCCAGGTACGAGAAGATCTGCCCGTCCTTCGTCTCGTAGATGCCGATGCCGGGGATGTCGATCGGGATGATGCCGCGCGCGCCCGTACGTGTCGCCACGCGCTGGTTCATGTCGTACGTCATCATCGCCGTCTCCATGTTGATGGAGAGTGTCTCCTGCATCGACACGTCGACCTGCTGGCCCTCGCCGGCCTGCTCGCCGTGGTGAGTGTTGTCGCGATGCACCAGCGCCATCATCGTGCCGGCGGCGCCGTCGATGCCGGCGCACACGTAGCCCTGATTTCCGTACGGCCGGTTCGGCGGGTCTTCCTTCTCGCCGGCGAGGTTCATCATGCCGCCCATCGCCACACCGACGATGTCCGACCAGTTGTAGTGCGCATGCGGCCCCGTCTGCCCGAACCCGGTGATCGATGTGAGAATGATGTCGGGCTTGATCGCGCAGAGCCCGGCGTAGCCCAGCCCCAGCGAGTCGAGGTAGCCCGGCTCGAACGTCTCGACGACCACGTCGGCGCTCGCGACGAGCTTCTCGAACAGCGCGCGCCCGTCCGGCTTCGTGAAGTCGAGTGTGATGCTGCGCTTGTTCGTGTTGAGGTTGAAGAACGACAGGCTGCGGTCCGCCGCGCGCTCGTCGTGCCAGAACGGGCCGATGTCGCGCATCGGATCGCCGTCTGGCGGTTCGATGCGGATCACGTCGGCGCCCAGATCGGCCAGCAGCTTCGTGGCGTAGACGCCCGTCTCGCCGGCGAGATCGAGCACACGGATATCGTCGAGGGCGGATTCGGTCACAGTTACCTCAGCAGGCTCACGAACGCGTCCGGCGTAAGACCAGCTCCCTTGATCGCGGTCAACAAGACTCCGATCCTGACGGGACTCTTGCTGGTGGGGATCGTGACGACGTAGCCGTTTGGCATCTTCACGTTCGCGTGCGAACCCTTACCTTGCCTCCGTTCGCCGCCAGCGCGCTCAAACGCGCGTATCGCGTCGGCGGGGCGAATGTCTCTCAGTTCGGGCAATGTAGATCAAGCCGCCGACGGCGTTGGGATCTGGATCGTGGCGACCAACAGGTGTTCGTCCGGGATTGGCTGACCAAATTCGCGCAGCGCCTCGATATGCGACTGCGCGGCGAGCGGCGCATCTTCGAGCACTTCCTCGATCGTCTCACCCTGTGTAAAACAGCCAGGCAGTGCTGGAAACTCGGCCCAGTACCCACCCTCTTCCGCGGTGTGGATGACGATGACGTATTCCATAGCGTCTATCTTACACCGAAGCCTTCACCCGCCGCGGCAGCCCCTCCGCGATGATCTCCGCCGCCTCGCGCACCATGTCGGCGAAGATGTCCTTCGCCGGCCGCGATTCGTGCAGCATGCCGGAGATCTGGCCCGCCGGGTTCATCAGCAGCTCGAGCTTGTTCGCCTGCCGCGCGCCCGACATGATCTCGCCCGACACGATGCCCTGCATGCCCATCGGCAGCGCGTCCAGCTTCTGCGACTCCCAGTACTCGATCAGCGGGTTGTTGATGTTGCGCATCGTCTTGCCGCTGTACAGCCGCGTCACGCGCGTGTCCTCTTCCGTCGCGGCAAGGATGCGCTCCTTGAGCACGTCCGGCCACGTCGCCTCGCGCGAGACGAGGAACGCCGTGCCGATCCAGACGCCGTCGCATCCCATCGCCAGCGCGCTAGCGATGCCGCGCCCGTCGCCGATGCCGCCCGCCGCGCAGACCGCCGTCGGCGCCACCGCGTCGATCACCTGCGGCACCAGCGCCATCGTGCCGATGCGCCCCGTGTGCCCACCGGCCTCGGTGCCCTGCGCGACCACAACGTCCGTACCGCCATCGGCGATGCGCCGCGCGTTCTTCACGTTGCCGACGAGGCCGATCACCTTGGCGCCCTGCGCGTGGAATCGCTCCACCCAGGGCGCCGGATTGCCCAGCCCGGCGGCGAACACAGGCACCTTCAGATCGAGGATCGCCTCCACCTGCCGCTTCGAGAAGTCGCCCGAGCCGAGCCGGCTCATGCCGGCGGTCCACTCCGAGTCCTCACCCTTCGCCGGCAACCCGAACTCGTGCTCCGCGTTGTCGATGAACGTGTTGTACGCCGCCGGCAGATAATCCCGCGGCCGCTTCGGTCGATCACCAGCCCCGGCGCCTTCCCCTTTACCGTCTTTACTCTGTGCCTCTGTGCCTCTGTGGTTAGGATCCCGCGGCGCCGACACGCCCGACGGCAGCAGCACGTCGACGCCGAACGGCTTCGACGTCAGGTCGCGGATGCGCCGCACCTGCCGCTCGATCTCCTCCGCCGGCATCGACGCCGCGCCGACGATGCCAAGCCCGCCGGCCTCGGACACCGCCGCGACCAGCTCCGCCGTCGACACGCCGCCCATGCCGGCGAGGATGATCGGGTACTCGATATCAAGGATGTCGCAGAGTCGCGTGTGCAGGACGGGCCGCCCCATGGCATACCTCCGGAACTAACGTTATCGGCCGATCGCAGCCCACGGCCCGCAGGGAGCCGCCGGCGCTCACTGAGGCCATAGGCCGCGCCTGACGACGATGCCGCCAATCTAGCGCCGGGTGGCCATGCGGGCAAGCGCGCCGCGCCGATTCCTCCGCGCCCGGCGGCGCGTCTGATGGGCGGCGCGGGTCGCCGCCGGCGCCACCTGCCGTGCGCGTCGCACCGCATGTTCCCTTGACATCCCACCAAAGCGCTCCGCGGCGCCTGCGCGGCTTCGCGAGATGCAAATCGTGCGTCGACGGGTGCCTGTACGGCGCAGGCACGGCCAGAATGTGCGAAATCGGGTACAAAAAGTACCCGATTTTCTGTTGACAGATCGTACAAGCCGGGTGTACAAGGGGTCTCGGAATCCCCCGCAACAGCGCCGAGATCGCGCAGGTTCCGGGCCGGAGTGCCCGCTACCTCCCGCCAGGAGCGGCTACGTCATGAGACGCATGGCTGTCGCGCGAGCTGTGCGCGCGGCACCGGGTTCCGCGCCTAAGCGATAGGCGGACGATAGGCGATCGCGCTGTTCACGGCGGTGGCCGAGGCGCACAATCGCGGCAGCGATAGAGGTTTGCGTTAGTTCGAGGAGGGAGAGCATGTTTCGATCAGGCGGCGATGCCACGAGCACGGAGCGGCAGCACGCGTGGCGAAGGCAGCCAGAGCGGCTGTCCGCTGGAACGCCGGCGCGCCACGCCAACGGCGGAGGGGGACTGTTTGTTATTCGATGGGTAACGTTAGGAATTGCCATCATTGCGGCGTTGCTGCTCGGTGTCGTCTTGTCGTCGCCCTCGGGCAGGAACGTCGACACCGCCAACGCTAGCTCAGCAGCACCGGCCTTCGGGCTGCCTTGGTCCGACGGGCAGACTTGGTACCTCACAGCGGGTCCGCACCGAGAGCCGTACGTTTGTATCCCCGCCTACGATGTCTCTGGCTGCGGTGGGCCGAACTTCGACAACCTTCCACCGTGCTCAATGGCGGCCCTCCGGTGTAGCGCCCTGGATTTCGCACCATCGGGTGCGGGGTGTAGCAGCGTACCAGCGGACGCATACGTCGTAGCCGTTCTTGAGGGAGACGTAATCGAGGCCGCTAACAATCGAATTCGCATCGATCACGGAGGGGGGTGGGTGTCGGGTTATTATCACATTGCCGCTGGATCCTTCCTCGTCAATACGACGACGAAGAAACATGTGACGAGGGGAACTCTGCTCGGGAAGCCATCCTGTGAGGGCGGGTTCTCGACCGGCGCGCACCTGCACTTTTGGATCGAGCAGGATGGTCAGACAGCGCTGATCGAGAATGACGCGCCATACCAGCTCTGTGGGTGGACAGCTCATTCATCTGGGACTGAGTACGGTGGAAGTATGACGCGTCCCGGGCGCACCACGCGCACGGCGGCAGGTGGAGTCAAGGGGGCTAATCAAGCGATTGCATCAAATGATGCTTGTCCTGGCCCGGCTGCGACGCCGCAGCTCGACGTCGCCCTCATCATCGCCAGCTCCGGCAGCATGTCCTGGAACGACCCGGCCAACAAGCGCCTCGATGCCGCAAAAGCGTATCTCACTGCTTCACTGCCCGGGGATCGCGTCGCCGTAGTCGATTTCGCGACCACCGCGCGCCTCGCGCGCGGCCTCAGCCCCCTTCCGGGCGAGAAGCAACAACTCGTCGCCGCCATCAACACGATCGGCTCAAACGGCAGCACGAACATCAGGGACGGCATCGATCAGGCGTGCGCGGAACTGAAAGCCCACGGCTCAGCCGCGAGGAGGGGCGCGATCTTGCTGACGGATGGCGAGCACAACCAGGGGCCGTTCGGGAACCCTCAGCAGTGCTTCAAGGACAACGGTTGGCCCATCTTTACGTTTGGGTTCGGCAGCGCCGACGAGGCGTTTCTGACGAAAATCGCAGCCGACACGGGGGGTGCATTCAAGAAGGCGCCGACTTCCGACTTCGTGTGCGAGTTCCAGCGCGTTCGCGGGCTCATCGCCCGCACCACGCCGGGGCCGTGCACGGCCAAGAATGTCCAACCAAAGCAGACGAACCAGTTTGCGGTGAGCGTCCCCGCGAGCCAAGCGCAGGTCACATTCTCCAGCAGCTGGTCCGGGAGTGATATCGCGATGTCGCTCGTGAGCCCGTCGGGAAGGGTGATCGACCGCAACACATCCGCCTCCGACGTCGTACATGACCTCGGCGCCACGTTCGAGTCTTACGCGATCACGAATCCGGAAGCCGGTGATTGGCAGGTCAAGCTCTTTGGCCTCGACGTGCCTCCGCAAGGGGAAGACGCCGTCTTCAACTTCGTGAGTATCCCGAAGCCGCCGGAGCCACCCACGTTCACGCCCACCGCAACGTCGACGGCGACTCCAACGGCGACGGCTACGACCGCGCAGCCGCTGAAGACGCACACGCCGGCGCCGCCGACCGCGGCGCCGCCGACCGCGACGGCTGTCGTCCAGCCGACGCTGGCCCCGCCGCAGCCGACGGCGACCCGCGTGCGGGCGGTGCTCGGCACGATACGCGTGCCGGACACGGGTTCGGGTCCCGGCGGGGGCATGAACATCGGCGCCGCGGTGGCGGCGATGGCGGTCGCCGGAGCCGGGCTCGCCGGAATTGGCGCGACCGCGGTGCGCAGGAGACGCCGGCCGCGCTGACCGGCGTATGTACCGGGCAGCTGCTTCCGCCCGCGCGTGTCGGAGCAGCTACCCCGGAGTGGCAACCATGGGCTCAGGAACAATCCATGAGCGTCTATTGCACAAACGCTCGGCTCGGACGTAGCATGGCGACACAGATCACGACGGGGTCTGCTCGGCGCGCACGATCGCCCTTCCGGCACGTCGATGCGTGCAGTGCTCGAGGTCCAAGCATATGAACCGGATAACCTGGCTGGCCGTGGCGGTGCTGCTGTCGATCGCGGTTGTCGAGTTCTCGCTGCTGACAACGGGCAGCGCGGTTCCGGTCCGCGCCGGGTCCGCGCCTGGTCATTCGTCGGCTGCGGGTCTGGCAGATGCGCGCGGCGCGGCGGCCACGGGCGCTCTGGTGAACGGCGTCGTGGCGACCGCGACGTCAACGCCGACTCCTCTGCCGGCTACCGCGACGCCGACGGGCGCTGTTCCGGCCGCGCCGACGATCCCCACGGCGCCCGCCATGGACCTCGGCACAGCCACACCGTGGTTTCCGGCGGATCCTCGGAACGCGGGCGCGACCACCAGGACGCCCATCCCGACCCCGCCGAATCCGCTACTGATCGCGACACCGGCGCCGGGCGGAGCGGGCGCGGCCGTACTGGTGGCCACGGGCAGCATCGCCGGCACGGTGACGAACGCCCTCGGCACGCCCATCGCCGGCGCCAACGTCTATGCGTGTTGCTATGCCGGAAGCGCGGTGACGGCCGCGAACGGCACGTACGTCATCAGCGGTCTCGCTCCCGGTAGCTACGTCGTGCCGGTCTTCGCGTCGGGCTACGCGCCGACGTTGTACAACGGTACGTACAACTTTGATCTCGCGACGCGCGTAACCGTAACGAGCGGTAGCACAACGTCCGGTATCAACTTCGCGCTCGCGCGGGGCGCCAACATCACCGGCACTGTGACGAACGCGCTCGGGACACCCATCGCCGGGGCGAGCTTGTTGGCGTGTCGTCCGTTCATCACGGGCTACTGCGGCGATGCCACGTCCGCAGCGAACGGCACGTACACCATCGCTGATGTCGCGCCGGGCAGCTACGGCGTGCGGGCGTCGGCATCGGGCTACGCGCCCACCTACTACAACGGCACGTACGACTTCAGCGCAGCCACGCTGGTGACAGCGACGAGCGGCGCCACCACGCCGAACATCAACTTCGCGCTCGCGTTGGGTGGGCGCATCGCTGGCAAGGTGACGAATGCTCTCGGCACGCCGATCGCCGGGTCGTGGGTCTCAGCCAACCGCGACACCTGCTGCGGCGGGGGCAGCGCGATGAGCGCCGCGGACGGCACGTACACGATCACCAGTTTGCTGGCAGGCAGCTACCGGATGCAGGCGTCCGGGCCGTACTGCCCGGCAGGTGCCAGCAGCCCGCCGTGCGTGGACTACGTGTCGCAGTACTACAACGGCACATCCGACTACAGCGCGGCGACGCTTGTGACGGCGACGAGCGGGGTGACCACGCCGAACATCAACTTCGCGCTCGTGTTGGGCGGGCACATCGCCGGTACGGTGACGAATGCCCTCGGCACGCCGATCGCCGGAGCGCAGGTCTCCGCCAACAGTGATGCCTGCTGCGGCGGAGGCAACGCAACGAGCGCCGCGGACGGCACGTACACGATCACCGGCCTGCCAACAGGCAGCTATCGGGTGCAGGCGTCCGGGCCGTACTGCCCGGCAGGTGCCAGCAGCCCGCCGTGCGTGGACTACGTGTCGCAGTACTACAACGGCGCGTCAAATTACGGCAGCGCGACGTTGGTGCCGGCGACGAGCGGCGTCACCACGCCCGGCATCAACTTCGCGCTTGGCTTGGGTGCGCGTATCAGCGGTACGGTGACGAACGCGCTCGGCACGCCGATCGCCGGGTCGTGGGTCTCCGCCAGTCGCGACACCTGCTGCGGCGGGAGCGGCGCGACGAGCGGCGCGGACGGCACGTACACGATCACCGGTCTGTTTGCGGGCAGCTACCGGGTGCAGGCGTCCACGCCGTCTTGCCCGGGGGGGGCCACCAGCCCGCCGTGCGTGGACTACGTGCCGCAGTACTTCAACGGCGCGTCCGACTACAACGCGGCGACCCTGGTGACAGCCACGAGCGGCGTCACGACGCCGAACATCAACTTCGCACTCGTGTTGGGCGGGCGCATCGCCGGTACGGTGACGAACGCCCTCGGCACGCCGGTCGCCGGGGAGTGGGTCACCGCCAACCGCGACACCTGCTGCGGCGGAGGCGGCGCAATGAGCGCCACGGACGGCACGTACACGATCACCGGGCTGCCGGCAGGAAGCTACCGCGTGCACGCGTACGGGCCGTACTGTCTGGGAGGTGCCAGCAGCCCGCCGTGCGTGGACTACGTGTCGCAGTACTACAACGGCGCGTCCGACTACAGCGCGGCGACGCTGGTGACAGCAACGAGCGGCGTCACGACGCCGAACATCAACTTCGCGCTGGTTCTGGGCGCGCGTATCAGCGGTACGGTGACGAACGCCCTCGGCACGCCGATCGCCGGGGCGGGGGTCTCCGCCAGCCGGATGGGGTGCTGCGGCAGCGGAAGTGCGAACACCGCCGCGGACGGCACGTACACCATCACCGGCTTGCCGGCTGGCAGCTACCGTGTGCAGGCGCCCGGGTCGTATTGCCCGGCGGGTGCTATCAGCCCGCCGTGTGTCGGCTACGCCTCGAAGTACTACAACGACACCTACGACTACAGTTCGGCAACACCGGTCGCCACCACCAGTGGCAACACGACGCCCGGCATCAACTTCGCGCTCTCGCTCGGCGGCACGATCAGCGGCAAGGTGATCAACGCGCTCGGCACGCCAGTCGCTGGTGCGTGGGTTACCGCCGATCGTAACCATGGCGCCGGCGGCGGCGGCTGGGCGACGTCCGCCGCGGACGGGACATACCTCTTGACCAGTCTCGCGCCCGGCGGTGATGTCGTGGGAGCCTCGGTTTCAGGCTGCCCTCCGGCGTCCCCACCGTCATCACCGCCACCGGCCGGACCACCATGCACGCCGTACCCCATATGGTTCTACAGCGGCACCTGTGAGTATCTGTCAGCGACGCCCGTCCCCGTGGTCAGCGGTGGTACCGTCACGAACATCAACATCACGCTTCGGCCGGCAAACCCCGACTGCTTCGACCATGCCGTGTCGATCGGCGGCCTCCCGTTCTCCGATGCGCGCAGCACCGCGGGGGCCACGACTGCCCCTGGCGAACTTCTGCCATGCGGGAACATGGGTGCGACGGTGTGGTACGAGTACACCGCGCCGCCTTCGCCGGCGGCGCCCAACACGACGAGCGTCGACACCGTGGGCAGTACGTTCAACACGGCGGTGGCGGTCTATAGCCAGGGCGTTTCGCCGCCGGGCATCCTGACGCTGGTCGGATGCAAGGCCAGCGGGCCGGGATCCCTCGTCAGTTTCACCGCGAGTCCGGGCATGCGCTACTACTTCCAGATCGGCGGGCAGCTCGCGGCGACCGGGCAGCTGGTCGTGAACGTCTCACCCGACACGGACGGCGACGGCTACACGGACATCCAGGAGACCCGCCTGGGGAAGAACCCCGCGGTCTACTGCAACATCATGCGTGCCGACGTCGACGGCGACGGTGCCGTCTCCATCCTCGACTTCGTAAGGGTGGCGCAGTACTTTGCCCAATCCATCCCGCCGGCGCCGCCGCGCTACAACCAGGATGGCGACAACAAGATCAGCGTCCTCGATTTCGTCAGGATGGCGCAGGTGTACGCACGGCACGTGAGCGCGTGTCCATAGCGGTGGCGCGTCGGTTTGATCCGTGCCGACATCGTCGCTTGAACCGTGCTCGGGTTGGAGATCGCAAGTACGAGCCAGCGCCTGGTAGCGTGGCCGCGGGAAGAGCGTCGGCGACGAGGAGAACCCGGCCGCTTCGAGGATCTCGTTCGCGTCGTGGGCGCGCTGCTCTTCGTCGTGCTGTTCGGCTGGGCCATGCCGTGGCTGGCGTGGGTGGGGTCGTGAGCGTAGGCGATCTGCGAAGCCGACTGCTCGCTGGGAGCACGAAGGAGGACGGGGGAGAAATGCGGTACACAACGTACTGCAATTTCTATTTACGGCGTGCTGGTTGGTGGCGTACAATCGCGGCAAGCTACTGCTCGCTCGCTGGAGCGGTAAGGGAAGGTGAGCGATGATTCGTGCAGCCCTGTGCCGTACAAAGCGACTGCCGTTGGCGATAGTCGGGCTGCTTGCTGTGCTTTCACTCCTTACCGTGATAGGGACAACGCCGCGGATACAAGCGCGCGAGTCTCTCGCGTACCCTTTCAGTGGTGGTCAAACTTGGCGGGTGCAGCGTGGCTACAACTGCAGCGATGCATCAGGCAATCCCTGTTCGAGCCATCAACCAGGTGGCCCTGATGCATACGGTCTTGATCTTGTTCGAGCAAACTGTGGTGGATGTGACTCCGGTAATGAGACCATCTTGGCGGTCTTCAGCGGCACGATAACGAAGACAGGGGACTTTTACGGGATGGGCTGCCGCGTCGTTCTTACAGGGGACGACGGTTCCCAGTTCCTCTACGTCCACTTGAACTACAGCTCCCCGGGCGTCTGCGCGAGCGTCTCCCAAGGTCAAGCGGTGTCGCAAGGTCAGGCGATCGGCAGTGTATACACTGGCCAGCCCGGTGGAATCAATCATGTGCACGTTCAATGGTGCGACTCTGGATTCGCAGGTTGCTCGGGGAGCCCGCGACCAATCGTCGACGGAGTATTTCAGTTCCCGTCGCCGAGTACGCCCACCGCTGGTTGCGGCGAATGGTGTGGCACGACGCTGACGCGAAACGACCCGCCGCCAACACCCCCGCCACCACCCACGCCACCGCCGCCGGTCCTAGCGTTGCTTAAGTCGAATGGCGACTTCATAGCCAAGCAGGGCGCACTCGACGCTGGATGGGTGACTCTGGCGGGTGGTGGCAAGTCGATTGCGGTCGACGGCAATCGTTTTGTGATGGCTGGTTTGGGCGGCCAGATGTACGGTAAGGACGGCATCGGTGGTGGCTGGGTGCTCCTTGAGGGAACGGCCGCAGGCGTGGCGTTGTCAGGTGATCGGATAGGGCTCGTCAAAGACAACGGAGATGCACTCGTGAAGGATGGCCTCTATGGAGGCTGGGTTACAGAGGCTGGGGGCATGGATGCGATCGCGCTGTCCGGTAACCGAATCGCCGTCCTACAGAAAGACGGGACAGTCTTCGCGAAGGATGGAGTATACGGTGGCTGGGTAACGGAAGTCGGCGGAGCGCAAGCTATCGGTCTCGACGGCGATCGCATCGGTGTGCTGCTCGACGACGGTACGCTCCTTGCTAAGGACGGGATCGCTGGTGGTTGGGTTACGCTCGGGGGCGGGATCAAGTCGATGTCGCTGGGCGGTGGACTCATTATCGCCGTTCAGAACGACCACACTCTGATCGGCAAGACGGGCACCTACGGGGGTTGGATAACGCTCGGCGGCGGCATTTGTTCGGCAGCCGTGGGCGGCACATGGATCGGAGCTATCCAGAACGATGGCACGGTCCTCGCCAAGGATGGACTGATGGGCGGCTGGATAGTGGAAGAGGGAGCTGGGAGTCAGGTCGCCGTCTCAGGGACTGGTACGAGCGGCACTTCCGACCAGAGGGACACTGACTGCGACAATGTCTTGAATCCCGTTGACAATTGCCCACTCGTCTTCAACCCGGATCAGAAGAACACCGACGCAGTCAACATAGCTCTGAACCGCCCTGGCCAGGACGCCCTCGGCGACGCCTGCGACAACAACATCTCGGGTGACGGCTACACCAACGCGCAGCACATCGCGCTTGGCAAAGACCCGACGAAGTACTGTCCCATCATGCGCGCCGACGTTGATGGCGACGGAGCCGTCTCGATCCTCGACTTCGTCAAGGTGGCACAGAAGTTCGCCCAGACCTTCACGCCCGATCCCACGATCGGGCTCGACACAGGAATTCAGCGCCTCAACCAGGACGGCGACAACAAGATCAGCGTCCTCGACTTCGTCAAGATGGCGCAGGTGTTCACCAAACCCGTCACCGCCTGCCCGTAGCGCGGCCGGCGGCAGCGCCCTCGCGGAAAAGCAAAAATTACGAAACAGGTACATCGCCAGATTCAAATCGCATGACATAACTTTTAGCGATGGGGTGTTTTTGGGGCTCGCGAAGTAGTGCGTGGCCAGGGTGCGTGCCGAACTGTCTCCGGCCTCCTGCGGCGACTCTGAGAGCGGCGACCAGGCAAGCTCCGCGGGTACCGGTGTCATCGTCGGTTGCTGCCCGCTGCCACTGCTGAGCCCCTCTCCACGACGTGGAGAGCAACTGTCTTACTCCTTAGGTTATGGCAGTGCGCGCGGGATCCCATGGAAGGCCATCCCGCATCATGGCGTTGAGGATGATTATCTGCTTGCGCATGCAGGCGACGAGGGCCCCTCTCTTTGGCTTGCCTGCAAGGAGCAGCCGGTCGTAGAGGGCCTTGAGGAGAGGGTTG
>ORMF011798015.1_pt1 | contig 12152 bp, 12 predicted proteins | sample 1779871 | NCBI WGS metagenome assembly ORMF01 (sample SAMEA104232316, study PRJEB22302) | groundwater metagenome | biome: forest; feature: aquifer; material: groundwater | place: USA | collected 2011-08-07 | depth 5.4 m | reverse complement strand
GAAGCGCGCGAAGCAGAGGAGTCCTTTCTGTCCTTCCGAGAGTGAGCCGACTTTGCTCTGCACTTTATCGCCGGGGAGGAGGAAGCGGGCGGCGGTGGCGTAGACGTACTGGTTGTCCGGCTTTTCCATCGCTTCCGCGAGGGTGTCGTAGACGGTTTTATCCATCGGGAGACCGGAGAAATCCTGCCGGTAGTAGCCGACTCTCACTTCGGGCGTAATCAGGGCACCCTTTTCTTTGCCTGCGGCCATCGCTTCCAGCAGTGATGTCTTGCCGATGCCGTTCGGGCCGGTAATGAGGACGCGATGACGTTTGCGCACCGTGACCTGCACATTTTTCTTCACGGGCTTGTGGTCTTTGATGACGGTGACGGAGGTGATCTGCACGAGCGGCTTCGAACATTCGGTAATGTCGATGGTGAACGGGGGAATGGTTTTGTCTTCTTTGCGCACATCGACTTTGTTTTCTTCCGCTTCCTCGACGGCATCGCGCATTTTGCTCGCGAGTTTGCGCATTTTTCCTCCTTTGTGCGAGAAGAAGTTGATCTTGTCCTTCTGCGTCTGGATTTCCTTCTCCATCCGGACGTTCTGCCGCTGCTCGCGTTCGATCTGTGCCGCAATTTCCTCGACGACGGTGAAGTAATCGCCGACGAACTGCTGCACTTTGTGGGTGAAGTTGTCGAGGTGGAGGACTCCGTGGGTGAAGCTGTTCAAAAAGGCTGCGTCGTGGGAGATGACGATGCAGGTCTTTTCGTATTCGATCAGGAATTGAGTCAAATGGTCGATTCCCTGCGCATCCAGATTGTTCGTCGGCTCGTCGAGCAGCAGGATATCCGGCTCCTGAATGAGCGCGAAGGCGAGCAGCAGGCGCGCTTTCTGCCCGCCGGAAAACGTCTTCACTTTTTTGTCGTGCGGGGCCTTCAGGTGCACCGCCTCCAGTACCTTCGCGATGTGCCGTTCGATGTCGTGTTTCTTTTCATGGAAGGCGCTTTCAAAGAATTCGAGGACGGTTTTTTCAAGATCAGTGTGAGCCACGACCTGTTTCGCAATGCCGATGGTGCTTCCGCGCTTCAGGTGAATCTCCCCCTCCGTCGGTTTCATCTCCCGCATGATCAATTTGAAGATCGTGCTCTTCCCCGCACCGTTCTGGCCGACGACCGTGAGCTTCGCGTTCTCGCGCACCGAAAAACTCGCCTCTTCAAGAATCGGCTTTTTGTGATCGAAGTGAAACGATACGTCCTGAAACCGCACGATGACATCTCCGTGGTCCATAGAGGAAAGAAAGGGGGTGAGTCGCGCCATTGTACGCATAATGCCGCTCCTGTGGTAGGCCTTTCAGGGGCTTTCGGTAGTACACTCATCGCATGTCCTTCGTCGTTCTGGCCATCACTGCGGCGATTCTCCTCTTCATCCTTTTTCACAGCATTCGCTTCTTTGTCCTTGTCCGTACAAGTGCGAAGCTTGTGGAGCAGAGCAGGTGCTTTGAACGGCGCACCGACGACGGCGCCCCCCGGATTCTGGTTATCGGCGACAGCACGGGGGTCGGGACAGGTGCAGATCCGGCGTTTTCCATTGCGGGACGACTGGGTTCGGACTTTCCTGACGCATCTATTCATAATGAGAGCGTCAATGGATGGAAAACGGCAGACGCGCTCCAAAATTTCCCCGATGTTCCGGCAAAAAGCTTCGACATCATTCTTCTCCAGATAGGTGCAAACGATATTATGCGCGGCACCCCGCTTCCGGAGTTTTGCGCAGCGCTGGATTCCCTTTTTAAAAAATCAACAGCAGCAGGGAAACGTGTGTTTGCGCTCCACTCCGGCAACATCGGCCTCGCGCCATTTTTCCCGTGGCCACTGAACTCGATCATGCGAACGAGAACGCTCAGATATCGCAGCGAGTATCAGCGCATTGCAGCGGCAAACGGCGTCACGTACGTCGATCTGTACCACGAAGCAGCCGATGATCCGTTTCAGGGGAGGCGCGAATTTTACGCGTCTGATTTGCTTCATCTCTCTGCGAAAGGATATGCGGATTGGTACCGCACAGTTCGGCGCGCGATGAAGTAATTCAAAGCTTACTATTGGGGTAATCGGTTGATTTGACACAGCAAGAAAAAGTCCTAGAGTCACTCTATGTCGAGGCGTGAGATGATTTTTCCCGGCATGGATGGTGATGTTGTGAGTACGGCTCCTGTCCGCTTCAGAAGAGCGTCATCGTCGCTGCATGTTTCGGTACAGACGCAGCTTCCACCGGAGCAGTCTGTGTTTGATCCGCGGAAAGATTTTCCGCCTGCCGTACTTGAAAAATTTGCGATCAGGCTGGATGCAAACGGACGGGACCAGCATGGGCTTGCGTGGGAGAACGGTGCGCACGGCTTTTTCGATCCGTATCTTTCTTCTCTCCGGACGATCATCGCGGCATTGCTCGCCGATCCGAAAGAAATCGAGAAAGAACTCTGGCAGGCTTTTCTGGAGTCTGTGCGTGATCCTCTGATTGCCTACATCGCTCTTGGGAGAGGGGAACACGAAAACCCGAAGCAGCGCATCGCTCTGACGCGGGACTACTTCCTCGCCGTCATACGCAGAGTGATGGAGATCTTGCCTTCAATGATTTCACAGCGTCTGCAGCAGTTAGAGAACGGGAAGAATGGACAGTCTACTATTTCGCAAAAAACAGTGGCGGAACATGTGGAATTCGTTAACAGACAGCATGAGAAGTACGGCGTCCGTAGCGCGGCGACGGGCCTCATTTATCCGCACATGATGCGTTCCTTTAAGTTCGTGACGCTCCTCTTCGTCAAACGTCTTCAGCTTGCCGTGGGCAAAGGCGGCGCATTGGCGAGGATGCTCGGGTCGGCCGTGAAACAGTTGTTCGATGGTGTCGATGTTGAGCTGGGAATGCCCATCACGCCGGTGAATATCGATAAATTTCTTGCGGTGCATGAACGTCTCATCGATGAATCAGAGCCGTTGCTTGAGGAGGCCGATGCCAGTCTGTTTGCAGATCTGACATTCGCAAGACGCCGTGCCGCAGCGAATACGCTCAGAGTGACAGCCGATAAACAACAGGTTTCTCAGGATCTGCTCTTAAGCAAACTTCCGGAAAAAACCCGCATAAGTCTGGATCTGGAGACTGCAGGACGGGAAATGGAAGCGCACGCGATCGGTAAAGAAGCGGTCGCGTATGGATTCCCGCTCGTCGAGATGGTGAAGACGCGGCGGAAGAGGAATGTCGGCACAGAACAACCGGACAGCAGACAGCCGAATCAGCTCGAGCATGCCCGCGAGCCGCGGAGTCCTGCGCATCGCGACGTCGTCCGGCCGAACTGCGATACTCTGTATTCGGGGTCGTGGCTGGATTTGTCCGATGGGCCGGTGGTTTTGACGGTGCCGGAGACCGCTGACCGGTACTGGAATTTCCAGATCATGGATTTTCATTCTCATACGGTTGCCTGTCCGGGAATACGAACGAAAGGAAGCAAAGCATATTCCTGCGTTATCACCGGTCCGGGCTGGAAAGGCGATGTGCCTGCGGGAGCCGAGCGTATTGATTGTCCGACAAGTGCGGCGTGGCTGCTCGGGCGATTTGGTTTTACCGACGCATCCGATGTACCGGCGGCACATGCGCTGCAGAATCAGTGCACGCTGGCACCGCTGCATCCGGGGAGCGTTACGCGGAAACAATACGATGCGCCGGCTGCCAGCGACGATCCGCTGCACTTTTTCACTGATCTCAGCAGGGTGCTGAAAGAGAATCCTCCCGCGGAGGCTGATGCAGAGCTCATGGAACGACTGGCAAGGCTCGGCATCGGACCGGACAGGATCTTTGACCCGTCATCCGTGGATCCCGTCACAAAGAGAGGACTGGAGCGGGCATACCGTGATGCGATGAAAGCAATCGATGAGGGTGCGATGCTCCGGAAAAACTCCGTTAACGGTTGGTCTTCTCCGTCCGGAGACGTACTGTCATTTGGAGGCAATCATCTCCTGCGTGCTGAAACGGCGCGGCACATGCTCGCGGCGCTGCCCCGCGAGGAAGCGATGTATTTTGAATGCACAACGGACGACAGAGGTGAACCTCTGCGGGGGAATCGCCGCTATGTTCTTACGTTTGCGGACGGGCAGGAGCCCCCCGTTAACGGATTCTGGTCGGTGACGATGTACGATGCTGACCATTTTCTCGTGGACAATCCTGTGAACCGCTACTCGATCGGGGACCGTACCCCCGGACTTCAGTCAAACGAGGACAATCCTGTGGATATTGCCATTCACCGCGTTGCTCAGGGCGATGACCCGGGACCGCATGTGCTTCCCGCTCCGCAGACGGAATTCAGTCTGGTGCTCCGTCTCTTCATCCCGCAGACGCAAGGGCTGGACGGGACATGGCAGCCGCCGGTTGTGAAACGAATAGCATAGATTTTCCTGTCACATTCTTTTTCGTTTTGCGTCCTAGATGCATTCCTTTCTTCTATGCCCGTTCACAAAGGAAAAGACAGTAAAGGCCCGTATTACCAATGGGGAACCCACGGCAAGAAATACCGCGGGAAAGATGCGCAGAAGAAGGCGGAAAAACAGGGGAGAGCGGCCTACGTGCATGGGTACCGCGGGTAATACTTTCAGGAGAAAAGTAACCGCATGCTATGCCGCCATTTCGAGCACGGTGACCCGACGGTCGAGATCTTCGATATTTTTTACGAGGGCAACCTGATTCTTATCCACTTTCACGGTCAGTGATTTCAAATCCAATGCAACGGAATCAATCTTGCCGCTCAGTCGTACGTCCAACTCATGAATATCTTCTTTCAATTCCCGCCGAACATCTGCAATTTCCTGCATCAGTATCCGGAGGAGTATCCGGTCACTCTTGCTCAGGCCCTCAAGATTGATAATGCGGTCGTCTTTTTTCTTCATGGGAGGTTGATGCTAACGCAGGGGAAGAGAAGTGACAATAAGTGGCTGAAGAAAATGCCATTGGCCGGGAGTGAACGGAGTGGAGGATGCCGGAAGGTTCTGCCGACCTCCGGTCCTGCCTCTCATGACTCCCGGCCGCGTTCCGTACGGAAGAATGGCATGACTTCAGTGTCTCCTGTCATTTCTGACGGGGAAAGATGCCCCTGATGGGGTAAAATGAGGTGCTCCATTATTTTGGCTTCTTCCTGCAGTCTTTTCCGTTCTGCCACCACCCAGAACGGTCATGATCCCCACCGGAAGCCATTCTTAGAACGTCCCTGCATTCATCTCCGTCACAGCTTCTGGCAGGCGCCGCTGCCGGCGATTACGATGTGTATGTGATGTTCATCGGATACAGATCATCGGCGGCATGGATCGTGCTGCTCAGTTCACTCGTGCTGTGCGCGTGTCATCCGGTTTCGGGGCCGCATGTCCTGCGCGCGGTCGACGGTGACACGCTGAAAGTGCAGCTTGCGGATGGCAAAACGGAAACGGTGCGTATCATCGGAATTGATACGCCGGAGACTGTGGATTCAAGGAAACATGTTCAGTGCTATGGCTCTGAGGCGAGTGCGCGTATGCACGCGCTTGCGGATGGAAAGGGGATTACGCTGGAGACGCGGTCCGGCGATGATCGTGACGACTATGGCCGGCTACTCCGATACGCGAGGATAGATGGTCAGGATGTGGGCGCGCGCATGATTGCGGAGGGCTTTGCGCGCAGTTACAGTTTTTTCCCGCATCCGCGGGTGGATGCGTATGCGGATCTTGAAGCAGGCGCGAAAAAAGCAGGTCGTGGTTTGTGGAGCGCGTGTCCTCATCGTGCATCTCCCGCCCTTCCGGCGAGTACTTTCCATTTTTCATCAGAAATTTTCGCCCATGGATGACAGGAGAGCACACGCTTCAGAAGTAAAACCGATCCGATCACCGCTCCCCGCTCCCGTATCACCTTTTTCCCGTGCGCGGAGCACGTTGGTTCGTGCCGACAATAGCCGTACGGAAAGAGTGACCGCAGGGGTCCGTGATCGGGAGAGAGTGTGCGTTGATACAAATGAATCGCATTCACAAGCAGCTTGCGCGGCAGGTGCCAAACATGTCGGAGCAGATTGCGCATTGAGAAAGGGGACAGTACAGTACTATACCAGTTATGTGGACCGGTGCCGACATCATGACAGCTCTCTGGATCGCCGTTGCGGTGATGCTTCTCATTGTGCTCTACCACATGCTCTTCATCGTGGTCGATGTGCGCAAAATCGTCCGGCGCATCGAGAACATCACGCACGATCTGGAATCGGTGATCGTGAAACCGCTTTCCGTTGCCGACAAGGGATTCCAGTGGGTGATTGATTATCTGGAGGGGGGCGGGAAGCATGGGCATAAGAAATAGGAAAATAGCTTCATTAGCTTCAGTAGCTTCGTTAGGGAACTGAAGGGTTTTTTTAACATAATCCCTAATGAAGCTAACGAAGCTATCGCAGCTAATCCCTACAATATCGGCTGCCGATCGATGAACACCCGGATGAAGAATCGCCTGATGACGTCGGTACCGGCCTCGAGGAGACCGGAGAGCAGAGTGTTGAACTGACGGATGCGTGCGTAGAGTTTGCTCAGGTGATAGGCGGAGCCCGGTTCGCGCAGCTTCGCAATGTGGTGCGCCTGTTTCCGGAGTTTCTTCACTTCCTCGCGGATGTGCGTCTCCAGTTGCTTCTGCATCACCTTGGGGGAGGGAAGATTGGCAATCGCCTGATCGCGCGCAGAGGCTCCGCCCGTCGCGGCGGTTGTTGCCACGAAGGCACCACCGGCACCGGCGTCGCGCGCGGATGTATCCTCCGTTGTTCCTTCTTTGATGTCGCCCATCTCGAGGCTGTTCATCGCATTCAAAAAATCATCGAGCCCCGGGACCTTCCCGATACTCATCGGCTGCAGAACCTTCCCGGTCTCGGGAGAGTTGAGGGAGGGGGCCTTCTCTGGTGACTTGTTTGTTGCCACTACCCCCTATTTTCCGCCTTTTTAAGCCAAATTGCAAGGGTTTATGGGGTTTGTTGGATAGCGAAAATGGATGATTTGGTCTGTATCTTCCAAAGCGGTGTCACCCTGAGCGGCGACGAAGGGCGACACCGCGTGCCATGGTTCGTCTCCGCTCCCCACTTCGCCTCCCCACTTCGTTCTCTGGAACTACGAGGGGCAGGCTGGGCTCCGCGGGGCAGGCACCATGACACGCTTGGTTCATTTCTTTATAATCGTGCCATGGAAGACCGCACAATTTTCCACAAGATCCGGGACAAAGAAATTCCTTCGTCGATCGTCTACGAAGATGACGAAGTCTTGGCGTTCAAAGATATCCACCCGAAAGCCCCGACCCATCTTCTTTTCATTCCCAAGCACTTCGTCGCGTCGATCGCGGATCTGACTCCCGAAACGGCACATCTGCCCGGAATGCTCATTCTTAAAGCGCAGAAGTTCGCGAAAGAGCAGGGGATTGAGGGGTACAAGCTGACATTCCACGTCGGCAAAGACGGCGGACAGGAGGTGCCGTATTTGCATCTGCATTTTTTGGCGGAGCGGGAGTTGAAAAATTAACGTGCCATCAACGCATCCAATTTTTTGCCATCCAGTTCAGCAAACCCATGGATGCACTCATCCGCCATACTCACATCCTGTAGATCATTGAATCCGTTACGGATGGCGATGCAGTACATGCCGGCGGCCTTTGCCGAGAGGACTCCGTTGTGCGAATCCTCGATCGCGATGCATTCCTTCGGATCAACGCCGAGCATGTTTGCGGCGCGGAGGTAGAGCACCGGTGCGGGTTTTCCTTCCCCCGACTTCAGATCATCACCCGTCGCGCGGAGCGGAAAGTACTCGCCCATGCCGAGGCGGTTAAACGCCATGTCGAGCCACGCACGTTTCGATGAGGATGCGAGGCCGATAGGGATGTTCCTCTTCGTAAGTTCTGTCAGGAGTGGTTCGAGACCCGGCAGGAAGACGGTTTTCTCGCCGTAGATTGTTTCCGTCAGCTGCTCAACATTGCGTTCGAATTCCTCCCACGAAAATCCGACCCTGTACGCTTTGCAGAGGTACGCGTAATTGTCCTGCAGATTCGCTCCCGTGAGGTGTTTCGCATTGTCACCTTTTCGCCAGCCGGGAACGAGCCGCAAACACAGGTCTTCCATGAGCGGTTCCCAGCACCGTTCGCTGTCCACGATGACGCCGTCGAAATCGAAGATGATTGCTTTCATGCACCACCACCGTAGCGGAGATTCCGGAATCTCCGCTACGGGGAATTCTGCGAGAATAATTTTTCTTATGCAGAGTATCCCGCCTTCTCCGCTTCCTCCGCAGTCGCGAAGGTGATGCGGTTCTCTTCTTTAATCTTCTGTCCGGCTGCGGAATCCGCAGGGTAATATTTCTTTCCTGTCTTTGAAGCAACGTAGCCACCTGCGCCGCCCGCAGCCGGGGACGGCTGCTGCTGGGTTTTAGAAGGTTCCTTTATTTCCTCTGCCTCCTTCGCTTTTTCTTTCTCTTCTTCCTGTTCTTTCTTAATTCTCTCAAGCGTCTCGCGATCAATAGGAAGCAAAGCCTTGATGGAGAGGCCGATGCGGCGTTCGTCGACATCGATGTTGATCACCTGTGCGTCCACCTTCTGTCCGATGGTGAGGGCTTGTGCCGGGTCAGTGACCTTCGTGTGCGCGATTTCGGAGAGATGCACGAGGCCGTTAATGTCTTTCTCCAATTTGAGGAATGCGCCGTAGTCGGCGAAGCGCACCACCGTGCCGCTTACTTTCTTGCCGACGGGGTAACGCTCGGCGACTTCCTCCCACGGGTCCTTCGTGAGCTGCTTGATACTGAGGCTCAGTTTGTCGCCGTCGATACCGATGACCTTCACCTTCACGCGGTCACCCATTTCCGCGTACTCCGACGGGTTCTTCACGTGGCCCCATGCGATTTCCGAAATATGGACGAGGCCCTCGAGTCCCTCGAAGGTCACGAAGAGGCCGAACTTCACAATGCCGCTCACGGCGCCCTCTTTCTCGTCGCCGATCTTCAGGTGCTCGAGTGCTTTAGCACGCTCCTCGGACATCGCGTCGCGCTCGCTCACAACGATTTTGCCGGCTTCCTCATCCATCGTCACGATCTTCACGGTGAAGCTGTGGCCGATGAATTTCTGGAGCCGGTTGATGATCTCGCCCGCCTCGGCGTTGTTCACGCGCGGATAGTTGACCGGCGCCAATTGACTGACCGGGAGGAAGGCGCGGATGCCGTCGATGTTCGCGATGAGGCCGCCCTTGTTGGCTTCCTGCGCGATGAACTTCATCGTCGCATCCTGTTCGATCAGTTTATGGAACTTGTCCCAGGCCTTGCGCTGGCTGGCCATGCGCAGACTCATGACGACGAGTCCCTCTTCGTTCTCCTCCTCCAGCACCATCGCCGCTGCGGGGTCGCCGATGTTCAGATCTTTGAACGTGTTGAAGGAATCCCTCAGTTCCCGTCCAGAGATGATGCCGGTCGAGACTCCCTCGAGGTCGAGCAGGAGCTTGTTTTTTCCTTTGTAGACGATCGTGCCCTCGACCAATTCACCCGGTTTCGGACGGAAGATCTTCGGGGACGACTTCATCAGCTCCGTCATCGCGGCTCCGTTTTTCGAAAAGTGTTTCTGGGACATAAAAACAGGTGGTGCGAGTGGAAAGAGTAGGAGCTCTGTGAGTCCGTACCCCCGCACGAGCGGTAGGGGACAGAGCGGGGAGATTGTAGTGAATCGCGGCTTGATGTCAAGAAAAGGGCACAGAAGGGACAGAAGGCACAGAAGAAATCGAAATTTTCGTCACCTCTGTTCCCTCTGTTCCCTCTGTGCCCTTATAACACCCCCTTCTCCGTCTTCAGCTGCTCCATCTCCGTCGGAATCTTCTGATGCTGGCTCGTTTTGGGATTGTAGATCTGGTAGTAGAGATCGATGAGGCCGCGGGTCGTCATGCGGTTTGCGTGGAGTCCGATGCTGTTGAGGCCGGTCTGGACGAGCTCCACGCGCTCCTTCAGTTCACGCGCGCCCTGGGCGAATTCACGGTTGCGGGCCGAGGCCTTGGTCATGGAGTCCTCCGGATGGATCCAGTCGAAGAACTGCTCGACGAGCGTCTTTTTGCGCAGGCTCTTGTCGAGCGACACCACGACGTAGAAGTGCTTCTGCATGATCTCGGCGACCTCGATGAGCCGCTGCATGAAGGAGACGTAGGACAGCGTCTGCTGCTTGAGAAGCTCGTTCTCATGCTTCTCGCCGATGGCGCGCATCTGTTCCAGATAGGTATCAATGTTGGTCTTCGTCGAACGGACGACGATCTGCAGCGGGAAGCCGAGTGTGTTCATGAAGGCGCCGTAGCCGGCGATGATGCCCTGCTGCTCGGTCTCACTCTTGAGATTGAAGTTCAGCGCCTCGACCTCCAGCACCGCGCGGTAGCCGCCGTTTTTCAGCAGCACCGTGTCGCTGCGGATTTCCGCGATCGGCAGGAAGCGCTGGGTGGACGCCCGGAAGTTCTTGTCACGCTTGCGGACGGTGCTTTTGGGTTTCTGTTCGGGCATAAAATTTAAGCAGGGGAGATGTCACGGAAGAGCGAGACGCTCGGGCGGGGGGCCGTACCATCTGCGGGTGCATCCTCTGTCAGAGGAGAAGCGGAGATGCGGTCGCGGCGGACGGGGAGAGGTGATTTTTGCTGCTCCGATGCGTTCACCGCTTCTGCAGAAGAGGGGACCGTGACGAGTTCCTCTTGAGCTTCGCGCGGTGTCGTCGGTGCGTCGAGGACGCTACTGAGTGCATCGAGGTGTTCACTCTTCGGGGCGACCGGCTGGTCACCCGGCTTCTGCACCGGAGCGGCGAATGTTTTAATATTAATGCTGATGCCCCTGCGGGGGGTCCAGGTACGAATGCTCGGCTTGTTCGCCCGTTCGAGGAGCAGGAAAAAAATGCGAAGCAGACTCAGATCATTGACCTTGATGAGCGCGAAGACCACCGAAAGTGCGCCGGGGATCCACACGAGAATCGTGAGAGGAATGCCGACGTACCCGTAGCTTTTGCTGATCATGGCCCAGATCGCGTAACTGAACCCGCATCCGAGGCAGATGACGATGATCTGCTTGAGCGTCAGAGGCCCGACGATGCGGTCCTCGATGTAGACGTTCTGCGGGATTTTGATGGGCTGGATGGGCATGGATGAGGCTGGGGTGGGCTGGGACTGGATTCAAGAAATCCATTCATTATAGCAGAAAAGAGGCACAGGCAGAAGGCCTGTCCTGACGAGATTTTGTTACTGGTTAGCTGGTTTCTGGTTGCTGGTTTATTGCCTCGGGAGAGGATCCAGCAACCAGCTAACAAGCAACCAGCAACCCGTTACGCCACCGTCGTCTCTTCCGTCTCTTTCTCTTTCACAGACTTCGCCGTTTTCTTGTCCCCGTGGAGCAGCTCGATGCCGTCTTTGCCTTTCTGGACGACGCGGATGGTGTCGCCTTCAGAGAAGATGCCTTTCAGGATGTGCTCGGCGATTTCGTCTTCGAGGCGTTCCTGAATGACGCGGCGCACGGGTCTGGCGCCGTACTCGGGGTCGAAGCCGAGCTCGGCGAGCACTGCCACTGCTTTCGGGTCGACGTCGATGCTGTAGCCCTGCAGTTTGAGGCGCTTCTCAAGCGTCTCGAGGTTCATCTTCACGATTTTCCGGATGTGCACTTGATTCAAAGCGTTGAAGACGATGATGTGGTCGATGCGGTTGATGAATTCGGGGCGCAGGTTGTCTTTCAATTCCTTGATGACTTCCTCACGCTTCTCCTCGTACTCACGTTCCTCGCGCTTTGCCTCATCGTCGAGCTTGAAGCCGATTTTGGCTGCCTGCTGCGTCAGTTTCGCGGCGCCGATGTTCGACGTGATGACGATGATGGTGTTCCGGAAGTCGACAATTTTGCCCTGCCCGTCGGTGAGCGTGCCGTCCTCGAGAATCTGGAGGAGGACGTTGAAGAATTCGGGGTGGGCTTTCTCTACTTCGTCGAAGAGGACGACAGAGTAGGGTTTCCGGCGGACAGCTTCGGTGAGTTGTCCTCCCTCTTCGTAGCCCACGTATCCGGCGGTGGTCCCGATGAGGCGGGAGACGTTGTGACGCTCCATGAATTCGGACATGTCGATTTTGATGAGTGCGTCCTCGCGGTTGAAGACCTCGCGCGCGAGGG
>ORMF012303080.1_pt1 | contig 12153 bp, 20 predicted proteins | sample 1779871 | NCBI WGS metagenome assembly ORMF01 (sample SAMEA104232316, study PRJEB22302) | groundwater metagenome | biome: forest; feature: aquifer; material: groundwater | place: USA | collected 2011-08-07 | depth 5.4 m | reverse complement strand
TGGTGTTGGTGGTGAGCGCACTGTCGGCACTGCTCTTCTATTGGCGCGTGCTGCCGGCGATCGTGCGCGCTCTTTCCTGGCTGCTCGAGAAGGCGCTCGGCGGGGGTGGCGTGGTCGGCCTCTCCACCGCGGCTAACGTGTTCGTCGGCATGGTCGAGGCGCCGCTCGTGGTGAGGCCCTATCTCGCACGCGTTTCGCGCGGCGAGCTGTTCGCCATCATGGCCTGCGGCATGGCCTCGATCGCGGGGACGGTGCTCTTCCTGTACGCGAGCATCCTGCGCGACATCGTGCCGGATGCGGTGGCGCACCTGCTGATCGCGTCGATCGTCTCGGCGCCCGCGGCGCTCGTCGTGTCGTTTCTCATGGTACCGCCGGAAGGCGAGGCGACCGGCGGGCGGCTCGAGTTGAAATCGGAGGCCGACAGCAGCATGGACGCGCTCACGCGCGGCACGCTGGAGGGCGCGCAACTCCTTGTCAACATCATCGCGATGCTGGTGGTGTTCGTCGCGCTGGTGACGCTGGTCAATCTCGCGATCGCGCCGTACACGCTGCAGGGTCTGCTCGGCTGGGCGCTCGCGCCGCTCGCCTGGCTCTCGGGCGTGCCCTGGAGCGAAGCGCAGGCGGGCGGCATGCTGCTCGGCACGAAGACCGTGCTGAACGAACTCGTCGCGTACATCGAACTCTCGAAGATGCCCGGGCTCGGCGAACGCAGCCGGATGCTGCTCACCTACGCGCTCTGCGGCTTCGCCAATTTCGGCTCGCTCGGCATCATGATCGGGGGCATGAGCACCATGTGCCCGGAGCGCCGCGGGGAAATCGTTTCGCTCGGCCTGAAATCGATCGTCGCGGGGACGCTCGCGACCTGCCTCACCGCCGCGACCGTGGGGCTCGTGACATGAGCGGCGGCGGGCCCTCCAACCTGTTCCTGATCGTCGGCATCGTGGTGAATGTCGCGCTCACGGGACTCGCGATCTGGTGGGTGGTGAAGCAGGGCGTGAAGAAGATGCGGCCGAAAGACGAGCCGCCACGCGATCAACCCTGAACGAAACCGATCCGATGCTTCGGCGGTGGGTCGGGCGGCGATGCGGCAAGCTGGCGGATCGCGGCAAAGATCTCGGCGATCGCGCGGTCGTGCGTGCCGACATGGCGCTCCAACTCGTCCAGCCGCCTCGCGAGTTCGCAATTCGCTGCGAGTGCGTCGCGCATCTGGAGGAATGCGCGCACGACGAACAGCGAGATTTCGATCGCGCGCGGTGAATTCAGGATCGTTGCGGCCATCAGTGCACCGTGCTCGGTAAAGGCGGCCGGAAGCTTTCGCTTTCCGCCCCAACTTGAAGTCGCAAAATGCGACTTCAAGTTTGTAACCTCCTGATGCGTAAGGACAAACATAAACTCCGGCGGGAACCGGCGAGCGTTGCGCCTGACTTGCTCGTTGAGCCTCTTGGTCTCGACACCGTAAAGCCGCGCCAAGTCGGTATCGACGATGACCCGCCTGCGGCGGATCACGAAGATTCGTCTGGTGATCGTTTCAACCGGGTCCATGAGGCATTGCCGGAACAGCGCGGTCCAGCGGGCTCGCCACCCCGCGCCCGCCCTTGTTGAGCACGTGCGTGTAGACCATCGTCGTCGAAACGTCCGAGTGCCCGAGCAGCTGCTGCACCGTGCGGATGTCGTAGCCGCCTTCGAGTAAGTGCGTGGCGAACGAGTGGCGCAGGGTGTGACAGCTCACATGTTTCGCAATCCGCGCCGCCTCCTTGATGCCGCGGATCAGGTAGTTCTCATAGACATGGTGCCGACGGATCACGCCGCTGCGTGGATCAGCGGACCGCTTGTGGGATGGAAACACGAACGTCCAGGCCCACTCGTACGGCGCCCTCGGGTACTTGCGAGCGATAGCGTCCGGCAACTCGACGTCGCCATGGCCTTCGGCCAGATCCCACTCGTGCAGTCGCTTGACCCGTGCCAGATGCGCCTTGAGCGGATCTGTCACCGACCCCGGCAGCATCGTGACCCGATCCTTGCCGCCCTTGCCGTCGCGCACCACGATCTGCCGGTGGCCGAAATCCACATCCTTGACGCGGAGCTTCAGGCACTCCCGGAGCCTTAATCCCGCGCCGTACAGCAGGCTCGCCATGAGCCACTTCGTGCCGTGCATCTGCGCGAGCAAGCGCTGCACCTCGTCTGGCGTGAGCACCGAGGGCAAGCGCGCCGGGCGCTTCGCGCACTCCAGCCCATCGAGCCACGGCAGCGGCTCCGCCAAGACTTCCTTGTACAAAAAAAAGCAGTGCTGACAGCGCCTGATTCTGCGTCGCTGCCGCTACCTCGCGGTCGCGCGCAAGGTAATTGAGGAATGCGGTCACCTCCGCCGCGCCGAGCTTGCGCGGATGCCGCAGGCCGGCGAAATGGACGAACCGCCTGACCCATTGGACATACGTCTCCTCGGTCCGGTAGCTGTAGTGTCGGCGCCGGATTGCATCGCGCAACTGCTCGAGCAGCCTCGGGCGTGCGGCCGGCGCCGGTGGCGCAGCATCTTGGCGGTCCATCCTCCCCCTCCGAAGGTCGAATTGCTCCGGACCTCTATGGGGCGTAACGTATTGACCCAGAGGGAGGATGACAGGCGTGGTTACATCTTGGTCGGTTTGCAAACCGACAAATCTGTCAACTAATTTGTCAACCAATTCACGTTAACCGTCACTTGGAGGGAGGTGCTATGCGCATCACGTCACTGATCGCCACGGGTCTTCTGGTCGGCTGTCAAACGATGCAATCGCCCGGCGACAGAAATGCCGAGATCATGGCGGCCGCTCAGGCTTGGGCGGATTCGTTCAACAAGTGCGACCCTGGCCGTATCGCCGCCCTCTACGACGCAGAACCGATCTTGTGGGGTACCGTGTCACCGACCATCATCTCCAACGCGACAGGCGTGCGCCAGTATTTTGATCGCGTCTGTTCGTCACCCACGCCACCGAAAGTCACATTCACCGAGCAAGTCATTCGCGTCTACGGTGATGCCGCGGTCAATTCGGGCTCGTACACGTTTACAGTGATGCGCGATGGAAAGCCCACTCCATTTCCGGCGCGGTACACCATGGCATATCGCAATACCGGGGGGCAGTGGCTAATCGTCAATCACCACTCGTCAGCGAGACCCGCGCCGCCGAAGCCGTGACGGCTAACTTCGCGCCCAACGCGGACGCGCGCCATGAAGCCAGCGCGCGCCGGTTGGCTCCACGTTATGCCGCATGATGCAGGCCGTTGACGAAAAGGGCGCACTTGAACGAGCTGCGGTCGAGCAGTTCGTAGAGTTATTCAACGCACGGGCTGGTCGAGGCAATCTACGGTTTCATGATCTCCTGCCTCCGCCCCAGCCAGATGCGCGTTGCTCGTTGAGCGATGCCGACCTCTATGTCGAGGTCGCACATGTCTATGGCACTGATGCCGATGCGCGGCTTCTTCTTGGCCGCACTGGGTATGCGGAGCCCTCGCACGAGGAACGACTTCAGTCTAGTTTGGTTCCATTGAACCATCGGGTAATTTCTCGGCTCAACGAGGTTCTCGCCCAGAAATCGACGAAGACATACACGTCATCGCCCATTTGGCTCGTAGTTCGCAATGCTTTCCCTCTCTGGAAAGATACCGATTTTCAGCGGCATCGAAACCAGATTCAGGTTCCCGCACATCGTCCGTTTGCGGAGATATGGCTTCTCTGTGGCCCTCGGGTAGATTTCGGGCTCATGAGGTTGGACAATGCGGCATAACAGCACGCCCCACCCGGACGCGCGCGAAGCGCCGTGCCAATTCAAGCCATCGAGGGCGCGCGCCGGTGGGCGTGGACGTTAGGTTTCGATCTTCCATCCGAGGCACGAAACAATGCACCCGACGGCACAGCAGCTCGGCCTTCATCTTGCTTGGCGCTTCACAGAAGTTCTGCCGGGAACTTTTGAACGCGACCGCAAGGAGGTCGCTGGCATTAAATTCCCAATCGTCGGTCCGTTGCCACCGTATGGGAAGGCAACGCCTCCTCTGGAGGGTAAAGGTCTCACAGGTCCCTATTTGTATGTTCTTTTCGATCAGCTTGGCCTAATCAAGTATGTAGGCGAGGCCACCGAAGAACGGCTGACATCACCGCTCGAGCGCTGGATCCGCCCGAACAAGGAGAAGTCAAAGGAGTATTGGGCGCACGGAACAAACAAGAAGAAACAAACAGCGACGATCACACACATCGCAGAAGGTCTCAACGCCGGGAAGGGTCCCTACTCTCTTTATTTCTCGAACTATCGATATTTCACGGATCGAATGCGTGTTCGAAGCCGGTCCCTCGGGCAGCCATTTACTTCTACTGAGGCGCTTCCTCCTGCTGCGTTCATCCACGCCGTGGAACACGCTCTCATTTACAGATTGCAGCCAGAGTGGAACGACAAGAAGAAGAAATCCCCAGCACTTAAGGCTGTTGCCGACTGCATCGACTACTGGGAGGCGTCTGACGAAACCTAACTACGCGTTCGACTCGGACGCGGTTCAGCGCTGCGCGCTTCACGGCGCCGGTCAACGCGAGCGTTAGCCGTCCGAACGGGACCGTGCACGAGTGAAACTTGAGTGTGAAAAAAGTGTAATCCGCGAGTGGGCGCGAAGTGATAAAGCTGCCCTGGTTCGGTTCGCGAACAACCGAAATATTTGGCGCAACCTCGCGCACGTATTTCCGCATCCTTATACAGACGCCGATGCTGATTGGTGGTTTTCGTTCCTCGCTCAGATGCCAGAGCCTACGTCGTGGGCGATCGAGGTCGATGGTTTGGCCGTCGGGGCCATTGGAGTCACATTAAAGGAGGGCATCTACCTTAAATCCGCAGAGTTCGGCTACTGGTTGGGGGAGCCCTATTGGGGTCGTGGCATCATGACCGAAGCAGTGAAAGCGGTCTCGTCATATGCGATGCGTCGTTTTGGTCTCATCCGCCTTGACGCGCCGGTCTTCGAGTGGAACCCTGCGTCAATGCGAGTACTCGAGAAGTGTGGCTTTGTTCGCGAAGGCGTGCTTCGAGCCAGCGCTGTGAAAGACGGGCAGGTTATTGATCGGGTGCTTTATGCGCTTGTCGACGGAACGGCCGGCTAACCAGTCGCCCAACACGGACGCGCGAGAAGCAGCGCAACTTGTTGTTGCATCGAGCGCGCGCGCCGGTTGGCTTCGGCGTTAGGCCGCATCTTCTGCGCACGCGGCTCTGCTGGTTCCATGGCTCACAACTCTGAATCACGCCCCCTGCACGTAACGAAGGAACTGCAAGCGCACATCGACCGCGAACCACCGGCACTGCTTTGCCACTATACAAATCAGCATGGATTGCTGGGTATTGTCTCGACAGGCCATATATGGGCGACGAGTGTCAACAACCTGAATGATCGAAAGGAATTCGAGTACGCAAAGGAGCTCGTCTCTTCTCTCATCTGCGCGTGCATCGACAATGAGCCTGACGACCGCAAAAGAAGACACCTTGGTTACCTGCGAAATGCAGCCGGAAACGCCGGAATAAATATTTGCGTCGCTTCATGGTCTTCGCGTATTGACGATCTGTCGCAATGGCGCGCCTACAGCGGCGCTGGGACCGGTTACTCGATTGACATGAAGGGCTCTGCGTTGAGAGAGCTTGCAAGGGCGCAGGACTTTATCCTCGCTGAATGCATATACGAGAAGAGCACGCAAGAGCGCATTCTTCGGTCGTTGATAGACGCAAACCTAGTAAGAAACATTGAAGGAGAAGTGGCAGGTTCCCTAGCAGATGAGCACGAGAAATTCATGCTCGAGCAGAATGGGGGTGATTTTGCCTACCATATCAATCGGTACGCCTCACTTTTTAAGCACCCCGGGTTCGCGGCCGAACACGAATGGCGCCTGATCTCTAAACCGATCAATGTCTCTAAGATGGATTTTCGTCCAGGAGTTTCCACCATCGCATCACACTTTCGCTTCTCTCTACAAGATGGCAGTGAGCGTCGAGGTGAGCCTACTATTCGCATCGAATCGGTGCATGTTGGTCCGTGTCCAGAGCCAAGTCTTGCGCAGGCTAAGGTGCGCTTTCTCCTGGCAAAATACAGTCCAGTGTTACATCATCCCGACGTCATAGTTTCTAGCGTGCCATATAGGACGTGGTGATCCTTGAGCTATGCGGCCTAACCCCCCGTTGCAGGCGAAGCGCCATCACGGGTCAGCTCGTTTTGAACCATCACGTTCGGCGCTCGCCTGAACGGGAACGTTAGCCCTCATCCATGAGCGACGAAGTCGAGCGGTACGTTGAAGAGCTACGCCACGCGGTTACCGTCGCCTGGCTGAACTACGAGATCTGGTGGATTTATCAAAGCTCCGATACGAGGCCGGAATACGTCGATACGATGAATAGATACAGCTTGTTCTTTCACACATCGATCCATGCGCATTTCGTTGCTTCGCTCGTCGCCCTCTACCGGCTCTACGAAACGCGGGAGGACACGTACAACATTCCCACGTTTCTGAAGCTACTCCAGGATGGGAGGGCCGTCCCACCGGAAACCATAGACGCACTAAATGACCTGTACGGGCAAGCGAAGCCTCTCTGGGTAAAAGTCAATGTTCTTCGGAACAAGGCGTTTGGTCATCGTTCGAAGGCGCACACTGTGTCAGAAGTCTTCAACGAGGCTGCTGTTAAACCTGATGACCTTCGAGACCTCGCGGAGCTAACGAAGAAACTACTCAACACGGCCACGACGGCGTGGAGAGATACCGCTCACGCTTTTAACCTAAGCTCCCGCCATGACACTCTGCGATTGCTACAGCACCTGAAGGCGCACCATGAGGGCTAACCGCGCAGCCCACGCGGACGCGCGCGCGAGCGCAGCCATTTGGACACACCGTCGGGCGCGCGCCGGTGGCTGCGGACGTTAGACCTCGCAAGGCCACCGCTTGCTGGATGCATATGATGTATATATTATAGCGGCATGCGGTTCCAGCACGACCCCGCAAAGGCCGCGGCAAATCTAAAGAAACACGGGGTTTCATTCGCCGATGCGGAAGGCGTGCTTGAGGACCCGCTCGCGGCCACCGTCGAAGACCCGGATGCCGAGGACGAACCTCGGTTCGTTACGGTCGGACTGGGAAGCGCCGGTAAACTACTTGTGGCGATTTGGACAGAGCGTGACGACGAGTGCCGCTTGATCTCGGTGCGTCGCCCGACGCGAAAGGAGCGGAAACACTATGAGAGCTGAATACGACTTTTCCAAAGGCAAGCGCGGCGCGGTTATCCCGCAAAAAGGCAAGACGCGCATCTCCATCTTCATCGACAACACGGTGCTCGATGGGTTTCGGGCGCGGGCCGAGAAGTCGGGTACCGGGTACCAAACCATGATGAACGATGCCCTCCGGAAGTACTTGTCCGAGACCGACCAGCCGGTTACCGAACGGGCGCTGCGCCAAATCCTGCGCCAGGAGATGCCCGAATACCTGCGAGGTCTAACCGCCGGCTCAACGGCGACCACCCGCAAGCGGGCGGCGCGTTAGCCGGGGCGTTCGGCTGCAGGGGAATGAAAGAAGCCCGCCGAGTCGTTGTAAACGATCTCATGCAGAGGAATTGCATCTATTTCTTGACTGAGCCGATAGGCAAGAACTTTCACGCTGACTTCCGGCCGGAGATAACGCCGAAGCAGATGCTGGCGCTGGGTGTTTTCGGCGGGAAATACATGACGGACTGTGCCGACGAGTTCCCGGAAGACTGGTTTGTACGCGCCAAATTGAATCACGAGCGCCATGTACCTGAACTGAATTTCTTCGGTGTCAACGCCTCGCAGCCATTGTCAGAATGGGAAAAAAAGGGCTGGATCACTCGCGAGGATCCACGTGGGTGGTTTCAGTGGTATTGCAGGTACTACATGGGCAGGCGCAGCCCCGATGACGGGCGCCAGATCAAGCGCTGGATAGGCATGAAAAGGCATATTGCGCAGATCAAGGCGAATTGCGCCAAAGAGGACCTGAATTGCCGGCGGAAACAAAGGCAGGCGTTACTGCATTGGGCGTATGACAGCCGAAAAATCTGATTGGCCGAACCACGCGTTGGAAGGGACGCGCATAAAGCCGCGCGCCCTTCAACGCGGACGTTAGGCTTCACATAGACGCAACATCATGCACATGTCCATCCTCGCCTCTCGCGCTACGTCCCTGAATGCCAAAGTGGGCGCTATTACCATGGCGGTGGCGGCCTTCCTTACGCTGTTGTTGTCGCATCTCTCCACGCCATTGGCACCTCTCCGTTTGTTGGTGCTTGCCGTCGCTGCTTTCGCAGCGTGGTCTTTTTGCGATGAGATGGGCATGCGCAGGCCGCTCAATCGGGCTGGCTTTGTTTTCTTTGCGATTGCGCTCACCGCGAAGGTTCAGCTCGCTGTCGGCGTGGCGCCTGAGCTTGCCGGCCGCTACTACCTTCTCTACGCCGCGTTCCTTCTCGCCGCACTACTGTTTTGGTCTGTCGCGCTCCTCCATCGGCAACGCACACTCAAGCTCGTGGGAGCAGTCGGTGTCCTTGCCAGCCTTGCACCAATCGTCGCTGTGGTCGTCGGACACGTTGCGCTCGGGGCCGGCGCATTCCTCGGTGTCGGAGCGCTGCTGTCGGCCACGGAAGGCGTGGCACCGACCGATCTTGCCTTTGTCACACTGATCGAGCGAATCTTTGGTCTTTGGGCCTACTTTGCAGCGTGGCTCCTGTGGCGCGGGCATATTCGTGCGTCGGCCCCGTCGCAGTGAAGCCTAACCACCCATTGCAGGCGACGCGCAAGAAGCCGCGCGCCTGAATGGGAACGTTAGCCGTCGCAATCACGATGAGTAACCCTTCGATCCGACGCGGAACGCCCCCGGATGCCGAACGAATCAGCAGGCTTATAACTGCACTGTCCGAAGAGTTTATCGTGGGCGAATTCACGGCTGAAGGACGCGCGCACTTCTTGCGTGAACACTCGGCGACCGAAGTGAATCATCGTCTCCGCGGCGACTTTCGCTTCTATCTTGCCGAAGACGGTGATGAGCTTGCTGGGGTTGCCGCTATCCGTTCAAACGCTCACCTGTATTACCTTTTCGTCGCCAAACCGTTTCAAGGAACAGGGTTGGCGCAGCGTCTTTGGATACAACTGAAGGAAGATTCCTTAGCCTTGGGAAATCCTGGCACATTTACCGTCAACGCGTCCAACTATGCAGTTCGTGCTTACGAAAAGCTCGGATTTCGGAGGATTGAGCCGACGAGAGAGAAGAATGGCGTGCTATATAACCCCATGCAATTTGTCGGCGCCGGCTAACCCGGCGCCCAACCCGGACGCGCGCCATAAAGCCGGCGCGCGCCGGCTGGCTCCACGTTGGGCTGCAACACGGGGTGTCGGAAATGACGCGCGAGCGTAAGGACACTTGGGCGGCTGGCAAACTCTACGAACCCTACGTGGGGCGTTGGAGCCGCCTCGTCGCGAAGGATTTCTTGGCGTGGGTCGCGGTGCCACCGGACCTAGATTGGTTGGACGTTGGATGCGGAACGGGAGCTCTTACCGAACTAATCCTTCAGCAGACCCAGCCGCGCTCCGTGAGGGGCATGGATCCCTCCGCGGGGTTCGTTGAGCATGCAAAGACCCATATCACCGATGCACGCGCAACGTTTGATGTGGCTGATGCTCAATCGCTACCACTGGAATCCGCATGTTTTGACGCTGCTGTCGCAGGTCTGGTTCTGAATTTCGTGCCAAAACCATCGCTTGCGATTGGTGAAATGGCACGTGCGGTACGGCCTCGCGGTGTGGTGGCTGCTTACGTCTGGGATTACGCCGGGAAAATGGAGCTGATGCGCTACTTCTGGGATGCAGCGATCGAATTGGATCGAGCCGCCTTTGAGCTGGACGAAGGGCGCCGGTTTCCGCTTTGCCAGCCAGGTCCCTTGACCGCGCTGTTTACACAGGCTGGATTGCGTGACGTCCAGGTCCGCTCGAATGATGTTCCCACCAGATTCCGCGATTTCGACGACTATTGGACGCCGTTTCTCGGCGGCCAAGCACCGGCCCCGGGATACGCGATGTCGCTGAACGAAGAGCGGCGCGGCGCCTTGCGGGACCGGATCCGGGCCAAGCTTCCGATAGCAAGCGACGGCTCCATCGAACTGATCGCGCGCGCCTGGGCCGTTCGCGGTCGAACACCGCAGCAGGAGTGATCGTGAGGCGCATTGCAGCCCAACCATTCGGTGCAGCGGACGCGGCAAACGCACCGCGCCGCTGACCGACACGTTAGGCGTCACACAAAAAGCCACTATGCGCTTTCCTAGCTTCGTATCCCTCGCTGCCGCAGCATTCGTCGTTCTCGGCGCCACATCAGTTGCAGCGCAAGACGCTGCGCGGGGCGGCCCGCTCTTCGATGAGTTGGCCCGCATGGACAAAGAACTGTTCGACGCAGCCTTCGTGACCTGCAGTGCTGATCGATTCCGCGCTCTCTTTACAGAGGACGCAGAGTTCTATCACGACCGAACAGGCGCATCGGTTGGCGAGGCTGTGCGAACGCTCAAGTCATGTCCTCGAGACAACGGAGTCACACGCACTCTCGTACCGGGAAGCCTCGAGGTCTACCCGATGCAAAGCTACGGAGCTATACAGATCGGGCGGCATGTCTTCGCCCGCAAAGGCGAGCCAGGTTCTGAGGACGCTAAGTTCGTGCATCTCTGGAAGCAAGAGAACGGAGTGTGGCGTCTGGCCCGAGTCTTGAGCTTCGATCATCGGCCGTCGACCCAAGAGAAAAAGACAAACTGAGCCTGCACCCGGTGACGCCTAACCCCTCACTCAACCGGAGCACCAACGGCGGGCCACCAGGCCCGGTCTGGCGGTACGCGGTACATTTTCGCCAGTCCGGGCCTGGCGTCCCACCGTCGGTGCCCGGTTAGCTCGAACGTTAAACCGCGCCAAAATCAGTTGCGGCACATACGGCATTGCCGTATCATTCCCGGATGTTCGAATTCATCGAGACGCCCTTCTTCACGAAGGTGCTCTCTCGGTACATCTCGGACGATGAGTACGCGAAACTGCAGGCCCATCTATGCACGCACCCCGAGTCAGGAGCCGTAGTAGCGGGCTCCGGAGGCGTGCGCAAGATGCGCTGGGGTACGGGAGGACGTGGCTAGCGTGGTGGTTTGCGCGTGATCTACTACCTTCGCAGATCGCGTACCGAGATCTGGATGCCCACGCTCTACGCAAAGAATGTGCGTGAGAACATCGCAGCCCACGTGCTGAAGGAGATGAAGGAGGCATTTGACGATGAAGAAAAACGCTGAACGGAAGGTGGCGAATTGGGAGAAATCCCGAAACATCGGCGCCGAAATTCTTCAGGGCATTCGTGACATCAAGGCCGGCCGAGTCGGTCGGCGATTCACGGTGGATTCTTTCGCAATCGTTCGCGCGCGCGAAAAGTCCGGCCTGTCACAGTCTCAGTTTGCCACGCTACTCGGCGTCTCGATCCGCACGCTCCAGGAGTGGGAACAGGGGCGGCGCGAACCGAGTGCCGCCGCGCAGACCCTGATCAAGGTCGCCGAAAAGCATCCCAAAGTTCTTCGGGAGCTCGTCGTGTGATTCCGGCGCGGTTTAACAGCGCAGCCCACGCGGACGCGCGCGCAAGCGCCGCCATTTGGACTTGCCGCCAGGCGCGCGCCGGTGGCTGCGAACGTTAAACGGTAAGGGAGCTCCGTGCCCGAACTGAGCCGCTTCCTCGGAATCGTGATCTACATGTACTACCGGGAGCACGCCCCACCGCATTTCCACGCGGAGTACGCAGAGTTTGAAATCACCGTAGAAATTGCGACGGGCGTAGTTACGGGGAAGTTTCCCCGTCGCGCGCTGAACCTGGTGCTGGAGTGGTACTCTTTGCACAAGGCTGAGCTTGCCGAGGATTGGTCTCTTGCTGAAGGCAAGCAGCCGCTCAAGACCATTGACCCGCTGGAGTGATGCCATGTTTCTTCACGTTCTTGAGGCGCGATACGTTCGGGACCACGTGTTGTGGCTGAGATTCAATGACGGCATGGCCGGAGAAGTTGATCTTTCGTCTGAGCTGGATGGGCCGGTTTTCGGTCCGCTGCGGGACGTCGAGCGGTTCAAGCAGTTCTCTGTTGCCTACCACACGCTCACATGGCC
>ORMF010084994.1_pt1 | contig 12153 bp, 14 predicted proteins | sample 1779871 | NCBI WGS metagenome assembly ORMF01 (sample SAMEA104232316, study PRJEB22302) | groundwater metagenome | biome: forest; feature: aquifer; material: groundwater | place: USA | collected 2011-08-07 | depth 5.4 m | reverse complement strand
TCGGCTACCCTCGTCTACGAAGAGGGTTGCCAGAAGTGCTACTCCTGCGGGTTTAGTGAGTGTTAGGCCGTATGTCGAATATCTGCTCAATCTTAACGGTTTGTAAAAGTGGAGACTTGAGGTCTCGCAGGAGGACGTCATATGTCGATCAAATCAGATAAGTGGATCAAGCGGGTGGCGGCGAAGCATCAGATGATCGTTCCGTTCGAGGAGGGACAGATTCGGGACGGGGTAATCTCCTATGGTCTCTCGTCGTATGGGTACGACATCCGAGTGGCGAACGAGTTCAAGATCTTCACCAACGTCAATACGACTATTGTGGACCCGAAATGCTTCGACGAGCGCTCGTTCGTCGATTTCAAGGGCGATGTCTGCATCGTCCCGCCCAACTCCTTTGCCCTCGCCCGAACCGTCGAGTATTTTAGGATTCCGCGGAATGTACTGACAATTTGTTTGGGGAAATCGACGTATGCGCGTTGTGGTGTTATCGTGAATGTCACCCCGTTCGAGCCGGAGTGGGAGGGGTTTGCGACCCTCGAGATCAGCAATACCACACCGTTGCCCGCCAAGATCTATGCCAACGAAGGGATCGCCCAAGTGATCTTTTTTGAGAGCGATGAGCCGTGCCTCGTGTCGTATGCGGACAAGAAAGGGAAATACCAGGCCCAGCAAGACATCACGCTGCCGAAAATCTAGCCAAGACCTTTCCTCATTTTCTCACTCTCTTTTGTTGAGGAGTCACAGCGCGGTTCGCAAGTATTCACAATCATTACTTAAGTCAGTCGCTGTCTCGCTTGTAGTTAACGATTTCGTCATGAAAAAAAGTTTGACTTTGTGTACGATTATTGTTGACACAGACAGAACGGTCGTTGTATAGATATCAACAACGATGAGGTGTGCAGTTGTTGATCCGGTTGTTTTCATCAGAAACACGTGTGAGTCTTCTCACCTTTTTTTTCACTAGGTTGGATAAGCGCTTTTACGTCAGAGAGTTGGCGCGACACCTTGGACGGGATATCTCTGGGGTCAAGCGGGAGTTAGACAATCTGGAGAGGGCTGGTTTGTTGGCTAGCGAAAAGGTCGGAAATCTTCGGTACTACCGGGTAAATAAGGCGTCGCCCATTTACACCGAGATCAAGGGGGTCGTCGCCAAGACTACTGGCATTCATGCGAGTCTCCGAGAAGGACTCAGAAAAATTAAAGGGATCCAGACGGCTATGGTCTATGGGGCAGAGCAGCACGAGGCCGAAGAGGGTCTTGGCCCCATTCGGCTGATGGTCATTGGACAGGTTGATTTGAACGATCTTAATGATACCATTAGGGGGCTGGAGAGCCGGTTAAATCGCGAGATTAACTACCTGGTGTTCGATGGGGCCGAATATCAACGGAGAAAGACGGAGGATGACCCGTTCCTCGTTGAAGTCCTCAAGGGCCGAAGGGCGATTCTGATCGGAACGGACGATGGCTTATGAGGAGCTTCGGGAGCGCGGCTTGGTCGAGGAGATCAGACCTGACTTCCGCCAGGTCTTGACGTTGTTGACAAGGGCTATGAAAGATCTGTCGACGGCCAAGGCCAATGTGAGCATCGACAAGGAGTGGGCATATACCATCGCCTACCAGGGAATGCTGGGGGCCGCTAAGGCGTTAGTAACGGCTGAAGGGTGGCGACCAAGGGGTCGTGATCAGGCCAGAACGGTTATCATGCTAGTGGGGGAGCTTCTGGGTGAAGAGGGGCGATCTCTGGTCAATGGCTTCGATCGGATGCGTCGCAAACGGCAGGACTTTATGGAAGAACCTCAGACCCCGATCCCACGGTATGAGGTCGAGGGGGCGCTGAAAGACGCACAGGCCCTAATTGAAAGGCTCGTAGATCTCGCCCGCGAGAAAAATCCGCAGTTAGCGTTCCTGTAGCGAGGCCGAGGACGGAGCCGATAGCGTGGAAAGGAGGTGATAGACTGAATGGCAGCACCGAAGAAGGCAGCACCGAAGAAGGCAGCACCGAAGACGGCAAAAAAGACAGGGAGGGGTTGCTAGCCTCGCTTAGCGGTGTGAGAGGCCCTAACCACGAAAGGAGGTGAGAAGCACGATGGCAGCGAAGAAGAAGGCCGCAACAAAGAAGGCAGCCAAGAAGAAATAGGAACGCTGCAAGACCTTGGTGGCCGAAATCGATCCCGAGGAGCCGAAGATGAAACGGCTCGATATTGGGCGGGCTGGGGATTGATCACCAGGGAAGAGTTAGTCGACTGCTGTAAAGGTGAGAGAGCGCCGCCCACTGCTGGGGGGTATCCCCCCCCAGCCGGAATTATCATACCTTATCTTATAGTTTTAGACATCATAGTTGAATGATCGAAGCAAGCGCGTGTGAAGTTGCAACGGGGGAGTTGGAAATTGTGCATCAGAAGGCTCGGAGGAAGTGTCGGCTGATCCCTAAAGGATGCCGCCGTTGTTTACTGTTTTCTCTTACCTCTGGTGGTAACCAATGCTATATCATCTTTTGTGTGAGGAGCTTCTCCATGTTCGCCTATTTGTGCTCTGAATTATCTCCTCGCTGAGGGTGCCAAATCCCTATTCTACGTGACAAGCGTTCTTAGCGCTCCCCTCGCCGTTACGTCTATCCCACGATGGTGAACTCCTCTTTCTGGTCGTAACGGTGCTATAGCTCTTACCCTGCCGTGTGTACCGATTACGGCTACAGGTCCTACTGCATGCCGCTTTAGCCATCCAATGAGATTCTTCTAAACGGCCTTGCTGGTGTAACGGCGCGGTCCTTCTTCTTACTCGTCGGGATTGTCTCCAAGCTAAGACAACGAAACCGGCAGAACCGCTCCACATCTCTTTACATCAGCTCCACTTTGTGTTATAGGAAGTCAGGAATGCGAACGACTAGGTATGTATGGTTAGTGTGGATCGTAGCGGTATCGATAGCCGCAACTTGTGCTTTTGGGCTGGCTAGCGGTGCGTCGTCGGCGTTTGGAGAGGGACAACCCGGCTCCATGGCAGACGTCAAGATCACCAGGTTTCATTTAGTGGAAACGAAGGCTAGCAAGACACTCTGGGAGGTTTGGGGCGACCGCGGTGAGGTCTTTGAGAAGATAGACGTCGCGAAGGTGATGAAGGTCTCCAATCAGGTGACCGTCGTGATCTATTCTGAGGAGGGCAAACTGACGGTCCGATCGGATAGCGCTACGCTGAACACGCGGACGAAAGATATCCATATGGAGCGCAATGTTACGGCGATCTCGGAGCAGGGCAATAGTCTGCAAACCCAGTCCCTGGACTGGTCGGCCAAGGATCGTCGAGTGTCCACTCGATTGCCTGTTAGGTTGGTAAAGGACGGGCTGGTGAGTTCTGGAGTGGGAATGGAGGCAGATGCCGATCTTGAACGTGTGAGGTTTTTGAGTCGTGTGCAGTCGCATGTGATTCTGGGTAATGTCGAGCTGGCGCCAGAAGAGCGTTCTGGTTCGCGAAACAGAGGAGCTCAATGATCCACCGCAGATGGATTGCTGTAGTCATTGTACTGATGAATCTCGTCTTGCTGGTCGATTCCGGGCGCGCCCAGGAGCAGCAGAAAGGAAAGAGCCCGACCACGATTACCTCTGACAGCTTGGAGGTGAACCGGAAGCTCCATACTGCGGTCTACGCAGGGAACGTGATGGCTGATGACAAGGAGAAGGATCTAGTCATCCTCTCTGACAAGATGGAGTTCTTCTTCGATGAGAAGAATGAGCGGATCGAAAAGGGGCTGGCTACCGGAAACGTCAGGCTCACTACAGGGGAAAGAAAGGCCACCGCCGACCAACTCGAGCTGTTTCCCAATGAAGATAAGGCGGTCCTCACGGGAAATCCCAGGGTCTGGCAAGATAACGATCTGATCACCGGAACGAAGATTACCGTGTTCTTGAAGGAGGACAGGGCAATCGTTGAAGGCGGTCCCTTAAAGCGCGTGACGGCTATCCTCTACCCCAGGCCTGAGGGGGCGGAGCGGTCGAAGCCGGAGGCGCCTGGGAAGGCTGACAAACCGGCGGCGCCGAAGGGGGGTTCCTGAATCAGGATGGAGCGGACCCTTCGGGCAGACAACCTCGTCAAGTCGTTCAAGGGTCGAACGGTCGTGGCTGGCGTCAGTATCGGTCTCGAAGCCGGGGAAGTGGTTGGCCTGCTGGGGCCCAATGGCGCCGGAAAGACGACGACCTTCTACATGGTCCTTGGGTTGCTGAAGCCGGATAGTGGCCGGGTCATGTTAAATGGGGAAGATGTCACTGACCTTCCAGTGTACAAACGGGCCCGCAAGGGTTTAGGGTTTCTCCCGCAGGAGCCCTCGATCTTCCGCAAACTGACAGTCGAACAGAACGTGATGGCTATCCTCGAGATCCTGGACCTGTCAGAAGAAGAGCGACAGCAACGGCTTAAGAGCCTCCTTGAGGAGTTGGATCTCACCCACCTTGCCAAGAGCAAGGCCTACACGCTATCAGGTGGCGAACGTCGCCGAGCGGAGATCACCAGATCCTTGGTGACCTCCCCGGATTTCATGCTGCTGGACGAGCCGTTTGCGGGAATTGATCCTATTGCGATAGCCGATATCCAGGCCATCATTGCCAGGCTCAAAATGAGGGGAGTTGGGGTCTTGATAACCGATCACAACGTGCGTGAGACCTTGCAGATCGTTGATCGCGCGTATCTGATCCACGAAGGCAAGGTATTGGTCTCCGGCACCGCCCAGGAGTTGGCATCCGATGAGCGGGCCAGGGAGATCTACCTGGGCGAACGATTTAGTCTGTAAGGATGAACGCTATGGCGTTTGAAGCGAAGCTCAGTCTGCGACAGATGCAGAAGATGGTCATGACGCCGATGCTGCAGCAGGCGATCAACCTCTTGCAGCTATCGCGGATGGAGCTGCTTCAGGCGGTGCGGCAGGAGGGGGAGGAGAATCCGGTCCTGGAAGAGATGATAGAGGAAACGGAGGAGATGGACGATTTATCAGCGTTGAAGTCCGTTGCTGAGGAGCCGACGGCCGAGCGCAATGGGGAAGGCCAGGCCGCAGAAATCGATTGGGAAAGTTATCTTCAGGACGCCTCAGACTATCGGCCATCTATCCAATATGAGTCGGTCGATCGCTTCGATAGCGAAAGCTTACTCACCAGGCGGGGCTCCCTCCAGGACCATCTGCTCTTTCAGCTTAACCTGACCGCCAAGGACCCCGAATTGCTGTTCTGGGGCGCGCTCATTGTCGGCGATCTCGATGACAACGGGTATCTCCGCCATAGCGTGTGGGAATTATTCGCGTCTGGCTATCGGTGGCGGGCTGACATCAACAAAGAGTCGGTTGGGGCGGCCCTTCGACTTATCCAGGGTTTCGATCCTGCCGGAATGGGGGCGCGTGATCTCCAGGAATGCTTGCTCATTCAGCTCAGGACGCGGCCGGGGGGGCATGCGGTGGCGGAGGCCATTGTCAGCAGCCACCTCCATGACGTGGAGCACCACCGATTCGGGAAAATTGCGGCTGCGCTGGGGGTCTCGCTCAGAGAGGTGCAAGAGACGGTGACGCTCATCGCCTCTTTGGAACCCAAACCAGGAAAAAACTACAGCAGTGAGGAGCCCCAATATATTACGCCCGATGTGTATATTCTCAAGATCGATGGGCGATTGGTAGTGGCGCTGAATGAAGACGGTCTCCCACGCCTTCGAGTCAGTGGATATTACCGGCAGATCCTGTCCAAACAAGCGCTCGCATCGCGCGAGGCCAGGGGTTACGTTGAAGAGAAGATGCGCTCTGCCCTGTGGTTCATCCGGAGCATTGAACAGCGGAAACGGACGCTTGTAAAGGTAAGCGAAAGCCTGGTGAAATATCAGAGGGATTTCTTCGAGTACGGGATCTCCCATCTCAAGCCCCTGACGCTGCGCGAAGTAGCCGATGACATCTCGATGCATGAGTCCACCGTCAGTCGGGTTACCACGAACAAGTATGTCCAGACCCCGCAGGGACTGTTCGGGCTGAAATACTTTTTCCACTGTGGTGTTCCATCAATCGTTGGTGAAGCCGTCTCTTCTCGTAGGGTAAAGGACATGGTTCGCCGATACTTGACCAAAGAAGACTCTCGCAAGCCGCTGAGCGACCAGAAGATCGTGGAGATCCTGGCGAGAGTTCACGGAGTCGAGATCGCCCGTCGAACCGTGGCCAAGTATCGTGGTCAGCTCAAGATCCCCTCATCCAATCAACGTCGCGACGTGTAATACGGTACAGAGGCATCTCAATTCTTTGTCGAGGAGTCAACTGATGCAGATTACCATTACTACTCGCAATCTCGAAAACACCGAAGCCCTCAAACGTTACGCGGAGGAGAAGATCGCCCGCCTACAGAAGTTCGTGGATCAGATTACCTCAGTCCATGTCGTCCTCTCAGTCGAGAAGCATCGACAGATCGCGGAGGTTACGCTCCACGTACGAGAGCATACTATCCGGGGAGAAGAATCGAGTGCTGACCTGTATTCTGCCATCGACCTCGTGGCCGACAAGATTGAACGCCAGATCATTCGCTATAAGGAGAAGGTTGTGGATCACTCCGGTCGAGGCTTGGGCCGGTCGCGTTCAAGGGAAGAGCTAGCGCCTGCGGAGGATGAGTCCTTTTTGGAGGATGGTCCCCGCATCGTCAAGACCAAGAGTTTCGCCATAAAACCGCTATCTCCTGATGAGGCCGCCGTCCATATGGACCTGTTGAGCCATAATTTCTTCGTGTTCCGAAATGCCCGGACGCAGGAGGTTAATGTCCTGTATCGAAGACGTGATGGGGATTACGGCTTGATCGAACCCACGAGTTGAGCGCCGCTGCCCTGCCGCCGCCCGCGTCATTGCGAGGGAGCGTGTGAGCCGAAGCCCATAGCGAAGCGAAGGGGACCGAAGCAATCTCCCACTGAACGTACGGTGAGATTGCCGCGCTCCCTTCGGTCGCTCGCAATGACGGAGCCAGTGGGTTGGAGGGTCGCCCTAGACTTTCATGCCGATGGGCGCACCGCAGGCGCACGGTGTATTGGCCTAAAGATTCGGTGACGAGGGAGTGATCTCATGGCGAATGTGAAGGGTGCGATGGAGTGAAGGCAGCTGAGTTTGTGATTATCACCGGCGTGTCCGGGGCCGGCAAGAGCCAGGCGATCAAGTGTTTGGAGGACATCGGCTTTTTCTGTATCGATAACCTACCGACCACATTAATTCCCACCTTCGTTCGGCTCTGCACGCAATCGGAACATGCGATTGAGCGGGTTGCCCTTGTCATCGACGTTCGGGAGGGCGAATTTCTTGCGTCGCTGTTCGACATTCTGGGGATGCTTCGGGCTGAAGGGCATGCCGTCAAGATCGTTTTCCTGGACGCAAGCAATGAGGTCCTTGTGCGGCGCTTTAGCGAGAGCCGCCGCCCGCACCCACTCGCGGCCGGAAAGTCGGCCCTGGTCGGGATCGCGGCGGAGCGACAGATGCTGACTCGCCTTCGGGACGAGGCGGATCTCATTATTGATACGAGCACCCTGACTATTCATGACCTGAAACGGTTCCTCTCTCAGGCATTCGTGATGGAGCGGCCCACAGTCAAGATTGCCGTCTCCCTGGTCTCTTTCGGCTATAAGCATGGACTGCCGTTTGACGCTGATCTGGTCTTTGATACGCGATTCCTACCCAGCCCTCACTTTATCGATGACCTGCGGCCACTGACCGGTCTTGATTCCCAGATCGGTGAGTTTCTCATGCGAGCTTCTGTGACCAAGCCTTACCTTGAGCGTCTGATGGATTTGCTTGACTTCGTGACCCCTCTCTGCGAAGAGGAAGGTCGCGCTTATCTGACCATCGCACTCGGCTGTACCGGCGGTCGCCACCGTTCGGTCTTTCTCGTGGAACAGCTCGCCGGCCATTTGCGTGAGTGCGGCTACCTGATCAACGTCCGACACCGTGACATCGAAAAGGCCTGAGCATGCACTCACCCTGTGCAGGGCTAGGGGAGAGCGTGTAGGCGACGCAGGGTCCCTCGACCCGGATCTAAAAGAGCGGGACCGGACCGATGGGTGCCGGGGCATGTCGCCCACGGGCCGGCTTCTCATGATGGGTGCCTCTGCCGGTCCCACCAACATGGGGGTCGACGAAGCGCTCGCTACCTTGTGTCGGGATGGTGCAACCCTACGCTTTTACGCATGGGAGGCCCCGACACTTTCCATCGGTTACGCTCAGTGCAGCAGCGAAATCGATCTAACGGCCTGTCGCAAGTCTACGGTATATCTGGTACGTCGTCCTACGGGCGGGCGAGCCGTGCTGCACCAGCAGGAGCTGACTTACAGTCTAATCCTTCCCCTGCGCCCACCCTGGGCGACGCTCTCGATCGCAGAAAGTTATCGCCGGATCAACGTGTGCTTGCTTCGGGGCCTTGAACTACTCGGTCTAGAGGTGAGGGTTGGGCGCCGCCCCAGACAGGTTAAGGGAGCGCTGTCCCCGTTCTGCTTTGCAGCCATCTCGCAGCATGAGGTTTTAGTAGGCATGAAAAAAGTGATCGGTTCAGCGCAGCGGCGATTTCCAACGGCGCTTCTCCAACAGGGGAGTATCCTGTTGGATTTCGACCCTGCCGGTATCCTTGATCTCCTGCGCCCCACCGAGCGGGCCGCAGCAGCAGGCGCTCTCGGGACAGTGGGCTCACTGCGGGAAGCGCTGGGACGACTTCCAAACCGTCTGGAAGTGGAGACGGCGATAAGGGACGGGTTTGCCAAGGAGATGGGGGTCGAATTCGTGGAAGGTGAGCTTCGGCCAGAGGAGTTCCGGCTGTCGGCGGAGTTAGCCACCACCCGCTATGCCTCAGAGAGCTGGACCCTCCGTCGCTGATAGTGTGCGGGATCAATCTTGACAGCTTCCTTAGGCCTTTGCTACGGTATCTTTACTACGCCATGCCCATATCTGTAGGAGCTTACGGTCTACGGGGGAGCGGGTAGGAGCGGGTAGTGAGCATTGAAGAGTGGAAGGCCATTAGAAGAGCGATGGCGCTGACCCTGTCAGATCCACAGGAAGCGAATAGTGATTGAACACGGCAGACGCGATCAAGAAGAGGCGATGGAAGTCGCGCGAGATTTCAAAGGGCCTGGAGTCCTCATGAACCTGCCCAACAAGCTCACGCTTGGCAGGATCTTCCTGGTTCCCTTCATCATCGTCTTCCTGGTCGTGGGAGAGAAGGTTCCAAATTACACCGCGGGCGCCATCTTTCTTGCCGCGGTCCTGACCGACTGGCTGGATGGCCAGATCGCTCGCAACACTCGGCAGGTGACCACGCTGGGCAAGTTGCTTGACCCGATCGCCGACAAGCTGCTCATCTCCACTGCCCTCATCGCGCTGGTGCAGGTGGGGCGTGCGCCGGCCTGGATGGTCGTCCTGATCGTGGGCCGTGAGCTGGCCATCACCGGGCTCAGAACGATCGCCGCCTCACAGAGCGTCATCATCCATGCAAGCGACTTTGGAAAGTACAAGATGCTCGCAGAGGTGGCGGCGGTGAGCTTCCTGATCCTCGACTGGCCACCGGAGTGGGGTTTCATTGCCATTCCCTCCCTGGGAGTTCTCTGTCTGTGGGGAGCGATTGCGTTGAGCATCGTCTCTGGCATCGACTATTTCTTGAAGTTCTGGAAGGTTATCGACCTGAGCCGATAAACCTTTTCATATCTGGAGGGCAATGAGCGTAGGCTTCTGGCTCGTTCCGCTGGGGTATCTCGCCGGTTCCATCCCGTTCGGCCTCCTGATCGCCAGGGTGTCGAAGGGAGTAGATGTGCGTACTGTCGGGAGCGGTAACATCGGTGCCACCAATGTCTTTCGGGTCGTGGGCTCTGGGGCTGGCGCTATCACCCTTGCTTTGGACGCGCTGAAAGGGTGGGCGCCTGTCGCATTGAGTAAGCTCCTTGGCGCGCCTGAGGTGCTCGTTGCCACGGTAGGGCTGGCTGCATTTTTGGGTCATCTGTATCCGCTCTTTCTCGGCTTTCGCGGGGGGAAGGGAGTCGCCACCGCCTTGGGGGTGCTGCTCGCGCTGTTTGCGAAGATCGCTTTGCTGATTGTGGGTGTTTGGTTGTTGATCGCTGCCCTCTTTCGCTATTCGTCTCTTGCCGCTGTCGGCACCTGCATCACGTGCCCCCTTCTCGCCTGGGTTCTTGATGGCCGACCGCCCTATGTGGGCTTGACGATTATTATCTGCGGGTTCATCCTCATCCGGCACCGGGAAAATCTGGGACGCCTTATGGCGGGGGAAGAGGGGAAGATCGGACAAAAGCTGCAGGGAGCGGATCTGCCTCGGCACGATCGGCTCGCCTCGTAGGAACAAGACATGTCTCTCATCGTTCAGAAATACGGCGGTAGCTCCGTAGCGGATGTCGAACGAATCAAAAACGTGGCGCGTCGAGTGGTGGAGACTAAGCTCCAGGGGCACGACTTGGTCGTGGTGGTCTCAGCCATGGCTGGAGAGACGGACCGCCTGTTAGGTCTTGCCGCCAAGATCTCCGATACTCCGGATGAACGCGAGCTTGACGTCATCGTGACCACCGGAGAACAGATCTCGATCGGTCTCCTGTCGCTGGCCATCCAACAACGCGGGCACAAGGCCCGCTCTTTTACGGGAGCCCAGGTCAGGATCCAGACCGACACCGCCCACACCAAGGCAAAGATCGTGAGTGTCGAGGTTGACCGGGCACAACAGGCGCTTCGGGAAGGAGCCATCGTCATCGTCGCCGGGTTCCAGGGGGTGACGGCGGAAGAGGACGTGACGACGTTGGGACGTGGTGGATCAGACCTGACGGCGGTGGCCATGGCGGCGGCCCTGAAGGCCGACCTCTGCGAGATCTATACCGATGTGGAGGGGGTCTACACCGCCGACCCGAATGTTGTTCCAGAGGCGAGGAAGCTCGGGAAGATCTCCTATGATGAGATGCTCGAGATGGCTAGCTTGGGGGCGAAGGTGCTTCAAGCTCGGGCGGTAGAGTATGCCAAGAATTACGGCGTGCCGGTTCACGTCCGTTCCAGTTTCAATTCAAACCAGGGGACACTGGTGGTTCAGGAGGATGCGGAGATGGAGAGGGTAGTGGTCTCTGGGATCGCCTGCGACAGAAACGAGGCGAAGATTACTGTGCTGCGCGTGGCGGATCGTCCGGGGATCGCAGCCAAGCTGTTCGGCCGGGTTGCGGAGGCCAACATTGTGGTGGATATGATCGTCCAAAACATCAGCCAGGATGGGACTACCGATATCTCGTTCACGGTCCCGAAGTCGGACTTTCCTAAGGCGATGCGGCTCCTAAACGGGGTGGCTCAGGAGATCGGCGCTCAGCAGGTTGAGGGTGACGACAGGATCGCCAAGGTCTCCATCGTGGGGGTGGGGATGCGGACTCACTCCGGGGTGGCTGCGAGGATGTTTGAGGCCCTGGCACGCGAGAACATTAACATCACAATGATTAGCACCTCCGAGATCAAGATCTCCTGCCTGATCGATGCCAAGTACGGAGAGCTGGCTGTCCGGATTCTGCACGAGACCTTCGGCCTGGCCGAGCGCAACGTGGTCGAGGATCGCGCGTGAAGGGGACGTACACCAGGCGCGAGGCGATCGTTGCCGGCCTCTTTGGCGTGGCTGTCGCTGGCATTGTGTGGGGTCCTGTCATTCTTCGTCCGTTCGGCTCTGCCCCTGCCATTGATCTTCGAACGCTCCAGCTTCAGCAAGACCAGCCCGCTGTGCAGGCTTCTCTGTCGCCTCCGGCCAGGGTCACAAAGGCAAAACCGACCAGCCGGGTGGACATTAACCATGCGGATGCCGTAACGCTTCAGACGCTGCCAGGGATCGGTCCGACACTGGCCCAGCGGATTATCACCCATCGGAAGGGCTATGGCCGGTTTATAGACGCTGACGGGCTTAGGGAAGTTGAAGGGATCGGCCTGAGGCGATTTGAGAAGCTTGAGCCCTGGATCGAGGCGCGCTGAGCGATGAGCTATCGAGTTCGCCTGGAGATGTTTGAGGGCCCCCTGGATCTCTTGCTCTATCTGATTCAGGTCAACGAGATCGACATCTACGACATCCCCATTGCCAAGATTACCCAGGAATACCTGGGATGCTTGGCCGGGATGGAGGATCTTGATCTGGAGATCGCAGGAGAGTTTCTGGTGCTGGCTGC
>ORMF011878890.1_pt1 | contig 12156 bp, 10 predicted proteins | sample 1779871 | NCBI WGS metagenome assembly ORMF01 (sample SAMEA104232316, study PRJEB22302) | groundwater metagenome | biome: forest; feature: aquifer; material: groundwater | place: USA | collected 2011-08-07 | depth 5.4 m | reverse complement strand
TGGAAGCGGCCGTTCTCGATGAAGATCTCGCCGGTGTGCGATCCGGCCACGATCACGCCGGCCACGTAGATGCCGGGAATGTTGCTCTCGAGCGTCTCGGGATCGCAAACCGGCCGGTGCTGCTCGGAGGAGAGCTCGATGCCGATGCTGGTGAGAAAATCGTAATCGGGGTGATATCCGGTGAGCGCGAAAACGAAATCATTATCCAAGCGTAGCGAGCCCTTCGGCGTGTCGAGCACCACGAAGTCGGGGCCGATTTCCAAAACCGAGCTGTTGAAATAGGCAGTGATCTCGCCAGACCTGATGCGGTTCTCCACGTCCGGGCGCACCCAATATTTGACGTTCGCGTGCATCTGGGCGCCGCGGTGGACCAGCGTCACGCGAGCGCCATGCCGCCAGAGATCGAGCGCGGCTTCCGCGGCCGAATTCTTGCCGCCCACGACGATCACATTGTTGTCGAAGTAAGGGTGCGCTTCGCGATAGTAATGGAAGACTTTGGGAAGGTCTTCGCCGGGGACGCCGATCTGGTTGGGGAGGTCGTAATAACCGCTGGCGACGATGATTTTGCGGGCGCAGTAGTCGTGAATGTGGCCCTGGCGATCGGTGGCGGCAACGTGAAAGTCGCCGTCTTCGCCGTTGATGGTCTTCACCCAATGGTACTGGCAAATCTGCAAGTCGTAGTGCTGGGCGGCGCGCCGGTAGTAGTCGAGGGCTTCCTGGCGAGTGGGCTTCACCAACGAAGTGGTGAAGGGGATGTCGCCGATCTCCAGCAACTCCGCCGTGGTGAAGAAGACCATGTTGGTCGGATAGTTGAAGATCGAATTGACCAGGCAGCCCTTGTCGAGGATGAGCGCCTTGAATCCCGCTTTCTGGGCTTCGATGGCGCACGCCAGTCCCGTGGGGCCGGCGCCTACGATGAGGACATCGACACGCGAGTCGCGCCGGGCGACGGTCTGGGTGCGCGTGAGGGTCTCGGGGCTCAGTTCGACGGGCAAGCGATTCGCGCCTTTATTGAGGCTGGGAAAACAAATGATTTTAGCACCGTCCTTGCTGGCCCTTGGCGTCCTTTGCGATTTGTGCTTTTAACCGCAAAGTTCGCCAAGGATTCGCGAAGTACGCGAAGTGAACCGTTACGCAACGATTCGGGTTACTTCTTTACGCAAATCGAGACGCCGTCGCGAAGGGGCAGGATGGTGGTGAGTACCTCCGGCGACTGGTACATCAGTTTGTTGAGTTCGAGAATTGCTTTGGTCTCAGCGTCGGGGGCCGGCTTGGCGACGCGGCCGCTCCACAGAACGTTGTCGGTGATGAACAGGCCGCCGCTTTTAAGATGTGGCAGGGCTATGCGGAAGACGCGGGGGTAATCGGTTTTATCGACGTCGTTGAAGATGATGTCGTAGGGTTCTTTTTCTTCAGACAGAAGTTCGAGCGCGTCGCCGGTGCGGATCGTGATGCGGTCGCTGACTCCGGCACGTTCGAAGTAGCGGTGGGCTTGGTCGGCTTTTTTCGGGTCACCATCGGTGTAGATGACGCGGCCGCCCTCGCCGACGGCGCGCGCCAACCAGATCGTTGAGTAGCCGATGGCGGAGCCCATCTCGAAAACTTTCTTGGCGCCGCTGATTATCGCCAGTTGATAAAGCACACTGGCGACCGCGGGGCCGATGATCGGGATGCGGTTCTTGGCAGCCTCGGCTTCCATCTCGGCGAGGACTTCATCGCGCGGCGGCAGCAGAGAGTAGAGATAATCTTCCACGTCCTGGACGGTGATACCGCCCATGCGCCAATAGGCGTTTGCGTTCTGGTCGGGCATGTTGCTCCTTTCAAGAAATCCACCACGGAGACACGGAGGCACAGAGGAAGTCAGAAGGAAGAAGTCAGATTGCAGAAGTAGAGCAACAGCGCTTCGCGATTTGAAGGGTCGCAGGTTCAGCGCGACTTTACCTCTGCAATCTGACCTCTGCCCTCCGACCTTTCGCTTCTTCGATCTGACTTCTTACTTCTGCCTTCTCTGTGACTCGGTGGTGAATCCGATCTTACGAAATGGTTTGCCCCGGCTTGAGTTCCAGCACTTTCACTTCGGGCGCCAGCTTTTGCAGTTCGCTGGGCGTTCCGGTTAAGACTGGGAAAGTTCCGAAGTGCATGGGGATGACGGTTTCGGGCTTGAGCAGTTTGCAGGCGTAGGCGGCTTCCCGCGGCGACATCGTGAAGAGGTCGCCGATGGGCAACATGGCAATTTTCGGCGCGTACAGATCGCGGATGATGGCCATATCGCTGAAGACGTTCGTGTCGCCGGCGTGGTAGATCTTTACGCCGTTGGAGAACTCAAGCACGTAGCCGCAGGCTTCGCCGCCGTAGATAATCTGGTCGCCGTCCTGGATACCGCAGGAGTGGACGGCGTGCACCATTGTGACTTTCACACCGGCGACCGTCTGCGTGCCTCCTTTGTTCATCGGGGAAATCTGCTTGACGCCTTTCTTCTGCAACCACAAGCAAAGTTCATAGATGCCGACTGCTACTGAGTTGTGCTTCTTGCCTACCTCGACCGCGTCGCCGATGTGATCGCCATGGCCGTGCGTGCAGAGCAGCACGTCGGCCTTCTTGACATTCTTCTCACTCTCGGGACACATGGGGTTGCCCATAATCCAGGGATCGACATAGAGGGTCTTCCCTTCTGGAGTTTCGATACGGAAGGTGGAGTGGCCGAGCCAGGTGAGTTGGATGCCCGCGAGATTCATAGGTCACGTCTCGAATCGAAGGCTGCGAGCTACGTGCCCCGAGCTTCGCGCGAACTGGTTGCTCGTAGCTCGAAGCGCGTAGCCCGTAGCTGACTTTCCCGCGAAGTAGCATTCTATTGATGCGCTGGAGCTGACGCAACGAGGCGAAAATCCGCAAGATCATTCCGACCAGGCATTCCGGTCCTGCCCGATCTCGTGTATTAAGATGGTGCTCGTGCCTGAACTCAAAGTGTTGTTGTCACGCGATCAGATTGCCAAGCGGGTCGCCGAAATGGCAGCGCAGATCACCCGCGATTTCAACGGGCAGTCCATCATCTTCGTCGGCGTTCTGAAAGGCGCCGCGATTTTCCTGAGCGATCTTGCCCGGCAGGTTCCGCTCGATGCCACTTTCGACTTTATCGGGGTTTCGAGTTACGGGAACCGGCCCACACCCGCCGAAGATCCCGCCGGCCATGCCGCGTGGGACTCGCTGGGAGAAGTGCGGGTGACCAAGGACCTGGACCAGTCCATGACCGATCGCAATGTCATTCTGGTGGAGGACATCCTGGACACTGGGCTGACACTCAACTACATCCAGAAGCTGTTGCTGGCGCACCAGCCGAAGAGTCTGCGCATCGCGGCGTTGCTCGACAAGCCTTCCCGGCGCAAGCAGCCGATCCAGGCGCACTATATCGGCTTCGCCATCCCAGATGCTTACGTGGTCGGATATGGACTGGACTACGCAGAGCGCTATCGCAACCTGCCGGATATTTGCGTGATTGAGAATCCTTAGAGGCTTGCCGGAACGGTAGCGCTGGAGCCGGGAATCCACTTCCCGTCCTTTGGTGCACAGAGCGGCCGGAGGCGGCTGCTAAAATGAAAGTTGTGAGTTCCGGACCGGCCCAATTGATAGCTCCGACCCAGGTGGAGCCCTTCCTGCTGGAAGTGGCGGACGTGGTCAATACCACGCTCGATCTGGAAACCACCTTGCGGCGCGTGGCGGAACTGGTACGCAAGGTCATTGATTACGAAATCTTCGCCATCCTTTTGCTCAACGAGCAGCGGCAGGAGTTGTATGTCCGTTTTCAGGTGGGATATCCGGCAGAGGCGGCCGAACGGTTACGCGTAAAGGTGGGACAGGGCGTCACCGGACGTGCGGCTCAGCTGCGGCAGCCGGTCTTGGTGGATGATGTGACCAAAGAGGATTTCTATATCGACGCCGTGCCGAACGTCCATTCAGAGCTGGCGATTCCTCTGATCGTGAAGAACCGCGTGATTGGCGTCATCGACATTGAGGCGCAGGAAAAGGGCTACTTCACGGAAGAACACAAGCGCCTGCTGACGCTGATTGCGTCGCGCATGGCGGTAGCTATCGAGAATGCGCGCTTGTACACGCGCAGTACCCGCCAGGCACGCACACTGCTGCTGCTGAACGAAATTGCCCGGGAGTTGACGTCGATCCTGAACCTGGACGAACTGCTGAAGCGGGTGGGCGAACTGCTCAGCAGAATCATTGATTACCAGATGTTCAGCGTTCTGCTGGTGGATCCCAACAGCGAGAAACTTCAGCACCGCTTTGCGCTACGGTTCCAGGAGCGGCTTCACCTTAAGCACGACATTCCGATCGGCCGCGGGCTGGTGGGATATGCGGTTCAGAGCAAAGAGGCCGTGCTGGTCCCGGACGTTAGTAAAGATCCACGTTACATCCTGCTGAATCCGGAGACGCGTTCGGAACTGGCGGTGCCTCTGATCTACAAGGAAAAAGTGATCGGAGTGCTCGATCTGGAGCACACGCGCCGCGGATATTTCACCGAAGATCACAAGCGCACTCTCACCACACTCGCCGCTCAGGTCGCGATTGCGATCGAGAACGCGCGGCTGTACGAGCAGATTGCCAAACAGGAACAGCGCCTGGAGCGCGACCTGGCGCTGGCGCACGAACTGCAATTCCGGCTGCTGCCCCACGCGCGGCCCAAGATTCCGAATCTTGAGGTCAGCGCGAAGTTCGTTCCGGCGCGCGCCATCGGCGGCGATCTGTACGACTTCATTCATTACTCGCTGTCGCGGGTGGGAATCGTGATCGGCGACGTGAGCGGCAAGGGCGCTCCAGCTGCAATTTACGCGGCGCTGGTCAGCGGAATTCTTAGATCGCACGCGCCGATTGAGCCGGGACCGGCGGAGATGCTGTCGGCGGTGAACCTTTCGCTGGGCGAGCGGCGGATCGACGGGCAGTTTGTTTCGATCATCTATGCGGTGTGGGACGACGAGCGGCGCACGCTTCAGGTGGCGAATTCGGGGCTGCCGCGTCCGATTTATTGTCACGACGGGAAGATCGAGGTAATCCCGGCGACCGGGTTGCCGCTGGGATTGTTCGACGAAGCCGACTACGACGAGTTCAGTTTCAAAGCCAAGCCGGGCGATCTGTTCGTGTTCTACAGCGATGGAATTCTTGACGCGCGCAACCGCGACGGGCGCTCGTTTGGGCGCGAGCGCGTGGAAGAAATCGTCCTCGGCTGCCTGACCCAGTCGGCGGATTGCGTGGTGAATACGATTTTCAAGGCGGTTGCCGAGCATGCGGCAGGCGTGGACCCGTTTGACGACCAGACGGTGGTGGCCATCAGAGTCAAGGACGGTTCGGGCGCACCGGGCGGGTCGGGCAAACGCAAGTGAAGCGCCGGGCGAAAGCTGAGATTGTGCGGGCTCCGTCGCTTGCTTATCGGCGTGTGGGCGGGCGCGCGGGACCTGCGGAACTCTTCTGCGAGGCACTTCCGCTGGCGCGGCTTGCCGAACGCTACGGAACTCCGCTGTACGTCTATTCGGCTGAAATGATTCGCGCGCGGATGAACGCGTTCGCCCGCGCCTTCCGGTCCGTCCCTCACACACTCTGTTATTCGGTCAAGGCAAACTCGACGCTGGCAATCCTGCGGCTGGTGGGACGCGAAGGTGCAGGGTTCGACGTCGTTTCGGGAGGAGAGCTGGAACGCGTTTTGCGTGTGAAGCGGGCGGCGGCGCGCCACGTTGTTTTTTCCGGAGTCGGCAAGACCGTGCCGGAGATGGAACTGGCCCTCAAGGCCGGGATTCTGCTCTTCAATGTGGAAAGTGCCTCGGAGCTTCGGGTGCTGGCTGCGACCACGGCGCGACTGAAGAGGCGGGCGGCGGTGGCGGTGCGCGTGAATCCCGACGTCTCGGCGAAAACTCATCCTTATATTTCCACGGGGTTGCATCAGCACAAATTTGGGGTGCCGATTCCAGAAGCGCGGGAGCTTTACGCCGAGGCGGCTCGACATCCTAATTTGAGAGTGGCTGGAGTGAGTGTACACATCGGATCGCAGATTGCGGACGTCAGTTCGTTTGCGGCGGCGCTGGAGCGCGTGGCCGATTTGGTTCGTGAACTACGCGATCACGAGCACGACATTCGTTATGTGGATGCCGGTGGCGGCCTGGGAATCTCGTATGAAGAAGGTCAGCAGGACTTTGACGGACAGATCGGAGCGTATGCCAGCGCGGTGCTTGGGCCGCTGCGCAAGCTGGATGTACACCTGTTGCTCGAGCCGGGGCGGTCCATCGTTGGCGCGGCGGGCGTGCTATTGACGCGCGTCATTTACCGCAAGACGAACAACAGCAAACGATTCCTCATTGTGGATGCGGGCATGAACGATCTGCTGCGGCCCGCGCTGTACGGCGCTTACCATGAGATTGTGCCGGTCGTGCGGTCGTCCGACGAAACGGAAACGACGGATGTGGTCGGGCCTGTTTGCGAAACGGGCGATTTTTTGGCACGGGGCCGTCGGCTTCCCGTGGTAGCCGAGGGAGACTTGTTGGCGGTCCTCGACGCGGGAGCGTATGGCGCCGTTTTGGGATCGAGTTACAATACGCGGGGCAAGCCGGCGGAAGTGCTGGTTAATGGAAAGAAGGCGCGAGAGATCCGGAGGCGGGAGAGTGTGCGGGATCAATTGAGAATGGAGAGTTTCTAGCGTGGACATGCCAACAGACAACATCAAGCGGAAGCGATTCCTGTGGGGAGTGTTTCTTGCCTGGATTCCGTTCCTCTTTCTCGCCATTCCCACGGCAATTGGCATTTTCCACGCATTCCGCGGGATACCTCAGGAAAAAGCAATCGGTCTGGGAGCGGTCGCGGGCGGCATGGTCGAATTTTTCTCGACATTCGGCCTCGCTGTCACTGTCGTATTCGAAGTGACCGCAATCATCCTTCTGCTACGTGCGTTCTCTGGAGATCGCCCCAAGCGCGCGTTTGTTTCTGCCCTTTCCATCTGTTGCAGCGGATTTATGCTGGCCATCGTGGGTCTTTTTGTGTGGCTAGTCTTCTTGCATCACGCCTAGTCGCGATTGGACATTCCGACCCTGGAGTGGCTGGTTTCCCGGTCAGTCTGAAAGCGATTCCAGAAAATTCGTCACCGCTCGCAGCACCGGCTCCGGCTGCTGGATAAAGAGCGCGTGGCCGAGCGTGCGGAACTTCACGTGGGCGTGATGCGGCAGAATGCGCGTGGCCAAGGCAACGTCGGCGTCCGACATCAACCCGCCCAGTTCTCTGCTGGCCTGCAAAAGCAGCGTCGGGCAGGTGATTCCGCGTAGGACCGTTTCGCCGCTCCAGCCTTCGAGCGCGGAACCGTCGACGGCCATGTCATAGATGTCCGGGTCGGCTTGCGCTACGCATCGCGCCCAGGAAAGCAGGTAGGCTTCGTCGTTTCCGGGAAGATTTCTTATGAACACGGACTCGTCACCCGCTACAGAGAGTTCAATCCTTCCGATCCCGGCCGCGATCTCTTCCACCGAGCCGCCTTTGCGCGCCAGGTCGCGCAGGTTGGAGAAGAGCGTGACATACATCGGGCTGGGAATACCCTCGGCAACAATCATGTTGTCGCCGAGGATGAGCGCGCGTACCAGTTCGGGATGGTGGCAAGCGACCCACATGCCGACCAGGCCGCCCAGCGAGTGTCCGAAAACGATGGCGGGAGCGGAAACGCGTTCGCGTAGGAAGCGGATGATGTCTTCTGAGTACTGCGTGCCGCGGTAGCCACGGGAAACGTGCCCCGATTTGCCGTGTCCGCGCAGGTCGGGGGCGAAGATGTGCCAACGCATGCTTAGGGCGGGAATCAGCGGCAGGAATACTTGCCAGCGGCGTCCGAGGCCGTGCAACAGCACGAGCGGCGACCCATTGCGTGGTCCCTCAGCATAGTTCAGGCGCACTTCGCCCGCGTCGAACTCCTGCTCCGTTATTCCTGGATGGTTCTCGCGCACGAGACTCACCGGTGGGCGCTGTCCGCGTCGTACGTCAGTTTGCCACCAAGCCAGCTCTTCAGCACCTTGACGTCGCGAATTTTTGCGGGATCGATGCTCAACACGTCATCGCTCAGTAGCACCATGTCGGCCAGTTTGCCAGGAGTGATTGAGCCTTTCTCGTTCTCTTGAAATTCGGCATAGGCCGATCCCAGGGTGTAGGCCTCAATCGCCTCCTTCACGGTCAGCTTCTGTTCGGGAAACCAGCCGTTCGGATTCTTGCCGTCGAGGGTGGCGCGCGTGGTGGCGGCGTACAGGGTCAGCATGGGATTGAGCGGTGCGACATTCCAATCTGTGCCGAGGGCGAGCTGGACACCGTGGTCGAGAAAGGTGCGGAAGGCGTAGGTGCGGCTGGAACGGTCGTGTCCGATACGGCCTTCGGCCCAGCGGCCGTCATCGATGGCGTGGTAGGGCTGCACGGAGGCGATCACATGCAGTTGCGCGAAGCGGTCAAAGTCTTTCGCGGCCATGTGCTGAGCGTGCTCGATGCGCCAGCGGCGGTCGCGCGGGCCATGCGCCTTTTCAATTTCGGCATAGATGTCGAGGATGGCGGAGATGCCGGCGTCACCGATGGCGTGCGTGCAAAGCTGGAGGCCGGCGGCGTCGGCTTTCATCATGCGTTCGCGCATGAGAGAGATCGGATGCATGGCATCGGAGAGCAGGCCGCGGTTGTTGGGCTGGTCGTTGAAAGGCTCGAAGAAGTAGGCGGTGGCCGAGCCGAGGGAGCCGTCGGCATAGGATTTCAGCGCGCCAATGCGCAGATAAGGACCGCCGAAGGCGTGACGGATGCCGATCTTGACCTGATCATCGACTTGCGAAATAAGCGGGGCGGCATAGATGCGGGTGGTCAGTTTGCCTTCTTCAAGCAGCTCCGAGTAGATGGCAATGTCGGCGTAGTCGGGGTTCATGTGCTGCACGCTGGTGACGCCGAGCGACGCGGCATGTTCGAGGGCGCGCTCAATGGCGTGGCGGCGCTGGCCGTGTGTCGGCTCGGGAATGACTTTGTAGACGAGGTCGGCCGCAGCATCTTTCAAAGCGCCGGTCGGATTTCCCTGCGCGTCACGGACGATTACGCCGCCGTCAGGATCGGGAGTCTTGGAGGTAATGCCCGCCAGCTTGAGGGCGAGGGAGTTGGCCAGAATCATGTGGCCGTCGTAGCGGTTCAGAGCAACCGGCGTTTGGGGAGTGATCGCATCGATCAGCTCTTTAGTGGGGAGTTGTGCGGGAATCCATTTGGTTTCGTCCCAATCGCCGCCGAGCATCCATTCATCTTTGGAAGTCTTTTTGGCGCGCTCGGCGACCCGGCGGGCGAATTCCTGGGGACTGGTGGCGTCGTTTAATTGCACGTTGTCGAGTTGCTGGCCGCCGGAAGTGAAGTGGACGTGGGCATCGTTGAATCCGGGGAGAAGGCGCTTCCCTGCCGCGTCTTGCCCGCGGGTGTTTGGGCCGCGCCAGACGTCGATCTCCTGGTTGGAGCCCACGGCGACAATGCGATCTCCCAGGATGGCGACGGCTTCCGCTTCGGGATGGGCACGGTCCACGGTCCAGATTTTCGCGTTGCGGATGATGAGGTCGGCGGCGGGTTGGGTTTGAGCGAAGGAGCACAGCGCGCAAGCAAGCAAAATTGCACTGAGCAGGAAATGGCGCTTCATTCTTTCCTCCGGATCAGATTCCTATCGTAGAGACGCGGCTTGCCGCGTCTCCCTTTGCCAAGGGTGCGTCCGCTATCGACATGAGCCGCGGCAAGCCGCGTCTCTACGCATGCTTTATCGGGCGTTAGCGTTCTCCCCACTTCAATTTCGTGCTCAAGACTTCGAAAAACGTCTTCTTGAACCGCAGGAGCTTTGCTGGATGTTCGGCTTTCACGCAGCGGACGGCGTCGCCATCGCTGACTGGCATGCCGACTTGTCCGTCCAGGCTCAGGTAGGCTTCTTCTTCGCCGGTCTTGACCTGGATTTCAATTTCGACGCTGTCGCGCACGACCACCGGGCGATGCGTCAGCCCGTGCGGCGAGACTGGCGTGATCACAAAGGCGTCCACATCGGGCTTGAGGATGGGACCGCCCGCGCCCAGCGAGTAGGCGGTCGAACCGGTGGGCGTGGCGATGATCAGGGCGTCGGCCTTGTAACTGGAGACGAATTCCTTGTCCACAAAGAGCTCGAAGTGATTCAGGCGCGCAATGGCGCTCTTGCTGATGACAACGTCATTCAACGCGATGTGGGTCGCGACTGCGCCGCCCGCGCGGACGAGCGAACAACTCAGCATGGCGCGGCTGTCCACCATGTACTGACCCTTTTCGATCGCTTCCAGTGCGGGGTAAAGATCCGCGAGAGCGAGCTCGGTCAGGAAGCCGAGCGTGCCCAGGTTGACGCCCAGGATCAGCGTCCCCGACCGGCAAACGGCGCGCGCCGCGGAAAGGAGGGTGCCGTCACCTCCCAAGACAAGCGCGAGATCCGGAGAACGCGATCCTAATTCGCTGCGTGGGATCGCGCCGGAGGTGGCGAAATATTGCGCGCTCTCGCGGTCCATCACCACGTTGTAACTGCGCCGGCTGAGCCACTCGTGAAGCGGGGGCAGGACGCCGGACAACTCGGGGCGGCCGGGCTTCGAGATGATGGCAACGGTCGTTGGCCGGACAGTCTTGGGTCGCGTGGAGCTTTGGGAAGCTTCGGACATGGAACCCACGATTGTACAGAATCAGTCGCCGGCGGGCGGTGAGAACGCGGCATAGAGCAGGAATTCGCGGTTGCCTTCCGCGCCGAGGATGGGAGACTCGATCCACTCGGTGTGGGTGCAGCCTAGTTGCCGGAGCGCGGCCTCGACCTTGAGCACGGCGGATCGCTGGGCATATTCATCGCGTACGATTCCACCTTTGCCGACCAGTTCCCTGCCCACTTCGAATTGGGGCTTCACCAGGACGACCACCTGCCGCACTGCTCGCTGGGCGGGCTCTGAGAAGGACGCTTCGATCACCGCCGGCAGGACCAGAGTGGCTGAGATGAAAGCAACATCCATGGCGATGAACTCGACGGGCTCGCCGATCTGGTCGCGGGTGAGATAGCGGGCGTTAGTTTTTTCTAGGAGCCGCAGCCGGGGATCGCTCCGGAGACGGAAATCCATTTGGCCGTAACCGGTGTCGATGGCGATTACCCGGCGCGCGCCGTGTTGCAGCATGCAGTCGCTAAAGCCGCCGGTGGAAGCGCCGACGTCGAGGCAGGTCCTGCCGGCGAGATCGATCTGCCAGTGCGCGAGAGCCTTCTCCAGTTTGAGTCCGCCTCGGCTCACATAGCGGAGGTCTTCTGCCAGCAACCGCACGGCACAGTCGGCTTCCACCGATGCACCGGCCTTTTCGATCTTCTGTTCGTTGACGAGGACTTTCCCGGCAAGGATCAGAGCCTGGGCGCGTTCTCGCGAAGGCGTGAGGCCGCGGTCCACCAGCAATTTGTCGAGGCGCGTTTTCACTGGCTTGCAGTCACACATTGGGATTCACGGTTGCACCACCACAGTGCCAGCACCCGATGCAGTGCAGAATGCTGAACCAATTTGTTAACAGAAGGTTACAGGAATAACTCCCACGTTTTGCACAGAGTTTTCCACGGCGATGTTGAAAAGATGGCGGCGTTGCCAAGAATTTCTCTAAAAACAGAAGCCGTCCGGGTGGGACGGCTTGGAGAATTCTCGCTCAGGATGCGGTAAAAGCTAGCCGACGACTTCTTCCAGCAACTTCTGATCAATGTCGAAGTTCGCATGGACGTTTTGCACGTCGTCGTTATCTTCAAGCGCTTCGATCAAACGGATCATTTGCGTTGCCTGCTGGCCTTCGAGCTTGATGTAGTTCTGCGGGACCATGGCCACGCTCGACGAGGCGGGTGTGATCCCGGCCTTTTTCACCGCTTCCAGAACCGTTTCGTAGGCGGAAGGCTCGGTGAGGATCTCCCAGTTCTCGCCCTCGTCCTTGAGGTCTTCTCCGCCCGCTTCCAGGATGATGTTCATCAGGTCGTCTTCCTTGGCGGCGGACTTCGGGACTACGATGTCGCCTTTCTTGTGGAACATCCAGGAGACAGCGCCGGCTTCGGCCATGTTGCCGTTGTTCTTGCCGAAGACGTGACGAATCTCGCTCACGGTGCGGTTGCGGTTGTCGGTG
>ORMF010908255.1_pt1 | contig 12157 bp, 7 predicted proteins | sample 1779871 | NCBI WGS metagenome assembly ORMF01 (sample SAMEA104232316, study PRJEB22302) | groundwater metagenome | biome: forest; feature: aquifer; material: groundwater | place: USA | collected 2011-08-07 | depth 5.4 m | reverse complement strand
TGCTGGAGGCGTGGGCGGTTTGGCGGGTTTGATCAACGCCAGGGCCAGGCTGCCGCCGGTCGCACTGAAGCCGGAGCCGTCGAATCCGATGAACAGATCGAGTTCGGTCAACTCGAAGGTGAGCATCGTCGCGTCGTCGAGATCGCCACTGGCCGGGTCAAACACGCCATCCGCATCGACATCCACATCGACGAGCTGTTTGCGGAAGGCAAAGCTCGCCTCGCCCGTCACAAAGCCCAGCAGGTCCACGCTGAAGTGGCCGGACACGCTGAGTTGGAGCGAGCCGCTGATCTGCAAGCCCGCGTCCGGCACTTGCGCCGGCCAATCCAGCGGGCTGGCCACCGTGACGTCGCCCGTGGTCGCGGAGTTGCCATCGGCATCGCGCTGGCCGCTGGCGTTGTTCAGCGCAATGGCGAAATCCGTAACGGTCAACTCAAGGCCGATGTCGTCGAAGCCCGCCACCGTCGCGCTGGTGAAGCCCGCTTCCAGCCCGAAGTAACTCCGCGTGTCCGTGCCTGTCGTTGGCGCCCGTGGTTTCAGCAGCGCGATGTTCAAGCTGCCGCCGGTCAGCGTGAAGCCGATGGCGTCCGTCGTCACAATGCTGGTGCCCGCGCCGTCGAATTCTCTTCCGACCCCGACGAAGAGATTGATATTGCTCAACGAGATCGTCAGCATCGAGGCGTCGTCCAGATCGCCCGCGCCCATCCCGCCGCCGTCCAGATCGACATCGACGGTCTGTTTGATGAACTCGAAGTCGCTGGCGATCAGCACGAAGCCCTGGAGGTCAATGGCCACGCTGCCAGACACCTTCAGTTCCAGGTCCGCTGTCAGGCTGCTGAAGTTCGGCAGGGCACCGGTGTTGCTCGCCAGCGCGTTGGTCCAGTCCAGGCGCTGGGTCAAAGCCGCGCCAGCCGCATCGGTGGCTCTGTTGTACTGGAGCTTCAGTTGGGTCGCGTCGAAGCGAGTGAAGACGCTTTGCAGACCGAGCAAGGCCGCTTCCTCCACGGTGACTTCGAGGCCCAGGTAACTCGTGCGGTCGGGAGTCGCGGGCGGCGTGGCCGGAACTGCAGGCTTCACGATGGCTAGTGTCAGATCAGCGCCGCTCAGGCTGAAGCCGATGGCGCCGTCAGTGTCAATCGCCGGCGGTGACGGACTGCTGCTTGAACCCAGCCCACCGCAAGTGGTGCAGCCGCCGGTGCGCGTTCCCTCGCTGAACGATGCCCCCGCCCCGACGAACAAATTGACGTCCCGCAGCTCGATGCTCAGCAGCGACGCGTCCTTCAGATCGGCTGAGGTCGGATTGGTCGCCGGATCGTGGAACCCATCGCCATTCACGTCCACGTCCACCGTGCGCTTGAGCAGATTGAAATTGCCCGAGACCAAAACGAAGCCTTGGATGTCGAGCGCCAGGCAGCCCGACACTTTCAACTCATCGCTGGACGCAAGCGTCAGGTTCGCGTCTGGCACCAGGGTTTCCCAATCCAGCCGTTCGGCCAGCGTGACGGTCCCGCTGCGATCCAACTGCCCGCTGGCCTGGTTGAACCCGACGGACAGCCCCTGCACCTCCAGCGTGAAGCCGCTCAACCCGGCGACGGAGATTTGGTCCAAGCTCGCTTGCAGCCCCAGCCACCGCCGGGTGTCGGTCGTGCCGGCTGCCGGCGTCGCCTTCAAGATCGCGAGCGTCACGTTCGCGCCGTCCACGCTGAAACCGCTGGCGCCATCCGTGACGAGTTCGCCATTCGCATCGAAGCGGCCCCCGACGCCGGCGAACACATTCACGTCGGTCAAGGCCAACTTCAGCAGCGAAGCCCCCTCCAGATCTTCCGCGCCCATCCCGCCGCCGTCCAGATCGACATCAATCTCCCGGGGCTGCCGTCCAGCCGACGCTCGTGCTCGCGCTCGGAAGATGCCCGGAAAACCGAGGACGGAGGAGGAAGGACGAGCACGCCTGCCGACGCTGTTCGCCAGCCAGACTCTCAGAGCATTTCCACCCAGCGAGCCAACTGCCGTCGCCCCGCGAAAAGCACGCCCACGAGCAGACTCGCAGCGGTCGAGGCCCACAGCAGGAGTTGCGTGGGATTCTTCGCCACCGCGGCCGGGAGCGACGCCATTAAGTCCGGTGCCTGCTGCCAGAGCGGTCGCGCCAATGCGAACCCGACCAGCACGAGGCCCGCAATGCCCAGGCCATCGAGGAATTTGGCGAAGTTGGCCCGCCACACTCGTTGCCTCAAACCGGCGATGAACGCCTGGAACTCCGACTCCACTTGCTGCTTGCGCGAGGTGATTGTTTCCTGTGCGACCGCCGGCCGGTCCGCATCCACGCGTTGCAGCAGCCGGCTTTTGAACTGGGCCGGCAGCCGCGGCGCCTGGAGCGTCCGGGCCAGCGCCGCGTCGAGGTGTTTCAACTCCTCGGCAAACTGGCGGCACCCGGCGCACGCGGCCAGATGCTCCTCCACGGCGCGGCGCTCAGCGGCGGGCAAAGCGCTCTCCTGCCATTCCAGGATGCGATTCTCGTATTCGGTGCAGGCCATCACGGTCCACTCTTCGTAGTCGTCAAACGTAAGCATGCTCGCTCCTCCGGCTCAACTTCAACAGTTCTTTCTTGGCGCGGTGCAGGTAGGTCTTCACCGTGCCCATCGGCAAACCCAGCATCGCGGCGACTTCCTCGTAAGATTTCTGTTCGAGGTAAAACAGCGTGATCACCTGGCGATACTTCTCCGGCAAGCCGCTCAATATCGTCTGGATGTCCATCTCGGCCCCGGCTTCCGGTGCGGTCCCGGGCGCGGCGGGCAGCCGATCGAGTGCGCCCTCCATCTCCGGCGCGTCGAACGAGATCGTCGGCCGCGCGCTGCGCTTCTTCAGCTCGGTCAGGCAGGTATTGCGCGTGATCGTGTAAATCCACGTCGAGAGCGAGGCCGCGCCGGTGTAACCTGGCAGGCCCTTCCAGACCCGGATCAAACTGTCTTGCGTCATGTCTTGGGCGAGCGTTTCGTCGCGCACCATGCTGATGGCCAGGCGAAACACTTTGTCCTGGAAGCGCTCGACCAACAGCTCGAAGGCCTCGCGATAACGCTGGGCGTCCAGATGCTGGCGGATGTCATCTTCCATCGGTGTTGCGTTTCAAACTGCGGCGGCGCGCGCGGCCCGGCGGCCGGTCCAGCCGGCTTGTCTGTTTATACTGAGCCGAGCCGGGGATTGTTTCAACTTTTCCGAGCGCCGCCAGGGCCGCTCTCAAGCCGAGCGAGCGGGCCTTCCGAAAGTTCCGGGCTTCAAGCTCCAAGTTCCAAAGAAATCCCAAGCTCCAACTTCCAATCGCACGCCGGCTATCGAGTCTGCGGGACCAACCGCGGACGGCTGGCCATTGCCCAGCGGTCTTGGAGCGTGGAGCTTCTTTGGGATTTGGAGCTTGGCGCTTCTTTGGAACTTGGAGCTTGGAGCTTGGAGCTTTTCCCAACCCGCCCCAGCCCTTCCCGAGCGGCCGAGGGCGCACGACGGGAATCTTCACCCAGCGGGTTTGGGGCCTTTTTTTGTTGCACGATATAGAGATTCATCTATATTCCCTCCGTGAACACTCCTCTCACTGCCCAATCGCTGCTCGAACAACTCCTCCAGATTCAACACATGGAGCACGGCTCCCTCTGTGTGGTCGGCCAGGGCCCCAGCGGGCCGTACTTCAACCTCAACTCGTGGGAAAACGGCAAGAACTGCTGCCGCTACGTGCCCCAGGACAAAGTCCCCGCCGTCCAGCAAGCCATCGCCGGTTACCACCACTACCAGCAACTGACCCAGGCGTATGCCCGGCAGCTCATTGGGAAAACCCGCGCCGAACTGGGCACCGGCGTAAAAAAAAAGCCCCGCCGCCCAAAGCCGTCCCGCCCCACATCCTCCGCGCCCAGGAAGACGAACTCCAGTCCTTGATGGTGCGCTTTGCCGCGCAGGCGCCCACCGGCGCGGCGGTGCAGGACCTGGAGCCGTTGGTGCGCGCGGCGGTCTTCAAATCTGCCAACGCGGTGGTGCAAACGCTCTTGCAAGGCGCCGTCGACCGCCTCGACGCCGCTTATCAGCCCAAGCCCGGCCAACACCGCAAGGGCCGGGTGCCGGTCACCGTCCAGGGGATGTTCGGGGCCTTCCCACTGGAGCGTGATTACTACTATCATGAAGGCAAGCAGGAGGGGCATTATCCGGCCGACGCCGCGCTCGGACTGGAGGGCGGCTACACGCCGGCGTTGGCGCGCGTGGCCTGCCTGGAGGGGGCGGACGAGGCCAGTTATCACAAGGCCGAGGAGCACTTGCGGGAAACCGGCGGCATCGGCCTGTCCGCGCGCCAGATTCAGCGGTTGGTGCAGCCGGTCGGGGCCGCCGCCCAGACCTGGCAGGAACGCGAGGCCCTCCAGCCGGAGCCCGGGACCAAGGCCGTGCCCATCCTGTATGTGAGCGGGGACGCCTCGGGCGTGCCGATGCGCCCAGAAGAACTGGCCGGGCGGGCGGGCCAGCAACCGGATGGCAGCGCCAAAACGCGCATGGCCTATCTGGGCTGCGTCTTCACGCAGCATCAGCGCGATGAAAAGGGCCACCCGGTGCGCGACCATGAATCGACCACGTATGTGTCCACGTTTGGCTCGATCCAGGAGTTTGGTCCGCTGTTACGGCAAGAAGCCATCCGGCGCGGACTGGCCTTGGCCCTGCAGGTGGTGCTGCTGATCGATGGCGCGGCCGGGCTGGCAAACATGGGCCGGCTGTGTTTTGCCGGGGCGATCCAGATCGTGGATTTTTACCACGCGCTGGAGCATGCCGGCAAAGTCTTGGTGGCGCTGCTGGGGAGCAAGGAACACCCAGAGTACCAACGCCGACTGGGTCGCTGGGCCAAGCAGTTGCTCAAAGATCAGGTGGAGAAACTGATCGCCCAGACGCGCCAAGCATGCGCCGGTCAGTCCCGCGCCGCGGCGGTGGAAAAGGAATTGGCCTACTTCGTGAACAATGTGGAGCGCATGCAATACGGCAGCTTCCGCCGGCAAGGCTTCTTCATCGGCTCGGGGGTGGTCGAGGCGGGATGCAAAACGATCATTGGCGCGCGGTGCAAGCAGTCGGGGATGTTCTGGGGCGAGCCGGGGGCCGAACACATTCTGGCGTTGCGCTGGGTGCATTCCAGCCGTCGGCTGGACCAATTCTGGAAAGCGCGGCTCAACGCTCAGGCTGCCCGTAACGACTGCCTGGCGCTGACGGCGTAGCCGAAGAATCCTGTCGTGCACCCAGCGGCCGATCCCCGCCTTTTTGCCAGTTGACACCCCTCCGGGCCAAAACTACCCTCCTGCCCCTGACTTGAAGACCGGCCTGGGCGAATGAGCGTCCGGCTGCGTCCAAGTTCCCCGAGAGGAAGTGAACAGAGTTTGACCGAAATTAAGCTGAAAAAGGGCGAGTCGGTGGACAAGGCGCTGCGGCGATTGAAGAAGAAAATCGACCGCGAGGGCACCCTCAAAGAAGTGCGCAGCCACCGCCATTATGAAAAGCCGAGCGAACGCCGCCGGCGCAAAGAAAAAGTCGCCCGCTTCTCCGCGATGCTCAGTGCCCGCTATGCGGACATGTAAGAGCGCTTGAACTTCTCAGGCCGAGTGCTGTCCATGAATTAACACGCACTCGGCCTTTTTTGTGAACCGCTCGTTTCGTTTCGTAGCCACGCTCGTCAGAGCGTGGCTGACATTCCGGAGATCAACTCATACCCTCGACGGCGTGACGATCGCATTGGCCCCCAAGCTTAGGCCCGTCAAGCGGTCAGGTTCAGCCACGCTCGCACGAGCGTGGCCACGGTAAGCAGAGACTCATGTATTCACTCTCCACTTGCTGGAATTCGCACCGTCACACGGATGGCCGCGCGATGCTGCGCGAGATTCGCGACCTCGGCTTCGAGTACGCCGAACTGAGCCACGGCATCCGCATCAGCCTGCTGCCGGGCATCCTCGACGCGGTCGATGCGAAGGAGATCAAGATTTCCACCGTCCACAACTTCTGCCCGCTGCCCATCGGCATCACGCAGGCCAACCCGAACATTTTCAAGTTCACCTCCACGGACTCGCGCGAGCGCGACAACGCCTTTCGTTACACGATCAAGAGCCTCGAAACGGCGGCGCGCGTCGGCGCCCAACTCGTCGTGCTTCACATGGGCGACATCGACATGAAGGACTACACGGACAAGCTCATCGAGTTGGCCGGCGCTGGACAGAAGGACTCTCCCAAATACGCCAAGCTCTGCGCCGAAGTCGAAGACAAGCGCGAAGCGAAAAAGGAGAAGTATTACGAACTGGCCAAGGAGATGTTGCGGCGCGTGGTTGAGCAAGCCGAAGTCCGCGGGATCAGATTGGGCGTGGAGAACCGCGAGGCCCTCGAGGAAATCCCGCTCGACCACGACTTCACGTTTTTCCTGCGCGAGTTCGCCGGGCCAACCGTCTGCTACTGGCACGACACGGGCCACGCGCAGATCAAGGCGAATCTCGGCTTCATCGTCCACGCGATGCACCTGGAGAACCTGGCGGAGCACCTGGCGGGCTTCCACGTCCACGACGTGCAGTTGCCCGCCCAAGACCATTGCCCGCCCGGCAGCGGCATGATCGACTACGCTGCGCTCAAGCCGTTCGTAAAGCCGGAGCACATCAAAGTCTTCGAGATGAACCCCGGCGTGCCCACCGAGGAAGTCCTCAAAGGCGTGGCCCACTTGAAGTCGATCTGGGGACCCGAATAAAACCGGGCGCCGCCGGGCCGCCGGTGAAGGGCCTGCGATGAATGACGAATGTCGAATGACGAATGACGAACGAAGCCCGAGGCCCGAAGGGCGAAGCGACGCTTCCGCGTCTGGTTCGTTATTTACTCCTCGGGCTGCGGGATGGGCCACACTTCCGGCGCCCAGTAGTAGCGCAGATTTCCAATCTGCTGTATCGCGGGTTTCCAACCTGCTGGGACGCGAACCAATAACGACGGCCTATCTTGAATCGGACGCCTTGCCGATTGGAAATCGGCGATACAGCAGATTGGAAATCTGCGCTACGAAGAAGTGTCGTTCATCCCACGGTCCCATCAGTACGTTTCGGATTTCGTCCGTCATTCGTCATTCGTCATTCGTCATTTCTGGAGGCCAGCGTGTGTTCGACTCCTCGGAGTCGTCGGCCCGGTTCGCCTGAAGCGTGAAAGCAGCACATCAAGTCTGGCGCGTCGGCTGGCGGCTGGCCGTGTGCGCGGTGCTGTTGGCCTGGATCTTCCACTCGATCTTCCTGAACGAGGGCCGGCTGGCCTGGCAGCGGGAGGGCCACGCCTGGAGCGAGCTTTCGCGCGCGGAGCAATGGCAGGCCGCGTGGACGCATGGCCCGCCCGAGCTTTGGCGCACGCTCACGTTCATCCGCCCCGGCGCGTTCGCGCTCTCGCTCGTGTTCATGGGCGCGACGATCTTGCTGGGCGTCGTGCGCTGGCGCCGCGTGCTGCGCGTGCAGGGCCTTGACCTGCCGCTGCGGCGCGCCACCGAGATCTCGCTCGTCGCGCACTTCTTCAACTCCTTCCTGCTCGGCTCGACCGGCGGCGATCTGCTCAAGGCTTATTACGCCGCGCGCGAAACTCATCACAAGAAAACTGAGGCCGCGGTGACCGTCGTGGCGGACCGCCTGATCGGACTGTTCGCCATGCTGCTCTTCGCGTGCGTGATGATGTCGTTCGATTTTCGCCTGCTGTTCCTGCATGGGCGGCTGGCGGCCGTCGCCTGGGTGATCGTCGCCATGTTCGCCGGCTGCGCGCTGCTGGTGGCACTGGCGTTCTGGGGCGGACTCTCGAAGGCCCTGCCGCAGGCGCGCCCTTGGCTGCGCCGCTTGCCCAAGGGCGATCTGCTCGAACGCTGCGTGGACGCAAGCCGGTTGTTCGGCCAGCGGCCCGCCTTCTTGCTGGAGACGCTCGCGCTGTCCATGGCGATCAACGCCGCCTGCGTGCTTCAGATCGTGACGCTGGCCGGCGGCCTGGGCTTGAAGATCGAGTTGCTCGACCTGTTCGTGATCGTGCCGGTCGTGGTCTGCATCTCCGCGCTGCCGATCACGCCGAGCGGCCTGGGCCTGCGCGAAAACCTCTATGTGCTGATGCTGGCCGTGCCGGAGATCAACGTCGGCGCGACGCAGGCGCTCTCGCTCTCGCTGCTCGCCTACGCAGGCAGCCTTCTCTGGAGCGTGGTCGGCGGCGGCGTTTACGCGACGTTGAAGGAGAGCCAGCACTTGGCAGAAGTGGCGCGGGAAGGCGCGGCGGCCAGTTCGGAACGATAGAGGATGTCGGCTGTGCTCGGCGGCCGAGACCTGTCGCCCACAACACCAGGTCCACGGCATGATTCTGTCCTCAATGATTCTGTCGGCGCGGCCAGCGCGACGAAGCGGCCCAACGCGGGAAGACAGAATCATTGAGGACAGAATCATCGTTTTGACAGGAGCGTTCCGCTGCCTGGCCTGGGCGGGCCGATTCAAAGAGGCGGGCCTTTTCGCTGAGATTCGACAAGGAGAAACTCATCGTGCAGCGCCTCGCCGAAGGGATTTGAAATTCTGGATTCGTCTGCCCCCATTCGTCTGCCTGGCTGCGGCGAGGAGCGGATAGTCTGCAGAGGCAAACGAACTGGGGCAGACGAATTCGAAGTCACTCAAGACGGCGAACGAGTCTCGCGGAGAACTTTTTCTTTCGGGCGCTCACGGTTTCGTTCATAAACGGGCCGCACCAGATGACAATGACCGTGACTTTCGCCAGGCACAGCCGCGTCACACCGGCTGCTTCGTCCACCCAACCGCCTTCCGGCAAATCCGCTTCCAGCTTGCACCCGGCGCGCGTCAAGTTCTTCGCTCTCTCCCTGACGATGATCTTGGCGGCGACTGGCCTGCACGCCGCCGATCCATTCGCGGAGAACGTCCGCACCACCGAGCCGCTCACGCCCGAGCAACAGCAGAAGACGTTTCATCTGCCGCCCGGTTTTGACATCCAGCTCGTCGCCGCGGAGCCGGATTTGCGCAAGCCGATGAATATGGCCTTCGACGCGCTCGGCCGGCTCTGGATCACCGAGTCGCGCGAGTATCCTTTCTTCGCCCCGCTCGACAAGCCCGCGCGCGACTCGATCCGCATCTTTTCCGACTTCGACGAGAGCGGGCGCGCGCGCAAGACGACGATCTTCGCGGAGGGCTTGAACATCCCGATCGGCCTCTATCCGTTTTGCACGCCGAACGCCGGTGGCAGGCTCACCTGGAAATGCATCGCGTGGAGCATCCCGAACCTCTGGCTGTTCGAGGACACCGACGGCGACGGCAAGGCGGACAAGCGCGAAGTGCTCTACGGCCCGTTCGATCACACGCGCGACACGCACGGCAATCAGGCCTCCTTCAAGCGGGGCTTCGACGGCTGGCTCTACGCCACCCACGGTTACAGTAACGATTCGCACGTGAAGGGCCGCGACGGCCACGAAGTCCATCTCAATTCCGGCAACACCTACCGCATGCGCCTCGACGGCGCGCGCCTGGAGCAGCACACGTGGGGACAGGTGAATCCCTTCGGCACCGCGTGGGACCCGTTCGGCAATCTCTACTCCAGCGATTGCCACAGCGCACCGACCTATCAACTCCTCGCCGGCGGCTACTATCCGAGCTTCGGCAAGCCGCACGACGGTCTCGGCTTCGCGCCCGTGCTCATGGAGCACAGCCACGGCTCCACCGCCATCGACGGGATGGCGTATTACGCCGACGACCTCTGGCCGGCGGAGTTCCACGGAAACATTTTTGTCGGCAACGTCATGACCAGCCGTTCAAACCGCGATCGGCTCGAATTCCACGGCTCCTCCCCGCAGGCGATCGAGTTGGACGACTTCGTGAAGACCGACGACCCGTGGTTTCGGCCGGTCGATCAGCAGCTCGGCCCCGACGGCGCGTTCTACATCGCCGACTTTTACAACCGCATCATCGGCCACTACGAAGTGCCGCTCCAGCATCCCGGCCGCGACCGCGAGCGCGGACGCCTCTGGCGCGTCGTCTATAAAGGTGCCGACGGCACGGCGAAACTGCGGCCGCGCGCGTTGCCCCAGGATCTCGACGGTCTCATCGGCGAGCTTGCCTCGCCCAATCTCCCCCGCCGGATGCTGGCGCTGGACACGCTGCTCGCTCGCTTCGGCCGCGCCGCCGAAAAGGCATTGCTGAAGGCGCTCCAACGCTCGGCGAACGCCTTTCAGAAGGTGCAAGCGCTATGGGGCCTCAATCGCCTCGACGCGCTCAATGACGCGCGGCTGCTCGCGGCGGCGAAAGATCGCGACGCGCTTGTCCGCACGCACGCGATGCGTGTGATCGCCGAGCGCGGACGCCTCGCCGCGCGGCTCAAGGTGAACGACGTCATCCGCCACGGCTTCACGAAGGCCCTCCCGGACGCGGCGACTGCGGCACTCAAGGATTCCCACGCGTTGGTCCAGCGCTGTGCGGCCGAAGCGCTCAGCACCACGCCGCGCTTCGCGAACGTCCGCCCCTTGCTGGACTTGCGCGCCAAGGTGCCCGCCGCCGACACGCACCTGCTCTACGTCGTGCGGAAGGCCATTCGCGATCAGCTCAAGGAGGACGCGGTCCTCGCCAAAGCCACCGCGGCTCAGTGGAGCCCAGGAGACATCCGCGCGCTGGCCGACGTGGCCCTCGCCGTGAAGTCCGAAGCCGCGGGCGCTTTCCTCCTTCGCCACCTCGACGCGCTCCAAGGCGACCGCGCCATTCTCTCCAGCGCGCTTCAGCACGCCGCGCAGTTCGCCCCGGCCGGGGCGCTGGAGAGCATCGCCACCTTCGCCCGGCGCCAGTTCCGCGACGACATCGATTTTCAGCTCGCGCTCTTCGCCAACGTCGAGCAAGGCGCGTCCCGTCGGGGTGCGAAGTTGAGCGACTCGCTGCGGGGCTGGGGAGGCGGACTGTGCTCGCAAGCCCTCTCACCCGGCGGCGACGGCGCCTGGTGGAATACACCGCTCGAGACCGCGACCGACGTGGCGAACCCGTGGACCTTCCAGGAACGCCGGTGCGCCGACGGTCAAACCGCGCGGCTGCTCTCGAGCCATCCTTTCGGCGAAACTCTTACCGGCCGGCTGCGCTCGCGCGGGTTCGCTCTGCCGCAAAAACTCAGCTTCTACCTCTGTGGCCACGACGGCGAGCCGGGCCGCGAGCCGAACAAGCGCAACTTCGTCCGCCTTCTGGAGGGCAAGGGGGACTCCGTGCTCGCGGAGGCCGCTCCGCCACGCAACGACGCTGCGCAGAAGATCACATGGGACTTGAGCGCGCATGCCGGTGAGCTGGCCGTCCTCGAGATCACCGACGGCGATCCGTCCGACGCCTGGGCGTGGCTGGCCTTCGGACGTTTCGATCCGCCCGTGCTCGCGCTGCCGAAGCTCGCGCCGGGCGATGTGGCGAAGCGCCAGCAGACGGCTCTCGAACTGGTCGCCCGCCTGCGGTTTCCGCTCCAGGACCAATTGCGCGAGGGGCTGACACGGGGCGATCTGGACGGGGCCGTGCGCGCGGCAGTGGCGGTGGCTCTGGCCAAACTCGATCCCGCCAACGCAGTTCCCCTCCTTGGTACCTTTCTTTATCCGGATCAGCCGGTCCCAATTCGGGAACGCGCCGGCGCGGCGTTGGCTGAACTGAGCGGCGATCCGCAGACGTTGACCCCGCTCGTCACCGTGATGAAGACCGCCCCGCATCGCCTGCAGTTGGCCTGGGCGCAAAGCCTCGCCGCTAGCCCGGCGGGCGCGGACCTTCTGCTCAAGGCGGCCACCAACGGCCAGGTGCCTCCCCGGTTGTTTCAGGATCGCAAGCTCCGCGACCAACTCGTCGCCGCCCGGCCCGCCGACGCCGCCGCGCGCATCGAGCAGCTCACGCAGGGACTTCCCCCGCCCGACCGCGAGCGGGATCGACTCATCCGTCGCCTCAGCTTCGCGTTCGCCAGCGCGAAGACTGATGCCGCCCAAGGCGCGCGCGTCTTCCAGCAGAATTGCGCCGCCTGCCACCAGATCGACGGCCAGGGCGGTCTCATCGGCCCGCAGCTCGACGGCATCGGCAATCGCGGCTTGGAGCGCTTGCTCGAAGACATGCTCGATCCGAACCGGAACGTGGACCGGGCCTTTTACACGACCGTGCTCACGCAGGCCGAC
>ORMF012056811.1_pt1 | contig 12158 bp, 7 predicted proteins | sample 1779871 | NCBI WGS metagenome assembly ORMF01 (sample SAMEA104232316, study PRJEB22302) | groundwater metagenome | biome: forest; feature: aquifer; material: groundwater | place: USA | collected 2011-08-07 | depth 5.4 m | reverse complement strand
TGGTCAGGGCTTTGGCTGGCAGCACGCGGTATGGTGCCACGCGGTTTGTGGCGGACGGCAGCGCCTCTTCGCTCATCACCGGTGGCGTTTGATACCAGAAGGCCACGGAACTCACCCAGTCGGGTCGTTCGTTGGACGACGACGTCTGCACGCCCGCGTCCGTAACCGAGCTGCCTTTGTGTTCGATGGAAACTTTCAGCGCGGTGCGGAAGCGCACCGGATCGGACAAGTGCCAGCGATAAGCGCTGACGCGGTCGCCGGCGAAAACGCCTTCATACAAGGTCACGCCATGCGAGAGACCGATGAACGGGCGGAATCCCCAAGCATCATTGAAATAATCCTCGGTGCCGGTGCCGCATAGCGACGGCACCGTCTCGCCATCAATGTAGAAATGGTCGTCGCCTTCGCCGAACCAGCCGGTTTTCACCTGGTGGACGGAATAGACCGTGCCCACGTAGTTGCCGCGGCCTTTGGTTTCCAAGATCGGGTAGTCGCCATGCGTCGCGGGAAAGGCCTGGTGATAGCGCGCGTGGAAGTAGAGCGAATCCTCCGGCAGGCTCGGCAGCTTTTCCCAGTCCACGTAGTAGTACACCTCCATGTCGCCGAATCCGCGCGCCTCGTTGGTCAACGTGATTTTTGCGCTCTTGCGAAACGGCATCCGCCAGAAACAACTGCGCGAACGGCCGTAGGAAGAGACGCTCACCGGCAGCGAGTGGAAGTCGGCCACCGCGCCGTGGCCGACGCCGAAGAAATCGCCCAGCGGCGCTTCGATGCTCGGCTTGACCATCCCGTCCCAGTAAATCCGCAACACGAGCGAACGGCTGGCGAACGGGTCCTGCGCGGCGATCGTGTTCCAGAGATGCGTGATCGCGCCCGGCCCGGTCAACTCGGCGAGCACCAACGTTTCTCCCTCCTTGATCACACGCGAGTCGCCGTTGCTGTTTATGTCGGGATTCGTGCTGGAGACGCGCCGGGTTTGGGCGTCGGAAAGATGTGTCAGGGCCGCGAGCGGGTTCCCGCCTGGCCCCGCGTCGCCGGTGACTGTCGTCACGGATTGCGCGTGTCCGCTGGCAAGAGCGAGCAACATGATCGTGAGCGCCGCCGTCACCCGAACCGGGCTGCCCGGCGTGTTTTGCCGACGGACAAGGAGTTTTGTTTTCATCACGGGTAAACCCTTGATTGCTCTCGCAACGGAGACAAGCAAAAAACTCAGCCCGCGCTTAAAAAGGCAAAGCACGGCGGCCCCGAGCGGACGACTTCAGAAGGGTTCAACCCCGGATGGAAAAGACGCTCCGCGCGATCACCTTACAGACAAGCCGCACCTCCCACCCGCGCCCCGATCCTTTCAATCCTTTAGGCCTCGGCCGTAGTCGGATCAATAATGCCTTTCACTTCAGAAACACGGTTCGCAGGAAAACCGCCTTGCGTTGCGTGCTGGCGCACCGCCGCCTCGTTTGGGGCGATATACACACAATAAATCTTGTCGTCGGTCACATAGCTTTCGACCCACTGAATTTGTGGCCCGAGCTTTTTCAGCACGCCGCATGACTTTTGAGAGATGCCCTGCAACTGCTCTGGGGTGAGCTGCCCGGCGCCCGCGATTTCGCGCTCGATTAGGTATTTTGGCATAGGTGTTTTGGGTTATGAGGTAACGGTGATTCGTTTCTTAGCCTAACGTAGCGACCGCCGGGACAGCGACGGTGGAGCGCAAGGTCGGCGTTGTAAAACCTGAACGGTGGAACGGCCAGCGCCAACGGCAGTTGGCTCCGGCGACTTGGTAGAAAACATCGTCATAATCAATCATCGCCGATAACTTTCGAGCGTAAAATGCCGACGCCCCAGCCGACCAGTCCGCCAAGTATCATCCAATAGCCGAAATGGAACAGAAACCACCAACCTATCGTGCTCTCGTGTCTGAATCTGAATACGTGCTCCAATATCCAAATCGCCACACTAACTGGCGTGTCGAGAATGTCAAAAATGCGTGCGGCATCTTGGTGAGCGCTATCGCCGCTAAACAGCGCAGCGCCGCCGACTAAAAGGCCAGTCGCTGCACCTTTGCAAATCTGTGGAATGTATTGTGACGCGCTCATGCTGCCTAACAAAGAGTAGGTCAAACGTAGGCTTGGCCCAGCTCCGACCGGTTTGGCCTAGTTCGGTGGTACATGCACGGATTTAAGGCTGACGTTGGTGGTCAGGCAAGCTATTTGTTTGGCTAGCAAATGAACGGCCCTATTTCACGTCGGCCCGGCTCGGACACCTCATCCGGCCTTCCGCCTTCGCCGAGCTACGGCGGGACGGGGCGGTCACCTTCTCCCCCTCCGATGTGGAGAAGGTAACGAGGTGAGATGCGGGTGGTCGGCGAGCCGCCCGCCCGGAGGTCATGGACGCGCCCGGTTCAGCGGACGTAGATGGGGTTCGCGAAAATCCATGGCCGCGATTCGCCGTCCACGGTGAGCCAGGCTTCGAGGCGATACACGCCGGGTTCGGTCACGGGAAATTCCGCGCGATCCTGGCCGGCGGTTTCCGCCACTTGAACCCCGTTGCGCAGCAGCCGCGTCTGGCAGGCCAGCGGGAATTGCGCGCGAAGCTTCAGACCAGCGGCGTACTTCAACTCGTCGCCCATGATTCCGGCGGGCTTGCCGTCCGCGTTGAGCACTTCAAAACGGAACCCGGTCGCTTCGCACATCCAATCATGCGCGACGTAGGCATGGCCGGCCTTGAGGGCGATGCGGAGCGTCGGTTCGTCGAGCTTGGGCGCGAGGACGTGCGTGCTGCTGTCCCAGAACGAGCGTTGATACGGATCCAGGTCCACCCGCGCGAGGATGTCGCCCGGCTTGCGGCCCTTGGTCATTTCTTTGATGCCCGGCCGTCGTGACCCGGCGGTGATTTTTTGCATCCCGTCATCCTTGTCCACGATCGTGCCGAGCAGCACCGTCTCCTCATCCACCATCTTTAACACGAAGACCTGGTTGTGATGACAATCGTTCGCCGCAATGCCCGTGAGCCGGAACTTTTTGGTGCCGTCGTCCCACTTGTCCACATAGACCTGTGGGTAGTCGCATTGGAAGGCGAGCAGCTCGTCCGGGTAGAGCCGCACGGCTTCTTCGAGTTCGGCCAGTTGCTTCGGGTCGGTGAGTTTCATCGCCAACGCAATGAGTGACCCCATGTCCTTCTTGGCGTCCCAGTGGCGGTTGTAAATTTCCAGCCCGGTCAGGCCATCCATCGGATGATCCGTGCGCTCCTCGACGTGGGAGAGAAAGATCATCCCGTCACCGGCGGTCACGGCCTGCAACAATTCCGGGAACGGCTTCTCCATTTTGTCGAGGACGGACGCTTCCGGATACAGCAGGCAGCCACGAATCTCGGAGCCGGGGATGAACAACACACCGTCCTTGAGTCCGCGCCAGCGGCCGGTGATGAAATCGCGCGGCGGCCGGAAATGGTCGGTGAGCAGGATGGCGCTGATGCCGGCCTTCTTCGCGTCCGCGAGCATCTCGGGCAGCGTGCCGCCCGTGTGCTCGGAATCATCGGCATGAGCATGGAGGATGCAACGGTAGTCGTTCAGGCCGGGCAGGGGAGCGATCCCGGTGCGTTGCGTGCGCAGCTTCAGCACGTCCTCGTGGACGGCCTTGAGTCGCGGCAAAGCGAGCCGCTCGACGTTCGAGTATTTCCGCGCGGGCGGTTGGTTGCTCTCCGACGGCAGCGCCGGGAGGGCGAGGCCGAGCAGGGTCAGAATCGTCAGGCTCGGGCGGGTAAATTGCAGGAGCGATATTTTGTGCATCATGAATTAAGTTTTGGCGTCTTGCAGAGGAATGTCAACGCACGCGGCGTCCGTCGCGAACGAAGGGTTCGGCGAAGTACTGCGGCCATTCGCCCGGTTTGTTTTGAATGGGCACGGGCGCGTATTGCGCGAGATAGGCGCGGCGGGGCTGGCCGGAGGGATTCGGGCCGCTGCGATGAAAGACCGTGCTCGAAAAAACCGCGATGCTGCCGGCGGGCGCGAGCACCGGATCGCCCGGATCGGAGCCGAAGTAGCCGACCCGGTCATTGGTGACGGGATCCTTGACGTGTTCGACCAGTTCGCGGCTGCCAAACCGGCTCGCGGGCAGGACGTAGATGGTGCCATTGGCCTCGCTGACCTCGTCCAGGCTGCACCAGCAGGTGATGCACTCGGGATGCGAGCCGATGCGGGCCTGCACATAAGAACCGTCCTGATGCCAGCTGAACTTCATCCCCTCCTTCTCGCTCTTCACGACAAACTGGTCATTGTGCAGATAGACGTTGTCGCCCAGCGTGAGGCGGGCAATGTCCGCCAGGAGATCGCTGAACAAAAAACTTCCCAGGTCCGGGTGGTCGCGGTACGACTGGCCGACGAAGTAGCGTTTGCCCTTGTGATTGATGCCGAGCACGGTGGTGTTCTGGCGATCCATCTCCGCATCCATCCCGGCAATCGCCTCGGTGCAGACGCGCCGCAAGAGCGCCAGGTGTTCGGGCGGAATGATGCCGGGCAGGACAAAAAAACCGTCCGTGACGTATTGCTGTCGCAGGGCGGCGGCGTCGAATTTTGGGGCGAGGGTCGAATCGGGGTTCATGACATGGCTTGGCATCATTGGCGATTTACTTGAGCGTTATTTTTGGTGTCAGCCCGCAATCGCCGCATGACGCACGGGCCGGAGCATGGTTAGCCCCCGGAAGATTTGTGTCAACCAAGGAGTCCGGACGATTGCAGCCAGATTCGACTATCTGAGGGCCGTTGTGGTTGAAGAAATCAAATTGCGACCACGCCGTGGTGTAATTACGTTTACGGGAATATGAGACAAAGCAAAGCTAACCAGTTTATAGTTGCCGTGCGTTTTTTATTTTCAATAATCGCTGCCCTTTCGCTTGCCCAAGCGACGGGTTCCGCCCAGGCCCAAGTGGGCAACGGAGCCGCGAGTTGGCAGTGGCGCGACGGGCGTGAACTGGGCGTCGAAGGGAAAGGCTGGACGGACACGAAGAGTTTTTACGACCGGCTGCCTGCCCGGGCCGAGAACAGCGTTCGCCCCGACGTCTGGAGTTTGAGCCACGACTCCGCCGGGATGAGCGTGCGTTTTGTGAGCGACGCCACAACGATTGCCGCGCGGTGGAACTTGCGGCGAACGAGTCTGGCCATGTCGCACATGCCGGCCACCGGGGTGAGCGGTCTGGACTTGTATGTGAAAGAGCAGGGGAGTTGGCACTGGTTGGGTAATGGCCGACCGGAGAAACAGTCGGAAGAAAAAGTGTTGGTGCGGGGGCTGAAACCCGGTCAGCGGGAATACCTGCTTTATCTGCCGCTCTACAATGGCGTGGAGGAACTGAGCCTCGGCGTCCCGGTTGGCGCGACGTTGGCGTTGCCGCCGGCGCGACCGTCGGGAATGAAGCCGATTGTGTTTTACGGGAGTTCGATTGTGCAGGGCGGCTGCGCGGCGCGGCCCGGCATGGCGTATCCGGCCATTCTGGGACGGCGGCTTGATCGGCCAACCATCAACCTGGGCTTCTCGGGCAACGCACTAAGTGAACCGGAATTGGCGCAGTTCTTTGCGGAACTTGACCCGGCGGTTTATGTGCTCGATCCATTGCCAAACATGTCGTCCGAGATGGTGGCCGAGCGCTTGGAGCGGTTCGTCCAGATTCTTCGCGCCGCGCATCCGACCACGCCCATCGTGCTGGTGGAACGCGCTGAGCGTTCCAATGGTTTGTTTGTTAATACCCACCCCGAAGGTTACGTCGGCGCCAACGCCCGCCTCCGGGAAATCTACGACCGGCTGGTCAAAGCCGGACAGCGGCGACTGTTCTATGTGCCGGCCGCCAAACTGATCGGCACCGACGGCGAAGCCACGGTGGACGGCACCCACCCCACCGATCTGGGTTTCGTGCGGATGGCCGATGCGATCGAACCGGTCTTGCGGCGCGCGTTGAAATCAAATCGGTAGCGGCAAGCCAAAATATGCCCGGAATGGCGGACGGAATAAGAGCGGAAATTGTTTTGGCGTGGTATTTCCCGACTGGTTGCCGTCTGCTTCAGACCGGTTCGGCGCACGGGCAATGAGGACAACCGAACCCGCCACCACCAACTTCCCAATTCTAACGTGATCCCATATTATGCCTGCGGGTCATCAACAGGTACCGATACGATTCGTGCAGATGCTCGGCCTCGGGGCCGAGCGCGGGCCGGATGAACTGCTGGTAGCCCCAGGAGATGGCGGTGTCGGTGTACTCTCCGGCCAACTCGAGTTTCTGGCGTAATTTGCCGGGGGCGACGGCCCGCCACGCCGCCGCTGTCCGCGGGTCGTTGACCGGGGTTTTGTGGCCAAAGCGGTTGGTGTAATCCGAAAGACTCTCGACGCCCAATTCGCCGACTTCAATATTGATCCAAAACTTTTTGTGAGTGTTCGCACAGGCCGCCTTCATGGCCGCCAGAAAGGGGCGTCGCTGATCCAGCGTGTAACAGGACAGATGTTCGCCGCTGTCCTGCAAGGCAACAATATCCACCCGGGTTTGCTGGAGCAGCGCGGTCCAGAATTGCTGATACTGGGCGGGGGATGCCCACCGAAAACTGCCGAGATACCCCGCCTGATCCAGAATAAAGAAGGGGGAGATCATCACGGCCTTGTCGGGTGTCGCTTGTTTGCAAACCGCCGATATGTCGCGGTACAAAGCCGTGATCAATTGGGCCGGGGCATCCCACATCACATACAGTTCGTAGGGAAGGTACCAGCCGGTAAAGGAGGGAGGCTTCCCATAGCGGCGGGCCCCCGCTTCGACGCGAGCCCGGGCCCGGGCAATTTCCGGGGCGGGATCGGTCAGCGTCCACCAATTTGGCGCGGCCAGGGTGTCCACGTAAATGGACAGTCTGCGGCGGTCGGCCTCGTCGAAAAAAGCTTCCAACGGATCCGGTGTGCCCGCCGGCGGATTTTCGCCGACAAAGGGTCCGTTGAGCACCATGAGACGAATGTCCAGGGCCTGCAACTGATCCAATTCCGTCTGCCACGCCGTGATCGGCCGATTGAGATCGTTGGGCGACATAACCCAGAGCGTCCCAACCAAGCGGGCCTGCGGGTGGGATGTTGTCGTACGGTTAAGCCGGCAGCCCGTGGACAGCAGGATCATGAGCAACATGCCCAACGCAACGCCCGGCGCGCGGAAAAACCAAAGACGCCGGGAAGATGGAATGCGATCAACAGGCATAACGCATTATTGATGTTGCCCCCGAGTGGCTACGAGTGCGGCTTGGCCGATCAGGGGGCGAGCGGTGCGCCGAACGTGGAGGTGGTGATCCGCACGCGCGGGGTTACACCCGGAGCGCTGTCGCAGCCGAAACGCATTTGATTGCTGCCTGTCGCCAGCGTCGGCACTCTGCCAGTGATCTTCACGTCCTGGAGAAAGCCGCCATCCGCGCCGAACATTTTGCAGTCCTCCGGCGCATTGAACTCCAGGTAGCTGCCGCTCTCCATTTCCACCGGCAACAAGAGGGTGTGCTCGCCCACGGTCAGTCGCGGATTTTTGATCTTCGCTTTCACCAGCGGCGTCGCGCGTACGGGGCTGAGATAGATTTTCGCGGTGCCGTTGGCGGGCAGGTTGTTGATCCAGACGTTGAGCTTCTCGATCTGCTTGTAGTCCACCGTCTCGCGGTAAATTTCGTAGCCGCCACCGTAGGGCCAGGAATAATTCGCATATCGTTCGCCTTCAGGTTCGACCAACTCGAAATAGCGCCAGCCGGTGAAGTCCACCATGACATAATGCTCACCGATGCCCGCGACGATATGCTCCGGGCAGCGGAATTGGAAGTTCAGCACTTCGCCCTGGCCATCGCCGTGAACCCATACGCCGAGCGCCCGTTCGCCACGGAGATTCAGCGGCGGCGCGAACGTCCTTCCCAAGCTGGCCCAGGTGGCGGTGCGCTCGGGCCGGGTGTTGGCCGCGGTGATCAACCCGCTCCACGCGCCGGCCTTCACGAAGTTTGTGGAAGGCTCCAGCGTGGCCGAGACGCCGCTCGCCTGGGTGCGGTCGGGAAATTCTTTCGCGTCTATGAACTCGGCCAGCGCGATGGCGGTGGTGGTGTCGTAAGGCTCGGCCGACATCAAAACTTCCAAACGCAATTTCAGTGGTTGCGTGCCGAAAGTGTTCGTCACCGTCCACGCCGCCGTCCAGTCGTCGAGGCTTTCGACCTTGTGCTTCGCATAGCGCGCGGGCCGGAATTGCCACTTCCCATCGGGCGATTGGTCGAGCGTGAATTCATCGCCCGGCACGCGCAGCCGCGCCTTCATTGATTCTGAAAAATACTTCGCGTGGCGCAACTCCTCGTATTGCCGCGTAATGCCGCCGAGGCGTTGCAACGCGGGATTCCGCGCGAAACTCGCCGGGTCCACGCCCATGAGCGAGAAGCCGACGTTGTTGCCGATCGCCTTGCCGCAAAGATACTCCATGTCGTCCGCGAAGGTCGGCTCGCCCTGTGGCCCGGTCCAGGTTTTCACCGCCCACCAGCCGAGATGCATGGGGAGGAACATTCGGTGCCCGTCGGCGTTCGCGGCGGTGTGAATGTCAATGAACCGCTTGTGGCTCCGGGTCGGATGATCCCAGGCGCCCATCCGCGAGCGCACATACCACAGATGATGGTGGAACGTGCTCATCTCCATGAGCGCCGGATGGTCGAGTCGCTTCCAGAGTTCAAAAACGAACTTCGAGCCGTAATGCCAGGTGTTCTCGCCGCCGCCCAGAATGTCTTCGCCGTCGAGCGCGTCGAGATACATCATGTCGAAGCCGCACTCGTTGAAAGTCCGCGCCGTGGCCGCGGCGACGTCCGCCAGCATCGTCGTGTCGCCGTCCGGCACGAACAGGCCGAAGCACTCCTTCAAGTGGTGGACTTTCGCGCCCTTCGCGTGCGCCGCCACGCGCGTGCCCCAGGCGCCGCGCTGGCAGTTGGTGAACGCGTAAGGCGCGGTCTGGCTCGCGCCCGAATAGACGATGAGTTCATCGTCCACGTGAAGGGTCGCGCTGTTGCGAACGAAGAAGCCGGTGATGGCGGACATTTTGGTCGTCGGCTCGGTGACGAACACCGAAACCTTGTTGGTGCCGGCGTCGAGCGGTTCGGCCAGCGTGAACGTGGCGTCCTTGGCTAGGCGCGCATCCGGCACGGGTCTCACCGACGGGCAGTTCTTGTCAATGAAGAACGCGTAGGTATGCAATCCGGCTTTGAGTCCGGCGGCGTGGAGTTTGTCCACCACGGCCTTGAGGCTGGCGCGGCCGTTCGGATACGTCTTCGGATTCGGCTCGCAATCGCCGAAGCGGAACGAGCTGCCGCCGTGGAAATCAATCTGGTTAAGCCCCAGGCTGCGCGCGAGCTTGATCCAGTCGTCGGCCTTGTCCTCGGACATGTCCCCGAAATTAAACAGGTACGAACCTTGGTTGATCTCCGCGTCGAGCGCCCACGGTCCGCCAATCGGCGAATGCGGCAACTCCGGCGCGGCGGTCACGACTTCCTGGAGCACGCGGCGCAGTTCTTTCTGCGGACAGCCGATCAAAGCGACCTTCGCGCCGGTGAAACCGAAGCGTGGATAACAACTCGCCTCCAACCGGCTAGACGCGCGCGGCACCTCGCGCACATTCGTCTGGAGATTCAACGCCAGCGCGCAGGCGGCGAACGGTTCCTCCTCCGCGCCCTTCAACGTGAGCGGCACGTCGGCAAACGTGAATTCCTCCACGCCGTCGCCGGTGACCGAGAGCACCTCGACCGTGACGCTGTGTTTCGCGCCGACAACCTTGAGCGCGGCGCTGACGCCGGCCCCGCCAAATTCGAGAACCAGTCGTCCCTCGATCAGCGAAGCCGCCGTCGCCTCGAAGAATTTTCCGGCCCGCTTCACACGTGCGAACGCCACGCTGGGTTTTTGGGTGCAGTAATTGGTGCCGGAAGCTATGTCGGTGAACTCAAGCGTGCGCGCGTTGGTGCCGATGACCAAACGCAGCGAATCACTCTCGACGGTGAGGGCCGGTTTCACCTGGCCGGTTTCGGCGGCGACGAGTTGCAAGGCAGCGAGAAAGGCGACGGCAACGGAAACGAGTCGAATAAAAGGAGCGTTCATATGAGATCAGTTTGCTGCCGTCGTTTCAAGTTCGTCTCGAACCTGGTTGGAAAGCAGTTGCTGGTTGAAAACATTACGCGGGCTCTTCCAGCGGACAAGATAATTTTGAGGTTGTGGAAATAGCAAGATCGCGCGGCGGTGGTGTCGCGCAGCGGTGGCGGATGGAGGGTTGTGTAAGTCAAACCGTGGGGGTTTGGCGGAACATCGCTCCTCGAAAAGCCAAAGCGGGGTCGCGCTTCGTTTGCCCGGCACGCTAAAGATCTTCGCAGCGCGCGACGGTTCTGGGAAATAGCTCTACAAAGGACGCAAAATCAAAAACGCACAAATTTCCTTTCCCATCCGGGAGCTTGACGCTTACACGGGCGCGAATAACCTTGTCGCCATGAGCAGTGAAAGCTTTTTTAATCGGAGCGTATCGCATGCCCGAATGTTACATTAAAGTTTCATGTCCTGCGTGTGATCAGCACATCGAGCTTCCGGAGAAGTTGATTGATGAATCCGTTGTTTGCCCAAACTGCAGTCAGCCCTTCATCGTTCCGAAGCCGGCACAACCACCAAAAAGGACGCAGTCGGGATGGATTGCGGGTGTGATAATTTTGCTCGTTTCCATTGTTCTGTTTTTTGTCAGCGGTTTCTTGGTCAGGCTGAATATCCCTTACATTTCTTATTCTCCGCAGGCAGCGCAGCTTCTCTTTGCTTATGGAGTGGCCTACTTGATCCTGAATCTTGTTACCAAGGGGGGCGCGGTGATGCCCGTCCGCATTTCTTTATTCCAAGTGGCGGGGAAGAAGGCTCGGAGGCTCGTTCCCATTGGGCAATTCCAAAGCAGCCTTGTTGTCCTGATGAGCGCAATTTGCGCGCCCGCCTTGTTGTTCTTGTGGAATGGCGGCTTGATGCTCCTGAAACCGCCACGCGACAATGATTCCCTTCTCCGAGGACGGGTTATTCGCGCATCGGAAGAAGGGAATGGCCCAATCTTCGAAGCCGCCGAGCGAGCGATAAGAGAGAAATTGGCGCACCCTTCAAGTGCGAAGTTTGAAATCGCCGGCTTAATCCTCCCCGACGAGAAAGATGGCGATTGCGTCCGTGTACAACTGGGGGTTGAATCGCAAGATAAGAACGGGACAATGATTCGCTCCACATGGAATATTGAGTTGCGGAAGGACAAACGAGACAAGGGCGCATCGTGGAGCGCGCAAAATGTGATAATGTTTAACAAAAATAAAATAATTATTGATAGGAAATCACAGTCATCCGATAACGGGAAGAAAAGATGAGTTGGCGCGGGCGGATTTTCCTGCCACACGGCAGGGATGAAAAAACAATCTCATGGTCGGTCTCGACCAGTTCGCGACGGGCCACTTGCACTACTTGCTCCACCCCGCCGCCCGATTTTGCTCGCGGGTTCAGACCGGCTCCTCGACACTTTCCGCGGTGATCCATGCAGTCCAAGCTTGATTCAACTCGCGCGCTTCAAGGCAGAGGTTGCGGCCAGACAAGGCCCGTGATCCTCGCCCTGCTTTTGTGCGTGGCGCACCGTGAGGCGCGGGCGGACAGCTTGCGCATCGGCGAAACCAACGGACTCCTGGAGATTCGCTCGATGGTGGTGGACGGCGTGCCCGTTTCGCCGCGCGCGGGTGGAAAACTGCGCCTGCCGTCGCAACCCCGGATCGTTTTCTTTGGGTTCGGACCTGTCACGACCGCCGCCGGAAGTCCCCTGCGGATTCGCTTCAAGCTCGATGGCTATGACGACCAGTGGCGTGAAAACGCCGCCGAGATGCGTCTCGGTGTCCGTTTTTTCGATGCCAGCGGAGATAACATCGGCGAGACGGAGTTCAAAACCGTCGGGCAGAGCGCAGGCTGGACTGGCAACCCTGAGACCGCACCGTTCGTGCGTCGGCGGGAAACCATCGTCGTGCCGGCCAGGGCCAGAAGTTTTTGGGCGGTCATGTCCTCCGCCGGACCGCCCGCCACCGTCGGGGTTTACGCGATCACCAATTTGACGGTCAGGACGCTGCCGTCGAACAACGGTCCGTCCACAGTCGCTTTGCCCTG
>ORMF010136155.1_pt1 | contig 12162 bp, 6 predicted proteins | sample 1779871 | NCBI WGS metagenome assembly ORMF01 (sample SAMEA104232316, study PRJEB22302) | groundwater metagenome | biome: forest; feature: aquifer; material: groundwater | place: USA | collected 2011-08-07 | depth 5.4 m | reverse complement strand
CTTGGCGGTTTGAGTACCAGTGTTGACATTTCTGAGCGAGACATTGGCCCCGACGACGACGGAGCCGGAAGAGTCAGAAACGGTGCCGCGTACACTGCCACGCAACTCTTGTGCGGCGAGCATAGCGGGAAAAGAGAGAACAAGCGACAAAGCGCAGAAAATTCTTGGCGACATTTCGACACCCCTCAGTAGGAAGTTACGGTTTCCAGTTCCTGGATGGTGCCAGTATATTACAATGGTTTCCGGAGTCAAGCCAAAACCACCGCAACCGCCGGAATCGCCGGAAAAATCAGCCGCACCCTGAGGCCCCACCACCAAATGCAACGTGCGCCGCGCCTGGAATTCTGATACTCTTCGGGGCATGGAATTGCGCCCTCGGTTGCCTGGGCCTGAAGCCTCGGATCAACTCACCCCAGCCGGGGAGACGCAGCTTCCCACAGTGACCGCCGCCGCCCCGGCGCCAGCCGGAGGTCCGTTTCTGCCCGGTGTCTTAATCGCCGGACGCTTTCGCATCAAGCGCGCCATCGCCGAAGGCGGCATGGGCTGTGTCTACCTCGCTGTCGATGAGAAGCTCAACCAGCTTCGCGCGCTCAAAGTGGCCAAGCTTGGCTTCGCCAATCATCTCTCGCCCGAGGCCCGCAGCGCGCTTTCCGTAACCCATCCCAACGTTTGCCGCGTCTATGAAATCCACACTGCGGAAACACCGGACGGCCCCGTCGACTTCATCTCCATGGAGTTCATCGACGGTGGTACGCTCTCGCGCAGGCTGCGCGAAAAAGGCGCCTTCCCTGAGCCCGAAGCGCGCCGTGTGGCCGATCACATCTGCGCCGGCCTTGCCGCCTCCCACACCACCAACCTGCTCCATCGCGACCTCAAATCGAACAACGTCCTCCTTGCCCGCGAATCCAACGGGTCCCTGCGCGCTGTCGTGACCGACTTCGGCCTCGCCCAGCAACCCGCAGCAGTGCCATCCTCCTCCGAGTCGACGGATCCCTACTTCACCGGCGTCGCCGGCACACGCGAATACCTCGCTCCCGAACGCTGGCGCGGCTTGCCCGCCTCCGTGGCCAGTGACATCTACGCGCTCGGCATCGTCCTCCACGAGATCATCACAGGCCGCCGCCCCGCGGGCAAGCCGCGCGAACCGCGCGTCCTCGACCCCAAGCTCCCGGCCAAATGGCGCGCCGTCATCTCCCGCTGTCTTGCCGACGACCCTGCCAAGCGATTCGCCTCGGCCGCCGAAGTCGCCGAGGCGCTCACCGGACGCGTCACTCGCCAACGCCGCATCCTTGCCGGCTCCGCGGCGGCTTTCGTCATTGCGCTCGGCCTGTGGGCCTTCTTCCGGCCGGTCACGCCGCCCGCCCGCCTAGCGATCCTGCCCATCGAGGCGCCGGGGGCCAACGCCTCGATGGCCTCCGTGGTCCGCGGCGCTTCCTACGATCTGTCGGGCCGCCTCTCGCGTCTCAAACCCCGCCCACCCCAACTCGTCGTGATCCCGATCGAAGAAACTCAGGGCCTCTCCGCACGCGATCCCTCCATCGCGAAACAGCGCATCGGGGCTTCCCACATTCTCCGCTCCAGCGTCACGCCCAGCGGCAATCGCCTCTTGCTGCGCGGCGCCATCGTCGATGCCTCTACACAAGTCGTCTTGCGCGAAACCACCGCTGAGCTGGATTCCATCAACGACCTGGCCAATCGCCTCACCGCCCTGGTTGCCGCCGCGTTCAACCTTCCCCGCCAAGCCGCGCGTGAGGAGGTCGCATCCGCCGCCTACGCCAGCTACGCGGAGGGCATGTCCTATCTGCGCGGCGCCGCCTCGTCCTATCAGAAGTCTATCGAGGCGTTTGAAAAGGCGATCGCCCAGGACCCCAAATCCCCGCTCCCCTCCGCTGGTCTGGCCGAAGCATGTTACCTCGGCTGGCAGCGCACCCAGGACGCGAAACTGCTCGAACGCGGCCGCCAGGAACTCGCCCGAGCCACCGCGCTTAATCCTGATTCGCTCGAAGTCCACCTCGCCGCCGGAAAATTGAACCTCGTCCCCGGTTCCCAGGAGCGTGCCACCCTCGAGTTCCAGCGCGCCATTCAACTGGACCCCGCCAACTCGGAGGCCTGGCGTGGTCTGGCACGTTCGTACGACGGAGTGGAAGGCCGACGCGCGGAAGCCGCCGAGGCCTACCTCAAAGCCATCCAACTCCAACCCGACTACTTCCTACCACTGGCCGATTTCGGGAACTTCCAGCATCGCATGGGGAACTACCAGGAAACCGAAAAACTGTGGACACAGGCCCTCAAGCTCGCGCCTCAATCCGCGGCGCAGCACTCCAGTCTCGGCGGGCTCTACGCCGACATGGGCCGGTGGGACGAGGCCGAACGCAAGCTCAAACGCGCTATTGAACTGGATGGCCGCTTCCGGCCGGCCTTGAACAACCTCGCCGCGCTCTATCAGTACCAGAAAAGGGATGCCGAGGCTGTCGAACTCCTGGAACGCGCCCGCACTCTTGGACCCGAATCGCACATCCTCGCACTCAATCTCGGCGATTCCTACCGTCGCCTAGGAAATGCCCCCAGAGCCGCGCAAGCCTACCGCCGTGGCCACAAGCTGGCCGAGCAACGCCTTCTCGCCGATCCGGGCGACGCAGCCATGCGCGCATTCGTAGCCTATTTCGCCCTCCGCCTCGGCGAGCGCGCCGTGGCCGAACGCGAATTGGTCCAGGCCCTCCATTTCGGAGGAAAAGATCGTACCGTCATCCGCCGCGCTGTGCTATGCTTTGAGGCCATGCGCCAGCGCGACCGGACTCTTGGCGTGCTGCAGACGGCGACCCCGGAGGTTCTGCGCGAACTCAACCGGCAGCCTGACCTGACCTCTTTGCAAAAGGATCCGCGCTTCATAGCCATGCTGCCCCCAAATCGGATACAATAGCCGAACAAAGGAAACCTGCAATGCCACCAATTACCGAACCAGTTGTGATTGTCCTGAAATACACGGCCGACGCCGGCGGGAAGGCGGCTCTGGCCCCAGCGAAAGGAAAACGGACTCCAGTGCCACCCGGCGCAACCGTGATCTTCGCCCTCGGCGACCCTGGCGCAACCAGCCTTACCGTCACATTTCCCAACAACTCGCCCTTCGGCGATGTAGCGCCGGTCCAGACGGTGAAAGGCGGCGACGCTCACCGCGTGGAGCGTGAGGTGAATGCATCCGACCCCAAGGCCAACGTCTATATTTTCGACTGCACGGCCATCATCAACGGAACACCTGTTGCGGCCAAGGGCGGCGGCGAAATCGAAATCGGCCCGTAGCGTTGACCCGCCGCGCATCCCGTGGCGCCCCGCAGCCGATGCCCCGTAAAACCTCCCGGTGTCGGAGCCCCAACTTGACCGCGGCACCCCGCAACAGATATAACGGCTCTCTACCCCGCATCCGGAAAGGACAACCATGAAACTCTCAACACTTCTCAGGAACCCGCGCAAAACGGAGCTGCCGTCCGCGGCGATAACTCGCGTGTCTCTGGCTCGGTTGGGGGCTCGGACGGCGCCCTTTGCGCTCATCCCATTGCTCGCACTGGCCGCAGCTGCGGCGCTGTACGCGCAACCCGACCCGAACTACAAACCGAGACGCATCAACAAGGCGATCGAACTGCTGGAGGACGGCCAGCCTATCTACTACACCGGCGGTCACGGCGGCTACGAAGAGGGCAAGAAACTATCCAAAACCTGGGCCGACTACATCAACTACGAGATGGAACACGGGGCGCTGGACTTCACCGCGCTGCGCGAATTCATGCGCGGTCTGGTGGACGGCGGACCCACCAAGAGCGGCCACCGGACGCCGGCGGTGATTGTCACGTTGCCGGTGCTCGGGGTGAGTGAAGTACACATGCAGGCGAATTTCTGGGTGGCGCAGCAGGCCATCGCGTGCGGCATACATGGCATTTTGCTGTGCCATGCGCGGAGCCCGGAGGCGGTGCGGATATTTGTGGAATCGCTACGCTATCCGAACGCAAAACCGGTGAAGGGACTTGGCGAAGGCATGCTCGGCAGCGGCAGCCAGGGCTATTCCTCGCGGATCTGGGGCATCACTGTGCCGGAATATACGAAGAAGGGAGACCCTTGGCCGCTCAACCCGGAAGGTGAGTTCCTGCTCGGCCTCAAGATCGAGGACAAGCACGCGCTGGCCAATGCAAGCAAAGTAGCCGCTGTCCCCGGCATAGCATTTGCCGAATGGGGTCCGGGCGACATGGGCATGTCGCTCAATCTCCCCGATGGCCACACGGCGAATGAGACGCTGCATCCGATGATGCGCGATGCGCGCTCTACGGTGCTGGCTGCCTGCAAGGCCAACAAGCTCGCTTTCCTCAACACGGTCCGTCCCAACGACGTGGAAGAGATGATCAAGGAAGGCGTGCGCATCGGGTCCGGCGGCCAGGAAGCAGCGGAGAAAGGGCGCATCTACACCAAGCGCAAGATGCCCTGGTAGTAGTCTGCCCTTATCGGACGCGCTCGTCCGGGCCCAGCATCCAGGCCGAGTGGTGCTGGGTCAGGCCGACGTGCGGATAGTATTCCACCGCCTTGGGCGCAGACAAGAGAACGATCCGCGCGCTGCCACCTTCCTTCTGCGTGAGGCGAATGAGTTCGGTTCCGATGCCCTGCCGCTGATGGGATTGGCGCACGGCCAGATCAGCCAGATAGGTGGCGAAGGAAAAGTCCGTGAGCGAGCGCGAGATGCCCACCAGCAGGTCCCCATCCCAGGCGGTGATCACGAGATTGGCCTGCTTGAGCATCACCCCCATGCGGGCGCGGTCATCGACAGGCCGCCGCTCGCCGAGCGTGGAGGCCACGTAGAGTTCAATCATCTGGTCCAGATCCAGGTCGTTTCCCGTGCGGTAGGTTATTTCGCTCATAGGTGCTCTGATGGTCTTATCCTAGCTTGGGCGATACACTAAAAACTAGTCCTTACATATGGAAGAAGAGGTTGTTGGAAAAATCTACGATGCGCGCCTGATGCGGCGGATGCTCGGCTATGCCTGGCCGTACCGCGCCTGGTTCGCGATGGCGCTCGGTTTCCTGCTGTGCAGCTCGGTGCTGCAGATTCTGGGGCCGCTGTTCACCAAGATGGCGGTGGACCGGTATCTGGCGCCCACCTCCACACAGATGGCGACGCCGATCGACGCTTACCTGTCGGCGGATCCTTTTACGGGCCTAACACAGCTCTCCCTGATGTACCTTGCCTCGATGCTAGTCGGGATGATTTGCTCGTTTTCGCAAGGCTACCTGATGTTGAAGACAGGGCAGCGGGCCATGTTCGACCTGCGGCGCGACCTGATGGCCCATCTCCAGAAGCTCGACTTGGCCTATTATGACCGCCATCCGGTGGGGCGGCTGCTCACGCGCGTGACCACGGACGTGGACGCGTTGAACGAAATGCTCGCCTCGGGGCTGGTGGCGGTGGTGGGCGACGTGCTGGTACTGAGTTTCCTGCTCATCGTCATGTTCCGTCTCAGCGCGGGGATGACGCTGCTGATGCTGGCGGTGCTGCCGCTGGTGGTGCTGGCCACGGCGATGTTCCGCAAGGCGGTGCAGTCCAGCTACCGCCGCATCCGGCTGGCGGTGGCGCGCATCAACGCGTACATGCAGGAACACATCACCGGGATCGTGGTGCTGCAACTGTTCAACCGCGAGGCCAAGAGCCGGGAGGAGTTCGACGAGACCAACCGCGACCACATGGAGGCTTTCAAGGACTCCATCTTCGCCTACGGCTGGTTCTATCCGGTGGTGGAGTTTCTGGGGATGCTCGGGCTGGCCTCGCTGCTGGTCTACGGCGGGTACCGGATTCAGTCGCGGGAGCTGACGCTCGGAATCCTTGTGGCATTCTTTCAATACGCGATGCGATTCTACCGTCCGATTCAGGATCTCAGCGAGAAGTACAACATCTTCCAGGCGGCGATGGCGGCGGCCGAACGCGTCTTCCAATTGCTCGACACGAAGGTGGAGATCGGCGACAGCGGCGAGCCGCGCGGGGTGCCTTCCGGCGCAGTGGCCATCGAGTTCGATCAGGTCTGGTTCGCCTACAAAGGCGAAGAGTGGGTATTGCGCGATGTCAGTTTCCGGATCGAGCCCGGCGAGACCATCGCGGTGGTGGGGCATACAGGCGCGGGCAAGACCACCCTCATCAGCCTGCTGCTTCGCTTCTACGATATTCAACGCGGGGCCATCCGGATCGGCGGGGTCGACATCCGCGAATTCTCGCCGCGCGAGCTGCGCTTCCATTTTGGGGTGGTGCTGCAGGACCCCTACCTTTTCACCGGCGACATTGGACGAAACATACAGCTCGGCACGGCCACGATCAACGAAGAGCAGATCCGAGCCGCGGCCGAGCAGGTGAATCTGCTCGACTATGTCGATTCCCTGCCCGACGGTTTCCGTCATGTGGTGCGGGAGCGGGGCGCGGGCCTTTCGACGGGACAGAAGCAACTGGTGAGCTTTGCGCGAGCGCTGGCGCGCAATCCCCGGTTTCTGGTTCTGGACGAGGCCACCTCCAGCGTCGACACGGAAACCGAGATGCGGGTGCGTGCCGCGCTGGACCGGCTGCTGCATGGGCGCACGTCCATCGTCATCGCGCACCGGCTATCCACCATTCAGCGCGCGGACCGGATTCTGGTGATGCACAAAGGAGAGCTGCGCGAGTCCGGAACGCACCAGCAGCTGCTGGTGGAACGCGGCATCTACTTCAAGCTGTATCAACTGCAGTATAAGGATCAGGAGCTGGGGCAGGCCAGGGGGCCTGACCTACAGATACTTGCCGATCACCTCCAGCAATAGTTTCACGTCAACTGGTTTGCTGAGATAGTCGTCCATTCCCGACCGCAGGCAGTGATTGCGGTCTTCCTCCATGGCCCCGGCGGTCAAAGCGACGATGGGTGTGTGGTGAAGCGTGCCCTCGCGCCGCCGGATCTCGCCGGTGGCCTCGTAGCCGTCCATCACCGGCATCTGGCAATCCATGACGATCAAATCGTATGGCGATTGAGCCGTCATATCAACCGCTTCCCGGCCATTGGAGGCCACGTCCACGCGGCAGCCGGCCCTGGCGAGCTGAATCGAGGCGATCTTTTGGTTCACGAGGTTGTCCTCCACCAGCAGAACGCGGCGCCCCGGAAAGCGCTCAACAGCAGCCGGGGGCCTCGGAGCATCCGCGGTAATCGTTCGCTTGCCCAGCAACCGCTGGAGCCGGTCAAGCAGCACGGCCTCCCGCACCGGTTTGACGAGAAAGTCATCGCACCAGGGCACACTCTCCTCGCGGACCGATGTAATCAAGAGGATGGCCGGCCTAACCAAGTGGCTGGACTCGCGCATCCGCCGGGCCGTCTCCGCCCCGGCCAGACAGATGATCTGGTACGGATCTCCCGCCGCCTCGGCCGCGGCCGCCATCCGTAGCGCCTCCTCCACCGCTCCGGCTTCCTCCACGCGCATGCCCCACTGCTTGCAGAGCTCCGTAGTGACCAGCCTGCTGACCGGCTGGTTGTCCGCAACCAGCAGTCGAACCCCGTCGAACCTATGGGCTTGCAGCGGCGCGCGAGACGGGCACAGGGGGAGTGGAATCTCAAACCAGAATGAGGATCCTTCCCCCACGCGGCTGCTCAAACTTATGGCTCCCCCCATCAACTCGACGAGTTGCCTGGAAATGGCCAGTCCCAACCCCGTCCCACCGCGCCTGCCCGATGCGGAAGTGTCCAGTTGCTGGAACTTCTGGAACAGAGCCCCCTGGAGGTGGGCGGGAATCCCGATGCCGGTGTCGTGGACGGCGATGCGCGGGCTGGCCATGCCGCCCAAGGCAGGCGGACTCCGCACTTCCACCAGTACGTGGCCGGTGTCGGTGAACTTAATTGCGTTCGAAACCAGGTTCAGCACCACTTGCCGGATACGCCCCGCATCGCCCAGGAATTTGCGCGGCGCATCCGGTGCGTAGCGCAGCAGCAAGTCCAGTTTCTTCTCGCCGGCTTTCATCGCCAACAGATCGACCGCATCCTCCAGAACGCCGTGCATGTCAAACGAGGCAATCTCCAGATCGAGTTTACCGGCTTCGATCTTGGAATAATCCAGAATCCTGTTGATGAGGGCGAGCAGCGCCTCGGCCGAGGAACGGACGATCCCGGCGTACTCTTTTTGCTGCGGCGTCAACGGCGTGTCCAGCAGCAACTCCGTCATCCCGATGACGCCATTCATCGGGGTACGGATCTCATGGCTCATGGAGGAGAGGAATGCGCTCTTGGCGCGCGTGGCCGCCTCGGCGCGATCCTTCTCCACGCTCAGTTCCTGGACCATGCGCGCCATCGAGGTCCTGGCCCGATCCTCTTCGGTGACGTCGAAAAGAGCGCTCCGGAGACCCTTGATCTCGCCTCTTTTGCCGACCACGATTCGATCATGCTTCTCCACCACCAACAGGCCGCCGTCGCCCCGGACGTAGCGCAGCCGGACAGGCTCGGCAGGTGCCGTGCCGGACAGCTTCTGGAGATCGGCATTGCGGTTGGCGGCCCAGTCCGGTTCGGCGACGAAGTCCCACGCCGGACGGCCCAGGATCTGATTCTTCCGGTAGCCAAGCAGTATGCACTCGGCGGCGTTCACGCGGCAAACCACGCCCTCCCGGTCGATCTCGTGATAGGCCACCGGCGCTTGCTCGAACAGCTCCGTGAGCGCCTCATTCTCGCGTTCTTCCTCCTCCATCCGCTTGCGCGCGGCGATGTCGATCACGACAACGCGGCGCACCTCAGCGCCCTCGGCGTCTACGGCGACGGTGGTCTCCAGTTCCACCCAGAATGGCGTTCCGTCTTTTTTCACCATCCGCAGCTCGAAGGCCAATGGGGCGTCGGTTTCAAAGAATCTTGCACCGTGACGGTAATAGAGGCTCAGGTCTCCCTGGAAAACGAACCGGCTCAGCCGCTGCATGACGAGCGCCTCACGCGGCAGGCCCAACATCAGCCCAAGGGTGAGGTTGGCCTCCAGCATGAGTGCCTGTTGGCTGATGGTGCAATAGCCCACAGGAGCCAGATCGTATAGGTCGAAATAGCGCGCCCGCGCCGCGTCCAGTTGCACCTGCACACGCCGCAACTCCTCGTTCTGCAACTCCAGCTCAATCTGATGAACGCGCAGTTCCTGAACGATGCGACCCATTTCCTCGGGCGGCAGGACATCGAGGTTTTGCGACAGGTGCATGGTCTGGCGCTGGGGGCCCACCATGGCAACCCGGCGCAGTCGGCCGGCGCGACCGGATCGGTCACTCTTCTTCTTGATCAAGTGGTTCTCCTGCACTTCGCGGGGGCGGTCCACCTGCGGCTGGCGAGCCTTTAGCCGGCGAAAGGCTGCCAGTGATGTCTTCAAAAATCGTATACACCTGATACGGGGTTCCCTCTCCCTTCTCAAATTGAGGGATGGCGCTGATGCGAACCCAAATGGTCTTCGCTCCATCGGCAGGCTGGAGGCCCATGATGGCGTCCCGCACCTCCTGCCCGGTCCGGAACGCCTTCTGAGCGGGATGTTCGTCGTGCGGAAAAACGGAGCCGTCCGTGTGTACGGTCTTCCAGGGAAGGTGGCTGGTTTCGAGGTCCAGCATCTGCTCACGACTCAACCGAAGGATGCGCGCGGCGGCGGGATTGGCATCCATGATTCGCCCGCCGCGGCCGTGAAAAACCACGCCACACGGCATGGATTCATACATCACGCGAAATTTCGGCTCGCTCCCATGCAGCGTCTCCCCGGCCGGATGGGTGATCGCCTGAAGCAATAGGGCAATTCCTCCCCCGCTCTCCGGATACATATGCACGTCATAGGATTCCTCAGACGGCGCGGCGCCCACTTTAGCCTTGAAGGAGGCCGATTTTTTATCATTCTTGCAGCGCAGGAAACTCTCTTCGAAAACCTGCCTCTGCATCTCGGGCAATGCGTCGAAGAACGGGCGTCCGATGAGTCCGGCGGCTTTACGGCGCAGCACCCGTTCCGCGGCGGGATTGATGTATGTGATTACCATATCGTCGTCAAGGCTAATGAAGGAGCCGGCCAGGTTCTCCAATATTTCCTGATTCCTGCGCACGATTCTTGCCAGTTCCTCGGATGCACGCTTCCCGGCGGAAATGTCGACAAACGTAATCACCGCGCCCTCAATGACGTTGTCCTGGGTTCGATAGGGGAGGATGCGCATGGAGTACCACTCTTCCCCCCAGGCCTGCACTTCCACCTCTTTGGGTATCAGGTTGTTGAGCACCGATTGCACATCCGCCGTCAAGTTGTCATAACCGGCCAGGTTGGACATGATGTGACTTACCGGCCGCCCCACATCGCTCGGGATCAGGTTGATGATCCGGGTTGCGGCAGGTGTAAAGCGCAGGATGCGCAATTGATGATCCACAAACACGGTGCCGATGCCGGTCCCGGCCAGCAGGTTATTCATGTCGTTGTTGGCCCGCGAGAAGTCGGCCAGCTTGGATTGCAGTTCCGCGTTGACCGTGGAGAGCTCCTCGTTCACCGATTGCAATTCTTCCTTGGAGGTTTCCAGCTCCTCGTTGGTGGACTGCAATTCCTCGTTCACCGACTGCATTTCCTCATTGGAGGATTTCAGTTCTTCGTTCGAGGTTTCGAGTTCCTCCTGGGCTGTCTGGAGATGCTCTTCCTTTGCGCGCAATTCCTGCTGCAGCGCGGCGATGCGCGCATCGCCGTTGGTTTCCGGGATCATTGCCTCGGCGAGAGCAGGCAGGGCGGCCTTCTCCGCTTTTCCCGAGTGTGGGGGCGGCTGATCCTCAAGAATCACCAGATACAGCGGCTGCTGGGGCGGCTCGCCTGGGCCTGCCGCCACCGGACGAATGGTCAGGTTGACCGTGCTGAAGCCACCGTTGGTTTTGACCCGAAGACCCGGGATGCGCACGACCCCGGTTGTCCCCACTGCCTGGTGCAGGGCCGTGGTCACGCCGCGGCGCAAGCCCTCCCTGGCCATCTTCAGGATGTTGTTGATTCCCGCCTCGCCCGGGGACGGCTCCAGATACTGGCCCGTGCGGCCGTGCAGGTAAAGGATATCCCCCTTGCCATTCACGAGAACGCTGGCCGGCGCCGCCTGCTGCAATAGCGCCTGTTCGGTCAGCTCGCGGAGACTGTGTTTGGCGCTGGGCAGCCTTCCGGCGACCAGTGGAGTCCACGACTTCAAGGCGAGCATGGGCGGCAGAAACCGGCCCAAGGCCAACCGCTGTGTGCCATTCACATCCTCCTCGCGCCGATAGAGTTTCCACTTCCGCTCCACCGAGGAAAACAGGTATCCAAAATCGCTGATCGTCTCCGAGGTTCCGAGGAAGAGAAAGCCGCCCGGGTTCAGCGCGTAGTGGAGCAGCGGAATGAGCTTCCTTTGCAAGTCCGCTCCCATATAGATGAGGAGGTTCCGGCAAACCACCAGGTCCACCTTCGAAAATGGCGGATCCTTGATCACGTCCTGCTTGGAGAATACAATCAGGTCGCGGATATTTTTGTGGACGCGGTAGCCGCTGGCGTCCGGCTCCGGCGTGAAAAACCGGGCCAGCCTCTCCGGGGTGATGTCGGCGGCGATGCTGGCCGGATACAGGCCGACGCGGGCCGAGGCGATGGCTTGGTCATCGATGTCTGAGGCAAAGACCTGTAGCTGGAAACTCTGCTTCATCGAGTCCTGCCACTCGGCGAGCAGGATGGCGATCGAATAGGCCTCCTCGCCGGTGGAGCATCCCGGTGTCCAGACCCGGATGGGGGCGCCGGCGGACCTGCCGGCAAAGATCTTCGGCATGACCAGGTCATGGAGCGCCTGGAAGGCCGCCGGATCGCGGAAGAAATTGGTTACCCCGATCAACAGGTCGCGAAAGAGCGCGTCCACCTCGGCGGGTGTCTGCTGCAGATACCTTACATAGCCGTCCAGGGAATCGATTTGATGAACCGCCAAGCGCCGCTCGATGCGGCGATGGACGGTGCTCGGCTTGTATTGGGAAAGGTCATGGCCGGTTTGTGCCCGCAGCAGGATGAAGATTTTCTTCAGAGCGTTCTCCGCCTTGGGCTCCGGGGCCCTGGCGGTTCGGGGCGGCTTGCCGAAGGCATGGCTGACGTAAGCAATGAGTTGGGGGGGCATCTCGGCGGGGGGAAGCCCACAGTGCCCCAGGCCGGTGGCGG
>ORMF010134099.1_pt1 | contig 12169 bp, 9 predicted proteins | sample 1779871 | NCBI WGS metagenome assembly ORMF01 (sample SAMEA104232316, study PRJEB22302) | groundwater metagenome | biome: forest; feature: aquifer; material: groundwater | place: USA | collected 2011-08-07 | depth 5.4 m | reverse complement strand
TCAGAAAGATCCGAATAACACGACATACCAGTATCACTTGGGTATGGCCTATATGGCCGCTCGTCATTTCGATTTAGCCGAACGGTCTTTGCAGAAGGCACTACGGGACGATCCAAATTTCCCGGATGCAGCGAGTGCCAGGGCAGCCTTGGCCAAGATTCCAAAAGACCCGCAACCGTAATCTCTCCGTGAACGTATAAGTTTTCATCGGCGGGGCGCGGCAGTTTCATGTGGTATAGAAAGCAACCATAACCTTTGCAGTTACTCACAAGCAACTACAACGGACTTAAAATCCCTTTCCCGGCAACGGGAGTGCGGGTTCAAGTCCCGCCCCGGGCACCAAATTAGCAAATCATTTCGAAGGGTTTGCGGTCGAATCCAGAGTTGCCGTTCATCCCCGCCACCTGACACCAAGATTCAATTCCTTCCGGCAGTAGGCCAGACTCTGTTCCATGTGCTCCATTTGTTGGACTTTCAAAGCGTCCATGTAGCGGTCACGCACCTCGGGGAGATCGGCCATCAGGTGCGGTTTGTTCCAGGGGCGGCCGCGGCGGGCGAGCGCCTCGAACCGTGCCAGATCCCGCGATCGGGCGCCGGGGAACCACTTCGTCCAGAATTCATCGCCATAGACGGGCAGCACCACCGGCGGGCGCGCGGTGATCGGCTTGCAGTAAATATACACCTCCGGCGACATCAGTGCGGCTGCCCTCGCAATCAGCGCCTTGAAGTCGATCGTACCTTCCCCTAACGGAACCCACTGTACGGCGATGCCATCCGGATGATCATAAACAACGGAATCGCGCAGGTGGAAGGTAAGGGCTAATGGGCCAAGCTCCTCCACGGTTGTGAGCGGATCTTCCGCGACAAAGACAGGATTGCCTGTGTCGAGGTAAGACCCAACGAAGTCCTTCCCTGCCGCCTCAATCAACTGACGGGTGCGCCAGGCCTGAATGTCCTTGTGGTTCTCGAGACCGATTTTGAGGTTGGCGTCGAGCACCTGCTGGCGGACCTGCTTCAGGATTCGCACACCGGTTTCCACGTGTTGCTCCACCGGGCCTTCCGGCATGCTGTAGCGGTCACTGGCCAGCAGTGTCCGCACCATCGTCGCGCCCATCGCCTGCGCGCGTTCAATATTCCGGCGGAGCGTCGCCACCGATTGCGGGATTGCCGCTGGTGTCCTTGGCAATAGTGCGCTGCCGCCGGTTTCAATGTGCAACCGGGCCTCTTTCGCCCATGTCCTGACTTCCGCCCAATGCCTCGGATCCATCACGGCTGGATCGAGAGAGTCCTGGAGAAAGATGGCGTCGAGCTTTTCCCGAATGCAGTAGTCGAAGAGTTGACGGTCGTTCCAGCGCCAGAATCGCAGGCAGTAGGTGTTGATTCCAAGCCGCCACTGGCGCGGCGCGGCGTGGGCGAGTCCAGGCAGAGAGAGGCCTGAGCCAACGGCGAGCGTGGACCGGAGGATTTCGCGGCGCGTGCGCACGCTAACAGTTTAGCCGAGATCCACCAGGAGCGAATACCCTTTTTCCGGGCGCAGCAATCGGATACACTGTCTTCAGCCGAGGTATTGACTAAACTATGATCCGAAGACTCCCGATCCTGGGCCTGGCCCTTCTGGCGAGCTTGGCCGCGCAACAACTTTCGCTCGAACAAAAAGAGCAGTTTCTGCTGAAGGCGAAAATCATCAAGACGAAGGATTTGTCAGAAGGCATCACCAATTCCCGGCGCGCCACTTTGCGGGACGGCGAACTCACACACGACGCGCACGTGCAGACGATTGACGAATACAAGAGCGTCTTTCAAACCGCCATGGGATCGGAATTGAACTTCTCAGACTCCTACAAATACAACATTGCCGCCTATAAGCTGGACCGAATGTTGGGCCTCGGCATGATTCCCCCTTCCGTGTCGCGAAAAGTGGAGGGCCACTCCGCTTCGGTGACATGGTGGGTGGATGACACCATGATGACGGAAAAGGAGCGCTTCCAAAAGAAGACCAGCCCGCCAGACAACGACGCCTGGGGCCGCCAGATGTATTGTGTCCGCGTCTTTGACGAGTTGATCTACAACATGGACCGGAATCTGGGGAATCTGGTGATCGACAAAAACTGGACTATGTGGATGATTGATCACACCCGCGCCTTCCGCATGATCACGGACCTGAAAGCCCCCGCCAATCTAGTGAAAGTGGACCGTGGGATGCTGGCCGGTCTCCGCAAACTCAACGATGCGGACTTGCAGAAGGAGTTGGGCCAATACGTGAACAAGATGCAAATCAAAGGTCTTCTGGCCCGCCGGGACCGCATCGTAAAATTCTTTGACGAAGAAGTTGCCAGGAAAGGCGAAGCAGCGGTCCTGGTGGATTTGCCGCCGCGGAATTGATCGGCCCATGCCGCCTTCCGGGAAAACACCACCTCCCCCCGGTGGCTGGCGGACATTCAGCCCAACCGCAGCGTCATCCTTTGATTAACTTCAACATTCCAGGGGCCTACCAACTTTTCTTCAATCCGCAAAGGCGAAGCCGATGAAAAGGGGAAGAGGCGCCTCAAGGCAGATCTTATTCCGTAAGGTGAAATACCGGGTACCACTCCAAATTTTTCTCAGAAACACATCCAATCCAGCGAACTATCTTCAATGCAAGATGTTGTTTTATATGACACTTGCAGATTTTTTGCGAAGTTCGGTTTGGTCCATGACCGAGGGCGGGGCGGCCAGGAAGAAATTCGAATACAAACCTATTGCTTTCGCACTAGACCGCCGTTATACTTAGCGTAGCCCGCAATAAGAGGATTATTCGTGAACGTGGGCAGGTGTCAAAATTAGCTTGGAGGAGTTAAGTGTTCAAAAAAATAGTATTTTATGGAAGTCTTCTCGTAGTATTGAGCGCAAGTGTTGCCTCTGCTGCGATCACGACGATCAACTTTGAGGCATTCGCGGTAAGCGCATCACTCGCCACAGTCAACGCAACCACTACCCCGATGGGTGTCACATTCGGGATTGCATCCGGCACGTCCATGGTCTCCAACTGGGGCGGAGCAACGCCCAGCCCGCTCAGCGGCAATACGCTGACCGCGTTCGATGCGGTGGGGACAGGCTCTCCCCCAGTCCTTACAGCCACTTTCGCTGGAGCTGGAACGAGATCTGAGGACCTAAAGGTGGATGCATGGGACACCAACGTTGAAAAGGTCAGGTTCGACATCTATGACGGCGCCACTTTGCGGCAGTCAGTAACTTTGACAGGCGTGTCCGGCACCATCACTTTCACCAGCGGTTTCATGATCACCAGGATGGAAATGGTTGACCTCAGTAACCCCAATACTAGTCCCAATGGTGATGGCTTCGTGATTGACAATCTAATGTTCACCGCACCGGTTCCTGAACCCGGCACCTTCGTCTTGATGGGTGCCGGCCTGGGCCTTCTTGGCCTGTTGCGCCGCCGCAAAGCATAGCTGAACACTCAACTGCTCCAAATTGAGGCGGACTGCTTCCTCCAGAAGTGTCCGCCTCCTTCTTTTTTACTTGGCCCTGCCGCCGCTCCAAGCATTTGGTAAAATCCTTTCAGGCGATTTTCAGGTTCGCGGTTTCAACTGGACATCTCGGTCCTGAGAGAACAACTGGGAGGTTGCGATGAAGATTTCTGTCCTGCTGAGAGTATCTGCCGCCTCTCTTTTGCTGGCGGCGTCCGGCCAATACCGTGTAACCGGTAAGATTCCGATCGGCGGAGAAGGCGGATGGGACTACCTGACGCTCGATGGCGCAAACCATAGACTCTATGTCTCCCATGCGACCAAGGTTGTTGTGGTGGACGTGGATGCGGGCAAGGTGGTGGGCGAGATTCCGGACACGCAAGGGGTGCATGGGATCGCCCTTGCCCCAAAATTGAACCGTGGCTACACGAGCAACGGGCGCGCAAACAACGTCACCGTTTTCGATTTGAAGACGTTGCGCGCCGTCAAGCAAGTGACAACAGGACAGAACCCGGACGCGATCCTCTACGAGCCGGGATCGAATCGGATATTCGCTTTCAATGGCCGGTCCAACGATGCCACGGTGATCAATGCGGCCAGCGAAACTGTGGCGGCGACGATCCCGCTGGGCGGTAAGCCCGAATTCTCAGTTTCGGATGGCCGCGGCAAACTGTACGTGAACATTGAAGACACGCATGAAGTAGTTGAAATCGACGCGGCAAAGGCAGCGGTGACGAAGCGATATTCGTTGACCGGATGTGAGGACCCGAGCGGCCTTGCGATGGACGTGAGCCGGCGCCGCCTGTTCTCCGTCTGCGCGAACAAAGTGATGGTCGTCTCGAATCCGGATACCGGCAAGGTGATTGCAACCGTACCGATTGGAGAGGGATCGGACGGCGCCGGATTCGATGCGTCCGAGGGCGCGGCGTTCAGTTCGAATGGCGAGGGCACCCTCACGGTTGTGAAGGAACAGGCAGGCAAGTACGCCGCGGTCGAAACAGTTCCCACGCAACGCAGTGGCCGGACGATGACTGTGGATCCCGGCACGCACAAAATATACATACCCGTAGCCGAGTTCGGACCTGCGCCAGCGGCCACGGCCTCGCAACCACGGCCCCGGCCCGCGGCGCTGCCAAACACGTTTCAACTACTTGTGATTGGCAGGTAAACAAGCGTTGCGCGCGATTGTCATTGGGCTGTTCACGTCAATTCTCGTTTTCGCCCAAACGCCGCCGGGACCACTGACCCTGGCCGATTGTATCCGGCTGGCCAATTCCGTACCTTCGGCCGTTTCCATAGCCCGGCAGGAGGCACGCATAGCCACACTCGGGATAACCGCGGCACGAGCGAATTTTCTACCGCGCGCGGACCTCACGGGCGGAGCGATCTACAATTCCCCGAGACCCGGCAGTCAGGCATTCGTGGCCTTCAATGGTTCCCGCGAGTATGTGACGATCGCCGGTATCGGGGTGGAGTTGGATACGTCGGGGCGCCTGCGCGCGGCCTATGCCCGGGCGAAAACGGACAGGGATATCGCGGAAACCGGCACAAGGATTTCGGAGCGCGATTTACGCCACGCAGTGACACTGGCCTATTACCGGGTGCTGCTGGCACGGAAGCTGGCGGGGGCGGCGCAGGCGAGTCTGGCCGAGGCCAGGAGTTTCGAGATTCGGACAAAGGCGCTGTTTACCGGCGGAGAGGCTGCGCAAGCCGATGTGGTGAAGGCTTCCGCCCAGGTGGCTGTCTTCGAGCAGTTGCAGCGCGCCTCGGAGCTGGATGCGCGGATCGCGAACCAGGAGCTTGCCAGCTTCTGGACTGCCGAAGTGGATGCCCCGTTGGAACTGGAGGATTCGCTGGCCCAACAGGGGGCCGAGCCGCCCGGTAGCGCAACACCGGGAGCATTTCTGTTCCGGCCTGAGTTCCGGATTTTCGATCTGCAAAAGATTGGATTCACGTTGGATGCCAAGCGCGAGCGGGCGGCGCTGCTGCCGCAGGTCTCGTTCGGGTATCAATACGGCCTCGATGCCAACCAGTATGCGTGGCGGGAACGGGGCACGGCGGTGATGGCGAGCCTGCACGTGCCGGTCTTCGAGTGGTTCCGCGCGCGCAGCCTTGCCCAGCAGTTCACCACGCGCGCGCAACAAGCCGGCGACACGCGCAAGCTCACAGAGCGCGTCTTCTCCCGCGAGTACGAATCGGCAAGGGCGCGAATGGTGTCCGTGTATGAACAGGTGAAAGTAGCCGAGTCTCAAATGAATCTGTATGGAGAAGACCTAAGGTTGTCGAAGGTCCGCTATGAAGGGGGCGAGGGACCGGCCTTGGACGTCGTGGTGGCTCAAACGCAACTGCAGCAGGCCCGCGCAAACTATTTCACCACGCTATTCCTGTATGCAAACGCGCGAGCGGATCTGGAGGTCGCGGCCGGGCGATGAAGAAATTCCCCTTATGTCTTTTTTGTGTTGTGATGGCCGGCTGTGGCGGCCATAAAGAGGAAGAGGCCGCCAAGAAACCAGTGGTGGCCGTGCAGACGGCAGTGGCCGAGGGGACCTCTGTGGCGTTGACGCTGCGAGCTCCGGCGACGATTTTCCCCCGGGAACAGGCCAACATCACACCGCGGGTCACGGGCGTCATCGTTGAACTCAAAGCCCGCAAGGGTGACACCGTGAAGGCGGGAGCGTTGCTGGCAACCATCGAGAACCGCGATCTGGCCGGGCAGCGCGATGAGGCGCAGGCGATGATGGCCGACGCCCAGGCCAATCTGGAAAAGACTCGTAAGGGAACACTACCGGCCGACGTCGAGCGCGCGCGCGGACAGGTGGAAACGGCGCGGGCCCTCCTCAATCAGGCGCAACAAGTGTTCGAGAGACGGAAAGCCCTGTTTGACCAGGGCGCGATTCCGCAGCGCGAGTTGCTTCTCAGCGAGACGGAGCTTTCCACCGCGAATACGAACTTTTCCGTCGCCACGCGGTCCTTGGCGCTGCTCGAACAGCAATCGCAGGGACAAGACATACGGATGGCGGAGGCGCGCGTGGAACAGGCCAAGGGGCGCCTGGCGTCGTCGTCGGCGCAGTTGCAGTTTGCCGAATTGCGAGCGCCTTTCTCCGGGGTGATCACCGAGCAGTTTCAATATGCGGGCGACCTGGGCCAGCCCAGCTCGCCCATCTTTACGCTTGTGGATCTGACAGTGGTTACGGCGCGGGCGCAGGTCCCGGAAGAGGACGCAGACCGGATCAGCAAGGGACAAGCCTGCCAGTTCCTGGGGAGCGGGAGCGAACCGGCTTCCATCCAGGGGCGGGTCAGCGTGATCAACCGGGCCGTGGATGCGCAACGCAGGACGGTGGAAGTCTGGTGCGAAATCAACCAACCTCCCGCCCCGGTGCGCTCGGCGGCTTTTGGCGGAGTCGTGTTTCAAACGGGCCATATTCTAAAGACGGTGCTGGTTCCGGTCACCGCGCTCCAATTGGAGGAGGGGACCCGAAAGGGCATCGTGATGGTGGTGGATGCCAAGCAGATTGCGCACCGGAAGGAGGTGGAAGTAGGGGATCTGATGGGTGAGAAGCGCGTGGTGTTGAGCGGCTTGCAAGCCGGTGAGACCGTGATCACCGTGGGTGGCTACGAGTTGCCGGACGCTACGCAGGTCAGCACGGGCAAGGAACGGGGCAAGTGAAGGAGACTTCCACAGACGGTGGGCTTGCCGGGTTCGCGCTGCGCAACGGGCGGGCGCTGGTGCTGGTGGCGTTCAGCTTCGCCTTGGCCGGGATCCTGCTGATCCCGATGATCCCGATTTCGATCTTCCCGCAAACGGATTTTCCGCGCATTGTGATCCTGGTGGATAACGGGATTGCGCCGCCGAACATTCAGATGACTACGGTGACGCGGCCCATCGAGGAGGCCATCCGGCTGGTACCGGGCGTGACCACGGTCCGTTCCGTGACGGCGCGTGGATCCACCGAGATCAGTGTATTTTTCCGGTGGGATGTGGACATCCTTAATGCGCTGCACCTGGTGCAAGGGCGAATTTCACAGATTACGCCGACGCTGCCGCCGGAGTGCCGCTTCTACATCAACCGGCTTACTTTTTCGGTATTTCCGATGGTGGGTTTCAGCATCACCTCGCCCTCGCGCAAGACAACCGAACTTTGGGAGCTGGCCTACTACGAGATCTCGCCCCGGCTATACCGTTTGCCGGGAGTAGCGGAAACCAGGATCGTCGGTGGGCGCGCGCCCGAGTACCACGTGATTGTCGATCCAAAGCGGTTGAATGCTTTCAACATGCCCTTGACGAAGGTCGTGGACGCCATCCGCAACAGCAACACGCTTGTGCCGGCAGGCATGTTGCAGGAGAACTACCACCTTTACCTCACTACGGTCACCGGCTTGATGGACAAGCCCGAACAGATAGAGAACACCGTAGTGGATGTTGTGAAGGGCACTCCGGTGCTGGTGAAAGACATCGCCGAGGTGAGGGCGGGAGAGAAGCCCACCTACAACATCGTCACGGCGAATGGACGGCCGGCTGTACTGGTCAACGTACTGCAGCAGCCGGATGGAAACGCGGTGGCGGTAGCCGACGCGGTGAACGCGGAACTGGCCGAGATTCGCAAGACGCTACCCAAGGATATCGAGCTGTCCACCTACTATGACCAGTCGATCCTGGTGCGCGATTCCATTTCCGGAGTAGTGGAGAGCATCCTGATTGGCCTGGTGCTTTCGGTCGGAGTATTGCTGGCGTTTCTCAAAAACTGGCGCTCAACATTAGTGGCCGCCGCGGTGATTCCTGTCGCGGTGCTGATGGCTGTGGTTTGCATGTATCTGTTCCACATGAGCTTCAATCTGATGACGCTGGGGGGCATTGCGGCCTGCATCGGGGTGGTGATCGATGACGCCATTGTGATGGTGGAGAACATCTCTGTTCATCTCAACATGGGTCAGGTTCCTGAAGAGGCGGCGCACAGCGCGATTGTGGAGTTGACGCCGGCCTTGATCGGTTCCACGTTGACCCCGATTGTCGTTTTTGTCCCGCTGATATTTCTGGGCGGAATTACGGCAGTGTTCTTCCGGGCGCTTGCCTTGACCCTGGTGGCATCCCTGCTGGCGTCGCTGGCCCTGGCGTTGCTCTTCACGCCCGTACTGGCGGCTTGGTTGCTGAAGCCAAGCGCGGAGAAACCGCTGGATATGAATGAGGCGGAACAGGCCGGAGAGGGCCGCTGGATGCGCTGGCTCACCCAGCGCTACGAGGATACCTTGCAATGGTGCCTGATCCGGCCGCGCTGGATTGGAGCATTGACGGTCCTGATTCTGGCGGGCGCCGCCGGTCTGTACTGGCAGTTGGGAAGCGGATTCCTGCCGGAGATGGATGAAGGCGCGTTCGTGCTGGATTACCGGACTCCGGCCGGATCCTCTTTGCAGGAGACCGATCGCATACTGCGCAAGATCGAGAAGCATTTTGCCGATACGCCGGAGATTGAAAGCTACTCCCGGCGCACGGGGGCGAGGCTGGCGCTGGCCATCGCGGAACCGAACACCGGCGATTTCCTGATCAAACTCAAAAAAGACCGCAGCCGTTCCTTGGATGAGGTGACTTCGGAGTTGCGCCAGAAGATCACATCCTCGGAAGCGGCCATCGAGGTGGAGTTTCCACACATCCTGGAGGATCTGGTGGGTGACCTGGCCTGGTCACCCCAGCCGATCGAGATCAAGATCGCGCACAAGGATGAAGCGGTGTTCAAAGCCGTCGCCAAGTCCGTGGAGGAGTGGCTCCCCAAGATTGGCGGAGTGGTCGACATTGTCAACCAGACCATTGTGATTGGGCCGGCCATCAACTTCCGGGTGGATCCGGAAAAGGCCGCACGGGCTGGTTTCAGCGTAGCGGACGTGGCAAACATTGAAGCCGCTATTCTGGATGGACAACTCGCTTCCACGATGATTCGCGGCGACCGCCGCATCGGGATTCGTGTGCGCTACCCGGCCGAACAGAGAAAAGGCGTGGATCAATTGCAGTCACTGTTGCTGAGCACGCCCACGGGCACCACCGTTCCGCTGGCCAGCATCGCGCATGTGGAGATGCAGGAAGGGCAGACCGAGATCCGCCGCGAGAACCTGCGCAATCTGTCGGCGGTGACGGCGCGTCTGGAACGCCGCGATCTGGGCAGCGCGATGCAGGAAATCCAGCAGCGTCTTCCGAAGGAGGTGAAGCTGCCGCCCGGCACCGATATCGAATACGGCGGACTCTACCAGATCCAGAAGGAGTCATTTCTGGGGCTGACGCAAGTCCTGCTAATGTCCATCGTGCTGATCTTTGTCATTTTGGTGTTCGAGTTCCGCTCCTTTGCGCACCCGTTCGCCATCCTGCTGGCAACGATGCTGTGCACGTTCGGCTCTCTCCTCGCCTTGCACATAACCGGGGAGACGCTGAATATCTCCTCGTTCATGGGCATCATCATGGTGATCGGCATTGTGCACAAGAACGGAATTCTGATGCTCGATTCCGAGCAGCATTATACCGGACAAGGTCTGGAGCTGCGGGATGCGGTTTTCCAGGCGGGCCGGCGGCGTCTGCGCCCCATCCTGATGACCGCGCTGGCAACCATTTTCGGGATGCTTCCACTGGCGATGGGGGTGGGGTCCGGGGCCCAAATGCTGCAACCGCTGGCGATCGCTGTAATCGGCGGAGTGGCCATATCGATGATCCTGTCCTTGCTCATTACGCCGGTTGTGTTCACTCTGCTCCAAGGTAGGGGCAGAACGGCTTAGCCGCCGGAGTTCTTGAGCCGTTCCACCAGAGCGAGCCCAAATCCGAAACAACTGCACAAGAAGTGGACCAGATGGAGCCCGAATGCGGCGGCCGTGAAGCCCCATCCCTTGCGAATCAGAAGGAAATGGTAGAAGCCGCGATTCAAAATAACTACTCCCACAAGGCACACGGCCGTGACACACAGTAACGCTGGTATCCACCAGCCGATTGCGGCGGCCGATACGGCCAGGCAGGCCAAACCGGCCGACAGTCGTTGATCCAGCCGGACATTCAGGTCATTCGGGAACCCTTCCCCGCTGCGCAGAATGAGACGGGACCAGGGAAGGGCGCGCTGGAATATGTCCATGCGGATCAGGCTCCCGAGGGTCCACCCTTTGCGGTGCTGCACCTGTATGGACGGGTCGAGCAGGATGCGCCCTCCGGACCGCTTCAACCGCATGCCGAAATCGATGTCCTCCATGAAAAGCGATGGCGGGGTTGAAGCCGCCGAGGCGATCGAACCAGTCCCTGCGTACGATGCCGCAGGCAGTCCAAAATGTGGAAGCCTCGGCATTTCCCTGACCATGGGTGTAGCAGTGCAGAAGGTTGCGGTATTGAGAGATAAGAGCCGGGTGGGCGGGCCGGTCGTCATAGGAGCCGATCACGGCGGCTAGCCCTGGATGGTCCAGCAGGCGCTGGCGCAAAGCGGTGACAGTGTCCGGGTGCGGCACGACGTCGGCATCAAAGAAGACGAGTGCACAGTCTGCCGGGTCGTCACGGCTGGCGGCCGCCGCGCCTGCGTTCCGTGCCGCCGCGGCTCCGGAGCGTTCCGGGAGGCAAACAAGGCGGACGTTGGGGAAAGACCGGGCAAGCACCCGCGTTTGGTCGCTCGACTGATCGTCGGCGACGATCAATTCATCGCCTTCGGCGGGAAGGGTTTGTAGCGCCCTCAGAAGATACGGCAGGTCGCCTTCCGCGTTGCGGGCGGGAACGATGATGCTCAGCTTCATTCCGTCAGGGGAACCGGTGGTTGCGACAACTCCAACTCCTGGATCTCGGCTTCGGTGAGCCGGAATCCGTCTTCATGGTAGTCCTGGTCGGCGTTCACTTCCCAGAGATTGAATGGGCCGAGTCCGAGTATGTTGCGGGCTGCCAGCATTCCGGTGAGCATGGAGTGGTCCTGGTTGTTGTAGCGGTGCATGCCGTTTCGTCCGATGGACTGGAGGTTCGGCAGACGGTTGGCTAGAAAATCCCGGAGGATACGCAAAGCATCGCGGTATCCGCTGTTGTAGACGGGGTAGGCTTTGGGTACGCGGATTACGATACCGTCTTCCACCTTTTCGCGCGCACAGAGCCCGAGTTGGTGGAGGTCGCTTTTGGCGCGTGCAATGAGTTGTGTATCACTGGCCCTCCAGAGGTCGTCGTTCTCGAAGCAGAAGTATTCCAGTCCCAGGCAGGTGAAGGCAACATCGGGCACCATATCAGGGCTCCAGTTCTTATAGTTCTGGATGCGGCCGACCTTGACGGAAGGCTCATGGATGTAGAGCCAGTTATCGGGGAACACCTCGGCTTGGCGAATGATCAGCGCGACGGTGATGAAGTCCCGGTATTGGAGTTTGCCCGCGGCTGCCCTAACCTCGGGAGGCGGGGCGGGGTCGAGCGCGTAAATGAAGTCGCGTATGGCAAGGGTGCTGAGGAATTGTCCGGCGAAGTATTCTACGCCGCCCGCCAGTACGCTTCGCACGCCGGAGTCATCCCACCGGATGCGGGTGACGGGTGTATTCAGTAAAACTTGGCAGCCGCGCTCTTCGATGTAGCGCTGTGTCTCCCGCCACATCTGGCCTGGGCCAAGGCGGGGATAGTCAAATTCCTTGATCAGTGTGGTGATGGTGTTGGCTGAATGGCCGGTGAGGGATCGCACAGTTTCGCGGATCAGCGTCCACAGCGAGAGTCCGCGGATGCGTTGCGC
>ORMF011112453.1_pt1 | contig 12171 bp, 6 predicted proteins | sample 1779871 | NCBI WGS metagenome assembly ORMF01 (sample SAMEA104232316, study PRJEB22302) | groundwater metagenome | biome: forest; feature: aquifer; material: groundwater | place: USA | collected 2011-08-07 | depth 5.4 m | reverse complement strand
GGCGGCGGCTCGAGGGGCTCGAGCGCATCTTCGAGTACAAGCTCGACCAGGACGCCAACGACCCCGCGACGCTCGTCGGGGCGGACCCCAATCGGTTCCAGGACGCCGTGCGCGCGACGCGCGAGGAGCTCAAGCGCACGGGCCTGCGCTTCCCCGACGCGCTCGGCTTTCCCATCGAGGTGCCGACGAGCGAGCTGTTGCGCCTGCGCGTGTGGCAGCTCGACATGGTGCGGTACGTGCTACGCGCCGCTCAGCGCGCGGGCGTCGAGGAGGTTCCCGACGGCGGGATCCGCCTGCCCAAGAAGCAGCTCGTCGATCCCAAGAACTTCCTCGAGTACGCGCAGGTGGAGCTCACGCTCCACGGCTCGCCCGCGGCCCTCGCGAAGATGCTGCACGCGATGCTCAAGGCGGGCAAGTACTTCGGGGTCGAGGACGTCGCGTTGACCAAGGGCGGCGAGAAGAAACGGGAGGGCGGTGACAAGCCGGGCGACCGGCCGACGCTCACCTTGCGCGTCTCCACGCAGGTGTTCAATCTGGACCAGGAGCTCGTGCGTACGGACCCCGACTCCGGGCAGGCGGGCACGGGCTCGACGTCGCGCTTCTACGAATTCGGACGGCGGTAGGCCATGAACGCGCTCGCCACACGGCTCGGCTTGAACCGCGAGAAGATCGCGTTCGGCGTGTGCTTGGTTCTCGCCGGCGGCTACGCCGTATGGGCGATCGGCGGCGGGGCCACCGGACTTGCGCCCTTGGCGTACGGGACGATCAAGCGCGACCCACCTTCGGCGCTCGCCCAAGGGCGGTCCGTGGAGGCCCTCTACGCCTCCGCCGATTTCTCCGACTACTGGGCGGTGCGCAAAGGCGACCTGCTCACGCCGAACAGCGACTGGCGCCCGCTCCCGCCGGTGCGTCTCGCTCCGCCCGCGCTGCCCGCGCTGCGGCCGATCATGCTTCCCACGATCCCCGCGCCGCGCCCCGCGATCGCGGGGCTGTACGTGCGGCCGCGCGAGAAGCTCGTCACGCTCCCCGACCTCGGGCTCGCGGCCGGTGCGGGCGCGGGCTCGGATGCGGCGCCGCCCGGCGCGGGGTCGGGCTCGGGCTCGGGGTCGGGGGTGGGCGCGGGCTCGGGGTCGGGGGTGGGCGCGGGCTCGGGGTCGGGGTCGGGCTCGGACGTGGTCGCGGACGACGCGATCACGGCCGAGTGGAAGAAGAGCGAGTTGTGGCCCAAGGTTCGACTGCTCGACAAGGTCTACCTCAAGAAGGACGGGGCCGCGATCGAGGGGCTGATCGAGGAGGACCAGCCCGGCCAGGTCATCATCCGCACGGGTGGCAAGAACCAGATCCGCGTGCTCGTTCCGCGCGCCGACATCGACGAGGCGCGCGGCACGAAGGGCATCGAGCGCCGGCTCGCGCTCGAGGCGGTCTACGACCAGGAGCTCGAGAAGCTGGGCGAGGCCGACGGTGCCAAAGCCCGCAAGTGGATCGGGGAGTGCATGCGCTACGCCTTCACCGACGTCGCCGTGCGCCACCTCGACAAGCAGATCGCGCTGCATCCGCAGGACCCGGAGCCGTACCTGCTGGCGGGCCGTTACTTCGGCGAGGTCTACGCGTACGACGCCCTCGCCTCGCTGTTCGCCCGGGCCGAGGCGAATCAGATCCGCCGTGCCGACACGTTCGCGTGGGGGCAGGCGCGCTTCCTCGCGCAGCCGTTCGTCGCTCAGGTGGACAAGGCTCTCGAGCTCTATGCGACGGTCACCGCGGGGGACAGCCAGCTCGACCCGACGGCGCGTGCGCAGGCGCAGCTCGAGCGGGCGCGCTTGCTGCGACGTCTCGGGCGGCACGCCGAGGCCGAGGTGCTGTTCAAGGAGCTCGCCGCGACCGAGGAGGCCGCGCTGTGCGACCAGGTCGGTTGCCTGATCGAGCAGGGCAAGCTCGCGGACGCGGCCGCGGCGCTCGCGGCGAGCACGAGCACGAGTGCTCGCGTCATCGGGTTACGTGGCACGGTCGCGCTGCTGGACCCGGCGACCAAGCTTGCGGACGCGCTCGTGCTGCTGGGGCAGGCGCGGCTCGCGGACCCCGGTGCGTACGCGCACGCCCACAACCTGGGGGTCGCGCTCCTGTACGCCGAGGCGTGGGACGCGGCCAAGGCCGCGTTCGACCTCGCGCGCGCCCTCGCCTTGGACGACCCGTCGCTGCCGAACCTCGGGCACGGCCTCGCCGACCATCTCGCGGGCAAGCCCGACGTCGCGATCGCCGGGGGTTACGCGAAGGCGCTCCAGGCGAACCCCGAGGCCAACGCGCAGGTGCATTTCCTCCTCGGGATGGCGTCGCTCGCGCTGGCGACGCCGGACGTGGACGCGGCCAAGCAGTCGTTCGCCACCGCGACGCGCATCGCGTTCGATTTCGCCGAGGCCCACCTGCGCCTCGGCGTGCTGGCGATCGACGCCCGCGATACCGTGGCCGCGCGCATGCACCTCGAGCAGGCGAGCGCGCTCGCGCCCGACGACCTGGTGGCCGCGAGCTACCTTGGCTGGGCGTTGATCGAGGCCGGCGACTACGCCGCGGCCGAGGCGGCGTATCGCCGATGCCTCGAGCGCGCACCGGCGAGCAACCCCGTGCGCGAGTCGCTCGCGTGGATCACCAACGCTCGGGGCGACCAGGCCGAGGCCGAGCGCGCGCTGCGCAAGATCGACAGCGACTACGCGCGGCTCGCGATCGAGCAGGTGGTCGAGAATCAACGGCGCACGACGTGGCGTGACGCGTTCGCGCGGGTCGACACGAGCGGCCAGGAGCGCGTGCTCCGCAAATGGACCGAGACCGAGGACGCCGGTGTCCAGATTCGGCTCGATGCCGAGGCAGCGTACATGGACGGCATGCAGGGCGCCGGCCAAACGCACGCCGATCGCAAGACCATCCTGGACCGCGAGCTGCCGCGCGGGACGGCGTTCATCCAGGTCCGCGTGCGGCTCAAGATCGACGGGGCGGCCGGGGCGTTCGTCGGGCTCGCGCTGCGCAAGAGCGGGAAGATCGCGAGCGAGTCGCCGGGGGGCGCGTTCTTCGGAGTCACTCCCGACGGCAAGCTGTTCTACGCCGACTACGCGAAGGCCGAGCCGCTGCGGTTCCTCGCCGAAGAGTTCCGCACCTACAAGGTGTTCGGTCCCGCGAAGGATCACACGGACGTCGACGGCTGGCTGCCGCTCGAGGTCGCGCGCTACGGCGATGACAAGCGCCAGGCCTACGCGTTCCGCGCCAACGGCGTGGACCTGGTCGACGTGACCGGAAAGCAACCGGGGCTCACGATCCCCGGGATCGGCAAGGGTGCCGGGATCCGCGTGGGGATGTTCGGTCAGGCCGAGAAGCCCGGAACGTGGTCGCTGCGCGCCGACGACTTCGAGCTCACCGCGACGGCGGACAGCGGAGGGCGATGACGATGGGTCCCACCGCCGCGCGCAAAGGTGGCTTCACGCTGGTCGAGATGATGGTCGTCATGATGATCATCGGAGTGCTCGCCGCGTTGCTCCTGGGCGTGTTGCCCGCCGTGATGGGGGGCTCGAAGGCCAAGGCTGCGCTGACCGAGATCCAGCGCCTCGCGCATGCGCTGTCGGAGTACGAGGCCTACTTCAACGACTACCCGCCGAGCCGCCTCGCGGTCGCCGGCGGGAACGGGATCAACGACGGCATCGAGAGCCTGGTCGCAAGCCTGTCGTCCCGCACCGGCAAGGGGCCGTACCACGGGTTCGAGGATGCGGCGCGCCTCGTGAACATCGATGCGGACAAGGCGGCCAAGCCGCTGGCGATCCTCACGGGCAGCGCCATCACCTCGGCCGAGCTGTTCGAGTACGCGGACCCGTTCGGTCGGCCGTACGTGTACTTCCACGGCCGCGACCTCACGTCCTCGTTCTCGGCGCGGTACTCGTTCGGCGCCGGCACCGTCGACTGTCGGCCCGCGCCGCCCGACAAGACGGGGCGATTCCCGGGGAGCGGGCAGTATCAGATCCTCTCGGCCGGCGACAACGGTACCTACGAGCAGGGTGGAGGCGACGACATCACGTCGTGGGGGAGGTGACCTCGCGACGTCTCGCCCGCTCCGCACACGCCGGGTTCACTCTGGTCGAGCTGCTCGCCGTCATGGCGATCCTGGGCGTGCTGCTCGGGATGAGCGCGGCGATGGTGAGCAAGATGGGGCGCAGCTACCGCTTCGCGTCGTCGGTCGCGAGCGCCGGCACGGTGTTGCGGGCGGCACGCAATCACGCGCTGGCCCGGCAGTCGCTCTCGGCCGTGTACCTCACGAAGACTGCCGATGGCGTGGAGCTCACGGCATTGGGGCAGAAGCCGGTCGCCTGCTGGCACCTCGAGGGCACGGGCAACGAGACCTCGGGCGGCTTCACGCTCGCGATCGGCGGGGCGAGCGACACGGGCAAGTTCGGGAACGGCGCCTACCTTCGCAAGGGTCAGGTCCTCGCGGGCGGTGCCGCGAAGGACTACGGGCTCGCCGATGGCGTGGCCGTGTCGGCGTGGTTCTACGGGCTGCCCGACGGAGCGCCGCAGCGGACGCTGTTCGACGTGGGGCGGTCCCTCGTCGTGACATGGGAGAGCGACGGCTCGATCGCGGCCTCCGTCGGCTCGACGACGGTTCGTACTCGACCCGCGGTGATGACGCCCGAGCGCTGGGTCAAGGTCGAGGTCGTCTACGACCGCGTGCACCTCGCGGTGACGGTCGACGGCTGCCTGTTCGCGCAGATCGCCCTCAGCGACGAGCTGATGGTGGGGGAGCTGCCGTTCCGGGTCGGGGACCCGCGCCAGGCGTTCGACGGGCTCGTCGACGAGGTCGCGCTCAACACCTTCGTGCGCGGTGAGGTGGCTCGACTCCCGCTCGACGTGGTGTGGGTCGGCGGTCCGTCGCGCGTGCAGTTCGATCGCGCGGGCGCGCTGGACGCGGCCGTCCATGGGTCGAGCGTCGAGCTGTGGTTCCACTCCGAGGAGCGCGCGGAGTGGCGGTTGGTCGCGGTGGATCCCATCGGTGTCGTTACCGTCACGCGCCACGACGCCGGCCCGCCGCCGCCCAAGCCCAAGCCGGTTCCTCCCGTGACGGGCGGACCGAAGACGGACAAGTAGCGAAGACGACGAACCCAGGGGGATCGACCGATGCGGATCCGGCAAGATCGCGCGGGCGTCGCGCTCGTGATGGTGGTCGTGGTCGTGGCGATGCTCGTCGTCGTCGCGGTGCCCTTTGCGATGTCCATGCGTCTCGCATACCGCGGGAGCGCGACCTACGTGGACCAGGTCGAGGCGCGGTTCGCGGCACGCGGCGCCGTGCGCCATGCGACGGGGCGGCTGATGCGCACCCACGACTCGCGCGAGGCCACCGGTCTTGACAAGGACTACAACACGCCCGACTTCGATGGTCGCTACGAGATCACCGACGCCGTCGAACGGCGCGGGATCGGCGCCGGCCGACGCGTGTTGTGGTCGGCCAAGGTCGAGGACGAGCAGGGGAAGGTCGACCTCAACACCGCGAGCCCGTGGGTGCTCGGCAACCTGCTCGCCTCGTGCACGGTCACCGAGGGAGTCGACGAGGGGCAGACCGAGATCCCGGTCGACAGCGGGACGGCGGGGTACTTCGATCCGCGGGGCGGGTACCTGTGGCATGCGCGCGAGCTCATTCGCTACAAGACCTTCGACGGGTCGGTGTTCGGGGGGTGCGAGCGCGGGATCGCCGCGGACGCACCGGAGTACGGGGACGCCGCCAAGATCCCCGAGGGCGCCCTCGTGATCGACGCGCGAGCGTACTGGCTCGCGCAGCTCGGCATCGTGGGCGGCGAGGCGAGCGGCCGGCTGTTCTACCTGCGCACGGTCGCGGAGCTGGCGCAGCTCGCCGAGGTCACGTTCTCGCTCGGGCCCTCCTATCCGCCGATGTCGGCCTCGCTCGCGCCGCACGAGCTCGAGCGCCTCGACCCTCACGTCACCGTCCACGCGCACCGGCCGTCGGGCGAGGGGATGGTGGCCGAGCAATGGATCCTGTCGGACATTCCCCTGCCCGCGGAGGACGACACGAACCCGACGCGGGTCGAGTGCTTCCACCCCGAGGACTATCCCGTCGGGACGACGGTTCGGATCGCGAGCAGCGCGGGCGCCGAGTTTGCGCTCGTGGCGGCGAACGCCGTCAATCCCAAATCGCCACGCGGGTTCGTGATCCTGAACAAGCAGCTCCGTCGCGAGTACATCGCCCAGGCCGCGACCATCGCGCTCCTGGAGCCGCACGCGGTGAACCTCAACACGGCGTCGTACAAGGTGCTCGTGGCGCTGCTCGCGGGGCTGGGCCGGGTCGACCAACGCGTGTGGGCCAACCAGCAGGCGGGCGGCGGGCCGATCACCAAGGCCGAGGCCGACCTCATGGCGCGGGCGGTCGTGTTGTGGCGCGCCGAGAAGGGCGCGGTGCGCAACGAGGCAGACCTGATCGCGTGCTGGTCGGCCTTGGGCGACGACCTCTCGGCCCGCAAGATCGGGACGGCGATCGCGAACCTCGCGTACGGCGGAATGGGCCTGGGGGTGCGCACGCAGCCGGCGGTCTTCGCGTCGGGCAACGTGTTCGCGATCGAGGGGGCGGGGATCGTCCAGGGACCGACCGGGCACGAGGTGGCGCGCGCCGTCGTGCGCGAGACCGTCGAGGTCGCCCCACCGATGGCGAGCGAGCACCGCGTGCGTGGGCAGGTCGGGTTCGAGCGCGCGATGCGGCGTTACCGCGCGGTCGGCGCCGAGACCTTTCCCACGTGGGTGCGCTCGGGACCCCAGCGCGACATCGGCTTCGGCTACCTCGCGGCGACGAACGAGCTGGCGCCCGGGCAGGTGCTCGATCCCGACGAGGTCGGGGATCTCCGGCTGCGCCACGTGCCGGTGATGCTCCAGCAGATCAGCGGCGGCACGCAGGCCGTCGAGCACTTCGACGGCACGCGCGAAGGGCTCGCCACGAACGGCCCCGTCGCCTTTCCGCTGCTGGGCAAGACCCCGCAGCTCGATCCCAACACGGGCCACATCGAGTGCGGTGCCGTGGCGTTCTGGATGCGCTACGACGGCGGCGACGGGCTACGCCACTACCTTGCGGACTACGGTCAGGCCGAGTGGGCGAACCGGATCTCCTTGTACGTCGACACGCAGTCCGACGAGCTCGTGGCCGAGCTCGCCGACGCATCGCTCGAGCGCGTGAAGGCGCAGGTGCGCGTCGCGTGGCGGCCCAAGACCGGCGTGTGGTACCACCTCGCGGTGGTGTGGAAGTCCACCAACGACGGCCAGCTCGGCCTGTTGGTCGACGGCCGACCCGTGGGGAGCTTCACGTACCGCGACGACCAGGGGCTGGATCGCGCGACACGCCTCACGGGCGGCCTCACCGCGGGCGATGGGACGATCGGCGTCGCGAGCACGGAAGGGTTCCCCGACGAGGGCTCGCTGCGCATCGGCGCCGAGATCATCGAGTATCAGAGCAAGTCCAAGACCGCGTTCACGGTGCGCACGTCCTGGCCGGGGTTCTCCGGGGCCGCGGAGGGCCGTGGGGCGCGCGGGTCGGTGGCCGCCGACCATCCTCAGGATGCACGCGTCGTGCCCTGGGGTTTCAAGGGCGGCTTCAATGGCCTGGACGTGTTCGTGGGCGGCGCGATCTTGGTCGAGGACCTGGCGGCCGACGCGTGGACGCGCGTCGAGATCATCAACGACCCCGTCCCGGCCAACCCGGCGCCGTTCCCGCCCAAGTTCTTCCTCGATACGCACACGTCGGTCGAGGTGTCGAGCACGGTCGGGTTCGCGAGCAAGGGCTACGTCGTGTTCGGCTCTCCGGGGCAGAACGGCAACTGGCGCGTCGAGATCGCCTACCACGATGGCAAGACCGGGAACTCGCTCACGGGGCTGATCCGAGGCCAGCTCGGCACGACGGCGCTCGACTTTCCGAATCTCGCCACGTTCGTGATTCCGATCTCGATCCACGTGTCGCAGCACACCGAGTACGCGGCCACGAACCAGTGGATTGCGATCGATGACGAGTGGATCCAGGCGACGGACAAGGCCACGCAGGGGACCGAGTCGTTCTTCGTGTTCCGGGGGCGGTTCCGCCAGATCCTCACCGACCTCCTGCTCACGGGGCAGCTCGACCACCCACAGCGCAGCGTCGGGGGCACGAACACGGCGGCGCACGTCGCGGGCGCCAAGGTCCTCCCGGTGTTCGTCTTCACCGGGGTGCAGGCCGGCGCGATCCTCGCCCACCCGCTCGCCCGCCGCGACCAGGTGACGCTCATCAACCGGAACCAGAACGCCGAGCGCGAGCTGCGCACAGTTCGGTGGCACAGTCACACCAACGGTCCGAACGGCGATCCCGCGGGCGGCGTGTGCCGCGTGAGCTTCGACGACTTCACGCAGCGCCGCTACGACGCTTCCAACGGGCTCACTCGTCTCCTGAAGTTTCCTGCGGGCGAGCTGCCCAACGAGGTCTATCCGTTTCACCTCGGGGGCAAGAGCCCGGGGAGCGAGCAAGCGGGCGGTCAGGTGACGGCCGTGATCGACGAGCTGTTCGGTGAGACCTACGGTCAACCGGGCTTCTTCTTCGCGACGGCGCAGGTGGCGCCCGGGGCCGACACGATCACGGTGACCGGCATCGCAAGCCTCCCTGCATTCGGCGTGGTGAAGCTCGGCGACGAGCTCATCGGCTTCGCGTCGCAGAACCCGACGCAGAACGGCGAGGGCGAGCTTCTCGGCTGCACGCGCGGTCTGTTCGGCACGACCGCGACGGCGCACGACGCGGGCACGCCCGTGTTCAACGCGTCGCACTATCTGCGCGCGGTGTTGTTCCCCGCCGACGTGGCGGAGGACGCTGCGGCGATCTCGGCGACCGGCGCGAATCGGCTGCCCGATTACGGCGCGATCCTCGCGGGCACCGAGGTGATCGGTTTCACGAGCCGCACCGGCGGGGGGGTCGAGATGCCGGGCGACCGCCCCGGCAGGGGTGCCTTGCGCGGCCGTTACGGCACGCGCGCGGAGGGGCATGCCGAGGGCACGCTCGCGGTGTGGCAGCCCATTCGATACCCCGATGGCTATGCGCTGAACGTGGACTCCCCCGAGCTCGTGCGCGTGGAGGATCGCTTTTCGAGCCGGACCACGGCGTTCGCCGGGCTGGCCTGGGAGGTGGAGAGCCCGAGCGACGCGCTCGAGGTCCACGTGCTCGCGCGCTTGGACGGGACGGGCGCGTGGTCCGACGAGCCGCTCGTCGACCAGGCCGCGCCGCCGCCCGGGCGGGTGTTGTTGTTCACCGATCCCGACAAGCTCGGGTCCCTCGGGCCCCAGGTCGCCGATCGGATCGAGCTGCGGTTCCTGTTCTACTACGGGAAGGGCGCCTTCAAGTCCGACGCATGGAAGGCGACCCCGATCTTGAAGAGCTATACCGTGCGCTACGCCAGTGGTCCCGACTCCCTGTCGCGCGAGGCAGGGCGTTGACCCGACGTTCTGGTAGCCGGGGCTTCACGCTGCTCGAGATGCTCGTGGCGATCAGCGTGTTCAGCGTGCTCGGGCTGTTGCTCGTGACGATGCTGCGCCGCGTCCTCGACGCGTGGCACACCGGCGACGAGGGGCGCGAGGTCATCGAGTCGGCGCGGCGCGTGACGGGCCAGCTCTCGGCCGACCTCGCGAGCGCGTTCACCCAGAAGAATGCGGCGGAGCAGCGCCGTGACATCGTGATGTACTGCGACAAGGACACCAACGGTCGCCAGCGCCTGATGTTCGTCCGCACGATGGGCGACGAGCTCAAGGACGTGCGCACGCGCGACGGCGGGACCGCGAGTGCCGCGAGCGGTCAGGTCGGCTACTACACGGGCAAGGCCGATGCGGCCGCGCTCCGCGCCCTGGGTGGCCTTGCCGAGGTGTGCTACGCGATAGGATCGGAGTCGCGCGGCAGCTTCCTGTACCGCGCCCTGCGCGCGCCGATCGGTCACGCCGGAAGTTTGTTCTCGCCCGATGCGCTCGACACCGACTCCGAGCTCGAGGCGGCCGGGCAGCTCCTGAGCGAGTCGGTGCTCCACCTCGGCTACGAGTTCTACACGCGCGTGGGCACGGCCGAGGGGCGCTGGACCGATCGGTGGGATTCCACGCGGGGGGTGCTTCGCGACTTCATCCTGTTTCGGGACGGATCGCTCGACGATCCATCGGACGACGTGTGGCCATGGTCCGTGCGGATCGAGCTCGTGCTGCGCCGCGGGGCGCGCGAGCGCATGCCGACCCTGCAGAAGGCCATCGCGCAGGCGGACCGCACGATCGAGGTCTCGGACACGCGGGGGATGCCGGACCCCACGAACGGGCCGGCGTACTGCCGGGTCGAGGACGAGTGGATCGAGTACAGCTCGTTCGACGCGCAGGTGATCAACGTCAAGACGCGGGGCGCGCGGGGCACGAAGGCCCGTGATCACGGACTCCAGGCGAAGCGGGTCGTGCGCGAACGCGTCGTGGCGGCGGACGGCTCGAGCGCGATCGCGGACGTGACTCGCTTCGAGCCCGTGCGCGCCGAGTGGGGCGAGACGTTCCGCGCCGTGCGGGACTTGCCGGTCGTGGGAGACTCGCGGCGATGATCGCGCGAACGCGGCGGTCCCAGGCGGGGTTCACGCTCCTCGAGATCCTCGTGGCGCTCGCGGTGTTCGTGGTCGCCGTGTCGAGCGTCATGAGCCTCTTGCTCGTCGCGGCGTCCAGCCACAAGAAGGCCGTCGACAACACGCGCGTCGGCATGCTCGCGGAAAGCGTGCTCGCGGATCTGGAGGCGCAGCTCAAGCTCGGGAAAGGGCTCCTGCGCAAGACCGAGAACGCCGTGCACCCCGACCATCCCGGGCTCAAGTACGACGTGTTCGCGGACGCGATCGACGACGTGCTCGTGCAAGTGCGCATCGTCGTGAAGTGGCGGCGCGAGGGCGTGGACCGAGAGCACGCGTTCGAGACCGTCTTGATCGGTCAGGTTCGTGTAAGATAGTGGTGACCTTGGCGGGTCGACCTAGCAGAGGAGCTCTCCGATGATTCGATGGACCGACGTTGCTGGGTGTCGGCTCGTGCCTTGCCGAAGCGGGCTCGGGCTCGTCGTCGCCTTGGCCTTGTGCGCCGCGGTCGCGCGCGCCGAGGTCGTGCGGCTCCACGACGGCCGCTTGTTGCAGGGCAAAGTCATCGGCCACAACGGCATCGAGGTCGTGCTCGAGCGCTGGGACACCGGCGGGCAGGTGACGATCCCGTTCAAGGAGATGCTGCCCGGCGACCGCAAGCGCATCGAGCAGAAGCTCGGCTATCGTTCGCTCGAGGACTTCATCGAGAAGGTGGAGGCCTCCCGGCTGTCGCTCAAGGAGTCGCCGGACCGACCGATCGGTATCATCGACCAGGCGAAGAGCACGCCCACCAAGCTCGTGCTCGTGCGCCGCGGCATCGTGTTCGCCTACGAGCGCGCGCTGATCGAGCGCATCGACACCGTGGCGGTCGCCGAGACCGACGTCTACACGCCCGAGTCGATCTACGCGCGGCGCCGGACCGAGATCGAGGCCAAGGACCCGCAGGACGCGCGCGACCACTACGAGCTGGCGCGGTACGTCGAGACGCTCGGGCTGTTCGAGGAGGCGAAGCTGCACTTCGAGCGCTCGATCGCGATCGACGCGACCCACTACGAGATCAAGGTCAAGGCGGCGATCGTGCGGTTGGACGAGCTCATCAAGAACCGGGACGCGCTCCTGGCGTACCGGATGGTGCTGTCGGCCAAGACGAACAACGAGTACGACCTCGCGCGGACGCGGCTCGAGGAGCTCAAGACGACCTACGCGACGGTACCGTTCCCGAAGACGTTCGACGTGCTCGCCGCCGAGATCGACGCCGAGGAGGCGGAGTGGCTCAACGGCCAGCTCATGCGTTTGCTCCATGCCACCGCGCGCGCCCTGGCATGGGAGCAGGCCAAGCTGCCGCAGCTCACGCTGGACGAGGCGCTCGCCTACGGGCGTGGTCAGCTGCAGAAGGACCTGCTCGCGAAGCTGGCGGGGAAGCTCAAGATCGACGACAAGAAGGTGCAGACCGTCTTCGACAACCGCATCTCGAAGCAGCTCCACAAGCTGGCGCTGGGTAACGGGACGTTCCTGCTCATCGGCGGGGGGGGGGGGGGGGGGGGGGGGGGGGTGGGGG
>ORMF011869262.1_pt1 | contig 12176 bp, 10 predicted proteins | sample 1779871 | NCBI WGS metagenome assembly ORMF01 (sample SAMEA104232316, study PRJEB22302) | groundwater metagenome | biome: forest; feature: aquifer; material: groundwater | place: USA | collected 2011-08-07 | depth 5.4 m | reverse complement strand
ATTACAGGTCAATCGATGATGGTGAAAAAAGCAGCTGAACAAAATAGTCGTTCTGGCAAACGTTATGGTGATGACGATTCACACGCGAGAAATCGTGATGAATCCGACAGATCAGACAGATCAGACAGCGATAGAGCATAAGGGGTAAGTAATGGCGAATTATTTTAAACGTAAAAAATTCTGTGCGTTTGAAGCGCAAGAAGTAATGGAAATCGATTATAAAGATATCGATCTTCTGAAAGAATACATCATGGAATCGGGTCGTATTGTTCCTAGCCGTATCACAGGAACGAGTGCTCGTTACCAACGTCAATTGGCGCGTGCTATTAAATTAGCGCGTTACTTGTCGTTGCTACCTTATTGCGATACGCACTAAACGCTATGCTAAAAAAGTTCGGTGAATATTTACTAGCAAAAGAGATGAATGCAATTATTATTGCGTTTTTAGCTGCGCTTTTGCCCGTTTTTAATTTGCCGACCGGTTTTATTGCGGTGCTGGTTGTGGGGTTAGTCACCCTGCAAAAAGGAACTAAAGCAGGCTTGTGGGTTTTGTCGTGGGTTGCACTACCAGCGATTGCGTTATTAGTGACGCGGCATATTGGTCTTTTTGATTTGCTGTTTGTGCGATGTGTTGCTATTTGGCTTTTAGCATCCTTGTTACGACGATATCAAACATGGAATTTATTGTTTGAAGTGGTTGCAGTGGTGGGTGTGATTGCCATTGTAGCGTTGCATTGGTGGAATCCCCAGTTAGAACAGTGGTGGATGACACAGCTCACTGACTATATGCAAAAGATGATTGTTGACGCAAAAGTGAAAGAAGCGGCAACGGCCTCTGCTGAGTTGGCCAAACACATAGCACCTATTGCAACCGGTGTGATCACCTTTTTTGTCTCTACAACGGTATTGATGGAATTGGCTGTAGTGCGCTGGTGGCAAACCATTCTGTTTGAGCCGGGCAAGTTTGCGCAGGAAGCGGTGCAGGTTCGCGCGGGTAAGGTTGCGTCATTGTTAGCAGTCATATTTTTTGCGTTGACGATGATGAAATCACCAATCGCAACTGATGCCCTTGCGATAACGTTGCTACCCTTGTTTTTTGCAGGCTTGAGCTTATTGCATTATTTAGCGCGACGAAATAAGCGGTTTGTGTATTTATTAATTGTGATTTATGCGGGATTTATTTTTTTACCCGTGCTGGTGGTGTCTGCAATAGCCGTGATTGCTTTTGTTGATACCTGGGTTGATTTCAGAAGAAGATTAGGGGTTGTAGTATGAAAGTAATTTTACAAGAACGCGTAACCAATTTGGGTAACGTGGGTGATCAAGTGAATGTGAGAGCGGGTTTTGCGCGTAATTTTTTATTGCCTCGTGGCAAAGCGGTTCAGGCGACTGAAAGCAATATTGTTGCTTTCGAAAAACGTCGTGTTGAATTAGAAAGAAAAGCAGCGGAAGTATTGGCGGCTGCAAAAGAACGTGCAACACAGTTTGAAGGTTTTGTGGTGACCTTGTCTGTTCAAGCAAGTGATGAAGGTAAATTGTTCGGATCGATTGGTCCGCGTGATATCGCTACTGCAGCTGAAGAAGCTGGCAAAATGCTCGAAAAAAGCGAAGTGGAAATGCCAGAAGGACCGATTCGCGTGATTGGTGAATTCCCGATTATGGTTCATTTGCACGGTGAAGTCAGTGCGAAAATTACGGTGATTGTGAAGCCATTGTAATAAATGGGTGATCAGTGATCAGTAGTCGGTGATCAGTGGTCCGGTGGTGTAACAATACTTAAACTTTTTTTTTGCAGTATTTTGCAAAATATATTTAAAATTTTGTGTTGGTTGCAAACAAAGTTTGGTTTGAACAGCGTTAAACCTCTGAGATCACTGATCACTGATCACCAATCAGCATAGAATGATTGCTGAAATTACCATAAACTATAAGGCGGATTAGTACACCCCGAAGGAGTTTCCCTTGGAAATAACAACCGCCCCAGAATCCCGTATGACTGTTCGTTCCACCGGTACCGCCAAGGTTCCCCCGCATTCTGTTGAGGCAGAACAATCTGTCTTGGGCGCATTGATGTTAGATCATCGTGCTTGGGATAACATCGCGGATCGTATCAGCGTGGAGGATTTTTACCGCGGCGATCACCGCGCCATTTTTGATGCGATTATAAAGCTAGTCAGTCGCAGCCAACCTTTTGATGTCTTAACCATTGCAGAAACACTCAAGTTTGAGAATAAATTATCCTTGTTACCATCCGGTGAAGCGTATTTATATGAATTAGCGCAAAACACGCCATCAGCTGCCAATATTACGGCGTATGCTGATATCGTCCGTGAACGTTCTGTGCTCAGACAATTAATTTCCGTTGGTACAGATGTCACCAACAGCGTTTTTAATCCGGATGGTCGTGATTCCATGGACTTGCTCGATCATGCTGAGCAGCTCGTTTATAAGATTTCCGAAAGCAAACAGCGGGGCTCAGGTCCTGTTGGCATTTCAACGTTGCTGGCTAAAGCCACGGATCGCTTGGATCAACTGTATCATTCGAAAGGTGGGATAACGGGGTTGTCGACCGGCTTTGCGGATTTTGATCAGATGACATCGGGTTTACAGCCGGGCGATATGGTGGTAATTGCAGGTCGTCCTTCCATGGGTAAAACCAGCTTTGCGATGAATATCGCTGAATATGCAGCGATCAAACAAGAAAAACCGGTTTTGGTTTTCAGTATGGAAATGCCTGCAGAACAGTTGGCGTTGCGTATGATTTCTTCATTGGGCCGCATTGATCAACATAAAGTGCGGACGGGTCAATTGTCAGATTCTGATTGGCCGCGTGTAACATCGGCCGTGAGTGTGTTGACCGAATCTCAATTGTATATCGACGATACCCCCGCATTATCGCCATTGGAATTGCGCACTCGTGCGCGACGCGTTGCGCGAAAACACGGCGGATTAAGTATGATTGTGATCGATTATCTACAATTAATGAATAGCCCCGGATCGCGTGAAAATCGCACGAATGAAATTTCTGAAATTTCACGCTCCCTCAAAGGCATTGCAAAAGAATTTAATGTGCCTGTTATTGCTTTATCACAATTGAATCGGGGATTAGAACAGCGCACTGATAAACGACCGGTTATGTCTGATTTACGTGAATCTGGTGCGATCGAGCAAGACGCAGATTTAATCGCGTTTATTTATCGTGATGAAGTCTATAACGAAGACAGCCCGCACAAAGGCACAGCAGAAATTATTATTCGAAAACAACGTAATGGTCCGATTGGAGATTTTCGATTGACGTTCTTAGGTCAATATACGCGATTTGAAAATCATGCCTCGAATCATTCGGGATATGATGATGAACACCTCGCCTAATATTAAGTGGCAATGTCGCCGCGGTATGCTGGAGTTGGATTTTTTGTTCCAGCGTATTTTAGATCAGCATTATGCCGATTTTTCCGATGAACAAAAAAAATTGTTTTCACAATTACTGCAGCAAGATGATCCCACTTTGTATGATTGGCTGGTCGCAGAAGTCCCTTGTACTGATGTAACGCTACAGCCAATCATTCATTTATTGAAACAAAAATTATTTACGAGCCAAAAATGAAATACCTTTTCGGAAAACCGCTGAATCCATTTCAATCTGATTTAATGAAAAAAACCGCGCTGATTTCTTTTTTTGCGTGGATTGGTTTGGGTGCGGATGCCTTGTCTTCTTCGTGTTACGGCCCAGAACAATCTTATTTGGCACTTGGCCAGTATCCTGATTTAACTTTATTTGTTGCATTGGGAACGATTTTATCTATTTTTGTCATCGCGATCAGTTACAACCAAGTGATTGAATTATTTCCGAGTGGTGGTGGTGGGTATAAAGTCTCGAGTCAATTGTTGGGCTCAACTGCCGGTGTCATTTCAGGTTCTGCATTAATTGTCGATTATATTTTAACGATTGCGATTTCGACTGCCAGTGGTGCAGATGCGTTATATAGTTTTTTCCCAAAAAGCGTTTTATTCACTAGATTGCCTATGGAATTGGCGATCATTGTTTTCTTAATTTATCTGAATTTGCGCGGCATGAAAGAATCCATTCGTGTGGTGATGCCCTTATTTTTGGGATTTGTGGTAACCACATTAGCATTAATTGTTTATGGTATTGCATCGCATTCTCAATCGATGTCTGAAGTGACGCATCAGTCTTTTCAGCAAGCGCATGCGTTATCGAGCAACATGGGCATTTTGTTTATGCTCGCATTTATTTTGCATGCCTACTCAATTGGTAGTGGTACTTACACCGGTATTGAAGCCGTTTCAAATAACGTGAATAAACTCGTAGAGCCGCGTGTTAAAACCGGAAAAATGACGATGTTATACATGGCGATTTCACTGGCGGTTGTAGCCGGTGGTATTACCTTGTTATACATGTTGTATCACGTCACACCGGTGCCTGGAAAAACACTTAATTATGTTGTTTTTTCCGATATTTTAGGTCATTCATCATCAGCGCATATGGCGGTCACGACCACCATGATATTTGAAGCGGGTATTTTATTCGTTGCTGCCAATACGGGTTTTCTAGCAGGTCCTACTGTCCTTGCGAATATGGCTGCTGATAATTGGTTGCCGCGTCGTTATCGTTTGTTATCCAGTCGATTGGTGAATAGTCAGGGTATTATTTTCTATGGCGTTTCCGCTTTATTGATTTTGTTTTTGAGCGATGGAAAAGTCAGTTGGTTGGTCGTGTTATACAGTATTAACGTTTTTATTACCTTCAGCTTAACCACATTAGGCATGCTTAAATATTGGTTGAGCAATCATAGCAATACCTTGCATTGGTGGGGTAAATGCACGATGGCGTTTTTGGGATTTATTCTGACATCATTTGTATTGTGCGTTGTATTGATCAGTAAGTTTTTTGAAGGTGGATATGTTACGTTGTTGGTAACGTGTGGCGTGATTTTCTTTTGTTATATGGTGAGACGCCATTATCGCTGGGTTGGTCGTCAATTGCGCGAGCGTGATCGCGAAATTGTGACTTCACTTGAACCTGTGTTTACGCAAGTGCATCCCATTAATCCAAATGAAAAAACAGCGATTATTTTTGTGACAGAAAAAGTATTGGCGATGCATTCATTGTTGTGGGTACTAAAACATTTTCCGGGTTATTTTAAAAATTTTATATTCATTGGTGCAGGACAAGTAGATATTAAAAGTTTCAGTGGCAAGCGTTCGCTGAAAAGAATGACAAAAGAAGTTAACGATATTTTGGATTATTTTGTCACGTATTGTCAGCAGAAAAATTTAGCAGCAGCCAGTTATTCGAAATTTGAAAGTGATTATGTTGAGTGCTTGTTTGAGCTGTGTCAAACCACGCGTGAAAAATATCCAGATCATATGTTTTTTGCAACGCAAATCAGTTTTCAAAAAGACACGTGGTTTAATCGATTCTTGCATAATGGCATTAACTACGTTTTGCAGCGTAAGTTGCATGCGTTGGGGGATGAGATTTTGCTGCTTCCGATGCCGTTTTGACACACGCATGCTTTCTGCATGCGTTTTCTGTGTGGTTATTATGCGCAATTCTTTATTTTGACAAAGGTTTTAAAATAATCAGCAGCCTGACTTTCCAACAATGCTGCCGATTTATCGGAAAAGAATCCCACTGCTCTGTTTCTTCCAAAAACGGTTGCCACAGCGCCCGCCTCATCTACAGCAGCAAAATCGGTTAACAACGTCATGCCGCCGCCACCAATGCCAATGCAAAGGCCTGCAATGCATTTTTTTGCATTTTTGACGGTTGTGTTAAATACCCAGTTGATTCCACTTTTTGCATTTTTGACGGTTGTGTTAAATACCCAGTTGATTCTACATTTTTTTTGTGAAAAACCCCGTTTATGCAGTTCTTCTTCTATTGCTGAAAAAACTTCTTTGTCAAGTTGTTGTCTTTTACTTAACTTCAGGTTGAAATCACCGAGTATTTTGTGCGAGATCGTTTTGTCGCCGTAGCGCAAGGTAAATTCTGTTATACCAGATACGCTTACTAGAAGCGTTCCACTATTTTTTATATGCTCATTATCGCTGACAATATGCTGCATTTCTAATAGCATTTCATTTGATTGTTGCAGATCAATTTGTTCGATCATGTCTTCGATGATTAGGCGCACTATTGGTTTATAGTATTTTTCTGCTTTAATATGCGGTACGTGAATGTTGCTCACTTTCTCAGTTGGCCCAGCCAGCGTCAAGCAACGTGAATCTAAGCGTAATCTTTTCAACTTTGAAGATAGCTTGTCATCGATTACATAGTATTTGTATTTTTCGCGTACTAAAATCCACAGCCCAAATTCGGTTCCGCCGCGTAATGTCCAGCCGGGTAAGTGGTCGCCAATCGCTTTTTTAAACAAATCCTTATGCTCTTGTTTTACTGGCCCTTCTTGAATAGTAAAGCAGTCGATATCTGGCGTGATCGCTAATGCCCAATTTTTAAGTGTTTTGTCGGAAAATCGTGTTACATATTCTTGTTCAGTTTCTGTTTTTCCTAATCCGTTGTTTTGTTTAATGTCAGTTTTTGCCTTAGGATCAGCAGTTAATGCATAGCTGCAGTGCATCATCATATTATGAAACATAAAATGACAATACCAGGCAATGAGGTGATCTCCTGTTTCTATAGGGTGTTTTCTATTTCTTGGTGTTTTAAACTGATTAAATCGCGTACCTTGATTTTTCTCACACAGCGTGATGGCTGGTAGAACGTTTATTGTAGGTGAGTCGGGCGCACAAGCCCGTAACCCGCCAAAAAAAGTGCCAATTATTGTTGTAATGTAGTCATTCCATTGCGTAATATTTGTTCTACGCATATTTTACCTGTACTCTCGTTTTTAATTATTATTAAAAATCATCCTTAACTGTTGTGATAATCATTGTGCGGTAGTCTAATAAAGAAATATTAACAAAATATGAAATTTATCAGATTGTTGCGATTATTTTTTTTTAAATAGTAGAAATGTCGAATATCGTCTGATGGTCACCGACGTTTAACGCGCGTAACCCCATGAATTTGCCTAATTTTTTTTTGAATGTCTTCCAGTAACTCCAGATTGTTAACTTCGATGGTGAGTTCCATGATTGCGAAATGGTACGACGCGTCTATGCGTGAGGTTATCGATAAAATGGATAAATTTAATTGTGCAATAACAGCAGTGACATCGCGTAATAACCCCGCTCGGTCTTCTCCTTGTATTTCCAATGTGACCCGGTAGTTTTTTTGTGCTTGATTTTCCCAGGTAATGTCAATTATTCGTTCAGGTTTGTTTGCTAGGGAAAGCCGAATATTGTGACAATTTTTTTGATGCACAGTAATGCCGCGACCCTGTGTAATATAGCCAATGATGTGATCGCCAGGAATAGGGTGGCAGCATTGTGCCAATTGTGTGAGTAAGTGTGTTGCACCTTGCACCGAAAAATCAGTAGAGGATGGCGTGATTTTTTTTAAGGGTTTTTCAGGAACAACAATTGTGTCGGAATGTGTTTTTTCGACAGCAGTTGCAGTTTCATCCGATGGAATGGTTTCGTAATCTTGTTTGTAAAACCAGGCTCGCACTTTTCGTATCGCGTGCATCGTTTTTAAATAACCTAAATCAGGGCGCAGCCAATCGCGACTCGGATGACCTTCTTTGGTTGTTAAAATGCTGATGCGATCACCAGTTTGTAATGTATGAGTGAGTGGCACTAATGCGCCATTTACTTTTGCGCCGCGGCAACGATGGCCAATATTCGTATGAATTAAATAAGCAAAATCCAATGGTGTCGCGCCTGATTTTAAATCAAAAACATCGCCATTGGGCGAAAAAACATAAACGCGATCATGAAATGCAGCGCGATATAATTTTTTTTGTGTTTCTTCCGTGCTAATTGTGTGTTGCCAATCTAATAATTCACGCAATAAATTAATTTTTTGTTCGTCATTGTCAGTGGTTGCTTTATTTTCTTTATATTTCCAGTGTGCAGCGATACCGAGCTCTGCTTGATTGTGCATATCGACTGTGCGAATTTGAATTTCAATGGGTGATTCTTTTCGCAATACAGCAGTATGAATGGATTGATAGCCATTTTGTTTTGGCTTTGCAATGTAATCATCAAATTCTGTTGTGATGGGTTTCCATTCGTGGTGGACAATACTTAATGCAGTATAACAATCGTGAACAGTTGGCAACAAAATGCGTACCGCAGAGACGTCATATATTTGTTCGACGGGCAATTTTTTCCGCTGTGTTTTTCGATAAATGCTGTAGATGTGTTTGATGCGCCCTGAAATTTTTGCATTTTTAAGATTGTTTTTATCGAGTAGGATTTTTAATTCGGCAATCATTTTGTGAACGCCACGCACGCGATCTTCATGGCGCATGTGTAATGCGGTTGAGATTTGTTGATATTCTGCTGGATGCAGATAACGGAAACCCCAATCTTCTAATTGCCATTTGATATGGCCAATACCAAGTCGATTTGCCAGGGGAGCGTAATAATCCATTGTATCTTGCGCGATTTGTTGCTGTGTTTTGGGGTCGCAGTTTTGTAAGTGCTGCAGCATGATTAATCGTTCTGCTAATTTCAGCAAAATAGTTCGAATATCATCGACCATCGCCAATAACATTTTTCGTAAATTTTCAACTTGGTTTTGTTGGCCGGTTATTTTATTTTTTTCTCCTGGCGCGTGATGAATTGTGTCGATTTGTATCGCGCCTAAAATTAATTTGCAAATGGTTGGATCGAATGATTTATGTAATTTTTCAGACAATTCTTTTTGATAAAAAATCGTTGGATATAAAATCGCTGCGGCAATAGCGGCGCTATCACATTGCAATGCAATTAATACATCGGCCATCGCAAGACCTTGCGATAACGTAGACTTTAAAAAGGGTGTGCTTTTATTTTCGTGAAGTGATGCGAATACGCATGCGTTGGTGATTAAATCGATATTATAAATTGCACGATCGAGATGGGCGATCCAGTACATGACGCGTGGCGATAAGTTTATTTCTGGCGAGTTCGACATGGTGGTCTCGCTGGTAAGTGATCAGTGATCAGTGATCAGTGATCAGTAATCAGTAATTAGTGATCAGTAATCTGTGATCTGTGATCTGTGATCTGTGATCTGTGATCTGTGATCTGTGATCTGTGATCTGTGATCTGTGATCTGTGATCACAGGTCACTTAACAAACAACGCAATTGCTTCAATGTGTTCTGTGTGTGGAAACATATCCATCACACCGGCTTTCTCCAAGCGATACCCCAATTGTAGCAAATGCTGGGTATCGCGCGCTAATGTAATGGGATTGCAGGAGACATAAACAATGCGTTGGGGGTTCCAACGTGAAAGGCTGGGCATCAATTCTTTGGCGCCTGCTCTGGGAGGGTCTAGTAAAATCTTGTCGTATTGGGCGTCTGCCCACGAATGTGAGGCTAAATCAGCTGATAAATCGGCTGTATAAAATGCGGTGTTTGGAATATGGTTAGAAACCGCATTTTCTTTTGCTTGCAAAATCGCTTCATCTGATCCTTCAACGCCCACAACATGGCCTGTGTGTTTTGCGATCGGCAATGAAAAGTTACCTATACCGCAAAATAAATCGAGTACGCGATCTGTTGATTTTAATTCAAGTAATTCAATGGCGCGTGCAATCATTTTCAAATTGATGTCTTGATTAATTTGCGTAAATTGCGCAGGTTTAAAATGAATTTTTATATTCTCTGAAGGAATATCATAGAATAATTTTTCTGGATGCTCGGGGTAAACACAGTGAATGGTGTCGTGTCCTTTTGGCTGTAAATACAAATAAAAATGATTTTCAATTGATAATGTAATCAGTTTTTCAATATCGCTTTTAGGTAATTCTGTTAAGTGTCGCACAATAATTGCGGTAATGGTGTCACCAATCGCCACTTCAATTTGTGGAATAGATGCTTTTGCCTCGAGCGTCATTAGGCATTCACTGATAGGCTTTATTTTGTGTCCGACTGATGGATGCAGTGTTTCACACTGTATGATGTTGGCAACAAAACTGGAATTGCGTTCGCGAAATCCAACCAACACCGCGTTTTTTTTGGGTACGAATTTCACGGATAATCGTGCACGACGACGATATCCCCACGGGTGAGCGTAGAGTGGTGCTAACAGTTCTTGTGGTGCGCATTGTGCTTGATGTTGGAAATGCTCTAATAATACGTTTTGTTTGTGTGCACGTTGCGCATCACCGGATAAATGCTGCAAGCTGCAACCGCCGCATATGCCGAAATGTTTGCAGAGTGGGGTGACGCGATCATCTGATTTTTCACCTATTTCAATGGCATTGCCTTCATCAAATTTTGAATGACATTGTGTGTACTTGAATTGCACCGTTTCATTGGGTAATGCACCGAATATAAACGTGGCTTTTCCGTCGATATGGGCAATACCGCGTCCTTCGTGATTAAGTTGTGTCACGTGTGCGGTGATGATATCAGTGGGTATTCTTTTGCGAGTTCGTTTTGACATGATCCGGATTATACGGATTTTTGTTGTCTGTTCCAGTGATAATTGTATGCACTTCTTTGATGGGTTTTGCTTCTTTCAGAAATCGCGCTTTATTCCAGGTGATAAAATAGGATTGATGATTGGTGAGTTGACTATAGCCAATCGAAAATAATGAAGCGAATAGATAAATTAACAGAAAACTATTCCCTGTTTTTTTTGTGCGGTATTGATTCTTTTTGATGTGCGAAGCGCAGATAAGCAATGCAATTAACCAGCACAGTAATGCCGTAAATGCGCTGGTTTGTCTAATGAAAAGCAGCCAATTTGTTTTGTCTGGATGTATGATTGTGTATGGTATGGCAGTTAAGGTTAATCCTAGAAAAAAACAGATATAAAATGCCATGCCGGTTTGGTAGCGCTGATTGATTTTGTAAAAAACAATGATGGGTATGGTTAAAAATACAAAATAATAAATCCAAGCCAGTGGCGAGCAAATTAATCCAATCATGATATAAAAACTAAATCGCAGCTCTTCTGAAAATGTTGGCAGTTTTTGTAACACGCGATAATCATAGACCATGCTGCGAAAAATAAAATACGCTACTATGGCGTAAGCAATAAAGCGTAGTTGTAGTGCGTTTATGGTCGAATTGAGAAAATAGGTTAAATTCGTAATAAATCCTAGTAATGAGCCATTTCGAGCCATCACTGACCGAGTGATAAAAGCAAAATAGTCATGCGTGAGTGAAAAAAAATGAAGATAGGTGTTGGTGTCGAAATACAATAATGGCAAACAGAAAAATATCAAAAAAGACAGTGTCATGATAAACAGCAGTCGCCATGCTTTTTTTGCTACAAAATAAATTAAAAAAATCAGGAAAAATAATTTAATAGCGCTCAATAAGCCGAGCGTGATTGCAAGGGCAGTGGGGTTGTTTGTGCAACAAAATCGATATGCCAGACACAGGATGGGGAATATGAAAAAACTGATTTGCCCGGCAGTGATGGTGTCTAGGCTGTATCCGTTTAGCAGAAAGATGAAAAGCAACGGTAAAAATAATCGTCCTGTTTGTGTTGATGTGGTAGTTGATATCAGTATCCAAACTCCAGTGATGGCGCTGATCAAGATGGCAGCTATCCAGGTGGCCACGTTGATGCCCAATTGGTTGCTCGTGTTAACCAGGCCCTTTAAAAATAAGCTCATGAGTGGTGTGTTTAGATTAACGCTCTCGGTGGGGCGGGTGGTGGTGAGCTGTGGTTTGCCATTAACGATTTCTTCGCTGAGTACTTGAACAAACTGATGGTTTTTATAAATATTTTGATTGTGTCGTAGGGTTTGATAAAACGTGGCGTAGTCAGAAGTGCCATAAGGTGTTGTTATTGTTTGATATTGCCATGCCAGGATGGCGCCGTAGCCTATCAATAACAAACAGATGACATTGAGGGCTAGGACTTTGATGTGTTTCATGTTGATCTTCCTTGAGCATGAGACCTGAGAGTCTATGTAATTTTCGAGTTGGTTGCTAGTGTGACAACGTACTAGGGGCTGTCATCAATTGGTTATTTTAAGGCACCGAACCCACGGAAACGCGCATGGAGCGCGGACTCGCGCGTAATAAGCGGGTTTTCACAGTGGATTGGCACGCTTATTGCGCGCGAGTACGCGCT
>ORMF010964202.1_pt1 | contig 12180 bp, 6 predicted proteins | sample 1779871 | NCBI WGS metagenome assembly ORMF01 (sample SAMEA104232316, study PRJEB22302) | groundwater metagenome | biome: forest; feature: aquifer; material: groundwater | place: USA | collected 2011-08-07 | depth 5.4 m | reverse complement strand
TGCGCACGTCGACGACCTCATCGAGTTGGCTCTGCGCGGCTACGGGAGGCAAGAAGATGAGCTCCTCGCCGCGTAAGGCACTCATAGTCGTCATCCTCACCGAAACCGCCGACGACGTCTGGACGGAAGTTGCACGCGGGAGAACTCAGGACGAACTCCTGGGACAGCTGCGCGAGTACTTCCTCAAGGACGACGAGGAACCCACAGACGAACAGGAATCCACTGGCCCGCCGGTGTTCATGATCCACGTAGACGGAGAGAACGAAGATGATGACCAAGTCCTCATCAACTATTCTCTGGAAGACGTGGCAACAACGGCGGCAGAACAAATCCAAGAGACAACCACGAGCGAGCGCGAGGAATATGGAAAGGAGATAGCAGAGATGCTTCGCGAAGCTCGAGACAACTCAGACTCGGAACTGGAAACGACAGAACTACTCCTGATGGTTGCCTGAGCGCCAATCCGGCGTTCGGCGACCAGAGGGACAACCCCGACAAGGGCGTGCAAGAGTGCACGCCTAGGAGAACACGAGATGGAAAACACAACAAGGAAGATGCCGCCTCGCGGCATCGGACTGGCCGGGTACCTCATCTTGATCTTCGCCCTGCTGGCCTTCGGCCCGCAAGCCTGCAACCGGCACGCCGGCGCCCAGGACCTGGGCGACCTCAACGGGGACCGCGAGTTCAACAAGCTCGACTACTTCCCGTTGATCTTCGGCAACGCCGAAGGCATCAAGCCCGGCCCGGTCTTCAAGGACCTGACCGAGCGACTCACCAACCGCCCGCAGACGCTTCCCGGAAGCTTCATCGGCATCAGCGGAGTCACGCGAATCTCGGCGACTCCGACCATGCGCGACGGCCAGGAAGTTCGGGTGCTGCTGCTGGACCGGAGCAAAGTCCGCCAGGCCGACAAGCCGGCGAACAGCTCCTTCTCGGGCGTTTCCGTCCGCGTCGTCAGCGGCGGGAAGATTCCCACCGCAGGCGACCCGACGGGTACCAAGTGGATGACGAAAACCTATAAGGGAACGTCGTCAACCTTCGCCCAGAGGGAGTTCAACCCGAACACCGGTGCAGATCAGGTGACAGTGGCATGGGCCGAGCTCTACGCTGGCTTCAATACCGCTGGCACTCCGGTCGCAACCCTGGTCTATCCGAGATCCGCAACCGGCGAAGTGATCCAGGAAAGCACGGTCATTCTCCGGCCCGACGCTGGAAACCTTGCGCTGAGAAATCTCCGGTTCACTCCGGCGAATCCACGCGAGGGCAACAGCGTCACCCCCATCGTAGACGTGGACTCGCTGGCGATCGAAGACCACTCCTATACCCTGACCCTGAAGGTCAACGGTAACGAAGCGGGCTCAATCTCTCGCGTGGCCAGCGCTGGCTCGACCACCACGGCAATCGCTTTTCCGGAGGTCACGAGCCTGACGTCCGCAACGCTCCAGATCAACGTGCGCGTGACATCCTCGACCTCGGAGAGCACGCTCTCGGACAACGAGGTCAATGGAACGCTCACGTTCTCGCCACAACCGCAGCCAACGGTGGTGGCGCAGAATCTGGTGCTGATACCGCCCAACCCCGCCAACGGCCAGAGCGTGGTGCCGAGCTTCACGCTCCGGATTTCGACCAGCGTTCCGCGAAGTTTCACGGTGACAGGGAGTCTCAATGGGAACTCCCCTACCCCCATGACCGGAACGGCTGACGTTGGCAACACAGCCCAAACGGTCACTCTGCCGGCGTTCACTGCGGCATTCGGAACGAACACCTACCGCGTGGTGGTGGGCGTTTCCGGGTCTTCGGTGACCAGCTCCGCGCAGGTGATCTTCCTAGTCAACAGCCCCAACTTCCTCGTGAGGAGCATCCGCCTCAGCCCTGCAAACCCGCAGGAAGGACAGACGGTGACACCAAGCGTGGAACTGGGATGGACCACTCCGACGAACCAGATGATAACACTGATCGGCTCGATCAACGGAACCGTGGTCGACGGCGGAACGAGCAGAACGGCCACGGCCGGCACGAGCCTGACCACGGTCGTGATGCCCACGTTCGTCGCGGTCACGGGTACTATGCGGTACTCGGTGGTTCTCCAGTCGCCAGTGGCACAGTTGAGCACTACGGACGATGTCGTCGAGAAGGACTTCACCGTCACTGCTCTACCCCCGGCACCGGCACCTACGGTCGTCGCCTCTGGCATCACATTCTCCCCGTCGCAGCCAGCGCCGGGACAGAACACGGTGTCGAGCTTCAGTCTCAACACCAGCTCCACGGTGGCCCGAACGTTCGCGGTCACCGGAACCGTCGACGGGTCCAATCCGCTGACAGCGACTGGCAGTGTGCCCGTCGGGAGCAACACCCAGACAGTGACAATGCCGGCGTTCACGGCTCTGTCGGGAAGCCACGTCTACCGCGTAGCGGTGGGCCTCAGCAACTCGACAGTGACCACCGCGATCACGGCAAGTTTCACGGTCCCCCTGGTGGACTTCAGTGTGAACTCGGTGACGATGACTTCGACGGCGACCGCGGGCAACCTGGTCACCGCCACGGTCGTCGGCCGGGCCTTGAACCTGGGAGCCCCCTTCACGGTGGGTATCCAGGCCAAGGACCAGGCGGGAAACATCCTGAAGACAGGGACAATCCAGTTCCCGGCCGGCAGCAATGTCACCGCACAGGCCACACTCAACTTCCCAGCGGCAACGGGAATGACTAGCGTCACGGTCACGATCGACCAGGCGAATGCCTTCGCCGAGTCGAGTGAGACCAACAACGTGTCGGCCCCGCAACCGCTGACAGTCACCACACCTCCGGATCCGGCCGCTGTGAGCGTCCAGATCCGGAACCTCGCTCTCACTCCTTCGCAGCCAGCGCCGGGTCAGAACACGGTCGGAACCTTCACACTGCTGACCACGGCCACTGTGGCCCGCACTTACACCGCTATCGGCACGGTTGACGGATCCAATCCGCTAACCGCGACCGGAACGGTGCCGGTCGGACCCAGCACGGTCACGGTCACAATGTCGGGATTCGCAGCCCCCTCGGGCACTCACACCTACCGCGTCGCGGTGAGCGTGAGTGGCTCGACGGCCACGAGTTCGGCAATGGCAACCTTCACTGTCCCGCTTGTGGACTTCAGCCTGACGTCAGTGGCAATGGCGGCGACGACGACGGCTGGGACCACAATCAACGCGACAATCGTCGCCCGCGGACTGAACCTCGGCGCGCCGTTCTCCGTGGCCATCCAGGCCAGGGCGAACAACGCGACCGGAGCCATTCTCGGAAACGGAACTGTGAGTCTCCCTGCTGGCAGCGACGTCACCGCGACGACGCAAGTCAGTGTCACGGCTCAGACGGGCACGACTTCGGTAGTGTTCATCATCGACCAGGCGAACGCCAACGCCGAGTCGAACGAGAGCAATAACACGCTCTCGAGGGCCATCACCGTGACCGCACCGCCGCCCGCGCCCAACCCGGACGCTCGGATGGTGAGTATGGTACTCGCCCCGAGCTCGCCCACGGCTGGCCAAACGGTGGTGGCCAGTGTGGTCTACGGGATCAATAGCACGATCCCGCGGAACCTCACGATCACCGGGCGGCTGAACGGGGCCACTTCGGCCACGTTCAGCGGAACGGCCGCGGCGGGTAACACCACTGCAGCCGCCACCTTGACTGGATTCACGGCGGCCGCGGGCACCAACACGTACGTTGCTTCGATCACGTTCTCTCCGGCAACCACGGAGACGAGCATGACCAACAACGACGTGACGGTAACCTTCACGGTGCCGCAGCCGCCGACGCCAACCGCACCCACGGTGCCGACTGGACTGGCTGCAACTCCGGCCTCTGGCTCGGCAATGGTAACTTGGAATGCCGTCACCAACGCCACGAGCTACGTGGTGAGGAGCCAGGCAGTGGGAACCACTACGGCAACCACTGTCTCCGCGGGCTCGGCATTCGCCACGCTCACGGGCCTCACCAATCACCAGACCTACCAGGTCTCGGTGAAGTCGGTGAACGCCGCCGGAATGTCCACCTATTCCGCGGTGATCCACATCACCCCCGGTGATGGTGGAATCATGACCGTCAACTATTTCGGGACCAACCTGTCGGCTCCGGCCTACATCGATGGCCGGAGCAACTGGTCTCCGGCCAGTGCCTGGCCCATGGCACGGACGACGCCGGGCCAGTGTACGCTCTACGCGACCACTGGAAAAAACGCTGGTGAGGAGAGGGACTTCAATCTCGTCCAGGCAGGGAACACGTCTGGTTCCACCTGGACATTTATCCAGCGGGATCTGGTGTCGACCACCCGGGTCAGCGGAGCGGCCAACTCTGTGGCGACCCCGATCCGTCGGACCAACGACACCAACCTGGCGCTGCCGGCCAACGACACCACGGTGAGGCCGGCCGGGTCCACCCACTTCGTAGGGACCCGGGCATCGGATGGATCGGTCTTCACTCTGACACAGTGACGGCCGGCCCCCACCCCACAACAGCCGCTGATCCTCCTGGAGGGGGATGACAGCGGCAAATAAGAAGAACAAATAGAACCTCGGAGACGCATGCCATCAGGCAGTGCACTCCGAGGTTCTTATCATTTTGGGGGAGACATTATACCCCTCCCTAACCCTCCCCTACATTAGGGGAGGGAAACATGACGATGCTGACGATCGGCTTCTCCCCCTAGGGTAGGGGGAGATTGAGTGGAGGTAGCGTTGGATTGACGATCGATGATTACTTCTCGAATTCTTTCCACCACACCTTCAATATTTTTCAATACATCGTTATTCCAAAACCGGAGAACGACAATATCTTGAGATGAAAGAAACTGTGTACGAATTTGATCATGAGCCGCTTGCGCTGATTCGCCATGCTGTCCGCCATCAAGTTCTATTGCTAAACGCAATTCAGGTGAGAAAAAATCGAGGATATATTGATCGACTGAATACTGGCGACGCCATCGAGTGTTATCGATCTGTTTATTTTGCAAGTAAAACCATAACCGACGTTCGGCATCTGTAGAGTTATTCCGCAATTGTCGACGATGCTCTTGTGTTACAAGATTGTTGTACGGATAAAGCATAGTAGAACTCTACCCCATCCTACCCTTCCCCTACTCTAGGGGAAGGAACCCGCCAGCCGTCCATCATGCCCACTAGTAACCAAAAGAGGACTCCATACGCCAGGCCAATGAACGTGACTTCGAGAAATCCGTGGAGGATGGCGGCCACGAGGCTTGCCTGAAACCCGATGAGCATCAGGCGGTTTTCGCGGCCTGTCACGCGGTGGTCTAACCGATGGACCAGATCGCGCATCGCAAGAATAAGAGCGCCCAAGAGCACGAGTCCCACCGTTCCAAATTCCGCCGCGACTTGGAGGGGGAGGATATTGGATTCCCCGCTGTAGCCGTTGAGTAACCGCTGGAAATGATATTTGAGATTGCCGGCACCCACACCAAACACTGGGTGCTCGTTATAGACGCCAAACGCTGTACGGGCTTCCTCAACGCGGAATTTGCTGGACACATCCCCGGCGATATTGGCAAAGCGCTCCACCAAAAGCGACGGAGTAAAACTGCCCCCGCCAGCCAACACCATTAACACAACACCGGCAAATGCGACGCGCTTGAAAAACATCCTCCCTTTATTCAATCGATAAAACAAATACCCCAGCGAGGTGAGCATCACCAGAAGCGCCGCCTTCCCAATACTGCCGAGCACGGCCAAGATGCCAAGCACGCCAGCAGAAAAGTAAATCCAGCGAGACCAGTTCGTTGTCCGATAATATTGAACAACAACCAGGGGCAATAACAGAACAATGGTCGCAGTCACAAACGCCATGGCCCCGACCGGGGTGAAAATAAAACTCCGTTCCATGAGAATTCGACGAATGGTGCCAAGGTGCGCCAACTCCGAAAGAAGCTGAACGCTGATCACGATCACCACAATAGGAATGGTGCGCATCATCCACTCCCGAGTCTTGGGGGAATGTAAAAAAAGCCGCGCACAGAAGAACGCCAAAAAGTGATAGATGGCGACCCGCACGGCCACCAAATATTTTGCAAAGTCTTGGACCCAAAAAAGTGATGCCACAGCCAGAACAATGTACGCTGCCAGGAGTATTTCAGTGCGAGAATGCCCCCCTTCTTGCACGCGCCGCCACAACAGAGCGTACATGGCAGCGGTCGATAATAACAAAAGAACAATTTCGACCCCCGTAATGTCGTACTCGTACGACCGGCCAACCAAAAGGGTGGCAACAAACCCCACAGGTACTGAAAGTGGAACCAGCAGTGCCCCGAGCCACAAGTGATCGCCCCAGAACAACACGACACAAACGAGGACGACCAGAGCCAATACCGACCACACGCTAAACCAGCCAAACACGAAGAATGCGGCGAGGATGCCGAGGGTTAAGAACGTGACGCCAAAAATAGAAGTGTTGTTGGAAGAACGCATGGGAGTGTTGAGCAACTTCATAACTCCACCCAACCTCCTCTTAGCTTAAGAGGAGGAGTCGACGACGGTTCCCTCCCTTAAGCTAAGGGAGGGTTAGGGAGAGTTATGAAGTGTACAATGCACCTATTTTACCACGTTCCTGCACAGTGGACAATTTTGCCATTTTATGCTATAGTTTTGTGTTACTATGATACTGCAGGCCGCGCTTCAAAGGACAGTGCGCGGCATGATTTTGGCAAATCATATGAAGATTCTCCACATCAATAAATACTACTTTCTTAAGGGTGGTGCGGAAACGTACATGCTCGACCTGATGGAAGTTCAAAAAGCCGCAGGGCATGAGGTGGCCATCTTTGCCATGGAAGACCTGCGCAATCTCCCAACCCCTTGGAGTGCGTACTTTTCAGAGCCGGTGGCAACAAACTATCAGCTATACGCTATACGCTATACGCTGCGCTCTGCGATTCGCTTCATCTACAACCGCGATGCGCAGAAAAAACTGGCAGACCTATTGGATGCCTTCCAGCCGGACATCGTGCACCTCCATAATTACTATCATCAACTTTCGACCTCCATTCTCTCCCCTATTCGAAAACGGAAAATTCCGGTGGTGCAAACCCTCCATGACTATCACTTGATTGATCCCACCTATAAACTGTTTTGCAATGGAAAGATTTGCGAACCTTCTCCACGCGGTCCTCGCCCAAGGCGAGTGCGCCTCTGGCGCAGAGGAATATTGCCTGAGCTTGTCGAAGGCTGGCGACTTGTCGCCAATCGCTGCATCCAACAGTCCTATCTGGCAAGCATCTTGGAGGCTATTGAATCGTGGTACAGCCGCACGCGTGGAGGGGCGCTCACCACACCGGACCGTTTTATTGCCCCCAGCGAATTTGTACGAAAGAAGTGTATTGAGTTTGGCGTGCCGGCCGAAAAAATTACGACGTTACATTATACGGTGGCAACAAATACCTCACCCCAACCCTCTCCTACTTTAGGAGAGGGAGGAGTTCTCTACGTCGGTCGGTTGGACGACGAAAAAGGAGTGGATGTTCTTCTGCTTGCCCTCCAGAGCCTTGGCGAAGAAGGGCGGGCGAATCTCCATCTGGATATTGTCGGTGACGGACCATCGCGAAAAAAACTCCAACAGCTGGCCACAAATCTCCACCTGACGAATGTAACATTCGCAGGGTGGAAATCCAAAGAAGAAATTGCGGAGTATTATCAGCGTTGCGCATTCTTGGTGGTGCCGAGTGTATGGTATGAAGTGTTTGGCCTGGTGATCCTGGAAGCCGCCCAACACCGTAAGCCCGCGATTGCCAGCGATATCGGCGGGATTCCCGAAGTGATTGAAGATGGGAAGCACGGAATGTTGGTGCCGGCCGGAAATGTCGACCGATTGGCACAGCGAATTGGGTGGCTGGCTGAGCACCCCAACGAACAACGCCGCATGGGAGAAAACGCGTATCAGGGATTAGCACGATTTGAATCTACGCGGCATTGGGAGATGCTTGAGAACATATATGATGAGGTTATTCAACAGAAACACAGAAACTAAAGAACAGAGCAACAGAGCAACATGCAAGCGATCCGTCGCGGTTTTTCTGTTGCTCTGTTCTTCTGTTCTTTGGTTCGATGTTACCCACGCCCAACCCCTCACCCCTGAGAATAAATTCCCTCGCACCGCCAACGTGTACTTGTCGACCATCCAGCGGTCCGACTATGACCGACTGGCGCAATATGATCTTCTCGTGCTCATCCCCGAAATTCAACACTATAATCCGGATTTCTTTTCTTACGCCCGCGCTAAGAACCCGCACATCATCATCCTCCCCTATATCTATAGTTCCCATGTAAATATCCAAGGGCAGGATGACATTTACTCCAGCCTCAAACGGGACTTTGCCGCGCTTGCCACTGGCGGGCGGTATCTTTATAACCCAGAACGCAACAAAATCGACATTTGGAACAACGTCCTATTCCTCATGAACCCCACAACGGATTGGGTGGAGGTGATGCCGCAACTCGTGAAAGAAAAAATTCTTTCGACCGGCCTTTGGGATGGTATTTTTTATGATGTGTTTGATGCTTCCATCACGCACTTTGGCGCTGGCAACATTGACATTGACAACGACGGTGTGCGTGATGACCCCACCATACTCAATACGCAGTGGCAGAAAGGCATGACGAAACTTTTGGCCAATACTCGCACCATCATCGGGGATAATTATTACATGGTGATCAACGGAGACTCGCTGGCCGCGTACCAACCGAATGTAAACGGCCGAATGTTCGAATCGTTCCCCACCCCGTGGGAGGGGCGCGGCCGGTGGCAAGATACCATGCGATCGTATCTCACGTTATTGAAACTCAACCGTGCGCCTGCTTCCACTATTATCAACACCAACACACGCGATAAAGGCTCCCAGCGGGATTATCAACGCATGCGCTTTGGGTTGGGCTCAACACTCTTGGGCTCCGGCTACTCGAGTTTTGACTTCGGGGAATCCAGCCACGCGCAACTGTGGTACTACGATGAGTACAAAACATTTTTAGGGCGGCCGGTGTCCGCACCGGTGAACACACTATCCCCAACGGCAGAGATTCCGGGTCCCTCCTCCGCTGAAGCTTCGGCGGGCAGGCAAGCCCGGAATGACGCAGTTACGAATTCCCTGTGGCGACGAGATTTTGAACAAGGAGTCGTCTTTGTCAACTCGAGTGATCGCCCTCACGACATTACACTCGACGAAGAATTTGAAAAAATGCACGGTACCCAAGACCCTGCGGTCAACGATGGGTCTATCACTAATACACTCTCTCTAGCAGCCAACGACGGTATCCTCCTCCTGCGGCCCATTGATCGAGTGACCGGCTCACCCTTCCCCAACGGAAGTTTTGCACGCGTGTTTCTGGCAACCGGCGATGTGAAGCGCACCGGATTTTTTACCTACCAAAGCGCGTTTCGCGGCCGCTCAACAGTGGCAGAGCTCACCCTCACCCAAAGTAATTCTATCAGATATGTTGTCGCAGAAGACTCAACGCTGACATTCTTTGATGCTGACAAAAAACCCGTCCATCGGGTGTCCCCCTACGGCGATCGTTTCCCCGGTACGTTCACGTTTGCGTTGGCGGACCTGGATCACGATGGACGCCCAGAAGTGCTCACGGTGCCCACCAGCCGCGGATCCGTCCATGTCCGTGCGTTCCAACTGGATGGGAGACCGACAGGTGTGAACTTTATTGCCAATAAAAAAAATGGGAGTAGTGGATCGATTGCGGTAGTGCCCGGACCCAAGCCGTTGATTGTCTTGGGCGCCAGGGTTAATGAACGGCCGATCGTTGCCCTTTATGACCTGAACGGAAAACGCATTGCCCAGTGGGGAGCCTTTGAAGGATCGTTCTTGGGTGGAGTCACCGTGGCGGTCGGAGATGTTGAAGGGAATGGAACATCCAAGATTGTGGTGGGCCGAGGCGCTGGCGGCGGAGCCGAAGTGCGGATCTTCACCCCCGAAGGAAAACTGACAGGACTCTTCACGGCGTTTGATACGAACTCACGCGGTGGAGTGAATGTTCTGACGAGTGACATCGATCACGATGGACGAGCGGAAATACTGGCTCTCACAACAAAGATTTTCACGATCAGTGGAAAATAACATCACCTGTGCTACAATGACTGCATTATGCATATCTTCCATTCTGCACGCCACCGGATTACCAACCCCCTGCGCCGACGCTACGATGAGCACTATCATCCGCGCCATCGTTTTGGATCCTTCCACCTCATCTTGGACATTGTCTTGATATTCGTTGTGGCATCCTTGGTCTTGTATAATGGGTATTTGTATCTTGTTGCGCCCTCAACGAACACGCTTCCGATCGCTCTGACGGTTCATCTCAACCCCCAAGAACCCATGACAGCCGGCTCCACCACCATCCGTATTCATTATGACTATGCGGGATCGATAGCGGCTAAGGACGCCAGCATCCAAGTGAAGCTTCCGCCAACCTACGAAATCTCCCGTGCGATTCCTTCGGAAGGGTTTGATGGAAGAATCGTACGGTGGAGTTTGGGTGAACTCCCCCCAAAAGCCAGTGGCGACCTCACGTTGGAGGGGGTGTATTGGGGAATCCTTGGACATCCCGATGAACTGTCGGTGCTGGCCTCTGGTACCGTGACAACCCCAAGTGGAAGATCGGAACAACAATATGGCGGCGTCAAGACGCTCCTGAACGCCCGCCAATCGGCGATCGAAACAACAATTAATCTTCCGTCAACAATTGTTTTGAATCAAAACACCAAGGTGAGTGTGACAATCACCAACACCAATGAACGCTCAGTGCATGGGTTAGTGCTCATCCCCACCACGCCCTCGACATGGAATACCACGAAGGCTGAACCCTCACTGGAAGCAAATCGATGGGTGATCCCAGCGCTGGGCGCGCGAGCATCAAAAACATTTGTCATAGAAGGAACCTACGCGCGGCTGCCAAGCTCCCCATCGTTTTTTGTTCGCTTAGAACGAAAACTGCCGGACGGCAACCAAGAAATTTCTGTCACTCGATCAGACACAACCATCTTAGACCCGTCTATTGAATTGTCAGCGCATATCGATGGAGTGACATCCTCGGTGAATCCAGGGGATCTTGTGAAAGCCACAATCATCTATCGCAATCGCGGTGAGTTTCCCTTAGAAAACGTGGTGGTGAGCGCTGAGCCCAGCGGCGATTATGTTGATACGGCAACCATTGAAACAACGGGGGGGACAGTAGTAAATGGTCGCGCGCAATGGTCTGCCGAACAAATCCGGACACTCACACAACTGGTTCCGGACCAGGGCGGAGAGCTCCATTTTTCGATCCGCATGAAACGCACCATTTCTCTTATTGATCATTCTCCTTTAGAAGACTTTCTCTTTATTGTAACACCGCGCGCCTCGTTCCGCTTGCCCATCCTCCCCCACCAAACCATCCAATGGATCGGCTCTGCCAGCGAACAGAAAATGAATAGTACACTCGCAGTGTTAGCGCAAACGCGGTATTGGACACCCGAAGGCGAACAAATTGGCCGCGGTCCCCTCCCCCCGCGCGTGGGGACCAAGACAACGTATTGGGTGACGGTCAATGTGTCCAACACCATTCATGATCTCTACGAAACGAAAGTCACGATCCCACTGGCGGCATCCGCTGGGTGGACGGGACGCTCTTCGGTGAGTGCCGGCGCTCCACTCAAGTTGGACAAAGCCACGAATAGTCTCATCTGGACCATTGGACGGCTGGATAATTTCTTGGGAGTGAAGGCACCGGAAATAACAGCGACCATTGAATTGACTGTGACACCAACGGTTGATGATCGTGAACACATACTGACGCTTCTGAATAAAGTCTCGGCCTCAGGGATTGATGCGTTTACGAAAACTCCCTTGTTAGCGACTTCACCGGAGGCCACAACCGAACTGTCGAAAGATCAACGTGGAGGTGGGAAAGGAGTGGTGCAGTGATATGTTAACCGAAGAAGAAGTCCTCAAATTCTGGGACAAGCATAAGACCTTCCAGAAATCGATTGATCAGCGAAGCCCAAAAAACAGCTTCGTGTTTTATGATGGCCCGCCGTTTGCCACCGGACTCCCCCACTACGGGCACATACTCGCCTCCACCATTAAAGACGTGATACCCCGTTTTTGGACCATGAAAGGCAAGCGCATCGAACGCACGTGGGGGTGGGATTGTCATG
>ORMF010172332.1_pt1 | contig 12180 bp, 10 predicted proteins | sample 1779871 | NCBI WGS metagenome assembly ORMF01 (sample SAMEA104232316, study PRJEB22302) | groundwater metagenome | biome: forest; feature: aquifer; material: groundwater | place: USA | collected 2011-08-07 | depth 5.4 m | reverse complement strand
CTTTATCGTATGTTCCGGTGGTGATGTTGACCACTTCGGCCCGGCGCGAAGAAATTGAAAAGGCCTATCAATTGGGCGCTAACGGCTATGTGGTGAAATCAGAAGATTTTGCAATGCTTATGACGAAATTAAAGTTGGTTAAAGATTATTGGTTATCCGTGGTTGAATCGCCATGAATTCAAATTTAAAGATTTTACTCGTTGAAGACAATCCGGATCATGCCGCTCTTGCAAAAAACGCCATCCTCAATTCCAAAGACAGGAAGTATTTAGTGGTTACTTGCACGTCCGTTGAAGATGCGATGGAACTGCTTAAGACAGGCTCTGATCCCATTCACATGATTCTTTCGGATTATCACTTGCCCGGAAAAACCGGTGTTGAATTCTTAGAATGGTTGGTCTCTGAGAATATTCGCATTCCTTTTGTCATGATGACCGGAGCAGGCGATGAGAAAACGGCCGTTCGGGCCATGCATGGCGGCGCCTACAATTATATTGTTAAAGATGATGTTTATTTGAGCGTCCTTCCTCACGTGATTGATGAGACCTTCATTAAATATTTGGCTGAGAATGAAAAAATTCGTTATGAACGGGAAATCCGGGAAAAAAATGTCGCGCTTGAAAAAACCAATCGCGAACTGAAAAAACTTGATCAGCTCAAATCTGATTTTATCGCCTCCGTCAGTCACGACATCAGAACGCCGCTTAATTCCATGCAGGAAAGCATCGCTTTGATTCTAGACGGGGTTGTTGATGTTCAGCAGGAGAAAGGCAAGCGGGTTCTTGAAATTGCAAAGCGCAGTATCAGCCGCCTGACAACGATGATTAATGACCTGCTTGATTTTTCGAAATTAGAAGCCGGGAAAATGCGGCTTCATATTGAACCCTCTGACATTCAAATATTAATTGATGAAGTTTTGGGATCGATTAACAGTTTGGCCGAAAAAAAGAAAATAAAACTTAGTTTCGAGCCGCTCCACGAATTTCCAAAAGTCCCTTGTGATCCGGAACGAATCATTCAAGTACTGACCAATTTGGTTGGCAATGCCATCAAGTTCACGCCCGAACAAGGAACTATTACCATTCAACTGGAACAGGCCGCCAATGATCGTGCACAGATTACCGTGATTGATACCGGAATCGGCGTGGCCAAAGAAGATTTGAGTCGGATTTTTGATCGATTTGAACAAGTCAAAGGTGCAACGCCCAAAGAAATAAAAGGCACCGGCCTCGGACTTTCGATTTGCCAAGAATTGGTTAAACTTCATAACGGTGAAATTTGGGCGGAAAGTGAACTTGGAAAAGGAAGCCGCTTCATTATTTTATTACCCATTCATCAAATCACAACAATCAACAACGCCTCTCTAACGGGCGAAAGGTTGGCCATATGAGTAAAGGGACTGTATTTATTGTAGATGACGATTCGGAACTGGTGGAGCTTCTTAAAATCAGAATCGAATCCTCCGGTTACCGCGTTCTATTTACCTCAGAAGGCGACAAAGCCGTTGATCTCATTCAAAAAGAAATTCCGGATGTGGTCATTTTGGATATTTTTCTGCCGGGCACCGACGGATTGACTATTTTAAAGCGGCTGAAATCTCCCATCGATATTGAAACCGGAGAGCCTTCCAAAACCAAAGACATCCCGGTCATTGTGTTGACCGGCCAGGCACCCATGATTGAAAATATGACTCGCGTTGAAGGGGCCGTGGATTTTTTTATCAAACCGCTGGACATGGACAAATTAATTAACCGGTTGTTTAACTTATTGGAGGCGGTTCATCATGAGCGCGAAACCAAATCAAAGTGAAATCTTGTTGGTTGATGATGATCCTGATTATTTGGATTTAGCCAAAATCAGACTCGAAACTTCCGGCTATCAGGTTTCCTGTGTCTCCGATGGAACCGCGGCCTTGAAACTCTTGGACACGAATTACCGTCCGCAGCTGATTATTCTGGATATTGAAATGCCCCATAAAAATGGTATTACAACCTTGATTAACTTGAACCTGAGACAATCCCGCGATGAGAAAAAAGGAATCAACCGGATTCCGGTCATCATTGCTACAGGTCTGCAAAGCGATATGGTTCGGGAGTTGATGCTCAGTTATCAAGTGGCTGATTATTTAAAGAAACCCTATTCGGCCGAAGAACTCATCAGCAAAGTGAAAGCTTCAATTAATCCATAATGGGAAAGGGAAATTTATAAACGATGGCTCAAAAATGTCCGCGTCAGATTCTTGTAGTAGAAGATAATCTGGACCACGCTCTGTTAATTAAGAACGCGTTGTCCATATGGGCAAAAGACAAAGGCATCAAAGTGGAAATGGTGTCTTCGGTGGAAGTCGGAATCGATAAGTTATCGGACCCCAATTTTGAACTCATTGTGACCGATTACCGATTGCCTGATAAAACGGGCATGGAATTTATGGAGGAAATCAAAAAAAGAAAATTCAATCTCCCAGTTATTTTGATGACCGCAATGGGTGATGAGCATTTGGCCGTCAACGCTTTAAAATCCGGTTTTATTGATTACCTTGTAAAGGCCGACATTTCTTTCAAAGAACTTCCTCGTATTATCGAAAATGCCTACGAAAAATTTATAAACCAAGAATCTGAGAAGAAGCTCAAAGAGCAACTGGCAAACAAAAATAGCCAACTCCTGACGATCAACCAAAAGTTAACCGAACTTTCGATTCGAGATGAACTTACCAATTTATACAATCACCGATATTTTCAAGAACGAATGTCCGAAGAATATGCCCGGGCCACCCGTTATCATTACCCCTTGTCTTGCCTCATGATCGACATCGATTATTTTAAGGCCGTCAATGATGCACACGGTCATCCCGTTGGAGACCAAGTCTTAAAAGGCCTCGGAAATTTCTTAATTGCTCATTTAAGACAATCAGATACGGTCGCTCGCTACGGCGGTGAAGAATTTTGTGTGCTGCTTCCTCACGTGGGTTACGAAGGTGCTTATGTGCTGGCTGAGCGGCTGAGGAAAAAAATGATGGAAGAAACTTATCAGACGGAAGCCGGCGCTTCCGTCAAAATTACCATCAGCATTGGTGTGTCCTCTTATCCTGAAGATCCGGTGGACCGAAAAGAAACGCTGTTATTTTACGCGGATAAAGCTTTATATCGCGCCAAAGGCAATGGCAGAAACCGCGTTTATATTTATCGTGAGTTAATCAAAGAATACACCGATCAAATCCCGGAACTTAAATTTAGCGATGAAAAAGTATATGAATTTAGACAGCGGCTCTTTGATGTTTCGGAAATGGCGAAACGGGCTTATATTGAAGCCACGCGTGCCTTAATCAATGCACTCGAATCCAAAGATCCTCATACGATGGGTCACGCGGCCCGAGTTGGACATTATTCGGCAACCGTGGCAAAAGAAGTGGGCATGGGCGAAGAAGATATCCGAATTATTGAACACGCCGGCCTTCTTCATGACATCGGAAAAATTTCGATCTCTGATGAAATCTTGCTCAAGCCCGGCGCTTATACGCATGAGGAATATGAAAAGATGAAAGATCATCCCGTGTTGGGCTATCAAATTGTAAAACCCATTAAATTTTTATCCGAAGAAGCACTCATTATTCTTCATCATCATGAATGGTTTAATGGGGAAGGATATCCCCACCGGCTCAAAGGCAAAGAAATTCCCATCGGTGCCCGAATCGTTTCAGTTTTGGATGCCTATGACACCATGCGTGCCGCAGGCGGCCGGTATAAGCGGACCTTAAATTGCGAAGAAGCTGTTCGGGACCTCATTATCCACTCCGGCACTCAATTTGATCCTGAAGTAGTTCATCATTTTATTAATATGCTGATCAAGCGGGGTGATTTGAATCCCACAGCGTATGACCGCCGAAAATTAGAACGGGCCTTCAAAACCGCTGCCTAGTTTAAATTTTTTGTAGTAAATCCAACCTTCTTGATTATAATCTATTCCCACGAGCCAAATTCAATGGGCATTGAGCAATTTCCTGAAATTGAAACCTTCCAAAAATTGCCTCGCAAAGTCATCGTCAAAGGTGGCAGCTCGGGCTTCGATTCCAAAGGTCGTCCTGAACTCAGAGGCATCGTCATCAACAATGCGGGCCATCCCATCCGTGACATCAAAGTTTCCCTGATTCTTTTCAACGAAGACGAAATTCCAATTTTAAATAAAAGCACGAGCCCCGATCCGACTGAACTCCCTCAAGGCGCCATCGGCTCGTTCACGTTTCTGTTGGATGACTATGAGAAAGAAATAAAAAATTATTATTTGTACGCCAATTGGAAATATGACGATTCGAATTGGCAATGAAATGAACACAGAAGCAATTAATGTTTTCTTAGAAGAAAAACGAACTTTTAAATCCTCTGAAGCCTTCCGAAAAAAAGCCTGGATTCAAGATCCCAAAATTTACGAAACAGCCCTGAAAAATCCAGAACAGTTTTGGGCCCGCTTTGCTGAAGAACTCAGCTGGATTAAAAAATGGGACCGCGTTTTGGAATGGAATCCTCCGTATGCCAAATGGTTCCTGGGCGGCAAGCTCAATATTTCCATCAACTGCGTGGATCGCTGGGCCAAATCCGATCTGCGCAACAAAGCGGCGCTGATTTGGGAAGGTGAACCGGGCGACCAAAAAACGCTGACCTATTGGGACCTTTACCGAGAAGTTAATAAATTTGCTAGCGCGCTGAAAAAATTGGGAATTAAAAAAGGCGACCGCGTGACCATTTATCTTCCGATGATTCCGGAAGCGGCCATTTCAATGTTGGCGTGTGCGCGAATCGGAGCCGTTCACAGCGTTGTCTTCGGCGGCTTCAGCGCTGAATCTCTTCGCGACCGGATGAATGATGCGCAGGCAAAATTATTGATTACGGCCGATGGCGGATACCGGCGCGGAAAAATTATTACGCTTAAGCGCGAAGCCGATCAGGCCTTGAATGGCGCTCCGTCGGTCAAGCATGTCGTGATTGTGAAGCGTGGCGAATTTCCCCTCGAGATTCAAGAAGGCCGTGATCATTGGTGGCACCGATTGATGCAGCAAGCCGAAGCTTATTGCGAACCAGAACCGATGGATTCCGAAGATATGCTTTTTACGCTTTATACTTCAGGTACCACCGGAAAACCAAAAGGAATTATTCATACGACCGGTGGATATTTGACAGGCGTTTATGCAACGACCAAATGGGTTTTTGATCTGAAGCCGAACGATGTTTATTGGTGTACAGCTGATGTGGGTTGGGTGACGGGACATAGTTATGTGGTTTACGGGCCGCTCGCCAATGGTGCAACCGTTTTCATGTATGAAGGCGCACCAGACTGGCCGGACAAAGACCGATTCTGGGAACTCATTGAAAAATACGGGGTTACTATTTTTTATACGGCGCCGACTGCCATTCGCGCATTTATGAAATGGGGAACCGATTGGCCTGCCAAACATGATCTTTCCAGTCTCCGGTTGCTTGGATCAGTGGGTGAGCCGATTAATCCCGAAGCTTGGATGTGGTATTACGAACATATTGGGCGAAAAAATTGTCCGGTTGTAGATACATGGTGGCAAACAGAAACCGGAATGATTTTAATTACTCCTTTGCCCGCGATCACAACGTTAAAACCCGGCTCAGCCACAAAACCATTTCCTGGAATCGAGGCCTGTATTTTAAATGAGCAGGGTGAGAAAACTGAAGTTGGCGGCGGATATTTAGCCATTACAAAACCATGGCCTGCGATGCTTCGCGGAATTTACGGCGATCCGGAACGATACGTTAAACAATATTGGTCGAAGTGGCCCAACATTTATTTTCCAGGAGACGGCGCTAAACGCGATGAAGATGGTGATTTTTGGCTGCTGGGCCGAGTCGATGATGTTTTAAATGTTGCTGGTCACCGAATCGGAACGATGGAAGTGGAAAGCGCGCTGGTAGATCATCCAATGGTTGCCGAAGCCGCCGTGGTGGGCAGGAGCCATGAAATTAAAGGCGAAGCACTCGTTGCGTTCGTGACCTTAAAAGAAGGATCTAAAAAGGACGCTCAACTCGTTCAAAATTTACGCGACCACGTGGCCAAAAAAATTGGTTCTCTCGCACGCCCGGACGACATTATTTTTTCAGCAGACCTTCCCAAAACCCGTTCCGGAAAAATTATGCGCCGTTTGCTCAAAAATATTGCCGAAGGAAAAGTTTTGGGTGATACCACCACACTTGCCGATCCGGAAGTAATCAACCGTCTGAAACAACAATATGAAGAGGAAGGTTGATTTTTCCTTCCCCCTTTATGGGGGAAGGTTAGGACCTTTATCCTCCCCCCTTGTGGGGGGAGGAATGGTTTCTGCATAATGAATCGCTCTGAAGGATTATTTCGGAAAGCTCAACAATTGATTCCCGGTGGCGTTAATTCCCCAGTTCGCGCTTTCCGCGCCGTTGGCGAAAATCCGAGATTTATAGAAAAAGGCAAAGGGCCTTTTATTTGGGATGTCGACGGAAAACGTTATCTTGATTTCGTCATGTCCTGGGGACCTCTGATTCTGGGTCATTCAAATCCCCAAATTGTAAAAGCCATAACTGATCAGGCCAAAAAAGGAACCAGTTTTGGCGCGCCCACGTCCAACGAAATTGAACTGGCCGAATTAATTTGCTCCGCGTTTCCTTCGATTGAAAAAGTACGCCTCGTTTCTTCCGGAACGGAAGCTGCGATGAGTGCGATCCGACTGGCGCGCGGCGTGACCGGAAAAAAGAAAATTTTAAAATGTGACGGATGTTATCACGGCCATGCAGATTCTTTATTAATTAAAGCCGGCTCAGGCGGTGCAACGTTTGGAATTCCCAATTCGGCCGGAGTGCCGGAAGAATTGGCACGGCTGACGCTGTCCATTCCGTACAATGATGTTGAAATCCTAGAAGCGACGCTCAATCAATTTGGAAGCGAAATTGCTTGTTTTATTCTCGAACCTGTTCCGGCCAACATGGGCGTTATTTTGCCAAGCCCGAATTATCTTAAAAAAGTTCGTGAACTCACAAAAAAATTCGGCATTATTTTAATTTTCGACGAAGTCATTAGCGGCTTCAGACTTGCCTTCGGCGGAGCTCAAGAAATGTACGGCATCGAAGCCGATTTGACGTGTCTGGGAAAAATTGTCGGTGGCGGGCTTCCCATTGGAGCTTTTGGCGGCCGAAGTGTTTTTATGGACGCGCTTGCTCCGGAGGGAAATGTGTATCAAGCCGGTACGCTCTCCGGTAATCCTGTAGCCACCTCAGCCGGCATCGCAGCTTTGAAACAGTTGAAGGCTAAAAAAATCTATGCCCAGCTGCAGAGCAAAACGGATGTTTTATGCAACGTTTTGGAATCTGAAATCAAAAAAAATAACTTCCCGATAACGCTTAACCAAATCGGTTCGTGCTTTACAATTTTTTTTACCAAAGGTCCCGTTGAGAATTTCACTTCTGCGAACAGGTCCGATGTCAAAAAATACGCCCAATATTTTCACGCACTCTTATCAGCAGGGATTTATATGGCGCCGTCTCAATTTGAAGCCAATTTTATTTCCACCACTCATGAAGTTTCTCATTTAAGAAACGTTGCACAACATATTCTTAAAACATTGCGCATGTTATAATCTTGCCCATGGAAGATTCCACAGTTTCCCTCATTAAAAAATTTTTTGAATTAAATCCAACCGATGCGGCCCACAGTTTAGAGACATTAAGCGCCGAAGAAGCCGTCTCTATTTTAAAATCAGTTTCACCCGAACATGCTTCCCGCGCTTTTAATTCTCTAGACGCCCGCTTTGCGGCTGATCTCATGCTGAATTTGCCGGAACAAAGTGCTGCTGATATTTTTGGAAGAATGAATGTGACCCGTGCCGCAGAATTAATTTTGTGTATTCAGCGCCGGGAAGACTGTGAAAAACTTCTGGAACGCGTTGAACCCACTTATGCCGATCAAATTCGGAAATTAATCAGTTATCCTGAAGATACAGCCGGGCGCATTATGACCCCGAATTTTTTGGCTTTCAGGGAAGATTCTAAAGTGGGCGAAGCGATTTTGGTCTTAAGGTCCATTGCCCAAAAAGCCCAGCTTAATTATGTTTATGTGACCGATGCCCAAAATAAATTAAAAGGCGTTCTCAATATGCGAGAACTTTTACTGGCAGATCAAGCAACTCAACTTGCATCTGTCATGCTTCCGAATGTTTTTCGCGTTGAAGCCACGATGGACCGCGAAAAAGTGATTCAAGCATTAGGCGGGCGTTCATTTCTTTCCGTTCCGGTCGTCGATAAAAATGATCATTTGCTCGGAACAGTTCGAACCGATGAATTAATTGCTTCTGCTCAAGAAGAAGCCACTGAAGATATCCAAAAAATGTTCGGTGCCGGCGGAGATGAACATGTGTCTTCTTCTATTTCTTTTTCCATTAAGAAAAGATTATTTTGGCTGAACATTAATTTGGCGACCGCATTTTTAGCTTCTTCTGTAATTGCTATGTTTGAAGACGTCATTGCAAAAATGACAGCGCTCGCGATTTTTCTTCCGATTGTGGCGTCACAAGGAGGCAATACCGGCGCTCAATCACTGGCTGTTGTGATTCGCGGCTTGGTGCTTCGGGAAGTGGAACCGAAACTTGCCCGAAAAGTAATTATCAAAGAAGGCATCTTAGGCCTTGTGAATGGAGTTGTTGTCGGCACTTTATCCGGGTTGGTGGCTTGGTTTTGGAATGGAAATGGGTATTTGGGGCTCGTGATTGGTTTGGCCATGATTATTAATATGGTAGTGGCCGGAATTTCAGGTGCTGCTATTCCGATTTTTATGAAAGCCCTCGGGAAGGATCCGGCTCAGTCTTCCAATATTATTTTGACGACCGTAACAGACTGTGTGGGTTTCTTCGCCTTTTTAAGTCTCGCTGTTCTCTTCAGATCATTTCTTGTAAGATAATATACAGTAATAATTTACATCTATTTTACATCGTCATTGCGAGCCCCGTAGGGGCGAAGCAATCTCAGAATGGGATTGCTTCGTCGCTCCTCCGGAGCTCCTTGCAATGACAGTGTGTTTGAAAAAGACCAAATGTCGCTTCCTAGACTTCACGTTTCATTTTCAGTATACTGTCACTCTATGGAACCTCAGGAAACCATTATCAGGCGCGGGTTTGGGTTAAAACAAGAAATCCTGCCGCTTTTGGAAGCCAGTTATCACAGCCCTCTGATTGAACAAATCAAAGCCTCCGATTACGAGCTCTCGATTGGTGATTTAACGATTTGCCTCGCTCGGGAATTTGGGTTTTGTTATGGCGTTGATCGGGCTGTTGATCTTGCTTATGAAACCAGAAAACGGTTTCCAGACCGAAAAATTTATCTCACCAGTGAAATCATTCATAATCCCCGCGTGAACAGCAAATTGCGCGAACTTGGAATCGAATTTATAAAAGGAAACGGAACGTCTGCATCTACGTTTGATTCGGTAACCAAGGAAGATGTTGTTTTAATTCCCGCGTTTGGAACGCCGACGCCCGAACTTGAGCTCTTAAAATCAAAAGGTTGTGTTCTGGTGGATACTACATGTGGTTCCGTGGTAGCTGTTTGGCGGCGTGTCGAACGTTATGCTCAGGACGGTTTTACCGCCGTCATTCACGGAAAGTATGATCACGAAGAAACTCAGGCCACCAGTTCCCGTGCCACGCAATATCCCGACGGAAAATTTTTGGTGGTGCGCGATAAAGAACAAGCGCACAAAGTTTGCGATTTTATTTTGGGTACCGTCAACCGTGAAACATTTTTAAGTGAATTTGCTCAAACTGCTTCTCCAGGATTTGATCCTGAAAAGGATTTGCTCCGCGTTGGCTGTGCCAATCAAACCACCATGCTATCGAGCGAATCCTTGGAAATTGCCGAGATGATCCAATCCGCAATGAAAGAGCGATTCGGGGAAGGTGAGACTCAGAATCATTTTCGTCATTTCGACACCATTTGCAGTGCGACCCAAGATCGTCAGGACGCCATCTTGAAACTGGCCGGATCTGGGGTGGATATTATGATTGTCGTTGGCGGCTATAACTCAAGTAATACTGGCCATTTGTGCGAAATTTCGCTACAATTTTGCCCGGCTTTTCATGTTCGAGATGCGGACGAAATTATTTCTCAGTTTCAAATCCGCCACAAACTTGCGGGTAAGCCAGACATTGTGGTCTCGGAGAATTGGCTGCCTTCAGGAAACGCGCGAATCGGTGTCACAGCCGGCGCTTCAACGCCCAACCGAGTGATTGAAGAAGTCATTTTAAAAGTTATTTCATGTGCCGGTTATTCGTTAGAAAAAAATCTGGCGCAAACATAATCAGTCAGTTCGAACCTCACCAGAGAAAAGCAACCGTAAGGCGACGGGTGTCTTATGAAATTAAAAGATATTTTAGCTAAAAAAGGCAATACCGTTTGGACAGTCAAATCCGATCAGACCATTCAGCAAGCGCTTGAAATCCTTGTAACCAAAAAAATCGGCGCGCTTGTCGTATTGGATGAAAACGGTCGAATCGCAGGCATTATTTCAGAACGCGACATTATCCGCGGTTCTTATGTCCATCCGCGAGAACTCGTCGATTTTCCGGTCAGCAAGTTCATGACCAAAAAAGTAATTATCGGATCTCCTGACGATGAAACCAATTACATCATGGGAATCATGACTCAAAGCCGCATCAGACACATTCCGGTAGTGCACGAAGGCAAACTCCAAGGTTTGGTCTCGATCGGAGACATTGTCAAATCCGTTATCGATGATTCCAATTATGAAATTCATTATTTAAAGGAATATATGTACGGCCCGGACCAGCAGACATGATTAAAAGAGAAATGAAAAAACAGGGACTTTATGATCCGCAGTTTGAGCACGATTCCTGCGGCGTTGGTTTTGTGGCCCATATCAAAGGCAAAAAGTCCCACGAAATCATTAAGCAAGCCCTGACGGTGTTGAATAATCTTCGCCACCGCGGGGCTTGCGGTTGTGAAGCCAATACGGGGGACGGCGCCGGAATTCTGCTTCAAATTCCGCATGATTTTTTAAAACAAGCCACTTCCAAAGATTTCAAGCTTCCCGCCCCGAAAGAATATGGAGTCGGCATGGTTTATTTATCGCCCGATTCCGACCAAAGACGAACCGCCGAAAAGTTATTTGAACAAATCATCAAAGAAGAAGGCCAGCATTTACTCGGATGGAGAACCGTTCCGACGGACAATAGTTCCCTCGGAGCGACTGCAAAATCCGCAGAACCCTTTGTTCGCCAAATTTTCATCGGCCGCAATTCAAATCTTCAGGATGATTTGTCGTTTGAACGGAAATTGTATGTCATTCGCCGCCGTGCTGAAAATGCAATTCGTTTTTCTAATATTAACGGCGGAAAATATTTTTATATATTAAGTCTTTCCTACAAAACAATTGTTTATAAGGGCATGTTGATGTCTGAACAGGTGGAACCTTTTTTCCCGGATCTCATGAATCCAGCCGCTGAAAGTGCGCTGGCTTTGGTTCATTCGCGTTTTAGCACCAATACGTTTCCCAGCTGGGAACGGGCGCATCCTTATCGCTATATTGCCCACAACGGTGAAATCAACACGCTTCGTGGAAACGTCAATTGGATGCACGCACGACAATCGATGTGCGAATCTGATCTTTTTAAAGACGACATCAAAAAAATTCTTCCCGTCATCGATCAAGACGGAAGTGATTCCGCCATGTTTGACAACTGCCTTGAATTTTTGGTGCTTGGCGGAAGATCGCTTCCTCACGCGGTCATGATGATGATTCCAGAGCCGTGGTCGAACCACGAAAGTATGAGCGATGAGAAAAAAGCCTTCTACGAATATCACGCCTCTTTAATGGAACCTTGGGACGGGCCGGCATCGATTGCCTTTACCGACGGAGTTAAAATCGGAGCGGTGCTCGACCGAAATGGTCTCAGGCCGTCACGCTATTATGTGACCAAAGATGATCTGGTTGTGATGGCTTCAGAAGTGGGCGTGCTCGATATTGCACCGGAGCGGATTCTTCAAAAAGGACGGCTTCAGCCCGGCCGTATGTTTCTAATTGATACCGAAGAAGGCCGAATTGTCGCTGATGAAGAACTCAAAAATAAAATTGCAACCGAGCACCCCTACCGTACGTGGTTGAATGAAAATTTAGTTTCACTTGAGAAAT
>ORMF010069043.1_pt1 | contig 12180 bp, 12 predicted proteins | sample 1779871 | NCBI WGS metagenome assembly ORMF01 (sample SAMEA104232316, study PRJEB22302) | groundwater metagenome | biome: forest; feature: aquifer; material: groundwater | place: USA | collected 2011-08-07 | depth 5.4 m | reverse complement strand
TGCACCACCATGTCGTCGATCGACTTGCGGATGGCCGCTTCGTCGGCGCCCTGTTCCGCGAGGCAATACACGGTGTCACGCATGATGAGCGGCGGTTCGGCCGGGTTCAGGATGATGATCGCCTTGCCCTGCACCGCGCCGCCGAGCTTCACGATGGCGTCGGACGTGGTCTCGGTGAACTCGTCGATGTTGGCGCGGGTGCCCGGACCGGCGGACTTGCTTGAGATCGAAGCCACAATCTCCGCGTAATGCACCTTGGCGACGCGTGACACCGCGTACACCAGCGGTATCGTCGCCTGGCCGCCGCAGGTCACCATGTTGATGTTCGGGCTGTCGAGGTGCTCGTTCAGGTTCACCACCGGAATCACGTAGGGACCGATGGCGGCGGGCGTGAGGTCGATCACCTGCACGCCGTGCTTCTGCAGCACTTCGTTGTGCTTCGCGTGCGCGCCGGCCGAGGTCGCATCGAAGGCGATCTTGATATCCTTGAAATTGGGCAGTTTGACCAGCCCGTCGATGCCTTCGTGCGTCGTCGGCACGTTCAGGCGCTTGGCGCGCGCCAGGCCGTCGGAGGCCGCGTCGATGCCGACCATCGCGCCCATCGTCAGGTGCTTGGCCTTGCGCATCACCTTGATCATCAGGTCGGTGCCGATATTGCCGGAACCGATGATTGCCACCGCAAGCTTTGCGTCTTGTTTCATTGCTTTCTCCAGAAATTGTGCCCGACCGCGCTCCTGCGCCGCAGACTTTGAATCCCGCACGCTACATTGTCACAGCGCGTCGTGCGAACACATTGCACCTGTACCCGGCATCCGGACCGCCGCCAATAAACTGCTGAAACCCCGGCCTTGCTCAAGCCTCTTTCCGTTCAGGACTCCACGGAAAACGCGACGCGGCCGAGATGCTGCATTTCCATCTCGACAAACGTGCCGGCGCTGAGCGCTTCGGCAGCCGTTGCGCCGCCCGCCATCACGATCCAGCCGGGTCGCAGCGGCTCGCCTGCCTCCCCGGCGAACCGCGCCGCCGCCACCAGCGAGCGCAGCGGATGGCCCAGCAGCGCCGCGGTCGAGCCCACTTGCGCCGCCTTGCCGTTGAAAGACATCACAAGGCCGAGATTGGAAAAATCAAGATCCGGCGCGTGCCACGCCCCGGTGACAAAACCCGAGGACGAGCAATTGTCAGCGACCACGTCCTCGAGCGAAAACTTGAAGTTCTCGTAGCGCGAATCGATGATCTCCATCGCCGGCGCGACCGCCTCGACCGCGGCCAGCGCCTGCAGCGGCGTCACATTGCCGACCAGCTCTGCTTTCAGCAGGAAGGCAATTTCGGGCTCCACCCGCGGATGCACATACTTCGACAGCCGCAGCGGCCCGCCCTCCTCGGCCACCATGCCGCTGGTGAGGCGGCCCCAGACCATGTCCGAGAGTCCCATCTGGACCATCTTGGCGCGGCTGGTAAAACCCATCTTGACGCCTACCCGGGTTTCGCCGCGCTGCAGGCGCCGCGCTATCGCGGCCTTCTGGACGGCATACGCGTCGTCCATGGTCAGCGCGGAGCGCAAGGACAACTGGGGAATCGCTTTTGCGCCGCATGCCGCGTCGTCGACGATCGCGGCCAGCGCCTGTATGTCTGCCATGTCCGTCTCCTAAACGCCAAACGAGGTGCGCACCGAGCCGAGGCCCGATATCCGCACCTCCACCGCATCGCCCGGACTCACGCCGACCATCGGCCCGAGCGCTCCGGTCATGATCACATCGCCCGCCTTGAGAGGCGCGCCGACATCGACCATGGTGCGCGCCAGCCAGAGCGCGGCAGTCAGCGGACTGCCGAGGCAGGCCACGCCCGCGCCGAGCGAAACCTGGTCGCCGCGGCGCTCCATCACCATGCCGCACAGACGCAGGTCCAGGCCTTCGAGTTTTTTCGGCTCGTTGCCGAGCACGAACAGGCCGGAGGAGGCGTTGTCGGCGATCGTGTCCTGGATCTTGATATTCCAGTTGGCGATGCGGCTGCCGACGATCTCGATCGCGGGCAGCGCATAGGCCACCGCCGACATCAGCTCGGACATCGTCAGGTCTTTCTGCTTCAGGTCGCGTTCGAGCACCAGGGCAACCTCCGCTTCCAGTTTGGGCTGCAACACCCGCGCGAGCGGCACCTCCTCGCCGTCGCCGAAAGCCAGGTCCGCAAACAGCATGCCGTAATCGGGCTGACCGACGCCGAGCTGCTTTTGCACCGACTTGGAGGTGAGGCCGATCTTGCGTCCGATCAGCCGCCGTCCCTGCTTTACCCAGTAGCGGGTATTGATTGCCTGGATCGCGTAGGCGCTTCCCAGGTCGCCCGGAGCGAGTTCGTCGCGAATAGGGCCGGTGGGCACACCGGTCTCATGGGCAATGCGTATGCGATCGGCCAGACGCTGGTTCCGGGCCGCGTCGCCGCCTGCTTTGCCGCCCGTTTTGACGCCAGCCGCATTTTTCACTGTTCTGGTTGCAGATTTCGTAGTCATGGAAATATGTTCCTGCGGAGAAACTTCGCCATTGTAGCGTGCGTCCGATCGAACCTGCCGCTGTCCGCCTCAGGCAATCCTGTTCGACATTTCGCCGATGTTTTCTATCCAGAGCCTGACTGTTTCGCCCGGCTGCAGGAAACGCCGCCGTGCCATGCCCACGCCGGCGGGTGTCCCGGTGAGCACCAGATCGCCCGGCCGCAGGGTCAGGCGGGAGGAGAGGAAGGCTATCTGCTCGGCAAGGCTGAAAGTCATCCGGCTGGTATGCGAGTCCTGCATCAATTCGTCGCCCACCCAGAGTTTCAGCGCCAGGTTCTGCGGGTCGCGGATATCGGAGGCAGGCACGATCCAGGGGCCGAGCGGACAGGCGCCATCGAAGCATTTCTGGCTTATCCAGTCCCACTTGAAGGGCGATGTCTCGGGCATGCCCTCGCGCTTGACGTGGTCGCGCGCCGACAGGTCGTTGGCGATGGTGTAGCCCGCCACGCAGGACAGCGCCTTCTCCGGCGGCAGATTCTTGGCGGCCGTCCCGATGACCGCGGCGAGTTCGATCTCCCAGTCCAGCATTTTCGAATGCGCCGGAATCTTCACCGTCGCGCCGGGCCCCACCACCGAGCTGCGCGCCGTCTTGATGAAGTGCCAGGGCTTGCGGCCCTGCGTCTTGGGATCCGGCTCGGGCTGCAGGTTCTGCACCCGCGCCATCTCCAGCATGTGATCGGTGTAGTTGGCGCCCGCGCAGAAGATCGCCCCGGGCACCGGCAGCGGCGCCAGCAGCCGCGTCCTGGCAAGCGGCGTGCCCTTGGCGCGCGACTGGCCCGAGGCGATGCGCCCGGCGGCGGCGGCGAGCGCCGTCTTCGCCTTGCGCCAGTCCCCGAGCATCGCGGACACCGTCGACCACGATGCCACGCCGGTGACGCGCGCCGCGTCGTACACCATGCCGCCGACCTCGATGCCGGCGCGCGCTTCGGCCTTGCCTGCCGCCGATTTGCCAATCGAATAGGTCAGCAGCTTGTAGCTCATGCAAATCCTTTTTTGACCTTTGCGGTGAAGTCGGCCAGCGCCTTCATCTGGTCGCCGAGGATCTTGCGCGTGGCTTCGTCGGCGAGTTTGAACTCAGCGTCGAACTTGGTCTGCGCCATGCCGATGAAGATTTCGGGCTTGCCCAGCAGCATCGCATCCAGGCCGCCGAGAATCTTGCGCAGCTCGTATTGGTTGCGCGCACCGCCGAGCGGCCCGCCGGTGGCGGAGATGATCGCGACCGGCTTGAACCTGAACGGCTGCGGCTGCACCCGCGACAGCCAGTCGATCGCGTTCTTGAGCACGCCCGAGACCGAGTAGTTGTACTCGGGCGAGGCGATCAACAGCGCATCGGCTTCGGCGATCTGCCTGTTCAGGCGCATCACCGGCTCGGGGAAACCCTTGTCCTGGATGTCCTGGCTGTAGAGCGGGACGTCCGCGTAATTCGCAATTTCGAGCGTCATGTCCGCCGGCATCACCTCGCCCGCGGCCTTGAGCGCCGCCATGTTGTACGACTTCTGACGCAAGCTGCCGCAGATACCAAGAACGCGCAAAGCCATATGAATCCACTCCCCGTCGGTTGAAAAGCCCCGCCGGATGGCAGGGCCGCCCGGCAATTTCCACGCGGCGATCGCTTGCGCCGCCGACCGCACGGCGCTCAGATCCCTTCGGTGATCACCACATTGAAGTCGGCGGCGCCCGCGCGCTTTGCGCGGGCGCCGCTGTATTCGGGCGAATTGTAAAAGGTCTTGGCCGCCTGCATCGACGGAAATTCCACAATCACCACGCGGGCATAATCCAGCCCGCCTTCCATGACGGCCCTCTCCCCGCCCCGGGCGAGAAATTTCCCGCCGTATTGCGCCACGATTGCGCCGGACACGCGGGTGTAGTCCTTGTACTTCTCCGGATTGGTGATGTTGATCATCGAGACGAGATAGGCGGGCATTGCTGATTTCCTCCACTCAATCTGTATGTATCAGGCGCCGGCATGCCGGCGCCTGAGTCTGCGGGATGCCCGTGGCCGTGGGTTACAGATCGTCCCCGGTGCACGGCACGGGCACCAGGCGCTGAACAAATGTTCAACTTTTCATTTTATATAACAAGCATTGGTGCGCATAAAAGACATTATAGATTGCTGATTTTAGCAATCCAGCCTTCCGGAGAAGGCCGGGCAGGACAACAAAACGGGCTACTTCGAACTCTGGATTTCGAGTTCCTTGAGGTTTTTCATGTCGCTGTCGTCGTCCATGGAGAAACGGTCGCCAAACTCGAACATGTCGTCGTGCTGGAAGCCGTCGTAGTGCTGGACTTCCCACCAGTTGTGGTCGAGATCCTCCAGATAGAACGAGTACACCCCGTGCTGGTTCACCACGTCCAGCACCTGGCGGATCTTGTATTTGTCCTTCTCGGCCTTCGCCTGCTTGTGCACCCGGTCGACCTCCTCGCGGCTGCCCACGTCCACACCCCAGTGATTGAGCACGTTGACCGGATGAATGCTATCGCCCACCTCGACCGCCACGATGTGAAATTTCATCCCGCATCGCACCACCATCGCCGGCTTCGCATGGCGCGCGCATTCCAGCCCGAGAAACTCCTCGTAGAACTTGCGCGATTCCTTCAGCTTGCGGCACTCCATCGTGCCGTGCGACATCACATAGGGCCGGACCACCGATTTGGCGTTATCCGGCTTGAACGCAGCGTTTTCGATTTCCATAACGTCCTCCGTTGATATTGGAAAAACAAGTTCAGGCCGGCGCCTTGTCGGCCTCGGTCAGGAACGAATCGGCGAAGAACTCCTCCTCGGGCAGACCGCATTTCGCCACGAAGTCGGCTCGCGCCGCGTCCACCATCACCGGGGCGCCGCAGGCATACACCTGGTGTCCCGACAGATCCGCGAAATCCTCCATCACCGCGCGATGCACGAAGCCCTTGCGGCCGGTCCAGGCGTCTTCCGGCTGTGCATCCGAGAGCACCGGAATAAAACGGAAGTTCGCCTGCTCCCTGCCCCATCGCTCGGCCATCTCCAGCATGTACAGGTCGCCGCGCGTGCGGCAGCCCCAGTACATCACGATGGGGCGGGCGTCGTTGATGCGCCGGCGAAAGGCGTATTCGCACATCGACTTGATCGGCGCAAAGCCGGTGCCGCTGGCCACCATGACGATCGGCTTGGCGCTCTCTTCGCGCAGGAAGAAGGTTCCCAGCGGCCCCTCGAAGCGCATCACCTCGCGCTCCTTGACCGTGCCGTCGAACAGCCGGTCGGTGAACGCCCCGCCAGGGGTGTGGCGGATATGCAACTGGATGTCATTCGTCCCCTCGGGCGCGGGACAGGCCGCGATCGAGTAGCTGCGCCGCTTGCCGTCCTTCAACAGGAAATCGACGTACTGCCCGGCGGCGAACATCATGTTCTCGTTCATCGGCAGTTTCAGCGACAGAACGATTACGTCGGGCGCAGGACGCTCAATCGCCTTGATCCGGCAGGGAATGATCGTGGGCTTGACGCCGAGAACGGAAACTTCCTGCACCTCGATCACCAGGTCGGACAAGGGCATGGCCGAGCACAGCAGCGCCAGACCGGCGGCGCGGTGCTCGTCCGGCAGATAGTGCGGATGCGTGAATCCGTAATCCACCTTGCCCTCGAGTATCTTGCCGCGGCAGGTGCGGCAGGTACCGGTGCGGCAACTGTAGGGCATCGCACCCCCCGCCGCGAGCCCCGCATCCAGTATCTTCCCGCCCTCGGGCACCTCGAACTCGTGTCCGCTCGGCCTGAGCGTTACCTTGTATCCCATGGTCGCCCTTCTCCTTTGTTCATGTTAGCGCCGAACGGTCGCTGCGCGCCACCGCAATCCCGAAGAATCCCGGCCCGCCGCGCGTTTCGCATCTGGCCCGGCGCCTCGTGCCCCCGCCTACCCGTGCGCCCGGTGTGCGAGGCGTCATGAATATCGGCAGATTTACTCCGGATCACCCGCGGTGAGATGGTCCCACATGCGCTCGGCGATCCGCCCCTGCCAGGTGGCGCGGTTCCTCGCCTGCTCCTCATTCATGCGCGGTGCCTTGTCCGCGAGACCGGCGGCGAGCGCGGCAAGTTCCACCCGCGCCGCGTCCTCGAGAAACCAGGCGAGCGTCACCGCCTGCTCGGGTGTCTCGCTCGCGGTCACCGCACCGTTGATGCCCACCACCACCGCTGCGGCCTTGCCCAGGGTTTCCGCCACGCCGATCGCGGCCGGCTCGTTGCGGATCAGGCCCGGGTCGGCCCAGAACGGCGCCTGCGGATAAAAGTACGACCCGAATCCGTGGCGGGCCTTAGGCGTCAGACCAAGCGCCGCCAGCGCAATCACATTGGGCGAGATAAACCGGCTGATCGCCTTCGCATCGGACCGGCGTTTGTAGATTTGCTGGTGCATGCGCACCTCGCCGAGTACGCCTTCGGGCAGGGGCCCGTCGATCGGCACCACGTCGCCCGCTTCGCCCGCGGCAATCAGTCCCATCGGCTTGGGTGCGCACACAAGAAAGCTCTTCTCATCCAGACGCACGCTGCAATGCCCGTAGGCATTGACCAGCCCGCCGCGTGCCAGCGCACGGGCCATTTTTCTGACGATGATCTGCTGCTGCTCCATGGTGTCCTTTCTTTTGCCTCGAGTACCGCAGCCCGGCGCGTCAGGCGGCCGTCTTGATCCGCGCCGGTTTGACGGCCGCTTTCTTGCTGGTATCGAACTCCGGCACGTCCGGACGCGAACCCCACATGCAGAACGACTCGGGCATGAACGGGTACTGCCGCGGCCGGTAGTTCGCCTCCTCTTCGGGGGCGATGTGCTTCACCCCGACCGAGTACTCGTACACCATCTTGTCCGGCCCCTCAAAGTACAGAAACATTGCCGAGGAAGTCGCGTGCCGGCCGGGGCCGAACACGATCTTCACGCCCTTTTCCTTGAGAAAATAGTACGAGCGCATGATGTCATCCACGCTCTCGACCTGGTGATTGATATGCTGAACCCCGGCATAAGCCGACGGAAACAGCGCCAGCGTGTGATGTATGGTGTTGATGCGCATAAGAGGCGTGTCGCCGATCCAGTCCGAGACCCGCGCGTTGAGCAGCTTGGTCCAGAAGGCCTCGTCGCGCGGCGCGTTGGTGGTGCGCAAGCCGATGTGGCTGAAGTGCGTGATCCCCGCATCGCGCGAGGGAAAGTAGCGCACGCCGCTGTGAAACGGCCGCACCACCACCTCGATCTTGTTGCCCGTGGGATCCTGAAAAGCGAGAAACCGCCTTACCCGGCGCTGCTCGCATTCCTGCTGCGTGCCCATGCGCACCGGGTGGCCGGCGCGCTCGATCTCGGCACCGATGGAATCAAAGTCCTCCGGGACCAGCAGATCGAAAGCCGCGGTGTGATCCGAGGGATCGCCCTCGAAATACACCAGTGTGTGGTCGCGGGTGTCGCCATGCACCGCGGTCTTGTCGGAGCGGAAATACGCCGCCTTGCCTTCGCGCGCGATCAGTTGCAGACCGACGATCTTGGTCGCGTACTCGATCGCCGCCTCGATATTCGGCGTGCCGATCCGCAGGTAACGGATGTCATAGAGATTGACCATGGTTTTCTCCTTGTCTAAACAGCGTGGACCGCCGGTTTGGCGTCGGTTTTACTGAATTCGCGGATATCGGGCCGCGAGCCCCACATGCAAAGGGAATAGGGATCGTCGAACGGAAACTGCCGCGGGCGGTAGGCCGCGTCCTCGGCGTGCCGGATATGCTTCACCCCCACCGAGTATTCGTACACCATGGCATCCGGCCCTTCGAAGTACAGCATGATCGCCGAGGACAGCGGATGCCGCCCCGGTCCGAAGACGATCTTCACGCCCTTTTCCCTGAGGAAGTAGCAGGAACGCATGATGTCGTCCGCGTCCTCGACCTGGTGATTGATGTGCTGCACCCCGGTCCCCGGCGCGGGAAAAAGAGCCAGCGAGTGGTGGCAGGTGTTGATGCGCAGCAGCGGCGCTTCGCTGATCCGGTCCGAAACGCGCGCGTTCATCAGCGTCGTCCAGAAGGCCTCGTCGCGGCGCGCGTTGCCGGTGCGAAGGCCTATATGGCTGAAATCGGTGATGCCCGCATCGCGCGCGGGAAAGTAGCGCACGCCGCTGTGAAAGGCGCGCGCCACGATTTCTATCTGGTTGCCGGTGGGGTCCTGCGTCATCAGCACCCGCTTCACCCGCCGCGCCGCGGCCTCCTCCGCGGTTCCCTCGCGCACCGGATGGCCCGCCGTTTCGAGTTCGCCCGCCACGCTGTCGAAATCGTCCGGATTGCACAGGTCGAAGCCTATGCGGTGGTCGGCCGGATCGCCCTCGAAATAGACCAGAGTGTGATCGCGGGTATCGCCGCGCCCCCCTTCCTTGTCGGAGCGGAAATACGCCGCCTTGCCCTCGCGCCCGACAAGTTGCAGCCCGACGATGCGGGTGGCGAACTCCACCGCGTCGTCGAGCCGGTGCGTGCCTACGCGCAGATAACGGATGTCGTGCAGATTGATCATGCGGCTCCCCCTGCTAATCTCTTTCACGTTCGCCTGCTTGCATGCCGGCCTACTTCAGCAAGGGCATGCCGAAATTCGCCCCCGGGCTCACGCCCTCGCGCCAGCGCGAGGTGACCGTCTTCACCCGGCTGTAGAAGCGCACCCCCTCGGCGCCGTGCTGGTTCATGTCGCCGAACATCGAATTCTTCCAGCCGCCGAAGCTATGGAACGCCAGCGGCACCGGAATCGGGACATTGACGCCGCCCATGCCGCACTGCACCTTGCTGGCGAAATTGCGCGCCACGTCGCCGTTGCGGGTAAAGATCGCCACACCGTTGCCGTATTCGTGCTCATTGGGCAGCGCAAGCGCGTCTTCGAAAGTCTTTGCCCGGACCACCGACAGCACCGGCCCGAAAATTTCCTCCTGGTAGATGCGCATGTCGGCGCGAACGTTGTCGAACAGACAGCCGCCGATGAAAAAGCCGTCCGGATGCTTCGCCTCGCGGAACCTGCGGCCGTCCACCACCAGGGTCGCGCCTTCCTTCACCCCGATGTCCACATAGCCCTTGACCTTGTCGCGGTGCTCGCGCGTGATCAGCGGCCCCATTTCGGAGGACTCGTCCACCGAGGATCCGACCTTGAGTGCGCGCACCCGCGGCGACATCGCCTCGATCAGCTCGTTGCCGGTCTTTTCGGTCACCGGCACCGCCACCGAGATCGCCATGCAGCGCTCGCCGGCCGAACCGTAGGCCGCGCCCGTCAGCGCGTCCGCCGCCGAATCGATGTCCGCATCGGGCATCACCACCATGTGGTTCTTCGCCCCGCCCATCGCCTGCACCCGCTTGCCGTTGAGCGAGGCGGTCGAGAACACGTAGCGCGCGATAGGCGTCGAACCGACAAAGGAGATCGCCTGAACGCGCGGATCATGGAGCAGGGTGTCCACCGACTCCTTGCCCCCGATGCCCCCGTGGACCCCCCGGGGCGCCCCCCCCGCCTCCAGCATGAGTTCGGCCAGCCGCAACGGACAGGACGGATCCTTCTCCGAGGGCTTGAGCACAAACGTGTTGCCGCAGGCGATCGCCATCGGGAACATCCACATCGGCACCATCGCCGGGAAGTTGAACGGCGTGATGCCGGTGCACACGCCCAGCGGCTGGCGCATCGAGTACACGTCGATGCCCGAGGACACGCTGTCGGAGAATTCGCCCTTGAGCAGGTGCGGAATGCCGCAGGCGAATTCGACCACTTCCAGACCGCGCTGGATCGAGCCCCTGGCATCCGAGAGCACCTTGCCGTGCTCGGAGGACACCAGTACCGCGAGCTCGTCGATATGCTTCTCGACCAGTTCCTTGAAGCGGAACATGACGCGCGCGCGCGTCGACGGCGAGGTCGCCGCCCAGCCGGGAAACGCCGCCTGCGAATCCGCGATCGCCTGCTCGACTTCCGCCTTCGAAGCAAGCGGCGCCCGCGCCGACAACTGCCCGAGGGTCGGGTTGAACACATCGCCGAAGCGGCCGCCGCTTTTCGCGTGGCAGCCAGCAATGTGCTTGCCGCCGATAAAGTGGCGGAGTTCTTTCACGGCGGTGGTGGGATCCCGGGTATTCAACTGCCTGTCTCCTAATAATCGTCCTGGCGGCTAGTGAGGCTTCAGACCCCGCCGGCCGGCTCTTACTTACTTTCTGTGCTTTTCGCCACGGCGACAAAGGCCACGCAGCCGGCCTTGACCTGCGGATTGGAACTCAGCCGCGGCAGAGTCAAGATTTCTCCTTGCTGCATCGGGTGCGGGGCGCTGCCTGCCGCATCATTTTCCCATCGCGGCGGCGCTGTCCGCCGCCTCCTGCGTCGTGCGGCGCCGCCGCGCCGCGCCCTCTTCCCGCGGCCCGAGCGAAATGATGTTCTGAAAAATGCGGCGCAGCCATTCCTTCAACTGCGCGACTTCGTGTTCCTCGAAGCCCGAGAGCGCGATCCGCTCGTAGAGCTCCGCCATCGGAACGATTTGCAGCACCAGTTCCCGGCCGGGGGCGGTGAGACTGATCGCCACCGAGCGCGCGTCATCACCGGCGCGGCTGCGCGACACCAGCCCGCGCTTGACCGCGGCGCTCACCAGGCGCGACACGGTGGAGAGTTCGGTGCTGGTGTGTTCGGCGAGTTCGGTAAGACGCTGCGGGTTCTGGCGCAGCAGCGAGGCGAGAATGCGCCACAGCGGCAGCGGCACGTCGAAGCGCGGCTGGATCTCGTCGGTGAACGCGCTGCCCATGCGCACGCCAGCGCAATTGAGCAGGTACGGCAGGGTGCGCTCGAGGTCGTACTGGCTGGTGGAATCGTTCACGCGGAGAAAAACCGGAAGGCGTCGAAATGGTGTGCCGTAAGAGTTCGCGGATCGTATCAATCAAATTTTGCATATGCAACTAAATACTGGCGGAAGCCTGGTGCAAGATGCCATTTGGCACTGATTTTTAAGCGTTCCATCTCAATTTTGTGCTGCGTTGCACCATCGTCGGATTATTTTTTTACTTGTACTTGCAAGCACTGTCTGTTGATTCGGTCTACGCGACGATCGCGGAGGCGGTCGGAGACACTTGCAGGCCACGCCGGAGGAGTCGCCTTGACCCCGGTCGCGCAACAGCTTCGCACCGATGTTCCCGCAGGCGTGTTGAACCCGACGGCGCCCGCGTGCGTCCCCTTCGAAGATCTCCGGCAGCGCGCCCAGGCCCTGGTTCCCGTGCTGCGCGAACGAGCACACCGTGCGCAACCGCCGCGTCTCGGCCGAGACGACGCAGATGATCCGCGACGCCGATCTGTTCAAACTGATGTATGAAAATAAGGGACAGGCCACGATTTCCCGAGATAGAAGTAGAAAGAGGGGGATCGTCCTTGGAAATCGTGGTCTTCCCACTCGCGACTTGCGATAGCGCCCGCGCTGGCGCACCCTCGCCCGCCATGCCTGCATTCTTCAACGCCTTCGCCTACCGCGACTACTGCCTGTTCGTCGCGGTCTGTTTTCTGACCAATATCATCGCGCAGACCCAGGGCGTGGCGCTGGGCTGGGATATGTATGAGCGCCCAGGATCACCGCTCGCGCTCGGTTTCCTCGGCCTGGCGCAGTTTCTGCCGGTGCTGATCCTGTTCATTCCCGCCGGCCAGATCGCCGACCGCTACGACCGGCGC
>ORMF011841797.1_pt1 | contig 12183 bp, 11 predicted proteins | sample 1779871 | NCBI WGS metagenome assembly ORMF01 (sample SAMEA104232316, study PRJEB22302) | groundwater metagenome | biome: forest; feature: aquifer; material: groundwater | place: USA | collected 2011-08-07 | depth 5.4 m | reverse complement strand
CTTACAGTTGCGCGGCAGCGGGGGATTTGCCCCCGCTTCCCTCGTAGCACCGGCATAGCGCCGGCCCACGATCGTGCGCGAACCCAATTTTGGAAAGAGCGAACTAGCTCCGCAAATTTACCGGGAGCGCGGTCATAAGTCAAACACTTGCGCAGTATGAGGTTGGGTTACTTTGCGCACTTTGCGACTCCTTTGCGTTCTTTGCGGTAAAGGTTTAACCGCTAAGTTCGCCAAGGATACGCCAAGAGCGCAAAGAAAATCTTAGCGCCTCCAGAGCGGAAATTCTTCCGAGCCTACGCGTCCCACATTCTCTTCGGCGAAGCTGGTGACACGTTCCAGCGCGGCTTGCAGTTGCGCGTGGTAGCCGGCTAGCTGGGCATCGTCGGCGTCCGCGGGAACGACGGTTTTGCGGCTCAGACGGGCCAGCGCTTTTGAAAACGGTTTCGGAATCATGAAGTCGTCCCATGTTCTCAGCACCCAGGCGTTGCTGAGGGCGACATAGAACGCTGCCATCGGATGGCCCGTGACTTTGGAGAGCCCCACTGGCCCAGGCTTGGCCACATACTTCGGGCCGCGCGGTCCGTCAATCGTGAACGCCACTGACTCGCCCCGTTCCAACACGCTCTTCATGCCGAGCAAGGCCCCGGCGCCGCCGCGGCTGCTCGAGCCGCGAGCTGCCATAAACCCCAGTCTCTCGATGATGCGGGCGATGTATTCGCCGTCGAAGCTGCGGCTCACCATCACGGCGATGCCCTGCTTCATCCACATCCACGAGGCGGGAAACACCGCGCGATGCCAGAAGGAGTAGATGACCGGTTTTTCAAAAATTGCGCCGGGCGGAGAGGGCTCTTCTTCCCACGAGATCGAAAAGCGGAGGGTCGGCCCGATGAGAGCGATGGCGAGGTATCCCGCCCAACTGATGAGCCAGAGCAGAATCCTTTCGCGCAGCGAAAACTCGCGCCTTTCGGAAACAGACTTCTGCGGAGGCTCGGCCGCGACGGGAGAAGAACTCACAGAGCTATTTTAGTCGGGAAGTGGCTGCCGGATGAATAAGGTCGCAGGTGTCAGGAAAAACCGGGTACCGGGGATGCGACAAAAGACGCGGCAAGAGACCTGAGACCTGAGACCTGAGTTCCTACGACTCGAGATACGCCACGATCCACTCTTTCAAGCGCTGCCTGCGCTCATCGGAAGTATCGAAACGGAGGCCCACGGTTTTGTTGGGCTTTTTCCAGGTGATATGCCCACGCAGCCAGATGCGGGGTAGGGTCAGCAGCGAGAACGATACTTCGACCAATTGGCCAGGTTCGAGGTGAGCGGTGCCCTTCAGCGACATGCCGCCCGCACTGATCTCCTGGCTGGTCACGAGGAGGCGCGAGCTGTCGGCGGCCACCACAGACACCTCGGTCATGACCGGGATGCGGACATAGCGGCGGAATTCGTGCAGCACCAGCGGGCGCGTGGAGCGCATCAGTTTCAGGGTGGCGGAGCGTTCCAAGGGCTCGTGAAAAACGGCGTTGATGCAGTACTTCGAGTACCGCATGGCATCCTGCGCGGTCCCACCCAGCCCGTAGATGACGAGGCGGCTGTTGGACGCCGAACTGCGCGCCAGTTCAATGATGTTGCCGACCGGTTCTCCCAGAGGCAGCACGCAGGCCTCGAACTTTTGCCGATGCAGGCGCTCCGGATCGGCGTCTGCAACCGGCAGGGTTTCGATTCCGAACTGGCGGAAACACTCCGTCAGCAGGCTGGAAGAGGTCTCCGGCAGGTTAAACAGGACGGCGCGGGCGTTGACTTTCCGGAGGATATGCGCAGGAACGGGGGTGGGGGAGGTGCCAAATGAGTTGATCATGAGTCCCAGGGAATGAACTCCTTGAAACCCCATTCTGACGGGCGGTTTGGCGTCTGCCTAGGTTTCGAAGGGCCGAGGGTGGCGGTCGCCAGGGGCATGGCCGGCTATGACACTTTTGTACCGGAGGACACTCCCTTTCGTGCTCTTCCCGGCCCTAATGCTGGAGTTCCTGCCCAGGCCATCCCCTTCAGGTAAAATGTTGAGATTCTGTTGCCAGTCGGCCGCGGTCAGCAATGATCACACTCAACGATATTCATTCGGCCTTGCGCCGGATTCGCGACTCTATCTACCTCTCGCCCTGCGCGCGCTCGGAAACCTTCTCGCAGTCGACTGCGAACCACGTTTACCTGAAGCTCGACAACCTGCAGCGGACGGGCGCTTTCAAAGAACGGGGCGCGCTCAACAAGCTCCTCTCGCTCAGCGCGGAAGAACGCGCGCGTGGAGTGATCGCGGCCTCGGCCGGTAACCACGCTCAGGGCGTTGCCTACCATGCCGGGAAACTCGGCATTCGCGCGCAAATCTGCATGCCTTTGACCACGCCCCTCATCAAGGTGTCGGCCACGCGCGGCTATGGTGCGGATGTCGTCCTGCACGGCGCCAACTACGATGAAGCTTACGAAGAGGCCCTCCGCCGCAGCCAGGCGGAAAGCTTCACGCTTGTTCACGCTTTCGACGATGACGCCGTCATCGCCGGCCAGGGGACGATCGGCCTCGAACTGATGGAGCAGCATCCGGACCTTGAGGCGGTGGTCGTCCCCATCGGCGGAGGAGGCTTGATCGGCGGCATCGCGTGCGCCGTGAAAGAGACGAATCCCAAGGTTCAGATTTTTGGAGTTCAGCCTTCGCGTCTGCCTTCGATGAAGGTGGCGGTGGCCGAAGGCAAGCCCGTGACCCTGAACGCGGCTTCGACCATTGCCGATGGCATTGCGGTGCGCCGTGCCGGGGATCGCACGCTCCCGCTGGTCCAGAAATACGTGGACGACATCGTTACGGTGGAAGAAGAAGAAATCGCGAACGCGATTTTGCTGCTGCTGGAGCGCGAGAAAACTCTGGCGGAAGGCGCCGGCGCCGCCGCCATCGCCGCCCTGGTCAACCGCAAGCTTCCGTTGGTGGGGAAGAAAGTCGCCGTGCTGGTCGGCGGTGGCAACATTGACGTGACGCTGCTCTCGCGCATCATCGAGCGCGGCCTGGTCAAGGACGGACGGTTGGTCCGCCTGCGCGTCCATCTGCCCGACTATCCCGGCGCGTTGAACCGCCTCACTTCCATCCTGGCGCAGCATCGCGCCAATATCGTCGAGACCGACTACGACCGCGCCTATCACGGCGTGAATCTGGGCGAGACCGCGATTGAAATTACGATGGAAACGCGCGGGCCGGATCACATTGCGGAAATCATCTCGGCTTTGGGGGCGGCGGGGTATGCGCAGGAACGGGTGCTGTGAGTGTGGGGCGGACACTCCTGTCCGCCGCTTTTGATTTTATTCACCGCCGAGACGCCGAGGTCGCCGAGAACAAATCAGGAAATTGCTTTGGTTTTCTCGGCGGTGATGGTCATTCAAACTGCTTCCGGAACCGTTCTAACTGATCTTTCAATTCCCCAACTTCCCGCCGCAGCGCGGACACTTCCTCTTCCAGTCGAGCCACGCGTTCCCCATCGCCGGAATTGCCGTCGGACATCGCGCTTGCCGGCTGAACTGCGGTCACCGCCACGTCTCCCCCGAGCAGGTGCACCCAACGCGCCTCCTTGGTTCCGGGCTGACGCGGCAGGACTTTCACCAGCGCCGGATCGCGCTGCATCAGCTTCTGCAACGCCGACTGCACGTCGTCCAGCGCTTCGAACGGGTGCATGCGTTCGGTGCGTCCGCGGAGTTCGCCGGGCGTCTGCGGCCCGCGCAGCAACAATACGCACAGGACCGCAATCTCCGGACGCGTGAAGTTGAACGCCTCCTGTAGGCGGTGTTCGTACTTGGTGACGCGGCTGTCCGCGCCACCGGCCGGTCCGGCCACGCGCCGCCCCTGGAGCCCGCTCAGCGCATCGCGCACGGCGTCTTCGTCCAACTGCATCACTGGATCGCGGTTCGATTTCTGGTTGCAGGCATTCACCAGCGCGTTCAGCGATAAGGGATAGTATTCGGGAGTAGTAATGTCTTTTTCGATCAGCGATCCCAGCACTCGGACTTCGGTTTTAGTAAGCGAGAGTTCCATAGAGTTCGTTTCGGCGGATCTTTGAGATTGTAAAGGTTTGGCCCGAGTGTGCGGGAGACTGGGTTTTCCGATTTCACATGGTTCCGCTGCAAACATTTAGACTGTGCATATCGTCATGAATTCCCGCCTTACTCCGCTGGTTGTTCTTGCACTATGGCTAGGCGCTGTCGCACAGATCCAAAAGAAGCCAGCTCCACCCTCATCGAAGCCCGCGGAAGCCGCTGCAACGATCTACCGCAACCCTGCGTTCGGCTTTCGCTATCGAATTCCCTACGGCTGGGTTGATCGCACAAAAGAACTGCAAGAAGGGAATGATGCCGGCAAGGGCGAAGTGCTGCTCGCGGTCTTCGAGCGGCCGCCGCAGGCTGCCGGAGACACTATCAACGCGGCGGTGGTCATCGCCGCCGAAAAGGCGGCCGACTATCCCGGCCTGAAGAAAGCGGAAGACTATCTCGGGCCATTGACGGAGCTCACGACATCGAAGGGCTTCAAGGCTGACGGTGATCCGTCGGAAGTAGAAATCGACTCGCAGCGGCTGGTGCGCGCGGACTTTTCGAAGGCGCTGAACGACAAACTCACCATGCATCAGTCCACGTTGGTGCTGCTCACCAAGGGGCAGATCGTCTCCTTCACCTGCATCGCGGACAGTTTAGACGCGGTTAACGAGCTGATCGACGGGATCGGTTTTCCCTCTGTGAAATCGAAAGCAAAGTAAATCTCTGCGACCAGAAGGCACTAGTGGTCGTGCCCCGCAATTTACCGAAAAAGCACCTCTCTAAGAGCAACAAAAAACATGGGTTAGAGTCGCGGTTCGGGCTCCGATTTGGGTTGGTTTTGTGCTAAAATACGAACATCTCTGGTGACACCTAACTAGCAGAAATTTCAATAGTTTGAGGTCGCCTGAGCAGTCCCGGAAGCGTCCACCCAGCCGGAGCGCTCGAACCGGCATTTTCCACGGAGCGGAATGGCCACGAAAGAAGTGCAGACCGAAATCGCGGACACCAAAAACAAGAACGGCAATCACGCCGACTACACGGCCGATTCCATCAAGGTCCTGGGCGGCATGGAAGCGGTGCGCTTGCGTCCCGCCATGTACATCGGCTCGACGGGCGACATGGGCCTGCATCATCTGGTGTACGAAGTCGTGGACAACTCCGTCGACGAAGCGCTCGCCGGACACGCCGACAAGATCGAAGCCACCATTCATCTCGACAACTCGATCACGGTGGTGGACAACGGCCGCGGCATTCCCGTTGACAACATGGACATCGACGGCGAAAAAGTTTCCGCGGCGCAGGTTGTGATGACCAAGCTGCATGCGGGCGGCAAGTTCGACACGTCTTCGTACAAAGTTTCCGGCGGACTGCATGGAGTGGGCGTGAGCGTCGTGAACGCGCTCAGCCACGAACTGGAACTCGAAATCTGGCGCGACGGTTTCACCTGGGAGCAGACCTACTCGAAGGGCGAGCCCACCAGCAAGCTGAAGAAAGCGGGCGCGACCAAGAAACGCGGCACGAAAGTTCACTTTCTGCCGGATCGCGAAATTTTCACCGTCACTGAGTACAACTTCGACACGCTCTCGCAGCGCCTGCGCGAGCTGGCGTTCCTGAACAAGGGCCTGCTGATCACGCTCACCGACGAGCGCCAGACCGACGCCAAAACCGGCGAAGCCAAGCGCGTCGAGTTCAAGTACAACGGCGGCATTGCCGAGTTCATCAAGCACCTGAACCGCGGCAAGACGGTGCTGCACGATAAGCCGATCTACATGGAAGCCGATCGCGATGGCGTCGTCATGGAAATCGGTCTGCAATACAACGACGGCTATTCGGAAACCGTGTTCAGCTTCGCGAACAACATCAATACCGTGGACGGCGGCTCCCACCTCTCCGGCTTCCGCACCTCGCTGACCCGCACCATCAACTATGCCGGTCAGCAGATGGGCTTGTTCAAGGATGTGAAGGAAAACCTTACGGGCGATGACGTCCGCGAAGGATTGGCGGCGGTGATCAGCGTGAAGCTGCCGCAGCCGCAGTTCGAAGGACAGACCAAAGGCAAGCTGAATTCCGATATCGCGGGCATTGTGCAGGCATTCATCAACGAACGGCTGGGCGCGTTCTTCGAACAGAACACAACCGTTGCGCGCAAGATCATCAATAAAGCGATCGACGCCGCCCGCGCCCGCGAAGCGGCCCGCAAGGCCCGCGACCTGACGCGCCGTAAGGGCGCGCTCGATGGCGGCGGACTGCCCGGCAAACTTGCCGACTGCTCCGAGCGCGACCCCAACCGCTGCGAATTGTTCCTGGTCGAGGGCGAATCGGCCGGCGGCACTGCGAAACAGGGCCGCGACCGGCGCTTCCAGGCGATCCTTCCGCTCAAGGGAAAAATTCTCAACGTCGAAAAAGCGCGCTACGACAAGATGCTGGCGCACGAAGAAATTCGCGCCATGATTACCGCGCTCGGCACCGGCATTTCGAAAGAGGACTTCGATCCGACCAAGGTGCGCTACGGCAAGATCATCCTGATGACCGACGCCGACGTGGACGGCTCGCACATCCGCACCCTCCTGCTGACGTTCTTCTTCCGCCACATGCAAGAGCTGATCAAGCGGAACAACGTGTACATCGCGCAACCGCCGCTGTTCGGCATCCGCAAAGGCAAGTCGCACCAGTACATCAAGGACGAGCGCGAGTTCGTCAAAGTCATGGTGAAGCGCGCGTCGGAAGGGCTGGTCATCCGCTACGGGGAAGGCGCCGCCAAGCTCGAAGGCGCGGCCCTGACGAAGTTCATCACCGTACTCAATGAGTATCTGGGTTTCTTCGACAAGCTGAACAAGCGCTTGCGCGAAGAGAAGATCACGGAACTCCTGCCAAAGCTCGACCTCGCCAAGCGCGCCGATTTCGAAGCCGACAAGAAGAATCCGCCGAAGAAGATCGAGAAACTCGAAAAGGAACTGAAGCGACTGTTGAAAGAGCTGAGCTTGAAAAGCGTCGAGTCGGCCTTTGACGAAGAGCACAACCTGTGGGAAGTGAAGTTCGTGAACTCGCAGGGCGCCGAGCACGTCATCAACTGGGAACTGGCTTCCACGCCGGAGTGCCGCCAGCTGATCGCCAAGTTCAAGCAGATCGAGCCTTACATGGAGCCGCCGTTTGTGGTCGAGAGCGTGGTTAAAGCACCGAAGAGCAATGGCGACGCCGAAGAATTAAGCGACGCGGAGGGCGGAGAAGCCGAGAAGACGGAGAAGAAAACGGCCAAAGCTCCGGCCCGGCGCGCGAAAGAGCCGGAGGTGGTGGAGAAGAACACCGCCCGGGATCTGTTCGACTACGTTCTGAACGAAGGCCGCAAAGAGTACATGGTGCAACGCTACAAGGGTCTCGGCGAAATGACGGCCGAGCAGCTCTGGGAAACCACCATGGATCCCGAGCGCCGCACGCTGCTGTCGGTGAAGCTCGAAGACATCGCCGAGTGCGAGACCATCTTTACCACGCTCATGGGCGAAGACGTCGAAGCGCGGCGGAAGTTCATCGAAGACAATGCGCTGGATGTGAAGAATCTGGATATCTAGCGTGCCTGTGTGGGGCGGACGCTCCTGTCCGCCGCCTTTTGGTTTGGTCGGGACGGCCGTCTTGGCCGTCTTGGCCGTCTTGGCCGTCTAGGCGGAGCCGAGGATTCACGATGATCTACGTGAAGAGCGTGTTAGCCGGATTTCTCGCGCTTGTGATTGTTTTCATCGTTCTCCCGATTGTCGGCATGATCCTCTACGGCTTCACCCACACGCAGCCCGACGGCGGGTCAATCGGTTGGGATCCGATAAGCATGGTCAAACAATCTCCCTTTCTTCCGAGTGCGGTCGCCGTAGTGGTTTTTGTTGCGGGCTTCTTCTGGGAGTTTCGTCGGCTCACGCACCGGTAATCCCTGTTTACATTCTGTCATTCCGGGCTGGCTTTCCCGAATGCGAAGAATCTGGATATCTAGCGTGCCGGTGTGAGCGGACACTCACGTCCGCCATTCACGGAGAGCGACCAACGGCGGCGGGCAGTAGTGCCCGCCCCACACGTTACCCCGATTACCTCTGTGCCCCCTGTGGTTGAGCCTTTCCTGACGCAAGTTTCTCCTTGATCCCCGTTCCTTGATCAGACGCGGCAAGCCGCGTCGCTACGGACAAAGCGTCGGCTTCCCCCGAGCCGATGGGACCGGGCTTTGCCCGGTGGACGGGTCAGAGACCCGTCCCTACACGACACCAAGGGGAAAGGGACCATGCACAAACTTCTGATCGCGCTATTCAGTCTTACGCTTTTTGCTGTTGCGCAGGACCAGACGCGGCAAGCCGCGTCTCTACGAGAAAGCGACAACGCGCCCGCGCTCACCATCTACAACCAAAACTTTTTTGTCGCCCGCGAGTATCTGCCGCTGGACTTGAACACGGGCGTCAATCATGTGAACTTTGCCGGGATCAGCGCGCATCTCGAACCCGACTCGGTCATCCTGCGCGACTTGACCGGGCGCCCGCTGCAAATTCTCGAGCAGAGCTACCGCAACGATCCCGTTTCCCAGGAATTGCTGCTTTCGTTTTACGAAGGCAAGACGATTGACTTCCTCGTGCAACGCGGCGATAAGACTGAAACCATCCGCGGCAAAATCATCCGCAGCGGATACGTGCCGATCTCGTTCTACCAGCAGAACTATGGCTATCCGCAGCCCAGCATCGGCCAGCCGATCATCGAAGTGGATGGGGTGCTGCGCTTCGGATTGCCCGGCCAGCCGCTGTTTCCGGCGCTCGGCGGCGACTCGATTTTGAAGCCGACGCTGAGCTGGGAGCTGTCCACTACACTGGCGGGACGTTCCCAGGCGGAGATTTCTTACGTGAGCGGTGGCATGACGTGGCAGTCCGACTACAACCTGGTGGTCGCCGACGGCGCGAAGGGTTCGGGGATGAATTCGCTCGACTTGGTGGGCTGGATCACCATGCGCAACCAGAGCGGGAAGACCTTCGAAAACGCGCGCGTTAAGCTGCTCGCCGGAGATGTGAGCAAACTGCAACCCGCGACGGTTGCCGGGCGCATGTACGCTGCCGAAAACAAGGCGATGGCGCGGGACGAAGCGACTCCCGTGGTCCGCGAGAAATCGTTTGACGAATTTCACCTCTACACGCTGGAGCGCCCCGCGACGCTACGCGACAATGAAACCAAGCAAATCGAGTTCGTACGCACCACCGGCATCCAGTCGCAGCGGTTGTACGTGTACGACGGCGCGCAGTTCGATCAATACGGCTATTACAACCCCGACCAGATCCGTAACGATCCCGGCTACGGCACGGCTTCGAACAAGAAGGTCTGGGTGTTGCAGGAGTTCAAGAATTCCGACACCAATCATCTTGGCATCGCGCTGCCCAAAGGGCGGCTGCGCTTCTATCGGCGCGATTCCGACGGCAGCCTGCAATTCGTCGGCGAGAACACGATTGACCACACGCCCAAAGACGAGACGATCCGCGTCTATACCGGCAATGCGTTCGACATCGTGGGCGAGCGCAAACGCACCAACTATCGCGTGGATTCGAACGCGCACTGGATGGATGAGACTTTCGAACTCCGCGTGCGCAACCACAAGAAGGAAACGGCAAACGTCCGCGTGGTCGAACACCTCTATCGCTGGACGAACTGGAAGCTGATCGAGCAGTCGCACCAGTTCAAGAAGCGCGACGCGCAGACGATTGAGTTTCCGGTTACAGTCGCGCCGGACGGCGAGCAGGTGGTGACGTACACGGTGCACTACTCGTGGTGAGAAACAATAGAGAAATTGTCATCCTGAGGCCGCCGCACTTTGGCGGCCGAAAGACCTGCTTACTCCAACACGAAAAGCAGGTCCTTCCCCTTCGACTTCGCTCAGGGTCAGGATGGCAAATCTTTGAAGGATGGTTTGCTTTCCGCGCTATCAATCCGAGGATAACGATACGGTTCCGGTGCGCCCCTCGTAGACCATCGTAAAAGCACGCAGGAATGTTCGGCCTATCAAAGCACTGTGTACTTGTCCGCCAGCCTTGAGATCAACTCCAGCGAAGGCTCCCCAGATCGTGTACAGGAGGGAGGGAACATGAACTTGAGCAAGGTAGACGTTCACCTGATGGCTACCCGAGATTCCAGCAATCATGCGTCTGTCAACAATCGGGAGATTCAACTGCGAAGCGAGTAGGTTGTCTATACAACTTTCCGTCGCGCCCGTGTCAACGAGGCCATGCACTCCCTTGATTCCCGGCGCTGGTAGTTTTCCGGCAGCCAGTTGGGCCGGATCGAAGGCAGGATCAAATCCGATGTCAACGGCTATCGTCGGTCCGAAATTTATCAGCAGATCAGAACCGGCGGCCCCGCCCGGTGCGCTGTCAAACCCGCACTTTGTCTGAACCATAAATGAGGCGATACGCTACGGACGCTGGCAATACGACCGGGGGAGCACCTACTTGCCGAATGAGGTATGGCCCTCTTCCAAACTTGGCAACAGCAACAGTTGCAGCATCCTCGAACTTGTCAAAGGTACCCACCAATTGGCCATCATGGACGAGCACCCATTTCCCCATGGAGTGGGCTTCTAGGTCGTCCCGCATCTTTTCGTAGGCCGCAATTTCACTATCAAGATCGGGCATGGTAAGCACCCCGCGAATTATATAATCAATCCCTGTTTCCGATGCGGCAACATCACGAAGGGTCGCGCCCTGTCACGGCACCTCATCATAGCGAACATAACTACCGTAATCTGGGACATTCCGAAACTAATTCCCGTACTTCACTTCCGGATACATCTGGTCGAATACCACCCACAAAGCCACGATCACGACGAAGACGAGGAGGCTGCCTTCCGGGCCGACCGAGCCGCCGGTGAGCCATTCGGGGCCATGGAAGGACGAGTTGAGCAGGTGGCCGGGCATCATTCCGCCGCTATCGGGGACCGAATACAGATAGCTCTCGCCCCAGTCCCACGACATGTGGAAGCCGATCGCCCACCACAGGTCTCCGGTGCGGCGCAGCGTGAGACAGAAGAAGAAACCGATCAGGGCGGCGGCGACCAAGCCGGTCTTGGCTTCGCCCGGGTTGCCACCGTGGACCAATCCGAAAGCGACAGATAATAGCGCTGCCGTCGGCCAGAAGTGCATTCCTTTTGAGAGCACCCATTGCGAGTAGCCGCGAAACAAAAACTCTTCGAAGAAACCCGTCAGCAAAAAAAACACGGCATAATACACTGCGAATTTCAGGATGCTGGTTCCGCGCAAGGCGAGCGATCCGAACTCGAAGGCGCCGGCCAAGCGCAGCACCAGCATGAGTAGGCTTAGGGACGCGATCCCCCACAGCGTGCCCACCCAGAAATTGCGGCGGAATGCTCCGCGGGCTGGTAAGCCGAACTCGCCGAACGGCCGTCTCTCAATTCGAGCCATGATGAAACCTGGGACAATCGCGGCCAACATCATGACGCCCTCCGCGATCATGCCCCACCAGATCGGTCGGCCAGGCTGGGGATGCAAGTCGTGCATAAGGTCGCCCAGTAGCCGAAAGAGCACGTAACCGACGCCCAGATAGATCAGCCAGCGCACACCCGGGTAGATTCCGTGCGGACTGACGAAGGCGTCAAACAGAGGTGACAGCGGCGATTCGCGCTGAACAGATGTCGTAACTGCCGGCACGGGCGGAATCGTCGCCACGGAGGCAGCCTCAGGCGGAGAAGGCTCCGGTTCCGAGGGTGGAAGCGGATTCGTATCCATGAGTGTCGCAGACATGGTAAAACACTCGGTCTCCCTTGATGCGGCGATTTTTTCAATCGGCGGCGATTGGCAGGCCCCAGTTTGCGGCGGCCGCGCTGCTGGGAGTGTATCTGTTGCAGTGCTTGTGGCTGGTCCGAGTGCAAACACGGCATGCTTCCGGCTCGGACTCCGACCAGGCGCTGCGCATCTATCTGGGGTTGCAACAGTGGAAGGGCGGAGCGATTGCCGGAACGCCGGAATCGTTACGTTTGGAAACCGCAACCGGCGTGCCTTCTGCGGCGCGCTCCGGACATCTGCGCGTTCACGACGGATACGACCAAGACCGGTCGCCCCTCTACTATCTGATTCCCGGGGCGCCGTTTCTAGTGCGTCCGGCATCGTG